>Ga0207650_10000838_pt1 | contig 23344 bp, 20 predicted proteins | sample KBSS63metaG_FD_184325 | JGI IMG/M metagenome (GOLD analysis project Ga0207650, IMG submission 184325) | Switchgrass rhizosphere microbial communities from Kellogg Biological Station, Michigan, USA - KBS S6-3 metaG (SPAdes) (version 2) | ecosystem: Host-associated > Plants > Roots > Rhizosphere...
GCCGACGAGCGGCACGATCGCGAAGCTCGCGAAGAACGAGACGAGGGCGATCGCGATCACGCTCTTGCGATGGCCGAGCGCCCACTCGAGGATGTCGCCGTAGAGCCGGTGCAGCCAGTCGATGCCTCGCTCGATCTTCTCCATGAAGCGGCCGAGCCAGGGCACGCGCGCGAACCGTGAGCCCGGCGGATCGTGCCAGACGGCGGAGAGCATTGGGTCGAGCGTGAACGAGACGAACAGCGAAACGAGCACGGCGACGGCGACGGTCACGCCGAACTGAAAGAAGAAGCGGCCGATGAGGCCTTCCATGAACGCGATGGGCACGAACACGGCAACGATCGCGAACGTCGTCGCCATCACCGCGAGGCCGATCTCGTCGGTTCCTTCGCGCGCGGCAGCCTGGTGATTCTTGCCCATCCCCAGATGGCGCACGATGTTCTCGCGGACGACGATCGCGTCGTCGATCAGGAGGCCGATGCAAAGCGACAGCGCCATCAGCGTGAGGAAGTTGAGCGTGAACCCGAACGCATACAGCGCGATGAACGTCGCGACCACCGCGATCGGCAGCGTGAGCCCGGTGATGATCGTGCTGCGCCAGCTGTGGAGGAACAGGAACACGATGAAGACCGTAAGAAGGCCGCCCTCGACGATCGTCGACTTCACGCGATTGACGCTGCGCTCGGCGGTGTCCGCGGTCGAGTTCGCGACCCGCAGCTCGACGTCGGGCGGAAGCCGCTTCTTCAGCTGCTCGAGGGCAGCCGTGATGCCGCGGCCGGTGTCGACGATGTTGGCGTCCTGCGACTTCTGGATATCGAGCGTGATCGACGGACGGCCGTTGATGCGCGAGATCGACTCCTCCTCCTTCGCGCCGTCGATCACGTCCGCGACCTGGGACAGGTAGACATTGGCGCCGCCCTGCTGCGCGACGATGATCCGCGCGAACTGCGCCGGGTCCTTGATCTTGCCCTCGACGCGGACGATCGAGTCCTCCTTGCCGCGCGTGATGCGCCCCGCCGGCACGTCCTGGTTGGCGGCGCGCACGGCGTTGATCACCTGGTCGACGCCGATCCCGAGCGAGGTGACGGCGCTGGGCTTGATCTGGATGAGAATCTGCCGCGTGGCGCGACCGAGCACCTCGATGCGCGCGACGCCCGGCACGTTCTCGAGCGCCTTCACGATGGTCTGGTCGGTGAGCGACGAGAGATCGCGCAGCGACATCGTCGGCGACAGGACGGCGAGCGAGACGATGGGCTGCTGGTTCTCCTGATCCGCGCGGATGACGAGCGGCTCCTTCACATCCTTCGGGAAATTCGGCCGCGCCTGGCCGATCTTGTCGCGAACGTCCTGCATGGCCTTGTTCATGTCCGTCGACATGCGGAACTCGGCGAAGACCTGGCTCTGGCCTTCGAGCGAGTTCGAGCGGATGAGGCTCACGCCCGAGACAGTGTTGATCGCGTACTCGAGCGGCTTGGTGACGTCCGACTCGACGACTTCCGGCGAGGCGCCCGGATAGCTCGTCAGCACGAGCACGAACGGCAGGCTCACGTCCGGCATCTGCTCGACGCGCAGCCGGTTGTACGCGAAGAGTCCCAGGACGGCGATGCCGATCATCACCATCGTGGCGAAGACCGGGTTGTTGATCGAGACTCGGGTGATCCACATGGCGCGCTCCTCGCCGCTTCTGCGTCTAGCTCGCGACCTGCGTGCGTCCGGAAGTCGGCGCCGGAGCGGCGGCCGGCGCCGGCGCGGGCACCGTCGCCTTGACGATCGCCGGCGCGCCATCCTTCAGATTGTCGAACTTCGCGGCGAGCACCGGCGCATTCGGGGCCAGCGCGGTCTTGATCTCGACGCGGCCGGTGCCGTCGTCCCTGCGGCCCGTCATGACGATCCGCTTCACGAGCTTGCCGCTCTCCACCGTCCACACGTACGTCTGGCCGGCTTCGGTACGAATCGCGGTCGCCGGCAGAGTCGGCACCGGCGCGCTCGCTGCGAGCGCAATCCGGCCGGTGGCGAACATCCCGCCGCGCAGCGCGCCGTCGGTGTTGGGGATCCCGACGTACACGAGTATCGCGCGTGTGCCGGGCTCGGCCGAGGGGTTGATCCGCTCGACGCGGCCCGTGAAGCGGCGCTCGCCGAAGCCGTCGATCGTGAGCTCGACGGTCTTGCCGATCGCGAGCTCCGGTACGTCGACTGCCGGAACGGCAGCCTGCAGCTCCATGTCGGTGAGATCGACGACGGTGATGAGCGGCGAATCGAACGCGACCTTCTCACCCACCTGGACGTGACGCTTGGCGACGATGCCGGTGAGCGGCGAAGTGGCGATCGCGTCGCGCAGCGCATTTCTTGCGAGCTGCACCTGCGCCTCGGCCGACTTGACCGAGCCTTCGGACATGTGCCGGCTCGATTCCGAGTTGTCGTACGCGTTCTGCGAGATGAAGTTCTGCTTGAGAAGCGTCTGGTTCGTCGCCTGCGTCTTCTCTGCCATGGCGAGCTGCGCCTTCGCCGACTCGAGCGCGCCGGTGCGTTCGATGAGCTTCGCTTCGAGATCGGCCGTGTCGATCCTCGCCAGGAGCTGGCCCGCCTTGACCGACTCGCCTTCGCGCACCGTGACCTGGCGGACGTCGCCCGACACCTTGGCCTTGACCATGGCCTGTCGCAACGGCTGGACGGTGCCCGATACGGGCAGCCAGCGCGACAGCGGCTGCGCGTCGACCTGGGCGAGATCCGCAGGCGAGAATTCCAGGACGACGGTTTCAGCGGCCTTTCCGCCGTGCGCGTCGCCGAACTTCTTGAGAGCCCGTGCGGCGATCGTGCCGCCGATCGCGCCGATGACCACCAGCACCACCGCTGCGCCGATTACGCGCCGACGTGTCCACCGCTTTGCCATGCTGGCTCCCCAGGATCGACCGCCCGATAGGACCGGCCGCCGCACGGACCGGCGCCGGGGTGTCCGACGCCGCCCTTATTGATTGAACGCCCGCCGCTTGGATGCGGGGCGGACGTGCTTCGGATTCGTCTTTCGGATTCGCGAAGATGCGTAGTTTAGCGCCAGCCCCCGTTCCCGAAACCGCGCCGCGACAGGCCGTTGCCCCTTGCGACAGGCTGCATCCATGGTTCGCGAGACGCTAAAAGGGCTTGCCGCGACTGATGTCGGATTGACAACACGCCAAATAGGGCCAATAATTATCTGTTGCCCTTGGCAGATTCGCCCGGCATCCCTTTTTCCCCCGGAGGACTTGAATGAACATGAACAGCAAGCTCGGCTTGTCGCTCGTCGCGGCCGCGCTCGTGACCATCTATGGTTGCGGTAAGGAAGAACCCAAGAAGGCCGAAGCGCCCAAGGCGCCCGCGGCTCCCGCTGAAGAAGTCGTCGTCGTCAAGATCGGCCACGCCGGCCCGCTGACGGGCGGCATCGCCCACCTCGGCAAGGACGACGAGAACGGCGTCCACCTCGCCGTCGACGAAGCCACCGCGAAGAAGATCAAGATCGGCGGCAAGACGGTCAAGTTCGAGATGATGAGCGAAGACGACCAGGCTGACCCGAAGATGGGCCCGACCATCGCGCAGAAGTTCGTCGATGCCAAGGTCGCCGGCGTTGTCGGTCACCTCAACTCCGGCGTGTCGATTCCGGCTTCCGCCGTGTACAACCAGGCCGGCATCCCGATGATTTCCGGCTCGGCGACGAATCCGAAGCTGACCGAGCAGGGGTTCAAGGTCGTGTTCCGCACCGTCGGCCGCGACGACCAGCAAGGTCCCGCCGTCGCCGCATACGTCGCGAACGAGCTGAAGGCGAAGAAGGTCGCGATCGCGGATGACGCGACGGCCTACGGCGAAGGGCTCGCGAACGAAGTCGAGAAGACGCTGAAGGCCGCGGGCGTCAACGTCGTCGCGCGCGAGAAGACCAACGACAAGGCGACCGATTTCAAGGCGATCCTCACGAAGATGAAGGGCAAGAGTCCCGACGTGATCTTCTACGGCGGCATGGATGCCACCGGTGGCCCGCTGCTCAAGCAGGCGCGCGAACTCGGCATCAAGGCGACGTTCGCCTACGGCGACGGCGCGTGCACGGCCGAGATGTCGAAGCTCGCAGGCCCCGCCTCCGAAGGCATGATCTGCTCGCAGGCCGGCATCCCGACGCAGATGGCGTCGAAGTCGTTCCAGGACGCGTTCAAGGCGAAGTACGGCGAAGTCAAGCAATACGCGCCGTTCTTCTACGATGCGGCGAACATCCTGATCGCGGCCATGCAGAAGGCCGACTCCTCGGATCCGGCGAAGTACCTGCCGGAAGTCGCGAAGATCTCCTTCGACGGCGCCACCGGTCACATCGAGTTCGACGAGAAGGGCGACCGCAAGGACGCCGAGATGACGATCTTCCAGATGAAGAACGGCAGTGTCGAGCCCGTCGCCATCATCAAGGCCGGCAAGACGACGAAGGTCGGTCCCGAGGCTCCGGCCGCGGCGGCCGCTGCGTCGGCACCGGCTGCTGCTCCGGCTGCTCCGGCTGCCCCGGCGGCGGCGCCAGCAATGGCCCCGGCTGCTGCGCCCGCGATGGCGCCTGCCGCTCCGGCGAAGGAAGAGAAGAAGAAGTAGGCCGGAGAAAGGCGTCACCTGCAAACGAGACGGCGTCCTTCGGGACGCCGTTTTCTTTCGGATCGCCGCGGGGTTGCCGCGCTAGCCGCCAACCCGCACAATCGCCGAACACGAAGAACCGCGCCGGGGAGCGAAGCGGCACGCGGCACTTCATCCGCGGCGAATGCGCCGCCCGCGCCCTGGGGAGAGGTCGTTTGGACATTTTCCTGCAGCAGGTGATCAACGGCCTGACGCTGGGCAGCGTGTACGCCGTGGTGGCGCTCGGCTACACGATGGTCTACGGCATCATCCAGCTCATCAACTTCGCTCACGGCGAGGTCGTGATGATCGGCGCGATGGTTTCGTTCACGGTGATCACCCGGCTCGCCGGCGCACAGCTCGGCTTGCCGCCCCTCGCGATCGTGGTTGCCGGCGTACTGGTGGCCATTCCCGTCTGCATGGCCGTCGGCTACACGCTCGAGCGGGTCGCTTACCGCCCGCTGCGAAAGGCGCCGCGCCTCGCGCCGCTCATCACCGCGATCGGCCTCTCGATCATCCTGCAGCACCTCGCGATGATCATCTGGAGCCGCAACCCTATCGCCTTTCCGCAGATCATCACCGTCACCCCGATCCACCTGACCGACAATGCCAACGGCGCGACCATCACCAACGTGCAGGTCGTCATCATCCTGACGTCCGTCGCGATGATGGCGGGCCTCCTCGCCCTCGTCTACCGGACGAAGCTCGGCATCGCGATGCGGGCGACGTCGCAGAACCAGCAGGTCGCCGGATTGATGGGCATCAACATCGACACCGTGATCGCGCTCACGTTCGTGATCGGCGCCGCGCTGGGCGCGATGGCGGGCGTCATGGTCGGGACGTATTACGGCATCGCGCAATACCAGATGGGCTTCATCCTGGGCCTCAAGGCGTTTTCGGCGGCAGTGCTGGGCGGCATCGGAAACCTTGCGGGCGCGATGCTCGGCGGCGTTCTGCTCGGCCTGATCGAGGCGCTCGGCGCGGGCTACGTCGGCGATCTTACGAATCTGTGCCAGATCGAGTCGTGGTCCGAGGCCATCGCCAAGCGCTGCGTCGACGATCCCAACCTCACGCTGTTCGGTTCCAACTACCAGGACGTGTTCGCCTTCCTGGTGCTGATCGCCGTCCTCATTTTCCGTCCATCGGGCCTACTGGGCGAGCGCGTGAGCGACCGCGCTTAAGCCACCTCACCTCATGCGGCAATACCTCGATCGGAAAAAGCATCCGGCCGGCGCGTGGGTCGGCGTCGCGCTCATCGCCGTCGCGCTTGCGCTGCTCCCGTTCGTGCTGGCCGGCATCGGAACGGCATGGGTGCGCATCACGAATCTCGCGATCCTGTTCGTGCTGCTGTCGCTCGGGCTCAACATCGTCGTCGGCTTCGCGGGACTCCTCGATCTCGGCTACATCGCGTTCTACGCGGTCGGGGCGTACACCTACGCGCTGCTCGCGTCGCCGCACTTCGATCTCCATCTTCCGTTCTGGATCATCCTGCCGATCGGCGCCGCAGTCGCCTGTCTCTTCGGCGTGCTGCTGGGCGCGCCCACGCTCAAGCTGCGCGGGGACTATCTCGCCATCGTCACGCTGGGCTTCGGGGAGATCATCCGCATCTTCCTCAACAACCTGTCGCAGCCGGTCAACCTTACGAACGGCCCCCAGGGGATCACGCTGATCGACCCCTTCAGGATCGGCAGCTTCAACTTCGCGACACCCTCGACGGTCGGCGGCCTCACCTTCACCGGGCCGATCAAGTACTACTACTTCCTCGTGCTGCTCGTGATCGTCATCATCGTGATCAACCTGCGGCTGCAGAACTCGCGCATCGGCCGCGCGTGGGAGGCGATACGCGAGGACGAGATCGCCGCGCGCGCGATGGGCATCAACACGCGCAACATGAAGCTGCTCGCTTTTGCGATGGGCGCATCGTTCGGCGGTGTGTCCGGCGGCGTGTTTGCCGCTACCCAGGGCTTCATCAGCCCCGAGAGCTTCGTGCTCGTCGAATCGGTGATGGTGCTGTCGATGGTCGTGCTCGGCGGGATGGGCAACGTGTTCGGCGTGATCCTCGGCGCGATCCTGTTGTCCTTCGTCCCCGAAGTGCTGCGCTACACCGTCGAGCCCGTGCAGCGCGCGCTCTTCGGCAGGATGATCATCGAGCCGGAGGTGATCCGGATGCTGCTGTTCGGCTTGGCGCTCGTGCTCATGATGCTGTACCGGCCGGCGGGAATCCTGCCCTCGGCGCTGCGCAAGCGCGAGCTCGAAACGGCGAATGGCGCCAAATGACGGGGTGCACGAAATGAGCGCGGCTGCGGTTGCCAAGCGCGAAGAGCCGGCGCTGATGCTGCTCGCCGCGAAGGGCATCAGCAAGCGCTTCGGCGGCGTGCACGCGCTCGCCGATGTGAGCTTCTCGATCCGTCACGGCGAGATCTACGGGCTCATCGGACCGAACGGCGCCGGCAAGACGAGCCTTTTCAACGTGCTGACCGGCATCTACTCCGCCGACGCCGGCGAATTCACGTTCGACGGGCTGCCGCTCAACGACCTGAAGCCGAACGAGGTCGCGGAGCGCGGCATCGCGCGTACCTTCCAGAACATCCGTCTCTTCGCCAACCTGTCGGCGCTCGAGAACGTGATGATCGGCCGGCACGTCCGCACGCACGGCAACGTGCTGGGAGCCATCCTGCGCGATGCGAGGACTCGCGCGGAAGAACGGGCGATCGAAAAGCGCGCGCACGAGCTCCTCGACTACGTCGGCGTCGCGAAGCGCGCGAACACGCTCGCGAAGCACCTCGCGTACGGGGATCAGCGCCGGCTGGAAATCGCGCGGGCGCTCGCGACCGAGCCCAAGCTCCTCGCCCTCGACGAGCCCGCCGCGGGCATGAACGCGACCGAGACGGCGTCGCTCAAGGCGCTGCTCGCGAACATCCGGCGCGACGGCACGACGATCCTGCTGATCGAGCACGACATGAAGCTCGTGATGAGCGTCTGCGACCGCGTCCTCGTGCTCGATTACGGCAAGAAGATCGCCGAAGGATCGGCCGCGGACGTGCAGAAGGATCCCAAGGTGATCGAGGCGTACCTCGGCGGCGAAGTGCTCCTCAACCTGAAGGGCAACTAGTGAGCGGCTCGACCAACGCGCTCCTCGAGCTTTCGCGAATCGAGATCGCCTACGGCGGCATCCAGGCGGTCAAGGGCGTCGACCTCCACGTCGACAAAGGCGAGCTCGTCTGCCTGATCGGCACGAACGGAGCGGGCAAGACGACGACGCTCAAAGGCATCACCGGCCTCCAGCCCGTCAAGGACGGCGCGATCCGCTACGCGGGCGAGAACGTGACCGGGCGTCCGGCGTTCGAGCTCGTGCGCATGGGACTTGCCATGGTTCCCGAGGGCCGGGGAGTCTTCGGCGCGCTCACGATCGAGGAAAATCTCGCGATGGGCGCCTACATCCGAACGGACGCCGCCGCGATCAGGGAAGACGTGGAGCGCGTGTTCGCGCTGTTTCCCCGGCTCAAGGAGCGAAGGCGGCAAACGGCGGGCACACTGTCCGGCGGCGAGCAGCAGATGCTCGCGATGGGACGCGCGCTCATGTCGAAGCCGAAGCTCCTGCTGCTGGACGAGCCGTCGATGGGACTTGCGCCGCTCATGGTGCAGAAGGTGTTCGAGACCGTGCTCAAGGTCTCGGCCGAAGGCGTGACGATCCTGCTGATCGAGCAGAACGCGAAGCTCGCGCTCGAGGTCAGCAATCGGGGCTACGTGATGGAATCCGGGCAGATCACCGTGTCGGGCGATGCGCGCACCTTGCTGCACGATCCGGCTGTGCGCGCGGCGTACCTGGGCGAAGGAGCCTGACGCTCCGTTCCGGATGACCGAACTGCCGCCGCCGCACTCCGAATCGACGCCGGCGCATCTCCATCCGCGTATCGTGCCCTGGCAGCACGCGCTCGCGTGGTACGAGGATGCGATGCGGCTCTTCAAGCGCGCGCCCGCCATGTGGGCCACGCTCGCGTTGATTACGATCGCCTCGGAGCTCGCGCTGCGACTCGTCCCTTCGCTCGGCCCCCTCCTCGCGGAAGCGGTCGCGCCGCTCGTTGCCTGCGGTCTCGTCTTCGCGGCTGCGTCCGTGGATCGGGGCGCGAATCCGGTGCTCGCCGACGCGACGAGGGCGTTCCGCGCGCCGGCCGGCGCGATCGCGGCGATCGTCGTCTCCGCGCTCATCACCTTCATCGCGGAATCGCTCGCCGCGTGGTGGATCGCCGATGCGAACCTCCTCGACCCGGGAGGAGGAATGGCCGACATCCGCCCCACGGCGCTGATCGGCATCTACGCAATCGGCCTGCTCGCGTCGCTCCCGGTCATGTTCGTGCCATTCCACGTGCTGCTCGAACCGGTGGCGCCAATCGCGGCCTTTGCGGCAAGCTGGAATGCGTTCGCGCTCAACGCCGTTCCCCTCATCGCGTATGCCGGCGCATCGCTGGTGCTGGTGGGTGTGGGCCTCGCGACCTACGGCTTCGGCTTCGTGCTCGCGCTGCCGCTCTGGATTGCTTCGAGCTATGCCGCCTGGAAGGACATCTTCGGCATTCGCGACGCGCCGCAGGGCGACCCTCCGGGCGGCGGCTAGCGCCCTGCCAGCGCTACGCCGTCGGCCGCGCCGAAAATCCGTTCAGCGCGGCATCGACAACCTGCGCATCGGCGGCGATGGCGGTGACGCTTGCGCCCGAAGGCCCGCGCCGGCACCAAGCGACGAGCCGCTCGACCCGCTCCTCCTCGCCTTGCACAACGGCCTCGACCGTCCCATCGCGGCGATTGCGCACCCAGCCCGTGACGCCGAGCGCCTCCGCGGCCTCGGTCATCGCATACCGATAACCGACGCCCTGTACACGGCCGCGAATGACGAGGTGTTGCGCGATCACGGGCTCATCGGGCCGCGGCGCCGGGCATAGAGCAGGAGCGCCGCGACCGTCTTCGCGTCGGTGATCTCGCCGCGGTCCAGCGCTTCGAGCATGGAGTCGACGGACATCGTGACCGTTTCGACGAACTCGCCGACGTCGGGCCGCGCCCCGACGAACGTGAGGCCTTCTGCGATGTAGAAGTCGATGGCTTCATCGGAGTAACCCACGACGGAGTGCACGCGACCGAGCGGCGTGAACGTCGTCGCCTCGTAGCCTGCTTCCTCCGTGAGCTCGCGGCGGGCGGTCGCGAGTGCGCTTTCGGGCGGATCGATCTTGCCGGCCGGAAACTCGAGGAACACCCGGCCGACGGGATACCGAAACTGGCGCACGGCGACGAGATTTCCGTCGGGGAGGACCGGCAGGACGAGCGCCGCGCCGGGATGGACGACGAATTCCCGCTGCGCGAGGCCGCCATCGGGCAGGCGCACGGTGTCGCGGCGAATGCGCAGCAGCACGCCGTCGAACACGGCGTCGGAGGAGACCATGGTCTCGGTGAGATGAGCATCCTTCACGATGTGCCGTCCTCACTGATCGCGGCCTCCGCACGGCTGACGTGACTTTTCATTCCAGCCAGTCCTTCGCCACGAGAAAATCGCTGTAGAGCTTCGCTTCCGGCGTGCCCGGCGCCGGCGCCCAGTCGTAGCGCCACTTCACGATCGGCGGCAGCGACATCAGGATGGCTTCGGTGCGCCCGTTCGACTGCAGCCCGAAGAGCGTTCCGCGGTCCCACACGAGATTGAATTCCACGTAGCGCCCGCGCCGATACGCCTGGAAGTCGCGCTCACGCTCGGCGTACGGCGTCTCCCTCCGCCTCGCGACGATCGGCACGTAGGCATCGAGGAAGCTGTCGCCGACGCTTCGCACGAGCGCGAAGCAGCGGTCGAAGCCGCCCTCGCACAAATCGTCGAAGAAGATGCCGCCGACCCCGCGGGGCTCCTTGCGATGCCTGAGGTAGAAATACTCGTCGCACCACCTCTTGTATTTGGCGTGCACCTCGTCGCCGAAACTCGCAAGCGCGGTGCGGCAGGTACGATGGAAATGGACGGCATCCTCCGCAAATCCGTAGTAAGGCGTGAGGTCCATTCCGCCGCCGAACCACCAGCGGTCGTCCTCGTCGCGCCGTTCGGGTGAGTGCGCCACGAAGAAACGGACGTTCATGTGCACCGTCGGCGCGTACGGATTGCGCGGATGGAGCACGAGCGAGACGCCGATCGCCTCCCACGCGCGATTCGCAAGCTCGGGGCGCGCCGCCGTAGCCGAGGCCGGCAGCTTCCCGCCGGCGACGTGGGAGAAGTTGACGCCGCCGCGCTCGAAGACGTTGCCATCCTCGAGCACGCGCGCGATACCGCCACCCCCTTCCGGGCGGCTCCATTCGTCGCAGCGGAAGGGCTGACCGTCGAGCGCTTCCAGCTCACCGACGATGCGCGCTTGCAGACCTTCGAAATAGTCGCGAGGTTCGCGGATGTTCATCGCGTATGGTGCGACGTCGCCCGATGACCGATGTCGCCGCGGTACACCATGCCGGGAAACTGGATTTCGCCGACGGCGGCGTACGCCGCGCGCTGCGCCTGCCTGACCGAATCGCCCAATGCGGTGACGCACAGCACTCTGCCACCCGAAACGACAGTCCTGCCGCGATCGTGCGCCGTTCCGGCATGGAACACCTTGCAGTCAGGATGCGCGTCGCCCGTCACCCGGTCGAGTCCTTCGATGACGTCCCCGAGGTCCGGGTTTTCCGGATATCCGCGCGCAGCGAGCACGACCCCGAGCGCCGCGCGGCGGTCCCATTCCGCCTCGGTGCGGTCGAGCGTGCCGTGGATGCCGTGCTCGAGGAGATCGACGAGATCGGACTTGAGCCTCACGATGATCGGCTGCGTCTCGGGATCGCCCAGGCGGCAGTTGAACTCCAGCACCTTCGGCGTGCCCTCGGCGTCGACCATCACGCCCGCGTAGAGGAACCCCGAATAGGGAATGCCGTCGGCGGCCATGCCATTCACCGTGGGCAGGATCACCTCGCGCATGATTCGCGCGTGGATCGCCGGCGTGATGAGCGGCGCGGGCGAATACGCGCCCATGCCTCCGGTGTTGGGGCCTTCGTCGTGGTCGCGCAGCCGCTTGTGGTCTTGCGACGATGCAAGCGGCAGCACGTGGCGGCCGTCCGCCATCACGATGAAGCTCGCTTCCTCGCCGGGCAGGAATTCCTCGATCACTACCCGCGCGCCGGCGACGCCCATCGAATGGCCGACGAGCATCGCGTCGATTGCCGCGTGCGCTTCGGCAACCGTCTGCGCGACGACCACGCCCTTGCCTGCCGCGAGGCCGTCGGCCTTGACGACGATGGGCGCACCCTCGCGCGAGACGTAGTCGCGCGCCGCCGCCGCATCGGAGAACGTGTGGTGGCGGCCGGTGGGAATGCCGTGCCTTGCCATGAAACCCTTGGCGAAATCCTTCGAGCTCTCGAGCTGCGCCGCCGCCTTGGTGACGCCGAAGATCCTGAGGCCGGCAGCGCGGAACGTGTCCACGATGCCTCCGGCAAGCGGAGCTTCGGGTCCGACGACGGTCAGCGCGACGGGCTCGTTGAGGGCGAAATCGACGAGATCGGCGATCGTCGCGCCGGGAATGTTGGTGACGCCGGGCTCACGCGCCGTGCCCCCGTTGCCGGGCGCCACGAACACTTTCGCGACGCGTGGCGACTGCGCCATCTTCCATGCAAGCGCATGCTCGCGTCCACCGCCGCCGACGACGAGAATGTTCATGCGCGAGGAGCCTTTGGCAGCCCGATGCTAGTCCAGTACCACGCGTCCGAACACGTATACCACGCTGCCGTGATTGATGCCGCCGCCGAAGTTCGGAATGTACGTCGCGTCGATCCTGCCCTGGCCGTAGCGAAGCGTCGCGATCGGCAACACGATCGGAAAGGGGATGCCGTTGAAGATGTCCGGACGCTGGGCGATCATCGCCGTGTACCCGAGGCCGGGTTGGATGCCGTCGCGCGGCCCCCAGAACGTCGACCATCCGTAGCCGACCTGCCATTCGATGTTCTTGTGGGAATCGAGAAAGGCGAGACCGAAGACGGTGTGCGTGTTGCCGTTCGCCTCCTCGACCGTGCGGCCGTAGCCGCCGCCCCACGCCCAGGGGTTCTCCGCCTCCCGCCGCTCCTTCGTCCAGGTCCACGGGGTGTGCCAGGAGTACCCCGAGAATATGAGCTCGTTCTTGCCCTTTTTCCATGTATCGGTGAGGCGGCTGCAGGTGCGATCGAGGAACGACAAATCCTGGTCTGTCGGATCGCCGCTGCACTCCACCGCTTGCGCGGGCCCCGCCAGCAATGCCGCCACCAGCGCGCAAAGAATCCAAGGACGGTTGACGGACACCTTCGAGCTCCCCTATGCAAAACCGACATCAATGCCGGAAATGGCGGACGCCGGTGAACACCATCGCGATGCCGCGCTCGTCCGCCGCGGCGATCACCTCGTCGTCACGAACGCTGCCGCCCGGCTGGATGACCGCGACGGCCCCGTTGTCGGCGACGACGTCGAGCCCGTCGCGAAACGGAAAGAAAGCATCCGAGGCGACGACGGAACCCGCGAGCGACAGCCCTGCCGCCTTGGCCTTGATCGCGGCAATGCGCGTCGAGTCGACACGGCTCATCTGCCCGGCGCCGATGCCGAGCGTGCGTCCCTCGCCGCAGTAGACGATCGCGTTGCTCTTCACATGTTTCGCCACGCGCCAGGCGAACAGGAGATCGCGCGACTGCGCCTCGGTCGGCGCTTTCGCCGTCACGACCTTGAAGTCAGCTGCCGCCAGCCGATCCTCGTCGGCGGTCTGCACGAGGAGCCCCCCGCCGATGCGCTTCAGATCGGCTTGCGGCGACGGCGGCACGGCAGGCAACGAGACTTCTAGCACGCGCACGTTCTTCTTCTGCGCGATCGCGGCAAGCGCATCGGTCGTGAAGCCGGGCGCGATCAGCACTTCGAGAAACTGGGCCGAGACGGCTTCGACGGTGCCCTCGTCGATGGGCCGGCTGAACGCGATGATGCCGCCGAACGCCGAAACGGAGTCTGTCGCGAACGCATTCCTGTACGCGGCCAGGGGCGCGTCAGCAACGGCAGCGCCGCAGGGATTTGCGTGCTTCACGATCACGCACGCGGCGCCGTCGGCCGACGCCAGCGATTTGACGCACTCCCACGCAGCATCGGAATCGGCGAGATTGTTGAACGACAGCTCTTTGCCTTGCAGCTGACGGTACGTCGCGATGGTTCCATGCACCGGCCGTTCGTCGCGATAGAACGCGGCGCGCTGGTGCGGGTTCTCACCGTAACGCAGGTCCTGCACCTTGATGGCCTGCAGGTTGAAGCGCTCGGGAAACGGCGTTGCCACATTGTCGGGCCCGCGCGCGGTCAGCCAGTTCGAGATGGCGCCGTCGTATGACGCGGTGTGCGAGAACGCTTTCTTCGCGAGCGAGAAGCGGGTGGTCGCGGAAAGTATCCGGCCGCTTTGGCGAAGCTCCGCAAGGAGCCCTTCGTAGTCGACGGGCTCGACCACGACCCCGACGTGCTGCCAGTTCTTGGCGGCGGCGCGCAACAACGTCGGACCGCCGATGTCGATGTTCTCGATCGCGTCGTCGAGCGTCACCGCTTCTCGTGCGACCGTCTCGCGGAACGGGTAGAGATTGACCACGACCAGATCGATCGTCGGAATCCCGTGCGCTTCCAGCGCGGCAGCGTGCGCCGGGAGGTCGCGCCGCGCCAGGATGCCCCCGTGCACCTTGGGATGCAGCGTCTTGACGCGACCGTCGAGCATCTCCGGAAAGCCCGTGTAATCGCCGATCTCGGTCACCGCGAGGCCGGCGTCCGCCAATGCCTTCGCCGTGCCGCCCGTGGACAGGAGCCGGATGCCGAGTGCCGCGAGGCCCCGCGCGAACGCAACGATGCCCGTCTTGTCGGACACCGACAGCAGCGCTTGCGCAATGGGCGCGGACATGACCGTACCAGGGCAAACGACGGGCTCGTCGAACCGGGCCCGGATCGTCAGCGAATGTCGTACTTCGTGAGCTTCGCCCGCAGCGTGTTGCGGTTCATTCCCAGCATGTCGGCCGCCTGGGTCTGATTGCCCCCCGTGCGGACCATCACCGATTGGATCACCGCGCGCTCGACGTGATTGATGACCATGTCGTAAATGCCGTGCGGCGGCTCGCCGTCGAGCTTGCGGAAGTATTCGTCGAGCGACTTCTCGACCGTCTTGCCGATTTCATTGCCGGTGTTGATGCGCAGTGTTTTTCTCACGCGGCCAGGGCCTCCCCGCCCTGTTGCGACTCTTGTCGCGATTTCACGAACTTCGAATTCGCGTCGACGATCGCCGCGACGGGCACGCGATAGTCGAGACGCTCCCCCATTGCGCCGAGTGTATCGAAGAACCTGCCGACTGCGGCAATCTGTTCTTCGCTCGCTTCCAGCCAATTCATCTCGCGCCGGAAAGCGTCGCCGCCCGCGAGGTCCTTCGTGTACCACCCGAGGTGCTTGCGCGCGATGCGCACGCCTGCCGCCTCGCCGTAGAACGCGTAATGATCGTCGAGGTGCCGCAGGATTTCAGCGCGCGCCTCGGCGACCGTCGGCGCGGGCAGATGGCACCCCGTGTCGAGGTAATGACGAATCTCGCGGAAGATCCACGGTCTGCCCTGTGCCGCGCGGCCGATCATGATGGCATCCGCGCCGGTGAGCTCGAGCACGCGCTTCGCCTGCTCGGCCGTTGCGATGTCCCCGTTGGCCATCACGGGAATGCGCACGGCCGCCTTGACCGCGCGGATGGTCTCGTACTCCACCGGGCCCACGTACGCGCACGCACGTGTGCGACCGTGCACCGCCAGCGCGCGTATGCCCGCGTGCTCGGCAATGCTTGCAATCGTGAGAGCGTTGCGATGATCGGGATCGACGCCGGTACGGATCTTGAGCGTGACGGGTACCTCGACGGCCCGCACGACCGCATCGACGATCGCTTCGACCAGCGGCTCGTTCGCGAGCAGCGCGGACCCCGCGGCGGCATTGCAGACCTTCTTCGCGGGGCAGCCCATGTTGATGTCGATGATCTGCGCGCCGCGCTCGACGTTGTAGCGCGCGGCCTCGGCCATGTGTGCGGGATCGGCGCCGGCGATCTGCACGGCAATCGGCTCGACCTCGCCGCGGTGATCCGTGCGCCGCTGCGATTTTTCCGTGCCCCACAACCGCGGATTGGCGGCCACCATTTCGGAGACAGCGTAGCCGGCGCCAAGCCGCTTGCACAGCTGCCGAAACGGACGATCGGTGACGCCTGCCATCGGCGCGACGACCAAGTTGTTGGCGATGGTGTAGGGGCCGATGCGCACGAAGATGAACCGAAAAAATTGGAGATTGCGGCGGCGGGGGAGCGGATTATAACCGTTCCCCGCAACGCATTGAGCGATGCGCGCGCGACTTTTTTTCTTCGGTGCTCACGTCGCGAGTGGCACGCTTTTTGGAATCGCGCTCGCGCGGAGCGCGCGATTTTTCAGCGAACGCCGAACAACATCGCGCGGGTGAACGCTCGTTTCGCGAACGGAACGGCGTCGAGCAAAGTGAGCGCCAACCCGCGCGGCCAGCGCAACAGCGGAAGGTCGTTGCCGAACAGGCGGACGAGTCCGTGCGTGAACGCGATACCCGCCATCCGATCCGTCCGCCGGCTGCGCGCATAGCGGGCGAGCATCTCGTCGCCGCCGATTTTTTCGCGCGGCGTGTCGAGCACGATTTGCGCGAGCTCCCACGCGTCGCGCAGGCCGAGGTTGAAGCCTTGGCCCGCGACGGGATGCAGCGTCTGCGCCGCGTTGCCGAGCGCGACGCAACGCGCGCGCGCGGGCTCCCTGGCATATTCCATGACCAGCGGAAACGTTCGGCGGTCGGCGACGCGCGTGAAACGGCCCGATCGTGCGCCGAAATGGCGCGCAAGCTCGAGCAGGAAATCTTCTTCGGACAACGCCAGCAATCGCTCGGCCCGGGCGGGTGTTGCCGTCCACACGAGACCGTATCCATCGTGCTCGGGCAAGAGCGCCATCGGACCTTCCGGCGTAAAACGCTCGAACGCGGTGCCGTCGTGCGGCGCCGCGAGGAAGAGCTTGGCCACGAGCGCGACTTGCCCGTAGTCGTGGCGCTGCCGCACGGCGAACGCCATCGCGTCCCCCGTGCCGTCGGCCACCGCCGCAAGGCGCCCGCAAATGGTCTCGCTCGGTTCGCCGGCCAGCTCGACCGCAGCGTGCGCAGGGCCGTTACGCACCGCCGTCACGGTCGCGCCGTGACGCAGCGCCACCGTCGAGCGGCCGAGCGCGGCGTCGAGCGCCGCCTGCAGCGCGCGATAGCTCACCACATAGCCGAGCGCGGGAAGGCCGTGCTCCTGCGCGTCGAGCGCGGTCTGGCCGAAGCCTCCGGCCTGCGAAATGTCGATGCGCGCGATGGGCGTCAACGCGCCGGCGACGAGCGACAGCGCGTTCCACACGCCCGCTCTCTCGAGAATGAGACGCGCGCCGTGCGACAGCGCAAGCGAGCGATCGCTGCGGGCGATGTGTCCCGCGGGTCGGGCGTCGACGACGGTTACGTCGACGTCGCCCGCGGAGAGCGACAGCGCCAGCGTCGAGCCGACCGGTCCGGCGCCAACGACGACGACGTCATGGAGCATTGCGGTACGACCCGCGCCGCATCATCACGATGAAGACTCGGCGCGCGGCTCTTGTCAGCGGCGGCACGTCGCCTCGACGTCGGCTACGGTCTTCGGCGCGCCGAGCGTCAGGTTCTCGATTCCGGTCGCGGTGACGAGCACGTCGTCTTCGATGCGAACGCCGATGTCCCAGAATTGATCGGGCACGTTGTCGGCAGGCCGGATGTACGTGCCCGGCTCGACCGTCAGCACCATTCCGGGAACGAGCTTCTGCGAGGCGCCTTTCAGCAGATAGAGACCGGCGTCGTGGACGTCCATGCCCAGCCAGTGTCCCGCGCGATGCATGTAGAACTGCCTGAACGCGCCGGTCTCCAGCACCTCGTCCAGCGTCCCGCGGCAGAGCCCGATGTCGATGTAGCCCTGCGCGAGCACGCGCTCCGCGGTCTTGTGGTAATCGTGGAACTCCGCGCCGGGCCGCACCGCGTCGAGACACGCCTCCTGCGCCGCGAGCACCACCTCGTACACCGCCCTTTGCGGCCCGCTGAACCGGCCGTTCACCGGGAACGTGCGCGTGATATCCGATGCGTAGCCCTGGTACTCGCAGCCCGCATCGATCAGCAGGAGCTCGCCGTCCTGCAGCTGCCGGCTGTTCTCGCGATAATGGAGCACGCACGCATTCGGGCCCCCGGCGACGATCGACGGATAAGCGACCGCCTGCGCGCCGTTGCGCAGGAATTCGTGCGCGAGTTCCGCCTCGACCTGATATTCGTGCCAGCCCACGCGGGTGCGGTCCATCGCCCTGCGATGCGCGGCTGCGGAAATGGTGGCGGCGCGGCGCATGAGCGCGATCTCGTGGTCGTCCTTCACGAGACGCAGCGTGTCGATCACCTGCCGCACGTCGACGATTTCCTCCGGGGCAGCAACGCCGGTGCGCACGCGCTGGCGCACTTCATTCAGAACACCCGAGACCTTCTGGTCCCAGGCCGCGAACAACCCGAGCGGCGTGTAGAGCGCGGGGCGGTCGGCGGCGAGGTCGGGCAGGAACCGGTCGAGCTCGGAGATCGGATGCGCCTCGTCGAAGCCGAAGATCTCGCGCGCGGCGTCGGGTCCGTAGCGAAAACCGTCCCAGATTTCGCGCTCCTGATCTTTCTCGCGACAGAAAAGAACATGCCGATCGCCGCCGTCGTCTGCGACGAGCGCGACGACGGCCTCGGGCTCGGGGAAGCCGGAGACGTAGTAGAAATAGCTTTCGTGCCGGTAGGGATACGCCGAATCACGGTTGCGCGTGGATTCCGCCGCCGTGGGCAACAGGGCGAGTCCGCCGCCCGTGTGCTCGCGCATCCTGTTCAGGACGGCCGTGCGGCGGTCGCGATAGATCTGGTGGTTGTGATTCATTGCTGCGCCCCGAGGAGAGACCGCGATTATAAGGCCATCGCGATGCGTTACCATCGCAGCCATGGGTCCGTCCGGTGATCCTCATAGGGCTTCCGAATTGCAAGGAGCGGCCCTGCGCGAAGCGAAGCGCACGCTGCGGCAACGGGTGCTGGCGGCGCGCGACGCGCTTTCCGACACAGACTGCGCGGCGGCGTCGCGCGCCATCGCCGAGCGCTTCGCCCGACGCGCGGACTTTGCCGCCGCTCGGGCGATCCTCGTCACGCTTCCGTTTCGCAACGAATGGGACACGCGCGTGCTGGTGCGCGCCGCAATGCGCGCCGGCAAGACGATCGCGGCTCCGCGCGTCGACAATGCGACGCGCATGCTGGAGCTGTATGCGATCGTCGATCCGGACCGAGATGTCGTTGCGAGCCGTCAGGGCATTCCCGAGCCTGCGCCCCATTGCCTGCCGGTTCCGCGCGAGAGGATCGATTTCGTCGTGATCCCTGGAATCGCCTTCGATTCGAACGGGAACCGCCTTGGCTACGGCGGTGGCTACTACGATCGGCTGTTGCCGCTCATGCCCGGCGCCACGCGCGTCGCCGGTGCGTTCGATCTGCAGATCGTGGCCGAGGTGCCGGTCGGCCCGAACGACATCGCCATCGACGCCATCGTCACCGAGTCGCGGGAAATTTCGGTCGCGCGATGAGCGCCCCGGCTGCCGAAAGCCGCGGCTCGTCGGCCCGAGGCGGCGGTCCGGCTGCCCGGGATCCGGCGTCGGGCGCCGCGCTTGCGCTCGTCATCACGCTCGCGATCCAGATCTTCGCCGCCGGCGCTGCGACCGCCGTGTCCGTGCTCGCGCCCGAGATCGGGCGCGATGTCGGAATCGCGCCGAAGCTCGTCGGCGTCTTCGTCGGCATCCTGTATGCGGGGTCGATGGTCGCGAGCCTCGTCTCCGGCATGTTCATCGAGCGCCACGGCGCCATTCGCGTCTCGCAGGTTTGCGTGCTGCTGTGCGCGGCCGGAACGTTGACGGTCGCCGCGGGAACGGCGTACGCGAGCACCGCGCTCGTGTCGCTCGCCCTCGCGCCGATCGTCATCGGCCTCGGTTATGGTCCCATCACGCCGGCGTCGTCCCACATCCTTGCGCGCACGGCGCATCCCTCGCGGCTGGCGCTGACGTTTTCGATCAAACAGACCGGCGTCCCGGCGGGCGCGGCGCTTGCGGGCGCGCTGCTGCCGGTCCTCGCGCTGCAGATGGGTTGGCACGCGGCCTTCGCGGCGATTGCGCTCGCCGGCATTCCGGTCGTTCTTTTGAGCGAGCTCGTGCGCAAGTCGCTCGACGTCGGTCATGCCCCTGCCCACGCGCCGTCACTCGCGCGGCTCTTCGCGCCGCTGCGGGAACTCGTGCGCGACGAGCCGATGCGCGAGCTCGCGACAACCGCCTTCCTGTATGCGGCGCTGCAGGTCTGCCTCGTGAGCTTCCTCGTCGTGTACCTGACCGAATCGCTGCGCTACTCGCTCGTCGCAGCGGGCCTTGTGCTCACGGTCGCGAACGTCGCCGGTGTCGTCGGGCGCATCGCGTGGGGCGGCTTCGCCGATTTCCGCCTCGCATCGCGCGTGCTGCTGGGATGGCTGGGCGTCGCCGCCGGCACGTGTGCGTTCGCCACCGCGGGCTTCGGCACGAACTGGCCGACCGCGGCGATCCTCGTCACGAGCGCCGTGTTCGGTGGGACGGCGATTGGGTGGAACGGCGTGATGCTGTCCGAAGTCGCGCGGCTCGCTCCCGCGAACCGCGTCGGCGCGATCACCGGCGCGTTCGGGTTCGTGACATTCGGGGGCGTCATGGCCGGGCCGCCGGTCTTTGCTCTGATCGCCGCGCTGACCGGCAGCTACCGGTACGGATTCGCGACGTTCGGCAGCCTCGCCGTCGGTTCTGGTGTATGGTTGCTGGCCCGTCGCAAAAAGTAAGCGCCGACCGCGTCGCGGCAATCCTGCGACATACAATTCGAGTCCTGCCCTGACGAGACGGCAAGAAGCCGCAACTGCTTGAGGTTCATCGCATGGACAACATCCCCGACATCGACCCGGAGGAAACGCGGGAGTGGCTCGCCGCGCTCGACGGCGTGCTCGCGGCGGAAGGCGCCGATCGCGCGCACTTCCTGATCGAGGCGCTGATCGACAGGGCGCGGCGCTCGGGCGCCTATCTGCCGTTCTCGGCGAACACCGCGTACATCAACACGATCCCCGTCGAGAAGCAGGTCAAGCTCCCCGGCGACTTCAACATCGAGCAGCGGATCCGCCACGCCGTCCGCTGGAACGCGATGGCGATGGTGCTCCGCGCGAACAAGGACACCAATGTGGGAGGCCACATCGCGAGCTTCGCGTCGGCCGCGATGCTGTACGACGTCGGCTTCAATCACTTCTGGCACGCGCCGTCGGGCGGTCACGGCGGCGACCTCGTTTTCGTGCAGGGCCACTCGGCGCCGGGCGTGTACGCCCGCGCGTTCATGCTGGGACGGCTCACTACCGAGCAGATGGACAACTTCCGGCAGGAAGTCGACGGCAAGGGCATCTCTTCGTACCCGCATCCGTGGCTCATGCCGGATTTCTGGCAGTTTCCCACGGTGTCGATGGGCCTCGGTCCGCTGATGGCGATCTACCAGGCGCGCTTCATGAAGTACATGCAGGATCGCGGCCTCGCGCAGACCGAAGGCCGCAAGGTCTGGGCATTCATGGGCGACGGCGAAATGGACGAGCCCGAATCGATGGGCGCGATCGGAATGGCCGCGCGGGAAAACCTCGACAACCTGATCTTCGTCGTCAACTGCAACCTGCAGCGCCTCGACGGGCCCGTGCGCGGCAACGGCAAGATCATCCAGGAGCTCGAATCCGATTTCCGCGGCTCCGGCTGGAACGTGATCAAGATCATCTGGGGCCGCCACTGGGACGCGCTGCTCGCTCGCGACAAGCAGGGAATACTGATGCGGCGGATGATGGAATGCGTCGACGGCGAGTACCAGACGTTCAAATCGAAGGACGGGGCGTACGTCCGAGAATACTTCTTCAACACGCCTGAGCTGAAGGAGCTCGTCGCCGACTATTCCGACGACGACATCTGGAACCTCAATCGCGGCGGCCACGACCCGTTCAAGGTCTACGCGGGGTTCCACGAGGCGGTCAATCACAAGGGCCAGCCGACGGTCATCCTCGCCAAGACGATCAAGGGCTACGGGATGGGCGAATCGGGCGAGGCGCAGAACATCACCCACCAGCAGAAGAAGATGTCGCACGACGCCATCCGCAAGTTCCGCGACCGCTTCCACATTCCGGTGCCGGACGACAAGCTGGACGAAATGGCCTACGTGACGTTCCCCGAAGGCTCGCCGGAGCTCGAGTACATGCGCGCGCGCCGCATGGAGCTGGGCGGCTATCTGCCCGCGCGGCGCGGCAAGGCGCCGCCGCTTGCCACGCCCGAGCTCGCCGTATTCGAGCGCTTCCTGAAGAGCACCGAGGACCGCGAGATCTCGACGACGATGGCCTTCGTCCAGATCCTGCAGCTACTGCTCCGTGACAAGAACCTCGGCAAGCACATCGTGCCGATCGTTCCGGACGAATCGCGGACCTTCGGCATGGAAGGGCTCTTCCGCCAGCTCGGCATCTGGAACCAGCAGGGCCAGCTCTACACACCGCAGGATTCCGACCAGCTCATGTTCTACAAGGAGTCGAAGAACGGGCAGATCCTGCAGGAAGGCATCAACGAAGCGGGCGGAATGTGCGACTGGATCGCGGCCGCCACGTCGTACTCGACGCACGGCGTGCCGATGATCCCGTTCTACATCTTCTATTCGATGTTCGGCTTCCAGCGCGTCGGCGATCTCGCCTGGGCGGCAGGCGACATGCGCTGCCGCGGCTTTCTGCTCGGCGGCACGGCCGGACGCACGACGCTCAACGGCGAAGGGCTGCAGCACGAGGATGGTCACTCGCACCTCATTTCGGCCACGATTCCCAACTGCATCTCGTACGATCCGACATTCGGGTACGAGCTCGCGGTGATCATTCAGGACGGCTTGCGCAGGATGTGCGCGGAGCAGCAGGACGTGTACTACTACCTCACGGTGATGAACGAGAACTATCGCCAGAAGGCGATGCCAGAAGGCGCGGCACCCTCCATCATCAAGGGGATGTACTTGTACGAGGCGGCGGCGAAGAAGGCGAAGGGACCGCGCGTGCAGCTCCTCGGATCGGGCACTATCTTCCGCGAAGTGATCGAAGCCGCGGCACTGCTCGAAGCCGATTGGGGCGTCGGCGCGGACCTGTGGGCCTGTCCGAGCTTCACCGAGCTTGCGCGGGATGGGATGGCCGTCGGCCGCGAGAACCTCATGAACCCCGTTGCGAAGCCGAAGACATCGCACGTCGAGCGCTGCCTCGCCGAGACGGCGGGGCCGGTGATCGCGGCGACCGACTACATGCGCTCGTTCGCCGAGCAGATTCGCCCCTACGTGCCGCGGCGCTACGTCGTGCTCGGCACCGACGGATTCGGCCGCTCCGATACGCGCCGGAAGCTCCGGCACTTCTTCGAGGTCGATCGGTACTATGTCACCGTTGCCGCGTTGAAGGCGCTCGCCGACGAGGGAGCGCTGCCCGCGGCGAAAGCGGCCGAGGCGATGAAAAAATACGGGCTGGACCCGGCCAAGCGCGCGCCGTGGACGGTGTAGCGGCGAACGGCACGCGGCAGCGCGGGGAGTAATCGATTGAGCACC
>Ga0207650_10000839_pt1 | contig 23292 bp, 19 predicted proteins | sample KBSS63metaG_FD_184325 | JGI IMG/M metagenome (GOLD analysis project Ga0207650, IMG submission 184325) | Switchgrass rhizosphere microbial communities from Kellogg Biological Station, Michigan, USA - KBS S6-3 metaG (SPAdes) (version 2) | ecosystem: Host-associated > Plants > Roots > Rhizosphere...
TGCGGAAGTGGATTCAAAAACAGGCGAAGCATAGATTGTTGATACGCCTAACCTCTTTAAATATTCAATGATATTTTCAAAATCCCTAAATGAAAATGATTTTTGAAATTGTATTCGATATGTTGAAACAGGATTGTACATGTGTAATAAGTAATCAATGATGAGTAGTGCGCTCCTTATTTTATAACTCTAAAGGCTCTTTCAAAACAACTACAGATCGTCCCGGTACCTTAATTGTTTCAGCAGGCGCAAAGCCTGGTCCATTTTCTTCCTGAAAAAAATTTTCATTTGTATCAATTACTTTTATCCAGCCACTTCCAAATTCTTCTGATGGAAGTACATAGGGCAGTTCACCATCGTATGCATTAAAAATGATGTAAAAACTATTGTCAATTAAGTGTTCACCTTTAGGTCCATCTGCTTTCAAAGCTTTACCATTCAAAAACACGCCTAACGATTTTGCAAAGTCTTCTCTCCAGTTTCCTTCACTCATGGAAGTGCCGTTAGGCAAAAACCATGCAATATCTTCTACGCCTGAGCCTTGAATAGGTCTTCCTTTAAACCATCTTCTTCTGCAAAACACAGGATGTGCATGTTGAAAATGGATAAGCTTTTGTGTGAAGCTCAGCAAATCCCGATCTGCATTTTGCCAATTGATCCATGAAATTTCATTGTCCTGGCAGTAGGCATTGTTGTTCCCCTGTTGTGTTTTACCAAGTTCATCACCTGCAACCAGCATAGGCACGCCCTGCGATAAAAAAAGTGTGGTCAAAAAGTTTCGTTTTTGTTTATTGCGAAGGGTAATAATGTTTACATCATCGGTTGCACCTTCTGCTCCGCAGTTCCATGAACGATTATGCGATTCGCCATCCTGGTTATTTTCTCCATTCTCTTCATTGTGTTTTTCATTGTATGAAACCAGGTCATGAAGTGTGAAGCCATCATGTGCAGTAATAAAATTGATACTTGCAGTGGGTTTCCTGTAACCTTCTTTGTACAGATCAGGACTGCCCGTAAATCGCAGGGCAAATTCAGAGAGCATGCTATCGGCACCACGCCAGTAGTCTCTCATGCAATCACGATATTTACCATTCCACTCTGCCCAGCCGGGAGGAAAATTTCCAACCTGGTAACCACCTTCGCCAATGTCCCATGGTTCAGCAATTAATTTCACTTGTGAAATAACAGGGTCCTGGTGAATGATATCAAAGAAAGAACCCAGCCGGTCTACTTCATGAAGTTCTCTTGCCAACGTGGATGCGAGATCAAAACGAAATCCATCAACATGCATGTCCAAAATCCAGTAGCGAAGACTATCCATGATTAATCGCAGCACAGAAGGAAGCATAGCATTCAAAGTATTTCCGGTTCCTGTGTAATCAAAACAAAATCTTCTGTCGCTGGCTAAGCGGTAATAGCATGCATTGTCAACTCCGCGAAATGAAAGTGTAGGACCCATATGATTTCCTTCTGCCGTATGATTGTACACAACATCAAGTATCACTTCAATGCCTGCTTTGTGTAATTCTTTAACCATATTCTTAAACTCATTGACCTGGCCACCAAAATGACCGTTGCCCGAGTATTTGATATCGGGTGCAAAAAATCCAATGGTATTATAACCCCAATAATTAGATAATCCTTTCTCCCGCAAAAAACCATCATTTACAAATTGATGCACAGGCATAAGTTCAATAGCAGTAATGCCCAGTTCTTTTAGATGTTGAATAATTGCCGGATGCGCAATGGCTGAATAGGTTCCCCTGATTTTATCAGGCAAGTCCGGATGCAATTGGGTAAGTCCTTTTACATGCGCTTCATAAATAATAGATTGATGATAAGGAATCTTAGGTGCTGCATCATTTTCCCAATCAAATGAAGGATCAATCACCACTCCTTTTGGTACGTAAGGTGCGCTGTCTTCTTCGCTGAAGCTCAAATCCTGTTCGGGGTGGCCAACCTCGTAACCAAAAATGGAATTATGCCATTCTACCCTTCCCGATAAGGCTTTTGCATAAGGGTCGATTAATAATTTATTGGGATTGAACCGATGACCATTTTGTGGTTCGTAAGGACCGTACACCCGGTAGCCATACAATTGCCCTGGCTTTAGTTGTGGTACATACACATGCCAAATATGATTATCGATTTCTTTGACTCTTATTCTTTGCTCTTTATTTGTTTTTGAATCGAAAAGGCAGAGGTCAACCGCCGTTGCATTTTCAGAAAATAAAGCGAAGTTCACGCCCTCACCATCCCATGTAGCGCCAAGTGGAAAAGGACTGCCCGGATATGTTGTGATTTTCATTAAAGCTGATGAATAGTTTGATTTTAATCGCGATTATCCCTTATTCAATATTGTTGCCAGCCTTCCGAAAAGTTCAGGTAATAAAAAACCCTCATGAGTAGTGAGGGTTAAAAAAACGCGATAGATTATTTTTTATCCGGTGCATCCTTTGCTGCCAGCTGGTGAAACTCAACTACTTTTCCCTGCTTATTAAAAAACCAAACTTCATTCAGGTGAACTTTTGTAACTGTGCCGTCTTTGTTGGTATCTGTTTCCATTCCCCAAATACTAACAACTTCACGCTCAGGATCATCAGGAGTTTTTAATGTGGTGCAGGCGGCAACTTCGCTTACAACTGATGCAAAGCTATTACGATAATCCGCCATCCCTTTTATAAAATTGTCTTTCCCTTTGATCAGTGTGCCGTCTGGGAGCGTGGCTATAATATCATCCGCGAACATATCAGCTGCCTTATCCAGCGTGTTGTTGTCATAATACTTCCATGCCCACAATACTTTTTGAGCATAGACAGCATTACCAATAGTTATTTTGGTTGCCTGAATTTTATAGGGTTGGTCAGAACTTTGGTTTTTTGCCTGTGTTGGTTGTTGTGCATTTAAATTAAAAGAAAAAGACCCAAGCAAAATAATTGTTGCAAGAATTAATGAACGCTTCATATGTGTAGTTTTTAGTTGATGGCGAATGGGTGGTCAGACAAAGGAGGAATCAGTTGTAGTTTAAAAGGGGAACTAGTAAGTTACGGAAGTTTGAAATGGATCTATCACTAATTTTTATCGCGGAGTTAGAGGATGAATCTAAAACTTGTGGAAAGGATGTTTGCTTTGGATAATTCGCACAACAAAAAAAACCCTCTTTTAAAAAGAGGGTTGCGACAATTTAAATGTTTCCAATCAGGCAGGGGTGAGGTATTGCGAGTACGCATATCCTTCAGCTCCGCCATCTGTTTTAATGAGCCACCATTGTTGGTTGGTCTGGTTAAGCACTGTCACCATCTCATTATGTGCAGCTTTTCCTACAATTGGTTGATCCGTTCCCGGACCTTTCCGAATATTCAGGTTCGATTCCTTAGTAACCACTTTTGCCTTACTGCCTGATGCTGCTTTTACATTTACATTTAAAACCAGATCGCCTGCCCTGAAATCCGGATCTATCTTGTTGTAAATATTCCAGAGGTTATCTTTCACTGCTCCGCTTGATGCTTCACCATCAATATATAAAACATTGTTTTGCTCACGCACCTGAAGGTTGTGCACTTCAGATGTTTTTGCTGCATTAATCAGCTCCTGGTATTTTTGTTGGAGTGCCATAATTATTTCCTCCTATTGTTCTACTGTTAAATTGTTATTTACTTTTTTTGGATGTAATGAATTAATGGATTGCATCAACGTTGGTAAACGATCTCGTTTGATAGTTCCAGTTAAGGTTACCTCCCCATTATTCACCGATGCGGTTACACCTGGAAAATCTTTTGTTGCATCGTTAACCCCTTTTGTTAATTCGTCATCATTAGCTATAACCACAGGTGCTGAACTTGTAGTATCAACAGTGGTGGTGTTGGTAGTTGTATCTGTCTTTTTATTCTTGCAGGAAGGCAATGTTATACCACCAATCAATGATATCAACACCGCCACATGAATGAATGTTTTTTTCATGATTTGATTATTTAACTGAAAAATGAACTTTTACTTTCTTATCCCAATGTGTTAGAATCCGCCGCCAAATATTCTTCCAAATAATCCGCCTGTGCTTCCCATACCGCGGCCACCGTTTAGCATACCAATGACAGAACCTAGTCCGCCACCCATGCCGCCTCCTAACATGCTGCCTAATCCGCCTCCCAATGCTCCACCCAATCCGCCTCGGCCTCTTCCCACGCCTCGCGACAACAATCCTCCGATAAGCATTGGTGCAGCAATGCCAATTAATCCTTTAAATAAGCTGCCTGTATTAATGCCTGCATTTTGCAGTTGATTACCCAAACGGCCGCCGAGCAATCCCTGCGCGTCTGCTGTTTCTGCTTGGTGTATCGATTCGTCAGCAAATTGATCAAGTAAAGAAAATTGTTTTTGATCTATGCCCAGGTAGCGGCTTATTTTAGTAATGTTCTGTTCCTCTTGCTCTGAATAGTTATTATCCGATTTAGCAAAAGCCATAAGATCTGTTACCAAAGAATACTTCAGCTCACTTTTCTTTAGAATATCGAGGCAGCGGTTTAATTCTTCCCCAGATAATTCAGTAGCCGCCTGGCGTACTGCCTGCTTTTGTTTTTCAGATAGTTGTGCTGCCTCGCAAAGATTCTCCATGTATTCAAGCTCTTCCGGTGAGGCTTCACGGTCTGCGGTGGCAATGGATGCAATAGCACCGAGGTAAGCGCCCTTTTCAGGATCACTGTACCCTTCTAAAATAGTTTCTGATGTTGCCATAATTCAAGGTTTGGTGAAAGAATAAGAAAAAATGTGCCAACAGAGCCTAAGCAAACTGATACACAACCATATAAGTGGCGGAATCATAATTACAAAATCAGGATTCGAACACTCCACCGCTATGCGTATGTGAGTATGCTTGTAGGCAAAAAAATCATTTTACTCAAAAAGGTTGAATACTTATTTTTGCAGCCCTTCGCCGAGGTAGCTCAGTTGGTTAGAGCACAGGATTCATAACCCTGAGGTCGGCAGTTCAAATCTGCTCCTCGGTACGGAAAGACTTCCTAATTTAGGAGGTCTTTATGTTTTATACCGTTTATATCCTTTATTCTGAAAGGCACGGTAAAATTTATATAGGTTACACTTCGAACTGATTCAACGATTTAAAAGTCATAATTTTTTTGGAAGGAAGGGGTGGACCGTAAAATTTCGGCCGTGGGTGGTCGTTTACTGTGAATATTTTATGAAAAAACAAGAGGCGATTGAAAGGGAAAAGACTCTAAAAACAGCGAAACTTCGCCTGTGGATTCATGATAGAATTGAAAAGCAATATAAAAGCATGGGATTTATATCCGCCTGAGGCGGACGGCAGTTCAAATCTGCTCCTCGGTACGCAAAGCCTCCTAACTTTAGGAGGCTTTATATTTTGGTATGGTAGAAATAAGACTGATTATAACCAAGGATGCACAAGAAATCATTGACATTTATTCCCCTTCTGTACTTTCAGCCGCTGTTTCATTTGAAACGGTAGTTCCACCTATTGATGAAATGCAAAGGCGTATTCAGTCCTGTCTTGAAAAATTTCCATGGATTGTTTGTGTAGTTGATGGTAAAATTGCAGCATATGTTTATGCCTCCAAACACCGTGAGCGGGAAGCCTACCAATGGAGCTGTGAATGTTCAGTGTACGTTCGTGACGATTTTAGAGGAAAAGGAATTGGCAAAGAACTTTACCAACTGCTGTTTGAGATATTAAAATTGCAGGGTTTTATAAATGTCTACGCAGGAATTACCCTGCCCAATGAAGCCAGTGTACATCTTCACGAAAAATGCGGCTTCATGCCCTTTGCTAAATACGAAAATATTGGGTACAAGTTCGGCAACTGGCATACAGTAGGATGGTGGAAGCTCCAGATCAACGAGTATAATCTGGAGCCCCCACCACCGTCAAAACTATCTGAGCTGAATAAAGAAACAATTAATACATTATTTCGACAAACAGCTCAAATTATACAATCAAAACTTACTGCCTAGCTTATTGATTCCTGTTTCCATCCTGTACACTTTCTCTCTCGGTACGCAAAATGTTCGGGTTATCATTCATGTTAGCTGTACCACCCATAGCGTTGTTACTACCTGATTTGTATTTTGTTTCAATATAGTCTTTGAAATTCATGACATCCTGGCGAATCATTTTTTCGAAAACAGGCGTTAACATTCTTGCTATACCTGAACCGATTTCACCGGCAGGAGGATGATAGGTCATGACTACCTCAAGTTCGGTTCCTTCACCACCCAATGCATCATGAAAAGTTACTTTACCCGCGTTGTTGATGGTTGAATTTGGAATGGATTGCCAGCCTATCAATTGCCCCGGTTCTTCTTTCACAATCTCCGCATTCCATTTTACTCTTCCGATGTTGCCGGGAACAATAGCTTCCCAATGAGAATGTTTGGAATCGATTTCAGTGACAGAAGCCAGGTGCTTCATAAACAAGGGAAGATTCTCCAGCTTACGCCAGAATGCATATACTTCATCCTTTGGTTTGTTAACGATCAGGCCTGTACGAATATTTACGTTTTGGGTATGTGTCACACCTTTTGTTTTGCCCATGCTTTCGTAAACTGCACAATGTCCCGATGCTCCCCGGTATAGTAAATAACCACCTAATGCAGTTTTCAGTAAACTATTAATAGGATGTTTAAACAAGCTATTGAGCCCTGAAGACAGCAGCCATGCACCGAATGCAGCGCTGGCAATGCGTTCGTTTTGCCCAACATTCACTATTCCGCTGCCGCTCTGCGGGGTAAATTCATTGTCTGCGTGCCAGCTTCCGTATTGTTCATTTGCCATAAAGATTATTTTAGGTAGTGAGAGATTTGATTTGTAATAGTTTTTTGCAAATCTTATGCCCCGCTCATGAATTAGAAAAAAATGAAAAGATTCCGGTTTTTGTTGGGATGCCGTTAGGTTTGAACTGGTTGAGTAGAAAAATACACAAAGAGGTGTCTAAGAGGTAAAGTCAAAAGCTTAAGAAGAATGGGCGGTTTTAAGTGAAGGGAATTGCATTTTTGGAGATTATTTAAGTAAAGATGAATAATTATATGACCTGCAAATTGCTACTATTGAACTTCGGTTGTGTCACTCACTTGTACGTTTGGTAATTCTATTCAGCATTTTGTAAGAGCCACTTTGCTTGGTTGCATTCACCGCTTCGTGGTTGTAATTTTCAATCAAATGAAAAAAGTGTTCCTGGTTGCTATTTTGGTTATTGTTGCATTTGTTATTTACCTGTCGTTAGGTAGTGAGGTCACAAAGAATGTTGACAATTATATTTATGAACTGCCTTTTAAAAAAGGAGCAAGCCACAGAATTGTACAAGGATATGGCGGCCTATTTTCCCACAAGAATAAGGCAGCTCTTGATTTTTATATGCCCGAAGGCACAGAGATTTATGCAGCAAGAGAAGGCACCTTGTATGCTTATAAAGATGATAGCGATGAAGGCGGACCTTTTTCAAAATACGAAAGAAAAGCAAACTATATAATTATTAAGCATAGCGATGGAAGCTTTGGTTGCTACTGGCATTTACGAAAAAATGGTATACTAATTAAGAAAGGATTCGTCAATAAGGGGCAATTAATCGGGTACAGTGGCAAAACAGGATTTGTACTTTTACCTCATTTACATTTTGCGGTCAAACGCCAATTGAACTATGAAATAAATTCATTCGTCCAGACAAAATTCAGAACTACTAAAGGAGTTCAGCTTTTAAAAAGTGGTGAAACGTATGAAAAGCCATTGCCATAAAACTGCACGTGACACGTTCAAATTAACAATGTAAGTTTCACAAAGATGATAAGAATTACCGACTGTTGAAAGAAATGCGACGCAACAAAAGTTCAATAGCAGTAATGCTGTTTGGTCAATAAGTAAATTTCAAATTAAAGCTATAAATCAGTTTTCGACTAACATCAACAACATTTTCATCTTTTACTCATACAACTACTCCGGCACCCTTTATCAACTTCACTTCAGTCTTGTTTGGATACTGCTCCAATGCTTGTTCCAAACAATCCATGGCTTCATTAATATCATTGAGATTAAGAACGTAAGCAAGACGAACTTCATTCCTGCCCAAACCTTTCGTTCCATAGAAACCCGTGGCCGGCGCCAACATCACCGTTTTATTTTTATAAGAAAATGAATCCAGCAGCCATTGACAAAAATTGTCGGAATCATCAATGGGCAGTCTGGCCATTGCATAAAATGCTCCACCTGGATTAGGACAAAAAACACCCGGCATTGCGTTCAATCGTTTTACCAACAGGTCTCTCCTTGCTAAATATTCTGATTTTGGTTTGTCAAAATAAGAGGCCGGTAAATCCACAGCAGCTTCACCCATTATTTGTGCAAGCCCGGGAGGACTTAGCCTTGCCTGCGCAAATTTCATGGCTACATCATAAACGGCCCTGTTTTTTGTTACAAATGCACCTAACCTGGCCCCACAGGCACTATAACGTTTACTAATGGTGTCCATCAACACAACATTTTCATCCATCCCGCTCAAATGCATGGCGCTGATGTATTGTCCTGAATAACAAAACTCACGATAAGCCTCATCCGAAAACAAATACAAATTGTGTTTCAGGCAAATTGTTTTCAGATCTTCCATTTCCTGCCTGCTGTATAAGTAACCAGTGGGATTATTCGGACTACATACAATAATTGCTTTTGTTTTTGACGTAATTACATTTTCAAAATCGCTTATTGGAGGCAATGCAAAACCGGTATCAATAGTTGACGTAATCGGAATTACTTTAACCCCGGTGGCAACTGCAAATCCATTATAGTTGGCGTAAAACGGTTCCGGAATAATTACTTCATCGCCGGGATTTAAGCAGGCAAAAAATCCGAACATAATGGCTTCAGATCCACCTGTTGTAATAATAATTTGTTCAGCACTTACATCAATGCCAACGCTTTTGTAGTAGCTAACCAATTTTTTGCGATAAGTTTCATTGCCTGCACTATGACTGTACTCAAGCACACGAATATCTGCTTTACGAACAGCATTTAAAATGGAGGGGGGCGTTTCAATATCAGGTTGGCCAATGTTAAGATGAAAAACCTTGATACCCTTTTTCTTTGCAGCTTCTGCATAAGGTACCAATTTCCGGATTGGGGAAGGAGGCATTTGCTGTCCACGTTCTGAAATCTGTAACATGCGGCAAAGATACCCTCAGTCTGAATAAAGAACAGGACGGGATAAGAGATATTTTCCTTTTTCAGACTGTTATTCGAAAAAAGAAAAGTCAATAATTGCTTCATTGTTTTAAATCTTATTCCAATCCCAAATCCCCCACTTTAATTCATCCGGTATTTTTATACCGCTCTGTTTCAACGTCAATAAAATATTTCCACGATGATGAGACTCATGTGCAATTAAATAACTGATAAATGGGATCAGCCCTTTTTTAAAACTGCTTACTTTGCCTTCTTTTTCCCAGCTTTTGTTGATGAATTCTTCCATGCCTTTTCCTGAGCCTTCAAATGCTTCAAATAAAACTTCTTTATCCACAGAAGCATCCCTGCCAATGATTTTATATTTTTTTGAAATGTCTTTTGCTGCGATATCGAGCCATTGCATACGAACATTATGCAGGTGAGTTAACTGTTCATAAATAGTTCTGCCCCTTGCTAACAAAGTTTTATTCATGTCCTCCTCACTTATAAGCTCAATAAACAACAAACCAATTTTGTTGTTCGTTCGCCAGGCATCGTGTAATTGTTCTTTCATGAGCCTTATTTTGTGATCCATGACAAAAATAAAAATCCCCTTAGGTTTAGCCTAAGGGGACTACTAATTTATAAGTACTGTTTATTTTGTACTGGTTGATGTTTTCTTTGAAGTTTTTTTAGAAGTCTTTTCCGATTTGGACTGTTTTGCTTTTGCTGCCTCTGTCTTTTTGTATTCATCTGTCTTAGTGTAGGCATCGTAAGCTTCAACGGGTAATACTTCACCGGTAATGTGAATGATCTTTGCGTCCTGCAAACCAGCAAGCCTTATGGTGATGTCTTTCGTAAATGCAGTTGGAGAAGCAGCATTGTAGCCTACCTTAATTTGTGAAGTAGCTCCCGGAGCAATTGGTTCTTTACTCCATTCAGGTGTAGTACATCCGCAGCTGGCGACAACACTTTCCAATACAACTGGTTTGTCACTTTTGTTTGTCACTGTAAAGAATGTTGTGACAGGAACACTTTGTTTAATCTTTCCAAAATTGTACGTGTCAGAATTTACTTTGATTACGTCATCTGCTTTTTGAGCCATTGTGACAAAACCTGTTACAAAAGCGGCGGCAAGTAAGAATAACTTTTTCATAATTGTTTTATTGTAGTTGTTGTTTTAAAAATTGAACAGAGGCATTCGTGGGGGCGGATCCTGCCGGAGCTTTCCACACTGTTCCCTTTATCTTGATTTGTTTTGACTGATTTCCGTTGTATGTGATTGTAATAAATTTTTCAAAAGGTCCTTCAACCGCAGCATTGTAGCCTACTTTTATTTTGTCGGTACCGCCGGCCGCAACAGGGTCCTTATTCCATTCAGGTGTTGTGCAACCGCAGCTGGCCTGCACATTATCAAGCTTCAAAGGTGTGACGCCGTTGTTTTCGATCGTAAAAAAATAATACACCGGCTTGCCTTGGGGAATGGTTCCAAAATCGTGGATGTCTTCCTTTACAGACAGAGGATCAACAGTGGCAACCTGGTCAGTTTTTTGTACAGCAGTTGCCGTTTGAGCTTTTAAGCCAGTGACCAGGCAAAATGCAATGATTGCGGAAAATATTCTTCTCATAAAAAAGAAATTCTTGGGATTTCAAAAATAAGATAAACAGCCCGTAAAGCATAGCGAAAATTACAATTTGTGTTTTTTTAACGATGACGGTTCAGAACCCTATTTTTGCCTCATGGAAAATTCGTTTGAAACAAGTCCTTCACTCGAGAATTTATCCTTTGAAAAATTCAGGGAAGAAGTGCTTGGCGACTACCGTTGGGCCTGTATTAGCCGGGAAGCCAGCCTGGTAGGCCGCAAGGAAGTACTCACCGGCAAAGCCAAATTTGGAATTTTTGGTGACGGCAAAGAGGTGGCACAGGTTGCAATGGCTAAATTTTTCCAGCCCGGCGATTTTCGCTCCGGGTATTACCGCGACCAGACCTTTGGTTTTGCAACGGGCCTGGCTACAGTTCAACAGTTTTTTGCACAGCTTTATGCCGAGCCCCGCTTTGAAAAAGAACCTTTTAGCGGTGGTCGTCAAATGAGTTCCCATTTTGCCACACGGTTTGTTACTGAAGAAGGCGAATGGCTTCCTCTGGCAAGGCTAAAAAATATTGTTGCTGATATTGCTCCAACTGCGGGGCAAATGCCCAGGGCGCTGGGCCTGGCGTTGGCTTCAAAAAAATTCAGGGAGGTAACTGAACTGCAGGATTTCACTGATCTTTCTAATAATGGTAATGAAGTTTGTTTTTGTACAATTGGTGATGCATCTACTTCAGAGGGACATTTTTGGGAAACCGTGAATGCAGCAGGCGTAATGCAGGTACCCCTGGTAATTTTTGTTTGGGATGATGGTTACGGAATTTCAGTTCCCAAAAAATATCAAACAACTAAAGGTTCCATTTCGGAGGTATTAAGTGGATTTCAAAAAGAGGATGGGACTAACGGTCTAAATATCTACAAAGTAAAAGGCTGGGATTATGCAGGCATGTGCGAAGTATTTGAAGAAGGCGTTCGTCTGGCTAGGGAAACTCATACACCAACCTTATTTCACGTAGAAGAGTTGACGCAGCCTCAAGGGCATTCTACTTCAGGAAGCCATGAAAGATATAAGCCTGCTGAACGACTGGAATGGGAACGTGAATGGGATGCTATAAGAAAAATGCGTGAATGGGTTCTTGCAAACATGTTAGCCGATGAAGACGATATTGATCACATCGAAAGAGGAGCAAAAGAATTTGTTCGAAAGGCGAAACAGGATGCATGGGAAGATTTTCTCAGTCCTGCGAAAGAACAAGTAAGCAAAGCAGTTGAATTAATTAATGATGCAGCGGCAAGGCTTCCTCAACAAAGTGGCCAATTAAATCAGCTCGTAAAGGAATTATCGTTAAACCGTGAGCCCTTGCGACGCGATGTAATGAAAATTTTATATACTGCTGTTAACCTGGCAGGCACTGCTGAAGCTGAATCTTCGCTTAAAGAGTATTATAACCATCTTAAAAAAGAAAACGAGTTACTATTCAATACCTATTTATATAACCAGGGCCCGGGCTCCACTTTAAACGTTGAAGAAGTAAAACTTAGCTATGAGCCCGATGCCCCTACTGTGAATGGCTTTGAAGTTTTAAATAGATATTTCGACAGGCTTTTTGCGCATAACCCAAAAGTGTTAGCCTTTGGTGAAGATCTCGGCTACATCGGAGATGTGAACCAGGGATTTGCAGGATTGCAAGCTAAATATGGTGAAGAAAGAATTTTTGACACCGGCATCAGGGAACTCACCATTATGGGCCAGGGAATTGGACTTGCCCTGCGTGGCCTGCGACCTATTGCCGAAATCCAGTACATCGACTACTTACTTTATGGACTGCAGCCATTAAGCGATGATGCAGCAACAGTGCACTATCGCTCGGTTGGACAGCAAAGCTGCCCAATCATTGTACGCACCAGGGGGCATAGATTGGAAGGCATCTGGCACAGTGGCTCACCAATGGGAATGATATTAGGATCTCTCCGCGGGATGTATGTGTGTGTACCAAGAAACATGACGCAGGCTGTGGGCATGTACAATACTTTGCTTAAAGGAATGGATCCAGCCATCATCATTGAGTGTTTAAATGGCTACCGCCTCAAAGAAAAATTGCCAGGCAATTTGTTGGAATTTACCATTCCGCTGGGCATTCCCGAAATTATAAAAAAAGGGGACGATGTGACCATTGTTAGCTATGGTTCTACACTTCGAATTGTATTAGAAGCAGCAAATATGCTGGAAAAAAATGGTATTGGTTGCGAAGTGATCGACGTACAAACGCTTATACCTTTTGATACGCACCATAAAATTTTAGACTCGCTCAAAAAAACCAATCGCATTGTTTTTGTTGATGAAGATGTTCCTGGTGGAGCAGCGGCATACATGTTTAATAAAGTAATGGAAGAACAGGCAGGGTACCGCTGGCTGGATGTTGCTCCAAGAACAATCACAGCCAAAGACCACCGTACTGCATACGGAAGTGATGGTGATTATTTCAGTAAACCGAATGCTGAAGAAATTGAAGGAATTATTAAAGAGATGATGCAGGAATAAAATTGTTTATGCTAAAATTTAGACTGGGCAATTTCTTTTAAATTATTGCTTCGCATGAATTTGATCAAACAGTGTTACCACTAAACAGCTCCGCAAGGAGCTATTTTTGTTTTGTATGTATTCTAATTTTCTCAACATTATTGACATTTTAGGAATGTTTGCGTTTGCAGTGTCCGGCGTATTTTCTGCGATGGAGAAGAAATTAGACCTGTTTGGAATCCTGATTATTTCTTTTGTTACGGCTATTGGTGGAGGAACTATCCGTGATGTTCTCGTTGGCAATTTACCTGTCAACTGGTTACAAAACGATGTCACGATTCTTGTCACTTTTGTTTCGGCAATAGCAACTATATTATTTGGTTCCTATTTTAAACAGTTGAATACTACACTTTTTTTGTTTGATGCACTTGGGCTTGGATTATTTACCATTATTGGTTTTGAGGTTGGATTGGAAAAAAAATTCAGCGGGGGCATTTGTATTGCATTGGGAACCATTTCCGCATGTTTTGGAGGCGTGCTTCGCGATGTATTGCTAAACAAAGTGCCTTTAATTTTTCACAAAGAAATTTATGCATTGGCCTGCATTTTAGGTGGCATAACCTATTATTTTCTGCACCAAACCAATTTGAATAATGATGTGTCGAAGATCATTTGCATCATTCTCATTTTTGCCGTTCGTATTATTGCCATTCGTTTCAAATTGTCTCTGCCAAGAATTACATTAAAATAATTGTATGAAATTGACAATATACCAGGTTGATGCTTTTGCAGAAAAAATATTCCGGGGCAATCCCGCTGCCGTCGTTCCATTAGAAGATTGGTTGGAAGATAAGTTGATGCAGAAAATAGCTATGGAGAATAATTTGAGTGAAACTGCATTCTTTGTAAAAACAGATGCGGGGTATCATATTCGATGGTTTACTCCCGAATTTGAAATTGACCTGTGTGGGCATGCAACATTGGCATCCGCTTACATCATTAAAAATTTTGTAGAGCCACATTTAGCTGAGATCAATTTTACAACGCAAAAGGTCGGTGTGTTAAAAGCGACGACTAAAGATGGTGCGTATACGTTGGACTTTCCGTCCCGTATGCCACAGTCCTGCGAAACGCCTGCACAATTATTTAAAAGTCTTGGCATTTCAACAGCGGTCGAGGTATTAAAATCGCGGGATTATTTTGTGGTACTTCCAAATGAAGAGGCAATAAAAAATGCAGAACCGGATTTTACTTTAATAAAAGAACTGGACTCGGTAGGCGTCATCGTTACTGCAAAGGGACAAACAGCGGATGTGGTTTCGCGGTGTTTTTATCCCGGTGCGGGCATTCCAGAAGACCCGGTAACCGGTTCGGCCCATTGTAATATTGTGCCGTATTGGGCTGATAAACTAGGGAAGACAAAACTATTTTGTAAACAATTATCGCAACGGGGTGGTGATTTGCATTGTGAACTTGAAGGTGACAGAGTGTTAATGAGTGGGAAGTGTACACTGTATCTGGAAGGAGAAATAAATATCTGAACCAAGATTTGGGGGGATTAAATAGATTTCTCGGATATAAAACGGTTTTCAATTGTGCATATCTCACAGCTGTTGAATGATATTTTCCTTATAATCCTAAAAATCCACCCAAATCGTTGTTCAGACATCGTGGTCAGACAAGAAACCTGCTTCTCGTTTCAGGCGTTGGTATCATGCATTGCTCTTTTTTCCCAAACCATTTATATCGGTTGCTGGCAATAAAATCATAAATAGCATCCCTGAACGCAGTTGGAATAATTCTCAGTACCTGTGCTTCTTTCCAATACCAGGGAAGTTTATTCATCACCCGTAATGAGGCTGCAGATTTTTTATAAACTTTTCCATTATCAATCAAAACAAAGGAATCAAATTCTTCTGTCGATAAATTATATTCCTGTAATAGTCTTTGTCCAGCTTCTGATTGTAATGGCGCAAAACGAAAAATACCTTTCTTGTCTTGCTTTAAAACAAAATTGATAGCACTATTGCAAAAGTTACACACTCCATCAAAAAGAATAATCGGGTTTTCGTTCACCGTGCAAAGTTACCGGGTATCAGTACTTATAATATTGTTTCATCTTACTCAAAAACAGGTCTTTCTTTCGTCGTGAAACTTCCAGTTCCTGCCCACCAGAAATTTTGATTGAACCCCCTTCGCCACGGATGTATTCTTTTACATGAAGCAAATTAATGAGACAGGATTTATGGATACGCACAAATCCTGAATCGGCAAGCAAGGCTTCATATTCATGAATTGGTTTTGACGTGCACACCGAACGTTGATCGGTAAAATAAAAAATAGTGTAATTGCCGGAAGCTTCGCCATAAAGAATATCCTCAAGATCAATAACCTGGAATCCTTTTAAAGAGGGAATGCAAAGCTTCATATTGGCTGCAGAATGTCGTTGTTGCATATTGTGCAAAAACGCTTCAATGTTTTTACTTCCTGACTTGTCGCTGATTCTTTTTTTGGCTCTTTGCACAGCATCAATCAGGAGGTCATCATCGACTGGTTTCAATAAATAGTCAATAGCACTGAAATGAAAAGCCTCAATCATAAATTGATTATGTGCTGTAATAAAAATTACTTCGAACAGGACGTCTTTTAGTTCTTTCAGCAGATCGAAGCCATCTTTTACCGGCATGGCAATATCAAGAAAAACAAGATCAGGTTGTAACTGTCTTATTTTTTCAATAGCGGCATCTACATTACTACACGTAGCAACAGTAGTTACCTCAGGACAGTTGATTTGTAAAAGCTTCTCCAATGAATTCAATCCACGCGGTTCATCGTCAACTAAAATGGTGCGTAAGGGTGAAGGAGTCATAACTCAATATTTTTTACAGGTAGGCGAAGAGTTACTTTAGTTCCCGATCCGTTTTTCGCAGGGAAAGCAGATTTGTCTTCAACGAGTACGGTGCTTTTCAGGTTATATTTTTCATTAAGCAATTCAATCCTTTGCCTTATGTTGGCAATGCCAACAGAATGATGGTTTAATTCTTGTTTATTCTGTAATGATGTCTCAATGCCAATACCATCATCTTCAACAACGCAAATGAGTTCATTATTTTTTTTCTGGAACCTGATAGATAAATGCATAGACTTCCCAGGTTGTTGTCCGTGCCAAATTGCATTTTCAATAAATGGTTGAATCAACATAGGAGGAAGAAAAATATCTTCGGGTTCCAGCTCTTCATCTATGTCGAATGAATAGGTAAAATGATCAGTCCTGATCTTTTCCATTTCGAGGTAGCGATTTAAATAATCAATTGTATTTTTTAAACTGACGAATGGCTTAGTTGAATTATCCAATGTACTCCGGATCAACTGGGCAAACTTGCTCAGGTAATGTGATGCCTGCCGGTTCTCGTGATTCAATATCATTTCCCTGATGCTGTTAAGACAATTGAAAATGAAATGCGGGTTCATTTGAGAATGCAAAGCCTTCATTTCGGTTTGTGCCAGCAACCTATCGAGGTCAGCTCTTTGTTGAATTTGATGAACGCGTTTCCGATAGACAAAATATATTGTTCCTATGAGCAACAGCCCTACAGTTAAAACAAACCATCCCGTTTTCCAGAAAGGTGGTGTGATGGTTATATTGATCGATTTCACTTGTGAGGGCCACCGGTTATTTACCGAATATAACCTCACGTGAATGCGGTGGTTTCCGACAGACAGCTTGCTTAATATCACAACATTTTTTGTATTCAATTCATGCCAGGCGCTGTCTTTTTCATTCACAAATCTATACGCAAGGCGGTTTTCCTCGGGGTCATTAAAATTGATAACATTGAATCTCAATTCCACATCGTTTTGGGAATAGGGCAAATGGATTTCTTCCGAAAGAATTTTATTCAACCCGGTGGCTTCTATAAAAAATTGCGGCAACGGTTTGTTGGAAAGATTAATGTCCGGAACAAAAGAGATGAGGTAACGCCCTGCCCCAAAATAAAACCGGTTTTCTTTTTCATTGTAAAAACTGCCTTTCCGGTGTGATGTAACTACAGCGGAAGGAAGACCATCAGAATAATTAAACTGTTTAATGGAGTAATTTTTTATGTTGAAGGCAGAAATTCCATTGGCCATACCCAGCCAGATATAATTATTGATGATGTCTGAATTGGTGACAGAGTAACCGTCGATCATACTGTTTTCGGGAAGGCGGAGATACATTTTATTATTGTTACAATCATATTGAAGAATCTCATTGTCGAATGAGGCAAGCCAGAGATTATTGTTTTTATCACAATCCAGGATTTGCATGTAATTGAAAAGTGAAGTTGTTACTCCCGGAAATGGGATTAAGGAATCGATTTTATTCTTCATCCTGTTCCATCTGCATAACCCGTCACCGGCAATCCATACATTTTTGTTTTTATCTTCTATCATGCTGAAGCAAAAGGTAATTTTTAGCAAGGGACTTTTAGAGAGATCATGAAACTTATATTCTTTGTGGTCGAATAGAAGAAGGCTGTTTAGTTCTCCGAATGATAGCCATACATCGCCTTGCGAATCTTTAAGATAATTTCTTGTTCTGCTGCGGTACATCCAGTCAGGCTGGCCAGGAATATTTAATTTGCCATTGGAGTAATTATCTGTATTCAACCACAAAACGCCCCTTCCTGTACCAAGCCATAAAGTATCGTTTCGGTAGTGAAACATGAAATTGATACTATTGCTTCCTGTACCAAATTTTTCAAAGCTGATATGGCGTTCTATTTTTTTTGTTTGATCATTTAAGATTAAAACACCCCCCTCGTTCCGTAAGCCAATCAAAATTTTATCTCTTACAATAAATACACTCTGAATGCCAGTATTTAAAACTGCCGGGAACTGCACCGAAAGATCTTCAACTGAAAAAAAAGGGTTGCGAGTATTTTGTTTATATAATCCATCATTCGTACCCACCCAAAGACGTCCTTCGTGGTCTTTGAAAATAGAAGTACAATATTTCGAAGCAAAATATTTCTGACCGTTGCAATGAAGTTTGTTCTGAGCAGTAGAATAAGTAAGCAAATAAAAACCACCCACTTTACTGGTGACTGCCAGCAAGCTATCATTGATGTAAAAAAGCTTGCTATACCAATCAATATCTGAAAGAAGTGAAGGAGGGATCCTCTGCGAAGTATAGTTACCTGTCACCAGGTTATAAATATCCATTGAATTGTTGGCACTATTTGGAAGGAACAATTCATCCTTCTTCCCGTGGAAAGAAACTCTTTCATCACCCAACCTCCACCGCGAGAGCCATTTTATTTTTTTTGTTTTTGTGGAATAGAAGGTATCTATTTTATTGTTTTTCGGATAATAGACTGAACCTGAAAAATTGTTTTCCTGGAAGATGGCTCCGTTACTTAAAGTGCAAACCCAGTTGCCAAACCAAAGTTCTGTAGTTCCTGCATCGGATGGCCTGTAATGATCATAACGGCAAATGATCTTTCCTGATGCATTAAAGACGTACAACCCTGTTTTTGTTGACACCACATAATTTCCCTTTTCATCTTTTAATACCTGCCAACCCTGGTTGGCCCAGAAGTAAATGACCGAATCGGCAGGTACAATAAAATATTTGTGCTGCCGAGTATGAGTGTTGTAAGAAAATGCTCCGGCGCCTGTTGTCCCGATAATCTCGTTTTGGTTTTGCAATTTCAGCGAAACCATAAGATTATCCGGGATAGGAGAGTTTTCTGAATTTTTAAAAAAATTAGTGAAAAACTTTCCATCAAACCGATTTAATCCTTTTTTAGTTGCGATCCAGATATAACCGGAAGAATCCTGCACAATGTCTATGATGTAATTATTTGAAAGACCTTCCAGTTTTGTGTAACGAACAAAATTGTTTTCATCAAACCCCTGTGCTTCGCAAAGACAATTAAAGAATAATATCATTGGAAGCAGCATTCCTCTCATGGTGTATTATAGCTGTATTTTAAAAATTACATTGGCGTGCTGAGAAAATGTCCAACAGTACGTACTCGTTTCAGTTGCTTATTCGCCAGTCGTAGTTTAATAGCCCCTTTAGTGAAGTGATAGCCTCCGTTGGTGAGAACTAAGATATAAACATTTGCATAATCTTTAATTTCAAAAACGAAACAATTGTATCCTGTTTGTTACAGTTGTTTCCGTGCCAGTCCCACCCATCGAATGCGCCGCGGATTTTTTCATATGCCTGAGAAGCAATTATCGTAAGACCATTTTTATAACCTCTAAACTTTCACTTATGAGAAAGTTGTACACCCTTTTACTGTGCACTGCCGCTACATTACAACTTTATATTGCAAAAGCGCAGAATGTAGGCATTAATGATGATGGTTCGACTCCACATGTAAGTGCCATGCTGGATGTAAAAAGTACTGCCAAAGGATTTTTAGCACCAAGAATGACTGCTGCACAAAAAACAGCTATTGCAAATCCTGCTACTGGTTTACTGGTTTACCAAACAGATGGTGTTCAAGGCCTCTATGTAAATCAAGGCATACCTGCTTCTCCAAATTGGGTATTGTTGGCAGTTGCTAATAACATTTGGTCTTTAAGTGGAAATGCCAATACTGATCCGGCAACTAATTTTATTGGCACTACTGATGAGCAGCCTCTTTTGTTCCGGGCAAATAATTTGCCTGCTGGAGGTATAAATCCAACGAAACTTAATATTGCTTTAGGATTTGGATCACTCTCCAATTCTTCAGGTAAGTTTAATACTGCACTTGGAAGTGGCGCACTCGCTTCCAATACTTTTGGCCAGGCAAATACAGCGACAGGTGTTGCAGCCCTCACTTCAAACACTGCTGGCTATGAAAACACTGCTAATGGAAATGCGGCACTTTATAATAATACCGGAGGCACTAATAATACCGCCATTGGAACCAGCGCACTCATTTACAATACGACAGGCTCTTTTAATACAGCCTTGGGTTACCAGGCAAATGTCACTTCAGAGAACCTGAACAATGCGACAGCAATTGGCTCCAATGCTAAAGTAAGTCAGAGTAATTCCATGGTGCTGGGCGATAATGTCAATGTGGGAATCGGAACATCTTCGCCTAACTTATCTGCCTTACTCGATCTTTCGTCTACATCAAAGGGGTTTCTAATTCCAAGAATGACAACCACAGAAAGAAACGCAATTTCATCTCCAGCCACAGGATTGATGATCTACGACGTATCACTAAATTCATTTTACTTTTTTAATGGCAGTTCATGGGCTGGTGTCGGTAGTGGTGCGTCCTCAAATGCATGGCAACTAAGTGGCAACACTGGTACTAATGGCTCTAACTTCATAGGCACTGTTGATGAGCAACCACTTTCATTCCGGGTTAACAATTTACCTGCCGGGTTTATAGCACCAGTTAATGATAATACTGCTTTTGGATTGAAAGCTCTTCATATGAATACGACCGGAACCGGTAATACCGCAACCGGCAGCGCTGCGCTTTTTTGGAACACTACTGGTACCGGCAATACAGCACATGGATTTGGAGCACTTTTCTCTAATACAACCGGGAATTATAATACTGCTTATGGCAATGGCGCATTGCAAAGTAATACTACAGGATCTAACAACACTGCTTATGGCAATAGTGCACTATCGTCCAGTTCCACGAGTTCATTCAACACAGCGGTTGGTACTGAGGCCCTTTATAGAAACACCGTGGGAGTTGGCAACACTGGAAATGGTTATAGGGCTCTTAATAACAATACAGCCGGGAGTTATAACACAGCAGTTGGATCCGAAGCGCTTCACGACAACACTACAGGAAATGCAAACAGCGCATTTGGTGAAGGTGCTCTGTATTTAAACACTACTGGTGGGGGTAACACAGCTATTGGTGACGCAACCTTAAACAATAATACAACGGGGAATTATAATACGGCAGTAGGAAGTACTGCAATGTACCAAAGTACAACCGGGAGTTATAATTCCGCTGTTGGTGTAACTGCGCTTATGTTGAACACTTCGGGCACTTACAATACTGCTGTTGGATATGATGCGCTAAGAGACAATGGAGTTGCTTTTTCAAACACCGGGGTGGGTTATTCAGCACTAAGGGGTAACAGTACCGGAAATGGCAATACAGCTATAGGAGCCCAATCTCTATATACCAACACATCCGGCACTCATAATACAGCATCGGGAATGAATGCTCTTTATCAAAATACTACTGGAGGTTACAATGCAGCTTTTGGTTACGAAGCACTCAAATGGAATACAGGAGGAACAAGAAATACAGCAGTGGGTGAATCTGCACTTTTTTTTAATAGCACTGGTAACGACAACAGTGCATTTGGAAATACAGCGCTTTATTTTAATACTACTGGTTTTGATAACACTGCTTCAGGAGCTCAATCAATGGTGAAGAATACAACGGGTTATTATAATACGGCTAATGGCTATGGCTCACTTTATTCAAATACAACTGGGTTCAGTAATACTGCCGTGGGAGTTTCTGCGCTTTATTCCAATACAACCGGTATTGCTAACACTGCGACAGGACTTGAGGCCTTGAAGTACAATACAAGCGGGGAGCGGAATACCGCTTTTGGATTTGGTGCACTTTCATCCAATACTGGCAATAGTTATAATACAGCAGTAGGTTTTGGTGCATTAGGAAGTACCACTGCTTCCAATTACAATACTGCAGTTGGATACACCGCGGGTGCAATTCATAATAACGGGTATAACAATGTATTTGTTGGAGCCAATACAGATGTTAATGGGGACGATTACTACAATGTTATTGCAATTGGCCAGGCAACGGTTTGCACTGCACCCAGCCAGGTAACCATTGGCAATCCTGCAACAAATTCTTATAGGGCTTACGCAACCTGGAGTAATATTAGCGATGGACGTTATAAAGAAAACGTCAGGGAAGATGTACCTGGTTTGTCATTCATAAAAAAATTGAAGCCGGTAACGTATAATCTTGATGCAGTTGGCATAGACAATTTTTTGCATAGAAATACACAAAACAAACAAAAAGATGATCAGTTTTCTACTGGCATGACATTGCAAGCAAAGGCATTATACGAAAAAGAAAAGATCAGATATACAGGTTTTGTGGCGCAGGATGTAGAAAAGGCAGCTAAAGAATTAGGATTTGATTTTTCAGGCATAGATGCGCCTAAGAATCCAAATGATGTATATAGTCTGCGGTATTCAGATTTTGTGGTGCCACTTGTGAAAGCTATTCAAGAGCAGCAAACAATCATTGAACAACAAAGTGATGAAATGAAGAAATTAAAGGAACAGGTGGACGTACTTACAAAAGCTATTCAAAAATTATCTTCTAACAAGTAAAATCACAGGTATGAAAAGGATTTTTCTTTTACTTGTTACGTACACGTGTGGATCTACATTGTGGTCACAAGGACTGTTGCAGCTTAACAGTGGAGTTAAGGTTATTACTTCCGGAAGCGCTTATCTTGTTTTAAATAATGTGAACATTATCAATAATGGTTCGTTTCAGCAAACTGGCGGCGACGGTTTTGTAATGATGACAGGAACATCGAATGTTAGTTTATCCGGTGTTGGTTTGACTAACCTTAATGCTCTATTACTTTCAAAAAGTGGCGGTGCAATAGTGAACCTTCAGTCCAATTTAAATATCGCTTCTAAAGTAAATTTCTCCGGCGGCCTGTTGAATCTCAACAACAGCACATTGAACTTAGGCAGCAGTGGCATTTTTACTAATGAATCGGAAGCAAGCAGGGCGTATACCACAGGTGGCGGATTTATTGAAGCTTCAGGTAATCTGAATGCTCCTTCATCGGTGAATTTAGGAAACCTCGGTGCTGTAATTTCTTCTCCCGCAAACCTGGGAAACACTATTGTCCGAAGAGGGCATACCATACAAAACGGCGTGTCCGGCTCAAATAATTCAATACGGCGCTACTACGACATTATACCAACCAACAATTTAAACCTGAAAGCCGTACTTGGGTTTTACTATTTTGATGCAGAA
>Ga0207650_10000848_pt1 | contig 23146 bp, 15 predicted proteins | sample KBSS63metaG_FD_184325 | JGI IMG/M metagenome (GOLD analysis project Ga0207650, IMG submission 184325) | Switchgrass rhizosphere microbial communities from Kellogg Biological Station, Michigan, USA - KBS S6-3 metaG (SPAdes) (version 2) | ecosystem: Host-associated > Plants > Roots > Rhizosphere...
CCGGTAACTATCAGCACCGCGCAAACAATCACGATCAGAATCAAGCCGAGACAACCGGCACCACCACAGCCAAGCGCAATCTTTGTGTTTCGAGTCATCATTCACCTCAATCGGGGGATTAGGTTTCCGGGCGCGCATCGAAGATGCGCTCAGAGGGTAGCCAGAGGTAAAACCTCTGGAGCCCACAGCTCTTTAGATTCGCTCGGAACTCCGCGCGCCTCCAGCGCGCATGTCAACTGCCTAAATGATCCCAGAGGTTTCACCTCTGGCTACCTTCTCACCGCCGCTCCGCGGCCTAATGGCGCCATGCGCGTTGTCAGCCAAAGCCGCAGCCTAAAGGCTGAACTCTAAACTGCCGGCCTCAGTGCCGAGTTTGAGTTAACCACGAGTTTTCATCCAGTCAATGCAGGATTGCAGATGATACCGCATGTTTTCGTTTGTGTCGTGATGCATTGAGCCATGGCCCGGCAAAACCCACTGGAAATCAAAGGGCGCAAGCTTTGTCATCGACTCCGTCTGTTTGGACCACGAATACCAGGCCACGCTGGGAAAAGCTGTCAACGTTTCGCGAGACGGCGACCAGGCCAGGTGATCTCCGGTGAAGAGAAATTTTTCGCGATACAGAAAAACAACGTGGCCGCGCGTGTGTCCGGGCGTCGGGATGATGAGCAAATCGTCGTCGAGTGGAACCGGCTCCTCGTCGTCGATAATTCGTTCAACGCCTATTCGCGCGGCGCCATCCGCGGCGTGCATCACCCGCTCGCAGCCAAATTTATTTCTGAACAACTGATGGTCGGCAACATCGTCGCGATGCGTTAAGAGCATTTGCCTGACGCCGCCCAGACTGTCAATGCGCTTCACCAGTTGCGTGGCGAAGCGGGGCGAGTCGATCAAAATGTTGCCGCCTTCGCTTTCGGGCCGCACGATCAAATAGCTCCAGGCTCCGAAACTTGACTCGGAGGTAAAGCCGCAGAAATAAACATCCTCGTCGATGTGCCAGGGGAACGCGTCGATGCCGATGTGCGCGTCGTGTTTTTCTACAGTGCCGATGGAACCGGTGGGACAAGCAACCAGGGACATTAGGGCCAGACGCGTCTCGGCTTCCGTTTCAGGCTGGTGATAGACGCTGCATTGCTCGCCGTGGTCGCGAAAAATCGTCGGGGCCAGTTGGCTGCAGGTGTCGCAGTCGATGCAGGTAGAGTCAACGAAGAAATCACCGGGAACGTTTTGGGGCAGGCGCAGTTGAATGTTTGCCATACTTCGAATTTTTGAGTTTCGAGTTTCGAGTTCCGAGTTTCAAGTCAACTCTGTCTTAACTCGAAACCCGAAACTCGGAACTCGAAACTCTTACTTCCAGATGAAGACCTGCAAACTAGAGCCCAAACTCCGCGACCAGTTTGTGAAGATACGATCGGCTGATGCAGAGTCGCCTGGCGGCTGCGACCTTGTTGCCGGCTTCAGCCTCGAGCGCCTCAATCACCAGTCGCTTCTTCAAAGCCATCACCGCGCCCTCGAAAGTAGTTTCGTTGCGCACGTCGGAACACGGCAAAACTTTCAACATCTTTTCCGGCAGAAATTCGAGCCCCAGCGTTGGTTGCCGATCCAATAGCACGAGTCGCTCCATCAGGTTTTCAAGCTCGCGAACGTTCCCGGGCCAGTCGTATTCGTTGAGCGAGTCGAGCAGTGCCGCGCTGAGTTGCGGAGTCAAGCGCCCGTGCTTCTCGGCAGCCTTGGCAGCAAAATGGGCAGCCAGGTCAGCAGTGTCTTCGCGACGCTCGCGCAACGGCGGCAACTCCAGCGGTATGACATTCAAACGGTGGAACAAATCTCTGCGAAACCTGCCCGCTTCAACTTCTGTTTCCAGATCACGATTGCTGGCAGCAATCAAGCGAATGTTAACTGTCAAGGTTTTCGTGCCGCCCACTCGTTCAAACGCGCGCTCCTGCAATACGCGCAGCAGCTTTACCTGCACGCTCGGCGACAACTCGACGATTTCATCGAGAAAGAGCGTGCCGCCATCGGCCAATTCAAAACGTCCCATCCGCGCATTCGCGGCCGAAGTGAACGCGCCTTTTTCGTGACCAAACAATTCCGATTCAATCAGAGTCTCGGGCAGCGCGGCACAACTCACGGCGATGAATGGCGCATTGGCGCGTTGGCTCTCTTCGTGAAGCGCGCAGGCCAACATCTCTTTGCCGGTGCCGTTTTCCCCGACAATCAATACGGTGGCGGTGGTGTCGGCAATCGCGCGCGCTTGTTTCAACGTCTTCTCGAGCGCCGGACTCGAACCGATCAAACGACCAAAGCCGCGCGCTCCCAGCAACTCTTCCCGCAGACGCAGGTTTTCAACTTCCAACCGGCGCAGGCGAGCGGCCTGGTTCACGATGTGAAGCACCTCGGCGCCGTCCAACGGTTTCTCAAAAAAACCATAAGCGCCGCGCTTCACCGCTTCGCGCGCAGCGGTTTTGTCGTTGGTCCCGGTGATCACCACGACCTGGACCGGAGGACAACTCTCCCGGGCAGCTCCGATGATTGCGAGTCCCTCGCTGATGTCGTCAAGCTGCGGCGGCAGGTGTAAATCGCTGACGACCACATCGACTTTTTCCTCCTGTAGCAGCTTGACTGCTTCGACGCGGCCATCAGCTTCCAGCACGCGATAGTCGGAGTTGAGCGTCCACACGAGTCCATGCCGCACTGACTCGTCGTCGTCTACCACCAAAACTGTTTCTGTGGGACGAGCTTCCCCGCGTTGACTGGCGTTACTCATTCGAGTTTTGTCATTACCGCATCAGAACCGGAAGCGGTAGCGACCGGTCACAGATTCAACTTGAAAAAATGAAGGGTTTGCAAAACGCATGAAGAGTGTTTGGCCGGTCGCTACCGCTCTCGGTTCTGATGTTGAGCAGCTCTTGTGCAAAGCTCCGGGTCCCCGGATCTCCCCGCCGTGGTTGCCTGTGAGATCGGTTAATGCGGCCTGTCTGGCCCACGCTTTTCATCGATGACCGATGGTAGCACGACCCTAAATGTTGTACCAGAACCTTCCTTTGAATCGACGTTAATTGATCCGCCATTGGCAACTACTACTTCACGACAGGTGTAAAGGCCCAGGCCGACGCCGCGTCTCTTGGTTGTCGCAAACGGATGAAAGAGCCTTTCGTCAATGAAGCGCTGCGCCATTCCTTCGCCGGTGTCACTGACGCTGAAGTAAGGCTTGCCTTCGTCGGTGGTTCCCGCGGCGATGGTTAAGACGCCGTGCTCTTTGTTCATCGCCTCGAGCGCATTGATGATCAGGTTCTCAACCACCTTCTCCATGCGAACGTCATCGACCAGGGCCAAAAGTTTTTCCGGCAGCTCCACTTTGATTTCATGCTTATCGGCCGCGGGCTCGGCAATTCGCGCAATCACACGCCGCAACATCGGCACCAGATCGACCGGCGTAGGTCGCTTATGTTCGCCGCTGAGAGTGCTCACCGGGTTACTCAACCGCGCGACCAGGGCTCGCAGGTTGTCAGTCGCTCCGGTGAGCGACTTCATGGCGTCGGCGCGAAATTCGGGATTCTCAAAGTGGCGTTCCATGTTGGCAACGGTGAGCGACAAAGCTTCGATCGCGTTTTTCAGATCGTGCGTAAGCACGGCAGACAAGCGGACGAACGATTGAAACTGGCGGCTCTCAGCCTCCCGCGCGATCTGATCGCGAAGCTGCTTCGTCATCAGACCGAGATTATCTGCCAGCGGCCGCAGATCATCGCTCGATTTCAACTCGATTCGATGATCGAGTTGTCCCTGCGCGATAGCCTCGACACCTTCAGTGACTCTTTCGAGTCCGCGCGTTTGACGTTCCCATTGGCGAGTGAGAAACCACGCCGACAAGGTGGCGAAAAAGACCGCCCCGAGCACCTCCAACCAACCGTTTCTTCGCGCATCCGAAAACAGTTGCTCGGAACTGGCGGCAACGGCCGTTGAGCCCAGGCCGACGCGAGTGCCGGGCAGCCATTGTCGAAACGGATCCTGCGATTGGGCCAATTGGAGTTCCTGCTCCCGATGACGAGCGGCGGCAGCGATGCGCATCCCGGTGCGAAAATTTATGACGGCCAGCAGAAGCAGTGGAACCAGGGAAAGGCCAAACAAGGTAAGAAAAACTTTAGGGCGGGTAAGCAAAAACCAATCTCCTGGGAAGCAAGGAATGTGGCATTGAGATATTAGCGCATGAACCAGGATTTTGGCGGATTTAATAACAGTCCACGTCCGCTGGGAGCGCAGGCATCTTGCCTGCCATGAGCGCGAAGCGCGAACAACCGTTTAGCTAACGAAATTTCGCGCCCTGCGGCGCGTTGCAGGCAGGATGCCTGCGCTCCCAGCTAACATTGGACATTCCTTAGTCCACCGGCCGTCGGCCAAACTCAGCCAGCAATGGTTGGAGCGCGTTTATAATCCGCTTGTGAGACACTCCATTGCTTGCCACCACGCCATTGCGGTTCTGCACTTCAATCTCGTTGTAACGCAGCGGGCGGCCAAACAGATCAGTTAATCTGCCGCCTGCTTCGTGCAAAATAACTTCGGGAGCGCAGGTGTCCCACTGTTTCGTGCGGGGCGAAAGATGAATGTATAGATCGCATTGTCGCTCAACGATTAGGCCCACCTTGATTCCCACCGAGCCGCGGAGCACTTCATCACGCAAGCCAAACGATTGGACCACCCTGTCCATGCGCGGGCTGCGATGTGATCGGCTTGCCGCCAGGCGCATGGTTGAAATGTCCGTAGTGTCTGACACGTGCGCGCGCGCAGGCTCAAACTCCGGCCGTTCAATCCAGCAACCCTGGTTAACAACGGCGCGGTAAAGAACTCCGGTCAGCGGCTGATAGACAACGCCGAGCACGCAGCGTCCGTTTTCAGTCAAACCGATCTGTACCGCGAAGTCGCCATTGCCGTCGATGAAGCCGGTGGTGCCGTCGAGCGGATCGATCATCCAGGCTCGCTGCTTGTCGAGACGGTGCGGCGTGTCGATCGACTCTTCAGCGAGGATGCCGTCGCCGGGAAACTCCCGGCGCAGGCGCGCGACGATAATTTCATTCGCGAGGGTGTCGGCTTGGGTGACCGGCTCACGATCGTCTGCACCAAACTTCTGCTGGATGTCGAGCGGTCCTTCGTAGATCTCGATAATTGCCGCGCCGGCTTCGCGGGCCAACTCCAGCGCGACGGACAGCTCGCGTGCGTAGGGTGCATGTTGCATAGGAAATTTAGCCGCGGATTTTCGCGGATTAACGCGGATCAGCAAGAAGAATAAACAAGGAAAGTTAGGATATGAAGTACTAAGTTATCTGTTTTCTGGCCCGCGTGCATCCGCGTTAATCCGCGGCTAATTCCTTGGCCGCTTCCCGAATGATTCCGAGAGTCGCGTCGATATCGGCACGAGTGGTGCGAAAGTTTGTAATGCACGCGCGCAGGGCGAACTTGCCGGCGATGTTCGCGCTCGATAAATACGCGCGGCCGCCGCGTTGCACCGCATTCATGATGTTCGTATTGAGTTCGTCGAGTTCCGCATTGAGTTGAGCATTTGATTCACCCGCGCCTGGCTGCAAATGCTCAGGAACATAACGGAAGCAAACGATGCTCAGCTGCGGCGCGGCGAGCAACTCGAAATCCGTCGCCTGTTCAACCTGCTTTGCGAGATAGGCGGCGAGCGCGATGTCTTCAGTGATTGTGCCGGCGATGCGTCGCACGCCGTAATAGCGAAGCGTTAACCATATCTTCAAAGCGCGAAAGCGGCGCGACAACTCCGGCCCATAATTCCAAAAGGCGAAGGCTTTAGCACGATCCTGTTCATGCACCTTGATGTAGTCGGCGTCAAAATTGAAGGCCGCGTGGGCTGCCGACTCTTCACGAAACAGCAGACACCCTGAATCGATTGGCACGTAAAGCCACTTGTGCGGATCGAGAGAAATCGAATCGGCCAGTTCGAGGCCGCGAAAGAGCGGCCGTTTGGTGTCGTCAAGCGCCGCGAGGGCGCCGTAAGCGCCGTCAATGTGAAACCAAAGCTTGAATTCTTTGGCTACCGCTGCAATCTCCGCGAAGGGATCGACCGCACCGGTGTTGACTGTTCCCGCGCTGGCTACAACGCAAAAGGGTTTCAGGCCCCAGCGCAAATCTTCCGCGATGGTTTCGCGTAACGAGTCAACATTCATACGAAAACGATCGTCGCAGGGAATCAAACGCACCTGGTCTCGGCCCAGTCCCAGGATGTCCGCGGCTTTGGGTATCGACATGTGAATCTGATCGGAAGCGTAAACAGTCATCGGCGAGGGGGTGTTCCATAAACCCGTTGACGAAACGTCGTCGCTGGCTCGCGAACGATGGGCCATCATGAGCGCTGTCAGGTTTGCCATTGAGCCGCCGCTGGTTAGCAAGCCAAACGCACGCGTATCGCTGCCGGCATAGCCAATCAAGGCCGCGAGCCATTCGATCACCTGCAACTCGATCTCAGTTGCGGCCGGACCGGAGCGCCACGAGGTAACATTTGCATTGAGCGCCGAGGCGATCAGATCGGCAAAAGCACCGGGCGCGCTCGCGGGCGAGGCGACGTAGCCGAAGAAGCGCGGATGACCGTTGTGCCGGCTGTGGTGAAGGATGGTCTCGCAGTCGCCCAGTAAACGCTCGAGCGGTTCACCGTCGTCAGGTAAGCCGGCAGCGATTGCGGAAATTGTTTGACCTGCGGAAGTGTCTGGAAAAACAGGGAGGTTGGAAACTTCGGAGAAGTATCTAGTGACGAGTTGCGTGACGCCCGACGACAGCGCTTGCATTTCTGCTTCCGAGATATCAAGCGACGCCGCTTCCGGTCTGAATGATTTCGAGATCATCAAGTTAGTTTTGGCCGCGGATGAACGCGGATAATACGATCTGAAAGCTCTTAATTGCGCTTGATCTGATCCGCGCTTATCCGCGTAAAATCCGCGGCGAAAATTGATCTGGTGCAAAACTATCACACGTAGCCGCTCCCAGCATCAACCTTGCCGCTCGTTGATGCGCCGCGTATATTCCGAACATACCAATGCCAATCAACAACTGCGCTACACCCGAAGCTACGATGCGTTATCGCGAGCGGTTCAATAATACGCTCGCGTCCGGCCATTTTCGCCGCCAACACGACCTATGGCTTTCGTCGATTGGAGTCGGCACTTACCTGGGCAATGCCGATGACGAAACCGATCGCCGCTACACGAGCGCGATCGCGCGCGCAGTTGAGTTGGGCGCAAACGTGATCGACACTGCCGCCAACTATCGCTTCCAACGAAGCGAACGCGCGATCGGGAAAGCCCTGGACCAGTTGACTGAACAAGGTTTCGCGCGCGGCGAGATCGTGATCTGCACGAAAGGTGGATACCTGCCGTTTGACGGCGCGCCGCCGCGCGACGTTCGCAGCTACGTCGAAGAAACGTTTGTAAAACCCGGGATTGCAAACTTCGAAGACATTGTCGGCGGCAGTCACTGCATGACGCCGGCTTATTTGCAGAACCAGCTGGAGCAGTCGCTCAGAAACATGGGGCTTGATTGTGTTGACGTTTATTACATTCACAATCCTGAATCGCAGCTTGGCTCAGTTACGGAGGACGAATTCTATTCTCGCCTGCGTGCTGCGTTTACAGCGCTCGAACAAGCTCGCGCCGATGGACAGTTAAAGTTTTATGGCGCCGCGACCTGGAACGGATTTCGGGTTCCCACCGGCGGCAGCGGCTACCACTCGCTGGAACAGATGATCACGCTGGCGCGCGAAGTCGGCGGCGAGGCCCACGGATTTCGTTTCATACAGTTGCCGTTCAATCTGGCAATGCCCGAGGCTTTGACACTCGCGAATCAGTCGCTAAACGGACAGCAGGTCTCCACACTGGAAGCGGCGGCGGGATTGGGCGTGACAGTGATGTCGAGCGCTTCGATTTTTCAGGGGCGTGTTGCGCGCGGATTGCCGGAAGACTTGCGCGAGTCGCTGGGCTCCTTGCCTAACGATGCGCAGGCGGCGATACAATTCGTTCGCTCGGCGCCGGGGGTTTGTACGGCGCTGGTTGGCATGAGCCGGCTCGAACACGTTGAAGAAAACCTGGAATTGGCGAAGACCGAACCGCTGCCATTGGAAAGTTTCATGCAGTTGTTTTCAGCGGAGTAATCCGCAGACTACGCAGATTACACAGAATTAGAACCGAGAGCGGTAGCGACCGGCCAAAGAATCAACGTGAAAGTGACAAATCTATCAGGGCAGTAATACCAAACGAGATTGTTTGGCCGGTCGCTACCGCTCTCGGTTCTGATTCTGTGTAATCTGTGTAATCTGTGGATAGTCCCATTTTCAAATGCCACAACGTCAGTACAATTCGTTCACCGAATTCTGGCCACACTACGTCGCCGAGCACAGCAAGCCAACCACGCGCTTGCTTCATCTTCTGGGCACGACCGTCGCGCTGGCCTGTGTTATTTGGTTCGTAGCCTCCGGCAGATGGTGGCTGTTTCCCCTGGCCCTGATTCCCGGATACGGCGCCGCGTGGATCGGCCACTTCTTCGTCGAACGAAACAAACCGGCAACGTTTCAGTATCCGCTCTGGTCATTTATGGGTGACTACAAAATGATCTGGATGATGTTGACCGGCAGGATGGGTGCTGAGGTTGAGCGCGTTAGTAAGATTTCTTAGCCGCGGATCTACGCGGAACAGCGGATCAGATCAGAACTTTTCAAAAGACTTAGCATCTTTCCTCTTCTTCAGATCTTTATTTATCCGCGTGAATCCGCGGCTAATACTCCCGGCATCCACGCCAGCTTCTTCAAATTCATAATATGCGCCACAAACAAAGCCCGCGCATAAAACGCGCGGGAGTTACTGCCGTGGCCGCGTCCTTTCGTTCGCGCCTGCACATACTTGCCGGTGTCGCCGGTCAGTGCGTCCAGTCCTTTCAAGCGAATAATTTCGCGTATCGCTTCGTAGTCATCCACAACCTGCTTGCGAATCGCCGGATTGTCCAGATCAAACTCCGCCGCCGAGTGGAGGATCGAAACCGTGTCGGCAACGTTCTCAAACATTCGCGCCACCACCACCAGGCTGCGCAGCTTGTCGTAAAGATGACTATCCTCAAAACGATTGGCGACCACCTCCACCGGTTCAATCATCGTGATGGCCATTGACTCTTTTACGCGAACTGTGCCGTCTGTCGCGCGAGCGAGCGGCACTACCTTCAGCTCCCACGTGCCGAAGTCCGGCGACTGTAGTGAGTTCTGCGGCAGACCCAGATATTGTTCGATTACCTGGCCAGCCCAGCCTTTGTTTTTGTGGCCGTTCTTCCAAACGGTGACGCCGTATTGCTCGGCCAGAGGCCGCAGGTCTCTGCCCGTGAGAAGCCGTATCCGACGCAGCCCTTCGGCGCGCGAGATAGTTTTAGTTTGAATCGTGAACATACGCGGGCGACACAAGAGCTCGCTTGCTCAAGCAACACAGTGGTGGAAAACTTAAAACATGCGAAAGAAGCGGTGAGCGGTTATTTAGGGTGGGCAACAGTATAGAATGAACAATTGGCAACGAGAAGACCGGCAGTTCAGAGTTCAGCCTTTAGGACGTCTTGGAGTCAACAAAGCGCAAACAAAGCTTGAACTCTAAACTGCCTGCCCGAAAACAAATACATGCGCGGAAACATTCCCATACCCGACATTCCTTTCGCCGAAGACCTTTGGTTGATGGTGGTAGTCACCGCCGTCCGCGAAAAGCGCACTCAGCAGGGCAAACGTTTCGCGGACGCAACCGCGCGCAATGCCACCGGCTCGCTGCCGCTGAAAATCTGGGGCGAAACGCTTGACGTTTGGAAGGAAATCAAGCCGGGACTATGGGGTATCACCGGACGGCTGGAAAGTTTTCAGGACCGCGTACAGTTCGTGGTTGCGGAGTACCGCCCGATCACGCTCGAACAATACCGCGAACATCAAAACGCCGAGCCGGTGTTGCCGCGCGCTTACACGCTCGACATCGAAACGCTGACGCTGCCCGACTTCCGCGAGCGCGTCGGCCCGCAGCTCGAACGTCTCTTGAAACTGGGCAACATGCGTCTCGAGCAGCAGCAACGTTACCTCGAAGACATCGTGATCGAGGAAGAACGTTGTTACCAGCTCGGCTCCTTAAGTGCGACTTCGGGCCGAATACTTTCGATAGCAGTTCATGAAGGACCGGTGGCGGGATACGACTTCGGCATTGAGCAACCGGTGAGCGAGCGCGTGTTTGGCATCACCGCCGAGGGCGAAGAGCAGAACGAAAAGAAATCGCTGCTCGCGTTTCTCGATTACATGAAAAGCTTCGACGCCGACACGGATGAGCTCGTCGGACACAACATTCTCGGTTTTGACCTGCCGTTCATCTTCCAGCGTTGTTTAGTTCATTGTATTTCCGCGAAGCCACTCGTCGACTTGACCGAGTATCGCGTGCGCGGAGTCTTCGACACGATGCGGCAATGGTGGTTGGGAGACCGGCGCTCGCGCGTGAGCCTTGACGACATTGCCTGGGCCCTCGGCATCGAGTCGAGCAAGACGGCCGACGTGGAAGGCAGCAAGGTTTATGATCTTTATCACGAGGGAAAACTGGCAGCGATTCGTGAGTACAACCTGAACGACGTGCGCGTGACGCGGAAAGTTTATGAGCGGATGGTTGGGTGTTTTGGACGGTAGATGTCCCGGTGAAGTTTAAGATTCAGAGGGGTAGATGCCCTATTGGATTCGGTGATATTCTTCTTCCATGAAAGTTTATACAGCCGTAGTTGAAAAATGTTTAGATACCGGTCTCTACGTGGGCAGTGTTCCAGGGTTTCCAGGCGCGCACTCCCAAGGCGAATCTCTGGAGGAACTCAATCAAAATCTTCAAGAAGTGATTGAAATGTTGCTGGAAGACGGGGAACCTGTTTTCGATTCGGAGTTCGTGGGCACTCAGAAAATAACAGTTTCTGCCAATGGCCAAACCTCCGGTTCTCAAACCTAGAGAGGTCGCTGCAATCCTTCAACAGTTAGGTTTTGTTGAAATTCGTCAGCGCGGCTCACACAAGCAATACCGTCACGCAGGACGGACGCTGTACTACGCTTCCTTTTCACCCTGGTCGCGACCTCTCTCCGATACTACTAAAACAGATCGCGAAAGATATCGGGCTTACGATTGATGAATTTCTGCGCGAAAGGTAGACGCTAATAATAAGCGCCCGTCAACGGGCCGCTGTTTCATTTTTGCAACACGCTTTGGTAAACTAAACTTCATGATATCTATTCTGCTGTTGTTGTTGGGCGTCGTGCTCGGAGGGTTGATTGCCTCCCTGGTTCTGCGCGAGCGTCTTGCCGGCGTTAAAAGCAATCTTGAAATCGCCCGCGCCAAGCTTTCTGAAACCGAAGCCAAGGTCAGCAGTCTCCAAAGCGAACACTCGTCTCTCAACGCCGAGCTCGTTTCCGCGCGCGTCAAGCTATCCGAGCAGCAACGCGCTTTCGATGAGAAGCTCGCTTTTCGCGATGTGCTTCATTCTGAGTTCAAGGTTTTGGCCAGCGACATCCTCGAAGACAAGAGCCGGAAGTTCACCGAACAAAACCAAACCAACCTCGATGCGTTACTGCGGCCCCTGGGCAATCAGATCGCAGAGTTCAAGACCAAAGTGGAACAAAGCTACGAACAGGAGTCGCAGCAAAGAGTCTCCCTGACGAACGAGATCGAAAAGTTGCGCGGCCTGAGCGAGCGGATGGATCAAGATGCCATTAGCCTGACCAGCGCTTTGAAAGGACAGTCAAAGACGCTGGGCAATTGGGGTGAGTTCATCCTTGAAGAGATACTGGAAAAAGCCGGGCTGGTGAAGGAGCGAGAGTATTCGGTGCGTCAAACCTTGACCGGCGAAGACGGCCGGCGTTCGCAGCCGGACGTAATTGTCATGTTGCCGGAGAACCGGCATTTGGTGATCGACTCAAAAATCAACTTGTCTGCCTACCTGCGTCATTGCTCCTCTGAAAACGAAGCCGAGTGTGAGCTGGAGCTTCGCAAACACATCGCGGGAATTCGCGTCCATTTGAAAGAGCTCGACCTCAAGGCCTACCAGGATCATTACCAACTCAACACGCTCGATTTCGTTTTGATGTTTGTTCCGCTCGAACCGGCTTTTATCGTGGCAGTGCGAAAGGACCCGACGCTCTTCGACGATGCCTTTGCCAAACGCATCGTGCTCGTTTGTCCTTCAACGCTGCTGGCGACCATGCGCACCGTGCGAAATATTTGGCGGCAGGAAGATCAAAAGCGCAACGTCCTGGAAATCGCGAACCAGTCGGGAGCGCTTTACGACAAGTTCGTCGGCTTCGTCGAGGACTTGAAAGACATCGGCATGCGACTCAAGCAGACGCAGGACAGTTATGACGCGGCGCACAATAAGTTGACTTCCGGAAAAGGAAATCTGGTGAGCCGCGCGGAGAAGGTTCGGCAGCTGGGCGCGAAAGCCAGCAAGCGTCTGCCGCTTAACCTGGTGGGCCCGGCGAGAGAGGGCGATGAGCCGGAGGCAATCGAGTCAAGCGAGCTAGCTGGGGGCGCCCCGGAAACGATGGAATTATTCGAAGAGAGCTTGTTTCAGGATTTGTTGCCGGCGGAGGAAAGCGAAACAGCGCCGCTCAACGCGAAAGGCGCTGCCGGAGATCAGTAGGTTAGATTGGCAGTAGCCCGACCGTAGATGGACTGGCAGTAGCCCGACCGTAGATGGACTGGCAGTAGCCCGACCGTAAGGGAGGGCTTAAGTTGAAGCCAAAGAATACAAAGCCCTCCCTCACGGTCGGGCTTCTGCAACGGCGTGACGATGGAGACAAGGTGTGGCAAAAGAAATCTGGTTAGGTCCACTGCTCGGCAATAATCGCGAGCGTCTCATCGAACGCTGCTCACAACTTGTGTCTGATGGCGAGGCGGATTCTTTCATCTACCTCGCCGCCTCGCGGCCGTTGCTGGAGTTGGTCAGCGCGCAGTTACTCGATGGCGCGCGCAACGTAGGCCTTTGGGGTGAACTGCCGGTTTACCTTTTCCGTGGTCTTGTCCGACGCATCGTTTCAACCGCCTCGACAGCGAAATCCGCAGAAGATCAGGGCGTGGCATGCCGTGCCCCTATTCAAGCATCCGCGCGCACGCCAATCGATCGCGAAGAGTTTCCGCTGAAGCGCAGTCTCATCTCGCAAATCCTCAAACGTCTCGACCGCGAAAAGAAACTGAAGGCGATTGGACCGCTCGCCGCGCGCGACGGCTGCGTGAATTCCATCGTCACCCTGATTGGTGAGATTCAACGCGCCGGCAAAACTCCGGCGGAGCTGTCGGAAATTGTGGCGCAGCGCGTCGACGATCTTGGCGATGATGTTGATCGTAATATCGCTGGTGCGCCGGAGAATCTGCGCGTACAAACCGACTTCGACAAAGATGTGGCCTTAATCTATGAGACGTACGCCAACCTTTTAGATGAGCACCAGCTCACTGAAGACCATGCCGACGGGCTGCGTGCTATCCAGATCCTGCGGGGCCAGTCAGGGCTACAGCTTCCCTGGCTCAGTCGCATCAAGTTGCTGGTGCTCGATGGCTTCTTCGATTTCACTCCAGCGCAGGGTGAGATTTTGCGGCTGTTGATTCCGCAAGTTTCAGACGTCATCGTCAATCTCAACAAGGACGAGCGCAACCCGGAAATTTTCAAACCATTCGACGAAACGATTAACCAGCTCAGCGCCATTGTCGACTTTCAGGTTCAGCACCACTCAACCGTTATAGAAACCAGCGGCGCTTTGGCTGGGCTGCGTGAAAAGCTTTTCAACCCGACACTACAAGTCGCTTCCACGTCTGAGGACATTCGCGCAGGTCTAAAGTCTCGGGGTCAGGAAGGTGGTCTTGTCCCGGCTCTTCCGGAAACAAGAACCCTCGTCCAATCGCAGATTCGTTACTTCGACTGCACCGATCGTGAAACGGAGATTCGCAGTATCGCGAAAGAGATCAAGCGGCTGGTGTTGCTCGAGAAGTTCAATCTTTCGGAGATTGCCCTGGTAGTTCGCCAGCGCGCTGCTTACGCGGAAACGATCGCGCGGGTGATGCGCGAGGAGTCGTTGCCGTGCAACGTGGAACGCACCGTAGTCGCTGGAGACATTCCGGCCGCGCGCGCTGCGCTAAAACTGCTTAGCGTGCTCAATGATCTTTCGAGTGACGAGTCAAGCGTGTTGAAGATGCCCCACCTCGCCGATCAAATTAAGTCGGGTTACTTCCGGCTGCCTGAAGAAGATCTGGATCAGCTGGCACTCGAATTCGATCAGAAGTTTTCAGCGCTTTTGCGCGACAACGGCAAACCGGACGCGCGCCGAGAAGAAAAACGCAAACGCGACTTCGGAGTCGGTCGCTGGGACGCCGACGCGCTGGAGAACGTGATCGCATACGTCGGCGCGGAGCTGCGACTCACTGATTGGCTGCAGCGTTCTGACAAACTTATTACCGAGCTGCCGGCCGCTGAAGCCACTAAAGATTTGCTGAATATCGACACCTTTGAGTCGAGCGGCGACGACGAAGACACGCAGCTCGAAGACGCGGAAACAATTCAACCGGAGGACAAGCACCTCGAGAAGAAGCGGCGGCCGCAGCGTGACGTTCATCCGGCGGCGATAGCGTGGGCCACACTCGTCATCAAGGCGTTCGCCGCGCGCATCCATGCCGTGCCCGCTGAAGGCGCGCCGCGCGAGTTGCGCCTCGAGCTGATGAAATTGCTCGACGGCTTTCAGTTTCCCGAACAGGTTACCGAGCCAATCCGTCATTCATCAGACGATGAACTGCAGCGCGCCACGCTCGACATTCACGCGCTCGAAGCTCTCAGACGCGCACTGCTCACCGCGGTGAAGAGTATTGAAATTACCCAATCATCCGGCCGGCAAAAACCGAAGTTAACTACTCTGATCGAGGAAGTTCGCCGTTGTCTCGGTTCGCAAACCGTGACCCTTGCCAATGCCGATCGCGCCGGTTTGCGAGTTTTCGAAGCGACCGATGTGCGCGGTCTTCGTTTTCGCGCCGTCTTCATTGCCGGCCTCGTTGAAGGCGGCTTCCCGCTCAGCGCCTCGCGCGATTGGATCTACCCGCATGAAGAACGCGAGCGCTTGAAGCGATACGGCCTGACCCTCGAAGACATTTCTCCCGACACGTTGCTCAAGGAGGAACACTACTTTTACCAGGCCGCCTGCCGCGCCACTGAGCTTTTGTATCTGACTCGGCCGATTCTGCTCGAAGGCGACGCGGAAACCGTGGCTTCCTATTACATCGAAGAGCTCCGGCGCGCGATCGCGCCCTGGCAACTGGCGAAGGAAGAAGTCGCTCGACCTGATTACGACGGCAAACGTTTGCGGGCGGCGTCTTCGGAAAGGGAACTCGCGGTCGGCCTGGTGCGACAGGAACAGCGACATCTTCACTTTTCAGATAAGACGAATTTGCTGCCGCGGCCCCAGGTGAGCCGCATGTTATCGCTGGCGCACAACGATGGCCTGGTTGACGATTCAGCCCTGCGTCGGATTGCTATCGAACGTGAACGTTGGGGCGAAAGCTTTGGGCCATACGACGGACAAATCACCGATCCAAATCTGCTCGCGTTGATAAGCCGCCGACTTGGCGCCGAGGTGGTTCACAGCGCCAGCGGCCTGGGAACTTTTGGCACTTGTGCTTATCGCTTCTTCGCCCAAAGAGTTTTGAAACTCGAGCCGCGCGGCGAGGCGGCGTTGGATCTGCAGGCCCTTGATGCGGGCAAATTGTTGCACGACATCCTGCGGCGCTTCTTCGAAAGGCATCGCGGCCAACGTTTCTTAAATGATAGCCGTGAAGAGTTGAGCCGGGAGCTGTTGCAGATCGCGGATGAAGTTTTCGATCAGCACGAACGAGTCGTGCCGCCCTTGAATCAACAGATTTGGAAACTCGATCGCGAAATTCGCAAGATCATTCTCGATCAGGTTTTGCTTTACGAACTGGACGTGCAGTCGGAGACGGAGCAAGCGGCAGTGGCGCCCGCGCGGTTTGAGTTGGCCTTTGGCGGCATGAAGTCAGCGGCAAAGGATCCGGCATCGATTGATGAGCCGTTGTTGCTCAGTCGTTCAACTTTTGTAGGCGAAGAGACGATGCGCATAAGCGGCCAGATTGATCGCGTCGATATCGCGGCGGACGGGACGCTCGTCGCTTATGATTACAAACTTTCCAAAGGCGCGCGGCGCGAGGACATTTACGAAGGACGCACGTTACAGATTCCGATCTATCTAGAAGCGCTCGAGCAACTCTTTTTTCCCGGTCAACGGATTGCCGGCGGTGGCTATTACACTTTGCGCGGCGGAGCGGAGCGGCGCAACACCGGAATGTATCGCAAGGAGTTCAACGACGCCTATCTCCGGCTCGGCGCGAAGAATTCCATCTTCTCCGACAACGACTGGCAACAGTTTCGTTCCACCGTGATTACGCGCATCTGGGAGTTTTTTGATCGCATGCGCGCCGGGCAGTTCCACGTGATGCCCTCGGAAGGTTTGAAGAGCTGCAGGTTTTGCGATTACGCAGCGCTTTGCCGGTATGACAAATATCGCATTGAGCGGAAGAAAAGATAATCATCCGCAGATTACGCAGAAAGAGACGACGGTCAGCCGCAGAGGCACAGAGACGCAGAGAATGAATAGGAAAAACAATAGAGCATTAAAATTCGGGCTCACGTTACATTTTGCTTCCTCTGTTTGTTTTCTCTCTGTGTCTCTGTGCCTCTGCGGCTAATTGTCATCTCTTTTTTGCGAAGTCTGCGGATAGTTTTCCAATGTCTTTACCAGAAGAAAAACGCGAGCTGAAACCGGAGCAAGCGGCGGCAGCCTACACGCTTGACCGGCATGTTTCGGTCACCGCTGGCCCGGGCTCCGGCAAAACGACGGTCCTGGTCGAGCGTTATCTTCACATCCTGCGTCAAAACAAAAATCTGCAAATCGATCAGATCGTCGCGATTACGTTTACCAACCGCGCCGCCACGGAAATGCGCGAGCGCCTGCGAAAAGATCTCGATCGCATCCTGCAAAACTGTGAGGGCGAAGAGCGGGCGCGCTGGATGCGTTACAAACGAACGCTCGACGGCGCCATCATCAACACCATTCACGGTTTTTGTGCCCGGCTGCTGCGCGAGTTTCCGGTGGAGTCGAGAGTCGATCCGCAGTTTCTCCTGCTCGACGCACACGACGCCGCGATTCTGTTGGAAGCCGCGGTCGAAGAGACGTTGACGGAATTCATCAGCAAGGGCCGGCCGTTAACGTCGCAGATCGCGCTGGGTTTTGGTCGCCGTAAACTTGCGGAAGCCCTGGTCCAACTCTACTGGAACATCCGCGGCCAGGGTTTGCGTCTCAACGATCTGGCGGAACGCACGCGGCAAAGTCACGCCACAGCGGGAGCGTATGAAGAGGCGCTGGCCGCCCTCGACCGCACGATGGATGAGTACCTTCGCTTCGGACGTCTGACGACCGCCGCTGAGGCGAAACGAAATCACGCCAGTCGAAACTGGCAGGCGCTGCGCGAGTTGCTGACGGGCGAGCACGCTTCACTAGCTGATTATTGTTCGTCGATTGAAGGTTTCCGCAGCGGCGCGCGTTCACCGAAGAGTGCGGCGGTTGGCAGCTTGATGGAGAAACTCGACGCGCAATTGTGGGGCGCGGAAAAGAAAGGCCCGCTCGGGCGCGTGCCGCAGATTTGTTTTGACCTCCAGGCGCAGAAGTACGCGCTCGAAGTTATCGAGGTGCTCAAGGAAGTTGAGCGGCGTTATCGTGAAAAGAAACAGGAGTTGGCGGCGCTGGATTTCGACGACCTGCAACTGCGAGCGGCGGAGCTGCTCGATCAGCCGGCGGTGCTGACGCGGGCTGTGGAGCGTTATCGCTATTTTTTGGTTGACGAGTTTCAGGACACGAATACTGTGCAGCGGGAGTTGCTGCACAAGCTCGCGCTCAACGCTCGGGCTGCGGGCGCCAACCTTTTCATTGTCGGCGATCGCAAGCAGTCGATCTACGGCTTCCGCGGCGCGGATGTCGACGTCTTCCAGCAAACAACCGACACCCTCGTCGGTGCCGGCGGAGTTGAGCAACCGCTTCATCTCAACTTTCGCAGCCAGCCGCCGTTGATTTATTTTTTCAATCACCTGTTCGCGCGCCTGTTTCAAAATCCTGAAGAAGTGCGGCATGAAGAACTGGCGGAGCTCGGCTACGTTTCGTTCGAGCAGAGCCGGGAGCAGCGCGCGCTGGAAGATCAGGCTCCCCTCGTCGAACTGCTGATCGACACTAAAGCTCCCGCGGACGACGCTCCGAAAGCACAACGTACCCAGGCGGAACGCGACGCGAAACAAGTGGCCCGACGAATTCTCTCGCTCGTCGAAAGCAAGAACGTCGAGTTCAAGAGCGCAGCTGACGCTGGGAGCGCAGGCATCCTGCCTGCAATGAGCGCGCAGCGCGAAAAAACGACGGCAGACAAAATGTCTGCGCTCCCAGCGTCTGCGCTCTCAGCGTTCCAATTCAAAGACATCGCGCTCCTCTTCCGTGCCATGACCGACGTGCCCGCCTACGAAGCCGAGTTGCGCAACGCGGGCATTCCTTTTCAAACGGTCCAGGGCAAAGGCTTCTACGAACGCGAAGAGATTACCGACCTGATCCAACTGCTGCGGTTTCTCAACAACAAGACCGACGAGATCGCGCTCGCGGCCGTGTTGCGTTCACCGCTGTGCGGAATTTCCGACAACACGCTTTTGGCTCTACGCTGCGCGCCGTGGCTCAACGAAGTCGAAACGGAAAACACTACGCGCCATTTCAGCCAGCCACGCAAACTCGTCTACGCCTTGCGTAAGCATGACAAGATCGCCTACGTCGATCCGGAAGAGCATGCCCTCCTCGATTCCGTCAACGAGTTCTTAGGCAAACTGATCGAACGTCGGAACCACTACCCGCTCGCCGACCTATTGCGCTTTGCAGTTGAGTCGTCGGAATACCTCACGGTAATCGCCGCAAATTTTGACGGCGACCAGCGGCTTGCCAACGTGCAAAAGTTGTTTCGCCTGGCCGAGCGCTTCGAACACGCGGGCGCTCACCTGATTCGCGATCTGGTGCGCTACGTCGAGGAGTTTGAGGCGATTGGCAGTCGCGAGGGCGAAGGGCAGATTGACGACTCGGCCAACGCGGTGCGTTTGATGTCGATCCATCAGGCGAAGGGTTTGGAGTTTCCGGTAGTCATAATTCCCAACCTGCACCATCGCTCCTTGAAACCGCAGGAGCATTGGTTCGCGCTCGATCGTCACAAGGGTTTGACGATCAAGATTCCCGACGGGCGCGGCAAGCAGGTTGCCGGCTACACGCTCGAAACCTTTCGCGAGCGCAATCGTTGGCGTGAACATTTTGAGAGCATGCGCGTGCTGTATGTGGCGGCAACGCGCGCCGAAGACCGGCTGATTTTTTCGGGCGTTACGGATGAGCTGGCGAAGCTGAGTGGCTCGCCCGATAACTGGTTGAAACTGATCTGGCAGAAGTTGGAACTCCAAATTTCACGTAGCGGTCCAGTCAGACTAGGTGAGCAGGCCCAGTTGCAGGTCACTCTCAATCTTGCCGATGAACAATTGCCGGAGCGCGCCGGCAGCGGCGCGCCTGAGATCGAAGCAACAATTCAACACGCGGCCTCACTCGCGTCGGCGTTTCCTCTTCTGCAACCGCTCAGGCCGGAGCTAAGCGAACTTGGCGGGCTCGCGGGCGGCTTGCAGCGCTTGAGCGTAACGCAGCTCATCAATTATCAGCGCTGCCCGCGCCAATATTATTTCGACCGGCTGCTTCACCTGCCTTCCGCGGAGCAACTCCGAGTTTGGAACGACGCCGAAGCGCCTGAACCGCCGGCAAATTTGACGGCGACTTTGCGCGGCGCGGTCATCCACCGGTTCTGCGAAACGTTTCGCGAAGCTGATGACGTCAGCGCGCGCCTGGGACAGAGTTTCGCTGACGTGATCGACGCGCGCCGGGCCCAGCTGGCGGATCGCGTTGCTGACATCAATCGCGACGAAGCGCTCAAGGAGCTGTTGCCGCTGGCTCAGAATTATCTGGCGAGCAATGTCTACCAACGTGTCAGAAATGCTCAGCGCGTCGCAGGTGATGCGCCGCGAGCGTTGCCGAACAACGCTGCCGGTCTTTGGAGTGAACTTACATTTCGACTGCGACGTCCGCTCGGTGTATTAACCGGAACGATCGACAAGTTGCTGGTGGCGCCGGCGGCGGATGGAGCTGGGTGGGAAGTTGAGATTATCGACTTCAAGACCAATCGGTTTCGACGAACGAACGCGGTGCAGGACACTCGCGCGCTGCCGCAGGAGGTACGGACAAATCGCAAAGTCGCACAAATTGCTTTTGACTTTTCAGACAGTAAAAAAGCCGACGAAATTTCAGCGGATGCGCGCGCCGCGGAAGCTACTGACGACACTCTTGACGAACAACTTCTGATCGCCGTTTCGGATTACCAACTACAGATGCAGGCTTATGCTCTGGCGGTGCGAGCGCTTGCGCCGGGGTTGGTTGCGAGCGGCGATCGGTTGAAGGTGACGCTCCATTTTCTGGATCCGCAGCGCGAGGCCCAGCTGGCTGCGGAGTTGTTGACGCCGGCGGCTTGTGCCGGCGCCATTGACGAGGCTATCGCCGCGATTGTTTCGGCGGCGCGGCCTGAGGAGTTTCCAGAGAACACCGCGGCGCACTGCCGCATGTGCAACTTTCTCGGTATCTGCCGCGCTGGACGCGAGTGGGTCCGCGCAAATCAGCGGCCGGGCGGACACACGGGTCCGCCCCTACAACAGATAGCCCGAATGCGTTAACCTGTGACGACAATACTTTTTGGAGTGCGCTGACCTGTCAGCGTTTTGGTCTGCAGCGGCTTGGCGCCGCACTCGATAAAGTGAAGGCCGTCTAATCAGGTTGCGACAGGTCGCAACCGAACAAAGCGCTGACAGGTCAGCGCACCCAAGAGTTTCCTGGGCCCACTATGAGCAAACAAGATGACCCGCAGGTCGGCGCAGCCGCTCCCGACTTCAACTTGAAAGACGGCGAAGGCAACGAGTGGCGTTTAACTGCTCAACAAGGCAAGGTCGTAGTCTTGCTTTTCTATCCGGGAGACGAAACGCCTATCTGCACGCGTCAGATGTGCTCGGTGAGAGATCGTTGGGAAGATTATTCGGCGACTGGGGCGGAAGTGGTCGGCATCTCCACTGACTCGGTTGAGTCGCACAAGAACTTCGCGGAGCATCACGAACTGCCGCTCAGATTGTTGTCCGATGCGGGAGCGCATGTGGCAAATCTTTACGGCGCGCGTTCCCTGATCCCCGGCAAAGTGGCGCGTTCAGTTTTCGTGATCGATGGCCAGGGGATTATTCGTTATCGCGACGTGCGGCCCCTCGGGTTGTTTCGCCCGAAAGATGATGAAGTGATCAAAGCGATCGAAGGCGCGGGGAAATAAGTTCCAAGTTCCAAGTTTCAAGTTTCAAGTCGGATTTTCTAGTTTGATCGGCACCCCGCGATTGCAAGAACTCTTGCTTAGGTCCATAGGGCCAGAAGTCAGTAGCCACGCCCGTAAGGGCGTGGGCCAGTGTTAGTCTCCAAGAAAGGCCCGAAGGGCTGACAGTAAAAGGAGACACAACATGGCAGGAAAATATCTAAGCTTGCTGGTCCATTTTACCTGGAGTACAGCGGGTCGTGAGCCGTGGATTGCAACGGAGATGCGGGAAGATCTTTATTCATATATTGGCGGGGTCATGAGGAACAAAAAGGCAACTCTGATTGCCGCGGGCGGCATGTTTGATCACATTCACTTGTGCGCTTCACTTCCGTCAACGATCAGCGTGGCCGATTTCGTCAACGCAGTGAAATCATACTCTTCGCGATGGATCCACGAATCTTTTTCCCAGCTGCGAAGCTTTGCCTGGCAAGAGGGCTATGGCGCATTCAGCGTAAGTAAATCAGACGAAGCAAGAGTTGCCGATACATAATAAATCAGGAGCAGCATCATCGTAAGCGAACGTTCCAAGAGGAATTGATTGGACTACTTGAGAAGCACGGTATTGAATACGACAACCGTTATATTTGGGATTGAATTGTTATGCGACTCTGAACTAGCGCACCTTCGGCGCTCAATTCTTCCCGCGTTCTTTCCACGCCCTTACGGGCGTGGCTATTGACTTCCAGCCCTTCGGGCTTACAAGGAGATCGGTAAATGGCTGACAACATCAAGTGTAAACATTGCGGTGAGAAGCGACCGGCGATTGGTTTTGCGCCGTTTCCAAACGAGCTGGGACAACGCATCGCGACTGAGATCTGCCAGCCGTGCTGGGCCGCGTGGTTACAAAAACAGACTCAAATTATCAATCATTACGGCCTGGACCTTACCAGCCCCGACGCGCAGAACTTTCTGTTCGATAACATCAAAGGGTTTCTCTTTAACGAGTCCCTCCCCTCCGCCGAGCAAGCCGAGATCGACACCACGAAAGAAGGCATGGTGAAATGGTAAGGATGAAGGATGAGGGATGAAGGATGAAGGATGAAGGATGAAGGATGAAACAAGCATACGTTCGACGTCCTTTGCTTTCTTCATCCTTCATCGTTCCTCCTTCATCCTTTCCTTCCTTGGCCTATCAGTTGCTCTTATCCGTTACGTAAGCTCCATCCCCGATTCTGACCCGCGAATTAGTTAGTCTCCCCGAGATAAACCGCTGGCGGACAACTGGTCCACTGGTGGGTTTTCATGCGCTCGTACGTTTTCCGAACTACGGGCTTGAACAGGAGGACTGGAAATGAAGTTGAAAATAATAGGCATCATAGCGCCGATAGCGATTGCGGTTTTGTTGAGTGGCTGCAGTCAAACCGAGAACGGAAACACGGTGGTAAACGCCAACGCCAATGCGAACCACAACGCCAACACCGCCGTGGCGAACAACAATGCAAACGCCAACAGCAATCGAGCGCCAACGCGCGCCGAGTATGAAAAGAACAAACAAACCTACTCGGAACAGGCCAAAGGTTTAGGCAGCAAGATCGGCACCGGCCTCGACGACGGTTGGCTCTGGACCAAGACACGCTTCGACCTGGCAGCCGTCGACGATCTACGCG
>Ga0207650_10000849_pt1 | contig 23143 bp, 18 predicted proteins | sample KBSS63metaG_FD_184325 | JGI IMG/M metagenome (GOLD analysis project Ga0207650, IMG submission 184325) | Switchgrass rhizosphere microbial communities from Kellogg Biological Station, Michigan, USA - KBS S6-3 metaG (SPAdes) (version 2) | ecosystem: Host-associated > Plants > Roots > Rhizosphere...
GCGCAATACAGATGTTCACCGAAACCTGCTTCACGATCGCTTTCCAGGCCGAGGCGAATTCCAACTCGCCCAAGGCGATGGCGCGGATAATGACTGTGGCGGTTTGAGTCGCGCCGTTACCGCCGACGCCGGCAATCACCGGCATGAACGTGACCAGCGCGACAATTTCGTGCAAGGTTCCTTCAAAGAAACCGACCACTGAAGCCGCTAGGCTGGCGGTCACCAGATTCAGGATCGTCCACGGCAGACGTTTTCTTACGGACCGGGAAATGGGCGTGAACACGCGATCCTCTTCGGCCAAGCCGGCCATCTTGTACATGTCTTCGGTGCTTTCCTCGTTGATGATGTCGATCACGTCATCGACGGTAATAATTCCTTCCAGGCGGCCCGCTTCATCGATGATCGGCAGCGCCAAGAGTTCGTAGCGCGACACCAATCGGGCGGCTTCTTCCTGATCCATAAAAACATTGGCTTTGACCGGTTCGGTGATCATCATATCGGAGAGCCTACGGTCCCGCGGCGCGATGACCAGATTGCGGATCGGCACCACGCCTACCAGTTTGCCCGCTTCATCGATCACGTAAAGGTAAAAAAACGATTCGAGTTCGCCGCGCTCGCGAATCTTGTCGATGGCGCCTTGGGCAGTGGTGTCGGGGGGAAGCGCCATAAAATCGGTGGTCATGATTCTGCCGACCGTGCCTTCGGGATAATTGATCAGCTCACGCACCGCCGCCTGACGCTCCGGATCGAGGAGCGCGAGAATTTTTTCCCGGCGATGGTCGGGCAGACTATCGATAAACGTCACCGCATCATCGGGATCGGAGCGAACGATCAAGCGGCCGATTTTTTCGTCGTCAATCGATTCGAGAATATCCGGCAAAAGCTCCGGCGGCAGCTCTTTCAACGTTTTGTCGGCGCGGCGCGAGGAGAACAGGATGTCAAAGAGCTGTCGCACCTCGAAGGGCTGCAGTCCCTTGAACAAGAGGGCAATGTCAGCGGGATGACTTTTTCCGATAAACCGTAGGATGCGGTCCGGCGTGGCGGTGCGCAGCATCTCGCGGACGATATCGTAGTCAATGGGAGCGGGTTTCATGAGCGCGCAGCAAAAGATCGATTCATAACGGCAAGGTAGTCAATTTGCAATTGCCGGATCGCTCATTTAGGCCAGGTTAAATCGCTGAGAGAAATTTGCTAGGGTAGGGCGCGAGGATTCTGGTCGGTGAGAGACAGTCAGATTCACATACGCGAAAGCATTCCGCGGTGGTTATCGAGATGGCTCAGGCTCTCGCTCTGGGCATGCTTGCTCGTGGGACTTGCCCATAACGGGAGCTCTGCCGCGGCGTTTCCGCTCGACGGCGCGCGTCCGCCCTCATTTGCGGCCATCGCCAAGAAAACCATGCCGGCGGTGGTTAATATTGCGACTGCGCTCCAGCGTTCTTCTCGTTCCTCGAATGATCCGATCGAGGAGTTCTTCAGCCGTTTCTTTGGTGAATCGACATCGCGGGAGAACAATCTTCGGAGTCTCGGCTCAGGGATCCTGATCAACAAGGACGGCGAAATTTTGACCAACTATCATGTGGTCCGCTACGCGGACACGATCAAAGTCAAACTCGCCGATCAGAGCGAGCACGAGGCGCGCCTCGTCGGCAAAGACGAGCGCACCGATTTGGCGCTCATCAAGATTAGAAAATCGAACGGTAATCTGCCGTTCGCGAAACTCGGCGCATCGGTCCCGCTCGAAGTCGGCGATTGGGTGATGGCGATCGGCAACCCGTTCGGCCTCGAACATACCGTTACGGCCGGGATCGTAAGCGCCAAGGGACGGGTGATTGGCGCAGGACCGTACGACAACTTTATTCAGACCGACGCGTCGATCAATCCGGGAAACAGCGGCGGTCCCTTGATTAATTCCGTGGGAGAAGTGGTCGGCGTCAACAGCGCAATCTTTAGCCAATCCGGCGGCAACGTCGGCATCGGCTTCGCGATTCCCATCGAGCTCGCCAAAAAAGTCGTCGAGCAGTTGCGCAAGAATGGCCGTGTCGTGCGGGGTTGGCTCGGAGTGCGCGCCCAGGATGTTACGCCCGGAATCGCGCTGTCGCTTGGCTTGCCTCGCGGTCACACGGAAATGGCCCTCGTGACCGAAGTCACCGAGAACAGTCCGGCGGCCGAGAGCGGCGTGAAGACCGGCGATGTGATTATCAAGTTCAACGGCAAGCCTGTGCCCAAAAGCCATGACTTTCCGGTGCTCATCGCCGAAACTCCGCCTGGCCAGCGGATTACCATGAAAATTCTGCGCGACAAAAAAGAGCAAACGATTGCGGTAAAAATCGGCGAGTTGCCGGAAGATGATCCCAATCAACAGCTCGAAAGCAGAGATGAGGGAGTTGGTTTGCGCGTCCAGCGGATCACGCCGGAAGCGGCGCGCCGCTTAGGTCTCGCTTCAACGCGAGGTGTACTGGTGGTCGAGGTTCAGCCGGACAGTCCCGCAGACGTGGCCGGTCTTGAGCCGGCCGACGTCATTCGAGAAGTCAACCAAAGGCCGATCACCAACGTGAAGGATTTTGAACGCTTTATTCGACAGGGCAGGCGTGGTGAGCGGATCCTGTTGCTTGTGCAACGGGGCGATAACGCGGTATTCTTTGGGTTGAAGCGCAAAGGCTAGGAGGATTCATGTTTGGACTCGGCGTGCCTGAACTGATGGTGATTTTGGTGATCGCGCTGGTGATCTTCGGTCCGAGCAAACTGCCGCAGATCGGCAGCGGGCTTGGCAAGGCCATCCGCGATTTCAAAAAAGGCGTAACCGACAGCGAAGATGAAGACGCTAACAAAGAAACTAAAAAAGAAGCGTCCAAAGACTTGCCGCGTTAGCGCTCCCCAATTCCGTAAGTGCTAACGTCCCCGTCCAGCGAACGTTCTTGAATGGAGTGGTCAATCCTGTCGAGGGCGTGAGGCGTTAAAGCTCACGCGTTATTGGGAAGGACTGCTTCTCTTTCCGATAGAGCAGCACCGTATACAACGACGTCTTGCTCAATTTGTAGATTTTTTCGACCTTGAGATGGCTGGTTTCGACGAACGGCTTGAGCTTCAAATCGGTGCGCCATCCCAACCAGCGAGTCACGGGATCGAGGGCCTCAGTCACCGCGCCCAACAGAGGTATCTCGCTGGTGAAATGATTGACGACGACGATTCTGCCACCGGGTTTGCATACCCGTTTCGCCTCGGCGATCATGCGCACAGGATCCGGGACGACCGTGACGACATGAAACGCCATCACGTAATCGAAGGTGTTGTCCGGAAATTTTAAATCGAGAGCGTCCATCTGCATCAGCTTGAAGTGGGACCAGCCGTTTTCCTCAATCTTTCGCTGCGCTCGCGCCAGCATATCCGGTGCGAGATCGACGCCGGTGATGCTACAGTGGGACGGGTAGGCCGGAAAAGAGGTTCCCGTTCCCGCGCCTACTTCGAGAACCTTCGCCCCTGCCGGTATATCGAGGTCCTCGATGACGCGTTCGAGCCGATTGTAAAAGATTTTGCCGAAGACTTTGTCGTAAACCGGCGCCAGCTCCGAGTAGAGCTTGCTCTCGTGTGCCTCGATATCTGCCATTTTTCCCACTAACGCCTCCTGAGATTAAGCATCACGAATATTTTTTGGCTGCTGGCTGTAGAAAACCGAGACGTCTCGTCGCCGAAAACGCCACTGTTTTCCCTTTTTGAATGCAGGCAAAATATTCTTCCGGGCGAATTCATTGACGGTGTCCGGGCTCATGTCCAAGATCGTCGCGACTTGTTTGCTGTTGAGCAACTCATCTTCTTTGTCCAACATAATTCCCCCGTTCTGTGCCAATCCCAGGTGAAAATTTCGTTCTATCTAACAACTTCACCCTAGGCTGTCAAGGCAAGAAACGGCTTGTCTGCGTCGAGCGAGAAACCGAAAACCAAACTGAAGTCGTGCAGAAAACGCGGCGCCATCGAACAGCGCAGCGTTATGCTTGGGCGAAAACGCGGATCGGCAATATCATCATGTCGCGTCCGGCAAATTGCAGCCGCTGCTGCAGCGTGTAAGGGGTGTGATTGTGGAGCACGCGAGTGAAGACATTTTCCTTTTCAAAAACCAGCTGGCCGCTAAAAAACACAACGCGCGCAAACTCCTTAGACACTAAATCACAAAGCTCTTCCAGTTCGGCGATGACATCCACCCCCAAGGCGTAGCGATATTCTGCATACCACCCCAAGCAGTTTGCATACTCGACAAAACTCTTGAGCGCCTCCTCAGTTTTCTTTTTGAGCCCTTCTACTTCAGTGTGACCTTTGAATTGGCCAGTGTCAATGACGCCCACGGAAATGAACACGATATTTTTGAAATAGTTCGGGAAGAGCCGGTGAATATTGAGCAGAGTGTGCACCGAGATCCCGTCGAAGTCGCGCACGATCAGCGCCGCCGTCGGCGCGTCGGGATTTTGTCCCGGCACTGGTTTACTCAAGTCGGGCTGAAACGGCAGCGTGAGCAGCGTGTCGTCAAGGCTCTTGAGCGCGGTATTCACGCGATCGTAGTGCGATCGGATATACTGGCAGCCTAGGACGAACAATAAAGTGACCAGCAAAGTGACCCAGCCGCCTTCAGCGAATTTCGTCGTGGTGGTGACAAAAAGAATGATTCCCGTCAGCAAGAGACCGACGCCATTGATCAGAAACCTGCGCCCCCAGGCGCGCTCAGAGCGGCGCACTTGCCACCAGTGCCGGCACATGCCGAGCTGTGAGAGCGTGAAGGTCAGGAACACGTTGATACTGTACATCACCACCAGAAGTCGCACGTCACCATGGCTGTAGACGAGAAATCCGAGGGAAGCCAAGCCCATGAACCAAATGCCGTTGCGGGTCACCAACTGATCACTCAAGTGGGACAATCGATGAGGTGTCCAGGAATCCAGTGACATGTTCGAGAGCACGCGTGGTCCATCGAGAAAGCCGGCTTGCGCGGCGACGACCAGCAATGCGGCTTCGGTCAGGAGGATGACAATGACCAATGAAGCTGTGATCCCGGAATGAGCGCCGAACAAACCGCCAAAAATCCCGGAAAATAAGCTCGCGTTCAATGTCCGGGCGGGCTCCTGCTTCACCTGGTTCAACAGATAGCAAAGCAAGATGCCGCTGGCGGTAAAAGCGAGCGAAGTCGCCATGTAAAGCATCGTGCGTTTGCCGGTTTCCACGCGCGGCTCGCGCAGGATCTGTAATCCGTTGCTCACGGCCTCGATCCCTGTATAGGTGCCGCCGCCGAGACTGTAGGCATGGAGCAAAATGCCCAACGTCGCGACCATACCCAAGCTTCGAAAGTCGCGCGTCATTTCGTTGTAAGAGCCGGCGACCACGCCGGGTAAATTGGCCACGTGTTGCCCGATGCCGAGCGCAATGCCGAACGCGTGCATGACGATAAACAACAGAAAAATCGGCAGCAGAAACAAAACCGATTCCTTAACGCCGCGAAGATTTAAAAGGATCAGCGCGAAGATCAGCGCGATCTGGGTGAAGATTTTGAGCGGCTGCAATTCGATGGGCAGAAAGCTGAACAGCGCATCGGCGCTGCTCGCGATGGAGATCGTGATGGTGAGCATATAATCGACCACCAGGGCGGACCCGGCGACCAAGCCGGATTTTGGCCCGAGCAACTTCGAGGCGACCAGATAGCCACCGCCGCCGGTGGGAAAGAGCTCGATAATCTGGGCGTAACTCGCGGAAATCATGAACACCGTGACGGCCATGAGCAAGGCGAGCGGCAGAGCGAGATAAAAATACTGGCCAAGTGCCAGATAGGCTTCTTCGGGGCCATAGGCGGACGAGCTCAAACCGTCCGCGCCCAGGCCGACCCAGGCCAAAAAAGCGACCAGCGAAATCTGGTGAAAGACCCGGGGATCGAGTGGGTCTTTAGGTTTACCGAGGACGATATGCTTGAGTGAAGCGGTTTCCGAAGTGGCCACGAGAATTGACGTCCATACTTAGCAATATTCTCGCAATTTGTGAAATGATCACGTCGACGCTTGAGATTTGAGCAAAACCTCTCGCTCGTTACTCGCTTGCGCGATAAAAAAACTTCCTCTAGCATGGCGACGTCGCATTCCACTGACGTCACTCTCCGCATGAGAAAGGCTCTGAAGCTTGTCGGATTCCTCAGCGCAATGCTGGTGCTTTTCTTCATCGTTGCTTCTCTGGCCTTCTATCATCTGGTGCGGATCGGCGAGGTGCGCCGGTTTTTTACCGACGAAATCGAAAAACAGACCGATCTGAGGATTCAGCTCAGCGGAGCAGACCTGGAGATCGGCTGGACCACGGGAATTGTCTTTCGAGATGTGGCCGTGAGAGAACCGGACGAGGCTGTGCCGGCGCTTACGGCCGAGCGCGTGACAGCGCGAGTCGCGCTTCGACCACTACTGCGGCGGCAGGTGATTTTTTACGAAATTCATTTGACTCGACCGACGGCGCACCTCGTTCGGGATCACACCGGACGCATTCCATTGCTCGATAAGCTGCTCAATCTGCCATTGTTCAAACAACGTTCGAGTGAGTTTAGTTTCGATCTGCGCTCGCTGGTCATCGACGGCGGCAATTTCGAATGGAGAGAGGCATCTTCCGGCGGTGAACGCCTATGGCAGCTCAGCAATGGCAGAATCGAACTGCAGCGCGTGCGCGGCCAACAGCTCCGGCAATATTTTCAAAGCTTTTTAAAAACGGAGCAGCGCGACTTTCCCGGTCTGGGTCTCCGATTCGATCTGACGACCTTCGTGCTCAACGGCGGCGCGAAGATAAACGTCCGATCTCGCGGCTATGTCGTCCTGCCACGGGAGACTTTGGATATCCGGCAGGCGCGCTGGAATGCGGATCTCGAGGTGGTGGATCTGCCTGCCGCCTTGGTGAAAGATCTGCTGGCGGCGGGGATGCCCGTCCGCACGATCAGCGGGCATGTTGCCGAGCGCGTGCATATCGAAGGCGATCCGCTGCAGCAACTTCGTGTTCGGGGCGATGTTCAATTCAAGCAGCTCTCGATCGACGCGCCTGCGATTTTCGCAAGCACGCTCGAGCGCTCCGAGGGACGAATAAGTTTCGATCTTGAGCGGAGCCCGGATATGTGGCGCCTCCAGCGGGTGGATTTTTTCACGCCGGAGTTGCGTTTTTCAGCGCAGGGAGAAATCAGCGGCATACGCGGCAGCAATCCACGCGTGCGCTTGAATTTGTCCGCGCTCCCCGCGTCAGTTTCGGTCCTACGAAACTATATGCCGTTAAAGATCCTGGGCTCCGCTTGGGCCGAACGGCTGGCAGGCGCAATCGAGAGCGGGCAGTTCGAAATAAAAAAAGCGGTTGTCGATGCTACATTATCCGAGCTGCGTGAGATGGCCCGCGGCACCGTGCCAAAGGGACTTTCGGTCGAGAGCGAATTGCGCGACCTTTCGGCCAAACTGCCGGTCGATAATGGTCTCGCGTTGCGCACGGTGACGGGACAGATCCGTCTTGCCAACCGCGTACTCGTTTTACAAAGCTTCAGGGGTGTTTACGGCGATGCTCGGTTCACCGGGTTGGACGGAACCTATGATCTATCGCCCGCCAGCGGAGGCAAGCTGGAGGTTTACACGCGCGCCGACGTCAATCTCGGCGAATTGAAAAATCAGCTAAGCGGGCAGGAACTCTCCCCAGAATTGGGCCGGTTTTTAGCGTCTTTGGAAGAGCTTGACGGCCGATCGAGAATCGAGCTCAGTCTCAAACGGGTAAGCGCTCAGCCCTTGCAATTCGAAGGAAAAATGAGCCTTGACAATGTCCGCGCGCGCTACAAGGAGTATGCCCTGAACGATGTGCAAGGGGATCTTACTTTCAACCCGAAAGATCTCAGTACGGAAAAAATTCGCGCGCAACTCAACGGCTCGCCGATCCTAGCTCAAATCGCGCTCACGAATTACAACACTGATGGCGCTACGTTTGATCTCAATGTCGAATCAAACGGCATGCGCGCGGGAGTGCTCACGAGCGTCTTGCTCGATACGGGCAGCCCGCGCGATACCGGACTTGTGCGCGGAGCGATACGCTACACGGGCTCGGTCGCGAACAACGCGCAGCGAAAATTGACGGGAACTCTGGATCTGCTCAATGTGCAGATGCAACTTAAGCCTCTGCTTCAGCCGCTCAGGGCCCTCAACGGCAGGATCAGCATAGACGAAAGCGGCATCGATTTTCAAAAACTGACCGCCTCTCTGGTGGGCTTTCCGGTGAGCGCCACCGGGCGCTGGCGCTACCGCCAAAACCCGCAGCTATTGTTTGATTTCACAGCGCCGAATCTCGATATCACCTACCTGATTTCGCAGATCGATTCCGAGTTGAGCGAATTTTATTCGACCTTGGTGGCCGACGGCAAAATCGCTCTCGATAAAGGCCGGATCAAAAACTTTGAGTTCAGCGACTTGACCACGAGCGCGGCGATCGATCATCGGGTTTGGCGGCTCACGAATCTGAGGGCGCGCTCCGCGGGAGGTGAGATCCAGGGGGTGACGACGATTTTCGACAAACCCGATACGCTCGCGCTGGTTGCCGATCCGAAGATCGACGGTGTGCCGATTCAGTCGTTCCTTAACTGGTTCAACATCACCACTACTGAAATGAGCGGTAAAGTGAGGCTCAACGGCAAGTTGGAAACCGTTGGAAAAAATGATGCCGAACGCAAGCAAAATTTAAATGGCGCGTTCAACCTGAGGATCGAAGACGGAACGATCCATCGGATGCGCATCGTGGTGCAGTTGCTGAATCTTCTCGACCTTTCCCGCTGGTTCAGTTTCCAGATGCCGGACCTCGCCAAACAAGGGATCCGCTTTCGCGCAATTACCGCCGACTTCAAAGTCAGCAACGGGACCTACATTACAAACAACCTGATTGTCGATAGCAGCGACCTGCGCATGACCGGCGCCGGCAAAATCGATGTGCCCAAGGACGAGCTCGATTTCGTTGTCGCCGTGCGCCCATTCGCGGGCATCGATACCGCTATGAGTTACATTCCGCTGCTCGGGCGCAGCATCGCTGCGATCAAGAACTCGTTCCTGGTGGCAAGTTTTAATATTACCGGTCGTATCGACGAACCGACGATTACGCCTGCACCCCTGGGAACGCTGTCGGAATGGTTCTGGGGGGTGTTGGGAATTCCAAAAAATATCATCGGTTTTGGCGAAAGCGAAAAAAAAGAACTGGCCACACCGCCCACGGAAGCACCGCTGCAATGATGCCCAAATTGACGCTGTATTCGCGCCAGGACTGTTGCCTGTGCGCCGAGATGAAGGCGGTGATTGCTGAAATTGCGGCGAAAATTCCCGTCGAAATTGACGAAATCGATATTGACCAATCACCAGAGCTGCGCGCGCAATTCGCCCACCAGATCCCGGTGCTCTGCATCGACGGCCGCAAAGCATTCAAGTTTCGTGTGACCACGAAACAGTTGGAGACGCGACTGCGCCGCCACTCGCGGCGGCGCGGTTATCTACGCTGGTTTACGGAACGGTTGTGAGCGGGTGGGTAAGGGCCGACCTTGAGTGCATGGTTTTTTTAACTATGGTTTAACGAAGGAGAGCGAGATGGCGAATCAGGTAGTGTGGTGCGACATTCCGGTGCGCGATTTGGAGCGCGCGATAAGCTTTTATTCCGCCGTCCTCGGTCACGACGTGAAACGACATGATCTTTCCGGCGTGACCCTCGGTATCTTGCCGCACAACGACGGCGAAGTCGGGGGCTGCTTATTGATCTGCGCGGAAGAAAAACCCGGCAAAGACGGAGTGATGATTTATTTGAACGCCAACGGCCGTCTCGACGAAGCGGTGGCCGCAGTGCCGGTGAATGTCGGCAGCGTCATCAAACCGAAGCACCCGATCGGTCCCTTTGGGTTTCGCGCGATCGTCATCGACAGCGAAGGCAATCGCGTCGCGCTCCATTCGGATTAACTCAGCCGGGGACGGAAATATGCTCCATCCGATCAGTCAAAGTGTTTTCAGACTGATCATCATGATGGTGCTGATCGGCACGCCAGCATTCATCGAGGCAGCGCAAGCGGCAAGGACGAAGGCGCAGAAAGCGCCAGCGGCCAAGGAAGACCCAGGTCCGTGGTTGCTTGCTGGAAGAGACGGCGAATGTGTGTCGCTGTCAATTCTTAGCAAGAAGGGGCCCGAATACAGTGATATTCAAAGCCCGCATCAGTTGGCGGAGAAGCTACGCGCCGCCGGACACGAGGCGGAAATAAAGGAGTTCAACGCAGGCACTCGCCCGGCGGTCGAGGTGCGCGCGCCTTCGGCTGGGCTCGACGTGATGTTTATCAAAAAGGATCTCTGCGACAAACCGCCGCCTACTGCCGAAAATAAATAATCGTCAATTCTCGAGCTCTTCTTGCCGGCGTCTCGGCCGGTCGGCTTGCCGCAAAATTTTTTTTCTGAGTCGGACCGACTGCGGTGTGACTTCCACCAATTCGTCGTCGGCGATCCATTCGATGCCTTCTTCGAGCCCCATCTCACGGTGCGGTGTTATAATAATATTCTCATCGCGTCCCGCGGCGCGAATATTGGTCAACTTCTTTTCGCGGCAGATGTTTACGTTCAAGTCGACATCCCGGGAATATTCGCCCACCACCATGCCTTCATAGACTCGGGAGCCCGGCGGAATGAAAATCACGCCGCGCTCTTGCAGGTGAAAGACCGCGTACGGCGTCGTTTGCCCTTCTCGATCCGATACCATGGCGCCATTACTGCGGCTTTGAATCGCGCCGTGCCATGATCCCCAACCATCGAATAAGGCATTCATGATTCCAGTGCCGCGGGTGTCAGTGAGAAAACGCGAGCGAAAACCGATCAGGCCGCGCGAAGGCACGCTGAACTCCAGTCGGACACGGCTCGAACCGGCATGAATCATTTTCGTCATCTTGCCTTTGCGCATGGCCAGAAGCTGCGACACCACACCGATGAAGTCCTCCGGAACGTCGATCAGCAATAATTCCAGCGGTTCGTGGAGCTTGCCGTCGATTTCACGCGTGACCACGGTCGGCTTGGACACCATCAGCTCATAGCCTTCACGGCGCATGGTCTCGATGATGATCGCGAGCTGAAATTCACCGCGCCCGGTAACCTGGAAAGAGTCGGGTTGCTCCATGTCGGTGATGCGCAGGCTGACGTTTTTCTTTTGTTCGAGGAAAAGCCGCTCGCGAAGCTTGCGCGACGTGACAAAATCGCCCTCGCGTCCTGCCCAGGGCGAATTGTTCGCGCTGAAGACCATCGCGATCGTCGGTTCATCGATACGTAGCGCCGGCAGGGGCTTAGGATCTTCCCGGTCGGCGATGGTATCGCCGATGCCGATGTCTTCGATGCCGGCCACGGCGACAATGTCGCCCGCTTCGGCGGCTTCGATCTCGGCCCGCTTCAAGCCTCGCCAGCCAAAGACCTGCGTGACTTTTACCTGCTGTTGCGCGCCATCGCTGCGACACAAGGTGTAATGGCCGATGGCAAGCGCGCCGTTTTTCAACCGTCCGATGGCGAGCCGGCCGACGTAATCGTTGTAGTCGAGATTGTTCGCTTGAAATTGCGTCGAGGCCGTCGGATCGAAGGCGGGTCCGGGGAGCGTATCGACGATCAGATCGAACAGTGGCTTCAGATTTTCACCCGGTTGCTTCAAGTCGCGGGTCGCGGTGCCGGCGCGAGCATTGGTGTAAACCACGGGAAAATCGAGTTGCTCCTCGGTGGCATCGAGATCGATGAAAAGATCGTAGATTTCGTCCAACACAGCGGCGACTCGGGCGTCGGGTCGGTCGATTTTGTTGATGCAGACAATCGGCGGCAACTTAGCCTCGAGCGCTTTTTTCAGAACGAACCGTGTTTGCGGCAGCGGCCCCTCCGAAGCATCGACGAGCAACATGACACCGTCGACCATCGCCAGCGTGCGCTCTACCTCGCCGCCGAAGTCGGCGTGGCCCGGGGTATCGACGATGTTAATCTTGACATCGCCGTAGTGGATCGTGGTGTTCTTCGCCATGATCGTGATGCCGCGTTCGCGTTCGAGATCCATCGAATCCATCACCCGATCGGCAACCTGCTCGTTAGCGCGAAAAATTCCGGTTTGACGGAGCATGGCATCGACCAAAGTGGTTTTGCCGTGATCGACGTGCGCGATGATGGCGATGTTGCGCAGTGCATGGCGCCGTTGGAGCGCGGTGGCGGTCATCACTCATGGTTATTAGGGAGCAGTGTCGCATTGTCAAGCGACCTTCGTGCGGGCGCCATTGTGGCAACCATTTGTTGCGACCGCCGAGGCCGTAGAGTATCCTAATACCTCTACATGGGGCGCATTTCCCAATACATCTGGCGTTACTGGCGACGTTATCTCTTCGGCGGCCTGTGTCTTATCGGCACGGCGACCTTGGTCATGTGGATTCCCTGGTGGATCCGCGAGGCGATCCGCATCATCGAGCACGGTGGCGCGCTTAGCGAGGTGAGATATTACGTGTTGTTGATCATCGCCTCTGCGATTGCGCAGGGGTTTGTCCGAACCTACTCGCGCGCGCTAATTTTCAACGCCGGGCGCAACGTCGAGTACGATTTGCGCAATGATCTATTCGCCCATTTGGAGAAGCTGCCGCTGTCGTTTTATCACTCGCAAAGGACCGGCGATCTGATGTCGCGCGTGATCAACGATATCTCCGCGGTCAGGACGATGCTCGGTCCGGGCGTGCTCAATTTCGCCAACGCGCCTGTCTACTATGTCTATGCGGTCGCTTTGATGCTGTCGATGGATGTGCGCATGACCCTCGCCGCTTTGGCGCCGTTTCCGTTGTTGATCTACGTGGCGCGCCGCTTTCGCGGCCGGATCATGAAAACCTCCCTGGAAGTGCAGCAACAGATGTCGGCTCTGAGCAGCCACGTGCAGGAAAACCTGAGCGGCATGCACGTCGTCAAAGCATACGCGCAGGAAGAGTTTCAAACCCAGCACTTCATCGGCTTGAACAAAGACTACGAAGTCAAAAGCATGGAAATGGCCAAGATGCGCGGCATCGTGAATCCGGTAATGCAGGGCATCAACGGCCTGACCGTGTTGATCGTGATCTGGTACGGCGGCGTTCGCGTGATGCGTGGAGACCTTCTGGTCGCCGACATCGTCGCGTTTATTGCGTATCTCAATGTGCTCGCCTGGCCGACGGCGGCTTTCGGTTGGATGCTGTCTCTGGTCGAACGCGGCCGCGCTGCCATGCGCCGGCTCGAAGAGATTCTCGAGGTCAAGCCGGAGATCACCGATCCGCCATCGCCCATCGCTATCGATGGGCTCAAAGACGGAATCCAGTTTCGCGACGTTTCCTTTGCTTACGAACGGCAAAGAAACGGCCATACTGCGCTCGCCGCGATCGATTTTACACTTCCCGTGGGGCGCTCAGTGGGATTGGTGGGGCGAGTTGGGTCCGGCAAGAGCACGCTGGCGCAGCTCGTGCCCCGGCTGATGGACGTTTCGAGCGGGGCAATTTTCCTCGATGGACAGGACATCCGTAAAATCGCGCTGCGCGATCTGCGCCGGTTGATCGGCTACGTTCCCCAGGAGCCGTTTCTGTTTTCGACCTCGCTCAAGGCGAACCTTGCCTTGGGCAAGGAACAATATTCAGCCGACGAGTTGGCGCGGGCTACCGCGATCGCGAGATTGGATCGCGATCTGGAAATTTTTCCGCTCGGCCTGGACACCGTCGTGGGTGAGCGCGGCGTCACGCTTTCCGGGGGTCAAAAACAGAGGGCGACTCTGGCGCGTGCGCTGGTAATGGACCCGCCGGTGCTGATTCTCGACGATTGCCTCTCCAGTGTCGACGCCCAGACCGAGGCCGAGATTCTCCACGGGCTCCGTGCGATCCTGAAAGAAAAAACCTGCCTGATCATCTCGCATCGAATTTCTGCGGTCAGAGAAGCCGATGAGATCCTGGTCCTGGACGAAGGAGCGATCATCGAGCGCGGCAATCATGACGAACTGATCCGGCGCGGCGGCGTCTATGCCGAGCTTTGCCAACAGCAGCGTCTGAGTGAGGAGCTCGAACAGATCTAGATGACCGAAGCGATCGAACAAGAAGAAATCCTCGGCAAAGCCTACGATCTCGGCCTGATCCGCCGTTTGTGGCAGTTCATCATTCCCTACAAGCGACTTTTTATCCTGAGCCTGCTGCTTTTGCCGCTGCAGCAAGCCTTCGGCTTGGCGCAGCCTTACCTAATGAAAGTGGGCATCGATCGGTACATCGCAAGCAAAGACCTCTGGGGCTTGCAAAACGTCATGCTGCTCTTCTTGGTCGCATTGATCGGTGAAACGCTCACGGTGTTTGCCCAGTACTACTTTTCCATGCTGGTGGCGCAGCGCTGTCTCGCAGATTTGCGCGTGGCGATTTTTTCCCATGTGCAGAGGCTGCCGACGAGCTACTTCGACCGCAATCCCGTGGGCCGGTTGGTCACGCGCATGACCACCGATGTGGACGTGCTGCAGGAGATGTTCGCCGCAGGCGTGATCACTTTGGCGTCTGATTTCGTGATGGTCATTTGGATCGTGGGCATCATGTTCTACCTCGATATCGAGCTGGCGCTGGTATCGCTCGCGCTGATCCCGCCCATGGCGCTGGCGATCAATTTTTTCCGTGTCAAAGCACGCCGCACCTACCGGCAAATCCGGGTGCGCATCGCCCGCATCAATGCCTATCTCGGCGAAGCCATTTCGGGGATGGCCGTGATCCAGCTATTCGCGCGCGAACAGAAAACCTATCGCGAATTCGAAGCGCTCAACGCAGATCATCGCGATGCTTATCACCTGTCCAATTTGTATGAAGCCGGACTCTATTCGATGGTCGAAGCGGCGGGTTCCGTCAGCGTCGGTCTACTGCTTTGGTACGGCGGCGGCGAGGTGCTGCAGGGCATCATCGGCATCGGCACGCTGGTCGCGTTCAACGAATACATTCATCGTTTTTTCGTGCCGCTCCGCGATTTCAGTCAGAAATATACGGTTATGCAATCGGCCATGGCGTCAGCGGAAAGAATCTTTCACCTCCTCGACACCCCGGTCGACATCGCCAATCGGAAAACGCCGCAAGTCCCGAAACCATTCCGTGGCGAGGTGATCTTCGATCGGGTTTGGTTTCACTACAAGCCCGGAGAGCCGGTGTTGAAGAATGTCTCGTTCCATATCGAGCCAGGTGAAAAAGTCGCCGTCGTGGGCGCCACGGGCTCAGGCAAGACGACAACGATCAAATTGCTCAATCGTCTTTATGATATTCAGAAGGGTTCGATCAAAGTCAGCGGCGTCGACGTCAGGGATTGGGATTTGCAGGCGTTGCGACGGCACATCGGCGTGGTGCTGCAGGATGTTTTTCTTTTTTCCGGCGACGTGCGCGCCAATCTCGCTCTGGGAAATCCGTCGATACCGCTGGAACAGATTCGCGAGGCAGCTGAAATCGCCAACGCCGATAGCTTTATTCGCCGCCTGCCGGACGGCTATGCGGCACATGTGCGCGAGCGCGGGAGTAATTTCTCCGGCGGGCAGCGCCAGCTTCTGTCCCTGGCGCGCGTGCTGGTTTACCGACCAAAAATTCTGGTGATGGATGAGGCGACCTCGAGCATCGACACGGAAACCGAGGCGTTGATTCAGGATGCTCTCGAAAAAGTCATGCGCGATCGGACTTGTCTGCTGATTGCCCACCGGCTCTCGACCATCCGCAATGCCGACCGAATCATTGTGCTGCATCACGGCGAAGTCCGCGAGGTGGGTAGCCACGCCGAGTTGATGGATCAACAGGGCATCTATTATCGTTTGTATCAGTTGCAATATGAGCGAGAGGAGTTGAAGCTCGCGGCTCGTGATCTGCCGGCCAAGCTTCTGGCGTGAATGTCTGTGTGTGCGCGGCGTCTTAGTCGTGATCTTGGAGTCGGTTCTTTCCTGCGGCGAAGATTCAAACAACTTTTCTGGCTCTCTGCGGTGAGCGTAGTCATCGCAGCGGTTCTGCCAGGCTGTTCGCCTTTGTACGTGTTGCGGGCGGCTTACGAGGAGGGGAAAATTCTCTGGCGTCGCGAGCCGATCAGCGACTTCGTCGATAGCGCCGGCGTGCAGGCGGACACTCAGGAAAAGCTCAAGCTCGTACTGGCGGTGCGCAAATACGCACGCGATGTGCTCAAATTCAACGTGGGCGGCAGTTACTCGACCTATTCGCGGGTAGACCGGCCTGATTTGACCTATATCGTTATGGCGGCGCCCAAAACCGAGCTCAAGTCCTATACGTGGTGGTTTCTTATTATCGGCAATGTGCCCTACAAAGGTTTTTTTTCGCGCCAGGAGGCGGAGGCTGAAATCGACCGGTTGAAAGCCGAAAATTATGACACGATGATGCGGACCTCAGCGGCTTTCAGCACCTTGGGCTGGTTCGACGACCCGCTGCTGTCGCATTTGCTGCGCTACGACAAAGTTGTTCTGGCCGGGATCATTTTTCATGAGCTGTTTCACAACACTCTATACGTTAACGGCGCCGGTGCTTTTAACGAGAGCGCGGCCAATTTCGTCGGCAATCGAGCCGCCATTGATTTCTTCCGCGACCGGTTCGGCACGGAAAGTAAGGAATACGCGCGCGCCGTCCAAATCTGGGATCACGAGCGTGAATTCGGCCGGTTCATTAATCAGGTCGCGGATACTCTGCGCGGTCTCTACCGCAGAGATATTCCGCGCGCCGACAAACTGAGATTGCGCGAAGAAGTCTTCGCCCGGAGCCAAGAGGAATGGCAGCGCTACCTTGCCGATCACCCGGATCAGAGTTTCCGGCGTTTCAGTCAACGCTCCCTAAACAACGCGGTGCTGATGAATTATCTGGTTTACCTTACTCAGATCGATACGTTCGAGTCGCTTTACGCCGCCAACGCCAACGACCTCAGCCGCACCGTCGAGGCAATGCGGAGCGCGGTCGGAAAAGGTGGCGAACCCTTCGAAGCCGTGCGTCAATGGCTGGACAAGCACCGACAGCAAACGGCCGCCATAGCGGACTAGCGTGTCGCATTGTCATTCCGGGCAACCCCGGATCCAGTCCGGGGTAGCGCGACCCGGAATCCACGACTTCAAAAATTCTGCATGCCGATTTTCACCCGGCATGACGGTAAAGACGGCGCTAATCATTTTCGATGAGTTTTGTTCCGACTACACTCAAAGCGAATTATACCGATGCTGCCACTCTGTGAAACCTGCGGATCGCTTCGATGTGCGCCGCTGGCGAACGTAGATTGGCTTTCATGGTATTGAAGCTCGCATGGCTGGCGCCAAGAGATTGCCAGGCTTGCAACTCTTTGCGCCAAGCTTCCTCCGAGCCGGAGCCGTGAGAGATTCTCCCCTCGATGCCGATCCTTTCGGGATCTCTGCCCGCCGCGCGCGCGTGGTTGCGGACTTTCTCGATGGCTGCACGGCATTTTTCATCCGGATTCATCAGTGGAAACCAGCCATCGCCTAATCTTGCGAGGCGGCGAAGAGCGCGGTCATCCGTACCGCCGAACCAGATCGGGATTGGCCGCTGGACAGGCAATGGATTGATGCCGGCGTCGGTTACCGTATGCCAGCGGCCCTTGAAGGTGACCAGGTCTCGGGTCCAAAGCTGGCGCAATAATTCGACCTGCTCCTCGGAGCGCTGGCCACGGTTCTTGAAATCTTGCCCCAGCGCTTCGTACTCGACTGGATTCCAGCCGATGCCGATGCCGAAACGTAGTCGGCCGCCGCTCAGAACGTCCACCGTCGCCGCCTGCTTTGCCACAAGGACGGTTTGGCGCTGCGGCAGAATGATAATGCCGCTAGTGAACTCAATGTTCCTGGTGAGTCCTGCGAGGTAGCCAAATAGAACCAAAGGCTCGTGAAAGCTATCTAAATGACTGTAGGGTGGCTGCCAGCCGGGACGGCTGGCGAGATTGGCGCCAATCACGTGATCGTAGACCAGGATGTGGCTATACCCAAGCGCTTCTGCAGTCTGGGCGTAATCCTTTATAACAGCGGGATCACTGCCGATTTCGGTTTGCGGGAATACTACGCCTAAGCGCATCTGTGGCCTCCTTTTCGCCATTAGGTCGAGCAGCGATTCTTAGGGTTTTCGTGGGCTTACGGTAACCCTTGCTTTTGGCCGAAAGCGTACGCACATTTCAACTATATACCTGTAGGAAAAAGAGAAAAGCTTGACTTAAGCTTTTTGCTACTTAGGATGACAGATAGCTAAACGGAGGCTGTATGAACGGTTTTCGTACGACGATTCTTCTGGCGGCGTTAACCGCGCTTGTGGTCTGGATCGGACAAATGTTCGGCGGGACAAACGGCGCGGTACTGGCGTTAGTCATCGCCGGAGCAATGAATTTCTTCAGTTATTGGTTTAGTGACAAGATCGTGCTGAGAATGTACGGCGCCCAGGAAATTACCCAAAGCGACGATCCGGAACTCTTTAGCATCGTGCGCGAGCTCACCGTCAGAGATGGCTTACCGATGCCCAGGGTCTATATCATTCCCGAGGAAACGCCGAATGCGTTTGCCACCGGCCGGAATCCCGAGCACGCTGCGGTCGCCGTCACTCACGGGATCAGGCGCATTCTCGATAGGCGGGAACTCGCCGGGGTCCTGGGCCACGAGCTCAGCCATGTAAAACATCGCGATATTCTCATCAGCAGCATCGCCGCCACGCTCGCCGGCGCAATCAGCTATCTCGCGCAAATGGCGCAGTGGGCCGCGATCTTCGGCGGGGGCAGCCGCGACCGTGAAGAAGGTGGCAGCAACATCTTTGGACTCTTGTTCATGATGATCGTCGCGCCGATTGCGGCGATGCTGATTCAGATGGCGGTGTCCCGATCACGCGAGTATTCGGCCGACGAAGGCGGCGCGAAGGTCAGCGGCGATCCGCTCGCGCTGGCGAGCGCGCTCCGCAAGCTCCAAATGGGGGCGCAGAATATTCCGCTTCAGGTGAGCGATGCGACCGCGAACTCGACGGCGCACATGTTCATTGTCAATCCACTGAGCGGCGGCGGGATCGCCAATCTTTTCAGCACGCATCCGCCAATGGAAGAGCGCATCGCCCGGCTCGAAGCGATGGCCAAGGATATGAGCTACATGCGGCGGTAAACGCTACGCTGATTGTTGACTTGTAGGGGCGACCGGCGGTCGCCCTTTTTTTTACCCGGCGGAAATTTTTTCTTCCAGCCACACGGAGAGATCCGCGAGACTCCTCGAGCTGATTTCGTGGCCCATGGGGTATTCGCGATAGCTCAGCGGCACCTTTAGTTGACGCAATATTTCCACCGAGCTTCTCGCGCGATCGATTTCAATCGTCGGATCTTCGCTCCCGTGTTGCACCAAGGTCGGTAGTGATTGCACGGCGGCGTTTATCGCAATCCGCGGCAAAAGCTCTTTCGGCAACCAGCTGCTCAGTACGCCCAATGCCGCAAATCGTTCGGGATGCGCGAGCGCGAGGCTGTACGCCATCACCCCACCTTGACTGAAACCGATGATTCCTAGTTTTCGCGGGTCGATAGAATAGCTTTCGAGACACTCGTCCAAGAACGTTTGTAATCGCTGTCGCGATGCCATGATTGCATCGACATCCGGTGGACCGCCCATACTCATCGGATACCAGGCATAGCCGACGCTCTCCGGCCCAATGGGTGTTTCTAGCGGCGCCTGCGGGCAAATCACCATGAACCTTCCGCCGCAGAGATGGGGTGCGAGTCCAAGCAAATCGAAGGCGTTGGCGCCGCGGCCATGAATCGTCAACAGCGTAGGAAATGGTCCCTGACCGCTGGGCTGATACAACGTGTGAATGAGCTCCATGCTACTCCCAAAGTGGTTTTAGTCTCTCAACTGCTCGAGACGTTTGATGCCAATCCGTAGTGAAATGACTACGACCGCTGCAGTCAGCACCGCAACAGCGATCATTGCCGGTGCCAGCACGCTGGCGGTTGGCGCCGCAGCCCTCGCAGAGCGCAAGGCAGCGATGCTCAGGTGGTAAACCGGCCAAGCTTCGATGGTCACCGCAACGGCGATGAAGGCGACACTTAGAATCATCGCGATGGCGCCACCGAAGCTCGTGGGGATTTCGGCGGCGTTCTCGTAATTAAAATTAGGGTACAGCGCGCCGAGGCCGATGCCAATGGCCGTAATGCCAAAAGTCATAGAAAAGACCGTCAGCAAAGAGATCACCATCATCCATGGCGGCACATGCAGCAGAAGGTTGCTCAAGAAGATGAGTAACTCGCCGAGGAAGAGCAGCGGCACAAAAACCAGCCAAAACTTGCTCCACACCAAAGCTCGCAGCGACACCGGCGCGCTCTGTAAAATCCACAAGGCTCTGCCTTCCAGGCTGACGGCGGGAAACGCAAAACGGACTGCGACAGCGCTCAGCACAAAACCGGCGAGCGCTAGATTGGCAAAGGAAACCACGATGCGCAGAGTTCCGGCGGCCATCGGCGAACGGTCCAAAGGCAAAACTTTGAAGTTGTACAAGTAAACGATGATCAGAGCGAGCAAGAGAAAAAGCTGCGACCATTGTGTGGTGTCGCGCATGAAGGTCTTGATGTCCTTGACCATGATCGCGCCGATATTGCTGGGAAACAGGCCTATGAGCCCGTTCAAAAATCGATCAAACCAGAGAAAATTCCGCCGACCCTGTCTCGTTTCCTGCGCTTTGGACCAGCCATCGAAATAGATCGCGCCGGAAATCCATGCCGCCGCTACCGGCAGAAACAGCGCATAGCTCGCCAGAAGCGCAAAGGAAAAGCCCTGGGCCGTTTCGCGGTTGAACAAACTCCCAGCGAGGATTTCCGCCGACCAACTGCTCGGTAGAAATGGCGAAGACGGTGTCTCCATGGCAGTTAAAAACTGCATGAAATTGCCGAAGGATTCCGGTTCGACCAGGCGTTCGGGTTGTGAGAAGCGAAACAGGAAATAAACGACGACAAAGCCGATCAAGCCGATGAAAAACAGCACGTCGCGAATTCTTTTTGCGGGCAGGAAGTAAACCAGGCAATGGGTGATCAGAACGCCGACGGCGGCTGGAATGACGAGAAAAAGCGGCATCATCAGCAGAATCCAAACATACAGAATCCAGCTGCCGCCGAAAACCGAGCCGTAGGCCGCGAAGATCGGCACACTGAAGAACAAGACCATCCATGATGAGTTGACAGTCGTCTGGATCAAGCGAGCGAAGAAAAAGCTCTCGCGCGAAACCGGGGCCGCATGAAGCAGCTCCAGATCGCGGGCGAGAAAAAAAGTCGAAAGCGACGCCACCAGATTGCTGAACAAGAGCATGGACAAAAAGGTCAAGAGAATAATCAACAGCAGCTGATAAGCCAGTGCGGGGCCGAGCTCGTAGACGGTTTCGAAATACCGCAGCACGCGGCGAATGACAAAGTATGTTCCCAGCCAGAAGCAAACCGCGAGCGTCGCGAGCACGAGCCGGCGCGACCATGAGCCGCTGCGAGTGGAGAGTGAATTTTTCCAGGAGAGCCAAAACGGCGAAAGCAGCAAGGCCACCGTGCTCATAAGGTGGGCGCGGCAATCTGCTCGCGGGTGAGCTCCAGAAAAACGCTTTCGAGATTACTGTGATTTCCGTCGGCTTGACCTTGCAGCTCGGCCATACTGCCGCAAGCGATCAATTTACCTTGGCGGATGATACCGATCCGGTGGCAGATCTCCTCGGCCGTGTCGATGCTGTGGGTCGAAAGAAAAATTGTCACGCCGTCTTGCGCCAGCGCCCGAAACAAATCTTTTAGCGTGCGTGCGCCGCGCGGGTCCATGCCGACCATGGGTTCGTCGACGATCAATATCCGCGGTTGGTGAATCAATGCCGCGCAGACCACCAGTCGCTGTTTCATGCCATGGGAGTAGCCCTCGACCAGCTCATGCTTCCAGGAGCTGAGCTCCAGATGCTCGAGCAGCTCGGCGATCCGTTCTTCAAGTCTGGCTGAATTGAGGCCATGAAGCTTCCCGACAAAGCGCAAAAACTCTCCACCCGTGAGCTTCTCGTAAATGAACGGCCGATCGGGAATAAAACCGGCGATCGCCTTGGCCGCTTGCGCTTCGCTAACCACGTCGTGTCCGTCGAGGAGCACTCGTCCGGAAGTCGCTTTCAAGATTCCCATCATCACGCGGATCGTGGTGGTTTTGCCTGCGCCATTGGGACCGAGAAAGCCGAATATCTGTCCTGCGGGGACTTCCAGATTGAGCCCATTCACGGCGGCTAGTTTGCCGTAGCGCTTGGTGAGATCGATGAGCTGAATCATGATGATTTTGGATTTGCTATTTCAGATTTTCGATTTACCCGATCTCTTCGATCTCTCGCTTTCGATCGGAAACTACTGGATTGGAACCAGCATCCGCAACGAAAATGCATCGTCATTCCGGGCAAGCTGGCGATAGCTAGCGCGACCCGGAAGCCAGGAAGTTCAAAACCATCTGGAGTTCATTCTGCATTTAGCGAAGGTCTGGTATAACGGTTCTTTTCGGATCATCGAAAAATGCAAAATCTAAAATCGACAATTCTTTAGAGTATTTCAATTTTTAGGTTGCCGATGAGCTGCAAAATCTCGATCTGTCGATCGATCTCGCCTTCCAGAAACTTCACGTGGGTCACGTCGGCGGGGAATTGATTGAGCACCGAATCGAGCGAGACCCAATCGCCGAGCCAGACCTCCGACCACGCATGATAGTAAAAAGCGCCGCGCAGATAGACGACGCCGACGACGGTTTTTGCCGGTATTCCCGCCGCGCGGGCCAGGGTATTGAAGAGGACCGTGTGCTCGTTGCAATCGCCCCTGCGAGTTTGGAGAACTTCCAGCGCATTGGGAATACTGACTGTGGGCTCTTTGGCAATTTCCTTGTAAACCCAATCCTTAATCTTGATCGCTGCGCGGTAAGCATCCCTCTCACCATTTAAAATCTGTGCAGCGAGAGCTTGAATGTTCGGGTTATCGCTCTGGAGAAACGGTGTGGGCTGCAAGTAAGAAGCTAGGACGGGGTCGCGCACCGGAATCTTCGGGAGACTCAGCTGTTTTAAATCTTCGAGACGGATCTCCAGTCGATCTTGCAGCAGTTTCTGCCGTCCGCTATTGAGCCGGAAGTTGGCCAGATCGACGCCACC
>Ga0207650_10000851_pt1 | contig 23132 bp, 22 predicted proteins | sample KBSS63metaG_FD_184325 | JGI IMG/M metagenome (GOLD analysis project Ga0207650, IMG submission 184325) | Switchgrass rhizosphere microbial communities from Kellogg Biological Station, Michigan, USA - KBS S6-3 metaG (SPAdes) (version 2) | ecosystem: Host-associated > Plants > Roots > Rhizosphere...
ATTCGCCGGCGAACCCCTCGATCGCGCGCCGTACACGATCAACGATAAGCCATCGCCGATCAATGTCTATGGCAAGACCAAACTGATCGGCGAAGAGGCGGTGCATGAGGCCTGCGGCCGCAGCTACATCGTCCGAACGTCTTGGGTGTATGGCGCCGGCAAAAACAGTTTTCTGTGTACGGTGCATCACGACCTCAAACTGCGCAAACGAGTGCGCGCTATCGACGATATCTGGTCGAGCACTACTTACGTCGAGGATTTGATCGACCGGGTCATGATGATTCAGCGAACTGGGTTTCACGGCACCTATCACATTGTGAACACCGGCACCTGTAGCTACTATGAATTTGCTCTTGAAGCCGGGCGGCTTGCCCGCCTCGATCATTCGGAACTCGACTCGCTGATTGAAATCACGCATAAACGGAACATGGAGCGAGTGGCCAAGCGGCCGCGGTGCACACCTCTTCGCTGTTTGCTGTCGGAAAAACTTGGATTACCGCCGATGCGCGACTGGCGTGCTGCCTTGGCAGCATACGCGGAATCCGGTAACGGAGTGCCGGAGTGATGGAGTGTTGTTTGACTCGCGTCTTGCGTCGGGTTTACAAAGACAGCGGAATCCCACTTACGATGGAGGTGCTATGGCGAGCTTTCCAGTGATCGATACCGACGGACATGTTCTCGAACGGCAGTCCGATATTCGAAAATACCTCGGAGAACCATTCGTGAAAGGCCGACGGGATTGTGGCCCGGCGATCAGCCTTGGGATAACGACATGATGGATTCCTTCGAAATGGCACATGACTGGAAGGGCTTGAGCGCGGCGGAACAAGTCGATCACTGGCACAAGATCATGGACGAATATGGGATCGAGAAGGTGATCTGCTTTCCGACGGGATCCGGCAATATCGCCAAAAATCAGGAACTGCCGTTTCAAATCGCTGTCGCACGCGCCAGCAACACGCAATTCGCCAAGGAGTACAATGCGCGCTCGGATCGACTGTCCTGTGTCGGTTGTCTGCCGATGCGCTCGCCTAAGGCCGCGGCTGAAGAATTGCATCGGGCCGCAACGGAATTGGGCTTGAAAGGATTCGAAATTTTGCCGACCGGTCTGCCGCTGGCCCTTGGTGATTCTTTCTACGATCCTATTTACGAAGAAGCCGAGCGGCTGGGAGTGGTACTCGGAATTCACGGGACGCGCAATACGTCGCGGGAACTCGGCACAACCGGGCTTGCGACCTTCGCCGAAGTGCATTCCTACGCATTTCCCGTGGGCATTCTTCTACAGTTCACCAGCATGGTCTGCCAGGGATTGCCGATTCGGTTTCCGAAATTAAAGCTCGCATTTCTGGAAATTGGCGCGACCTGGCTACCCTATTATCTCGATCGTTTGGACGAGCACTGGGAAAAGCGCGGCGAGTTCGAGATGCCGCTGCTCAAGAAAAAACCGAGCGAGATGGTGCGCGATGCGAAGATGTATTTCAGCGTCGAGCCCGGGGAATCGCAGCTTACTGCCACGATCGATTATGTCGGCGCCGATCATTTTCTCTACGCTTCCGACATTCCGCACTGGGACAACGAGTTCCCGCACAATCTTCACGATTTGCAAAATCACAAACAGTTATCGAACGAGACGAAGGAAAAAATACTGTACAAAAATGCCAAGGAGCTGTTCGCGTTATAGACTAATTGAAGGCGACGCCGCAGAGTCCACCTCCGGAAAAGGACACACGATGAGACGAACTTTTTTTGCGAGAGTGATGTTGACGACGATTTTTCTCGGATGGACTTGCCTATCATCTGCGGCCGATACGATCCGCATCGCCTACAGCTCGATCAATCCGCATGCGCTTTTGGTGTCACTCGCGGAAAAGCGCGGCCTCTTCACCAAGTACGGGCTCTCTTCGGTGGTGGTTTACATACCCGGCGGCAGCACAGTGGTGCAGGCGATGGTTTCGGGGGATGTCGATCTCGGACAGCTCACCGGTGCCCCCGGAGTGGCGGCCAATTTGCGCGGCGCCGATATCGTTTACATCGCGATGACCGATGATCGTATGGGGTATCAGTTGGCGACGCGAAAAGACATAAAAAGCCCGGCCGAGCTCAAGGGAAAACGCCTGGGTATCAGCCGCTTCGCATCATCGGCCGATTTCGGGACACGTACGCTTCTCAAACGGCTGGGCATCGATCCCAAAGAGGTCACGATTCTGCAGATCGGCAACGAAGCGGAGCGCCTCACGGCGCTCAAATCCGGCAGCATCGACGCGTCGGTGTTTAATGCGCCGTTCGGTAGTGTCGCGAAGAAGTTCAACTTCAATATTCTCGCCGATGCCGGCGCGCTGGGGATTCCTTACTTCAACACGGGAATGTGCGGCAGCGCCAGAGTCCTGCAGAAAAATGAAGGTCGAATTCTCAACTTTCTGCGCGCCTATCTCGAAGCGATCAAGATATTCAAAACCGAGCCGGAGTACACCTTGAAAGCACTGGCGCAGTTCAGCCGGGTCAACGATCAAGAGTTGCTCAAGGAAGCATACGACTACAACAAAAATAAAATCCCCGATATCCCTTATCCGTCGCTGAAAGCGATGCAGGCGGTCGTCGATCCGCTCGTCGAAGCGGATCCCAAGCTCGGCAAAGTCGACGCGCGGAACTATATCAGTGATCGATACTTGAAGAAGCTCGAAGAAGAAGGTTTCGTGCAGAAGTTGATGGGACGCTAGCGGTACTTCGGTTTTATTGAGATATGCGGCCAGCGTGACGAACCGGTTTTTGAGGAGCTGAGAAGCCTCAGTCAAAATGCCATGGTCAAGCCAAAGCCTGTTGCTCTGCTCGCCGAGAAAGCACCGGAAAGAGCCAAGGCGTCCAGCTATCCCGAGCCTTTTGCGTCGCAAATGACCGGCAGGCGAAAGCAGCCGCTGGGTGATTTATTCGGTCTTACCAACTTCGGTGTGAATCTGACCCGGCTTACCGCGGGAGGAGTTTCGGCGTTGCGCCATGCTCATACCAAGCAAGACGAGTTCATTTATGTCGTGCAGGGATATCCAACCTTGCATACGGACGAAGGTCGAACCAGACTCTCGCCGGGCATGTGTGCTGGCTTCAAATCCGGCACCGGGAACGGCCACCGATTGATCAACGAAACCGAAGAAGAGGTCGTTTATTTAGAGATAGGCGACAGAACACCGGGCGATGAAGGTAACTATCCCGATGATGATTTGAAAGCGCTCATGGTCGACGGAAAATGGAAATTCGTGCACAAAGATGGCTCGCCGTACTGATCGCAAAAGTTCCGGGCACCGACGCGGAACCCTCTCTGACCTACTCACATACTCGGCTTAGCTTCACGTTTGCGCTGTTTATTAGTTCGCTCGCGCTTTTCTGGCTGCTGCGATATCGCCTTCGCTGAAGCGATAGAATCTCACCGGATTGTCATAGAGCATTTTTCTCTTGAATTCTTCGGATACGTCTTTACGTGCATAGAGGTGCGGCAGATCGCCGCCGAATTGATCGCGCTCGCGCTCGTGCGGAAAATCGGAAGCCCACATGATCACGTCGTCGCGAATCAACTCGGGAAGATAAGGCGCGGTGCGCTCTTCGACTTCCATGGTGACGAAAATATTTCCCGATTTGAAAAATTTGCTCGGTGGATCCTTTAACTGGGGCGCCAGACGCGCCGCGAATTTCTCGTAGTCTTCTTCCATGCGGTCCATCATGAACGGCACCCAGCCGGCGCCGGCTTCAAGATAGGCGACCCGGAGTTTGGGAAACTCCTGAAAAATGCCTTGAAACATCATATTGGTGATTTGCAAGAACAGGCCAACCGGGTGCTCGAGCATGTGGGCTTCCAAAAAACTGCAAACGCGATCAAGGCCGAGATTCTGGCTCACGCCGCCGTGAATCGTGAGCGGCACATCGAGCCGTTGAGCTTCGTCATAGATTTCATGAAAAACCGGCGAGCCGTAAAGCGGCGTGCGGTTGTTGGTTACGGAAGGAAGAAGTCCCGCGCAAAATCCGAGCTCTTTGACGCAGCGGCACAACTCCGCGGCGGCGGCTTTCGGATCCTGAGGCGCCAACAACGCGACCCCCTTCAATCGAGGTGATTGGCTAATGAAGCGATCATAGAGCCAGTCGTTGTAGCCTTGCGCAATTGCCGAAGCCCAGGCGGGCAGCTGAATCATCCCGATTGCCAGCGCCGAGGTCGGATAGAGAACCGCGCAATCGATGCCGTGTTCGTCCTGAAAACGCACCCATGCTTCGGTATCGGGATCTTCGCGCTTGCCTTTGCGCGCAAGGCCGCGCTGCCAACCATCGGCATCGAACATGGGCCAGGTGGCATGCCAATCCATTTCAGCGAAATTGCCTTTGATATGCGCAAAGATGTCTTTGTGATCTTCCATGATGTGGCCGTCTGCGTCGATAACGAATGATGACATGCTTATTACTCCTGGATTATCGTCTTGCTGTCCTTCTGAGGCGCAGCCGAAGAATCTCGGTGATATCCTTCACTTCGTTGAGGATGACAAATAACTATTTTCAATGCACGTCGCTACTGGAAAAAGATTTTCTGATATTCCTTTTTTTTCTCTTCGAAATCTTCCTTGCTGAAGCTGTACATCTGCACGAACTTGATCTTATCGGCATCGGCGAGGGGCGGGTAGACTCCTTTACGGTTGACGAATTCTCCGGTGTCGGCCTGAATCTTCATGCTTTCTTCGTCCAGGAAGAAGTCAATAAATGCCTTGCCGGCGTTAGGGTGGGCTGGCTTGGCGCCGATGGTGATGAACTGGCCGTCGCCAAGCATCGTGTAGTCGCGCACATAATCGAGGTTAGCGCCTTGTTTGTTGTAGGTCAGAACGAAGCGCACGAACGTGATGCCGATGGGGGTCTCACCGGTGCCGACGCGGTCCGCGGCGGGGACGATCGATTCGGCAAAAATCGGTTTCGCTGCGGCTAGGGCATGGATGAATTTTTCCGCGCGCGGCTTAGGCATGATCTTGTCCAAGCTGGCGAGCCACTGAGTGGTCAAGGTATGTCCGGTGGGATGCGGCATCACGAGTTTGCCTCTGTATTCAGGCTTGACCACATCCTCGAGCGTCTTGGGAGCTTCGGCAGGTTTGATTTGATTCTTGTCGTAAATCACGCCGTAGAGAACATTGCGGTAACGAGCTCCCAGCTCCGGATCGATGGCATCTTTGTCAAAGCCTTTGAACGACGGTGATTGATACTTGCCAAAAGCACCTCCCTTCGCCATCAGCCGCATATGATCGCCGGTGGTCGCGACGACGTCGAATTGCGGTTTGCCGACGCGGTGCTCACTTAGAACTCGGTCGAGAATTTCCGTCGAACCGCCACGCCAATATTCCATTTGCAGCCCGGTTTTGGCTTCAAAGGCTTTTTTTAATGCGTCGGCTGTGAAGGTTTCCATCGAAGTATAAAGATTGATTTTGCCACCCTCTTTTTTTGCAGCCGCGACGGTTTGCGCCGATTGGGCGAACGCGAACCGTACACTGAAAAGCAGCAACCAGACCAATCCCAGAGCCGACATTTTGCGCATTGAGCTCGATCCTTTCACTGAAGGTCGTGTATTTTTTGACTTATAGTGTACGCCCCAAGCGAGAGTCAAGGCGGATTGGCCGAGAGGAGGGCGCAATTGTCGGTCGTTGATAGAAGAAACGCGGGAGAAAGAATGAGTGGGTCAACTGAGATGATTCTAGCCAAACCCTAGCGCTTGTTTGAATTCTACAGACCCTCGATATGTTGCACGAACCGGCGGCAAACACCGGCTGTTCATGGTTCATGGTGGTGGTTCTGTTCAGCTTTTTCCGAGCAATCGTTTGAAAAATCCCTCGCGGTCCAATTCGTCGAGAATGCTTTCATCGAGATATTTGGCCATGTTCAGATCCACTTTGACGGCCGGATTTCGCTGCGCGACAATTTCCAAAGTATTGCGCAAACCCTCCGGTGAAATCCGTGTCGGCATCGCAAAGCTTTTGGCGAAGTAATCATAGGTCTCTTCGAGTCCTTTGGGATCTTTAAATCGCAATCGCTTCGACAGAACCGTGAGACCCTTTTCCCTGCTGGTCATGAACTGGTAGGTGCCTTCCGCATAGGCCTGCTGAAACCGTTTGATCACGGCGCGATTTTTCTCGAGAAATGAGCGGCGCGCCACCATCACGTTCATAGGAAAGGATGTTCCCTTCAGGTCGGGCATTTTCACGAGTTCGTGCATGCCGATACGGAGTGCCTCATTGATGTCGGGATATGAGAGCATGGTGGCGTCGATCGCTTTGGTGGAAAGCGCAGCAATGCGCGCCGCGGAATCGCCGGCGGGAAAAATAGTGACCGACTGACGTGCTATGTTCCACGCTTTCAGCGCCAGAAAGGTCGCTGTCTCTGTCGCACCGCCGACGGCGAGGATGCCGATTTTTTTTCCGACCAGGTCCGCCGGTCTGCGAATCTCTTTTTGGGTCACAAAGCTATAGGGAAAGCTGTTGAGCGTTCCCGAAATCATGACCAGATCGGCGCCTTGATTGATCGCGTTAATTCCCGTAGCGGCGTCGATCTGCGCCAGGTGAATGCTGCCGCCGAGCACGGCTTGGATTTGCCGAACCGAGCCCAGCACGAGCACAACATCGCCGTTGAAACCGTACTTTTGAAAAAGGCCGAGATCTTTAGGCGCCCAGACCGGTGCTTGAAAACCGGCAAAGCCGGCGTAGGCGACTAGATAGGTTTCCTGAGCGACTAAATTTACAGGAAACAGCAACAGAAATACGACGGTACACAGCCATCTCATTTGCATCCTGCTTGAACTCATTTGACCGCCCAAGGCTCCTAGTTCCTAGTTTCTTGTTTGTAGTTTTTGCGCCGGAGTAACTAGAGATTAGAGACTAAAAACTAGGACCTAAAAATTAAATCACGTCCATCCTCTCGTCCATCGCTCACCTCTTTTGACTTTATCGGCATAGTAGTTCCAATCGGCGGAATGAAACATTTCGTCGCGCGGCCGGCGAAACAGTTTTTTTCGGCTTGCGGTCAGTGTTTCGATCGCGTCGGGTGTCGGGCCCTGATAACCATACAAGCCGGCAATGGCCAAGATCTTCGCGGTCCGCTCCATGTAGAGCGCGTTAATGCAAGCTTCATCGATGCTTTCTCCGACCGTGACGATGCCATGCCCTTTGATCATGACCGCGGAAGCGTCACCCAAACTCTTAGCGAGGGCGGCGCCTTCTTCGTTGTCCAGAATGTAAATCGGCCGCGGAAAGATTGGCGTCCCGCCACGGAATCGTGACGATTGCATATGGATCCAATTAATGGGCTTGTCCGCCAGGCTAAGCGCGACGCACATCGCCGCATGACAATGAACCGCCGCGTTGACATCAGGCCGGGCTTTGAAGATTTCCGTATAGATTACCGCTTCGCGTGGAATCGTGCCGACGCCGGAAAGCTTCTTCAAGGAAAAATCGAAATGCACGAGCCAGTCTTTGTTGCCCTGCTCGGGGCGGCGAAACATCTTGACCGCGATGCCTCGATCGGCAGGGAGGCGAACGCCGACGTGACCCCAGAGGTCGCCGATTTCCCAATCGAGAATCTTTGCGGCGATTCTCAATTCATCCTCGATGGTTTTGATATTTTTGCGCAGCGCACGGCCATTCGGATTTTTATTCTGGTCCATATTTGCTGGTGATTTTTTCTGGATTGATGGAAGTCTCATCTATGAAGCCACTTTGCGCCGCAGGGCGTACGACATGGGATTCTCTTTGTGCGCAAAAAGCGTGAGGTAGTCGAATTGTTGGCGCCACGAAATATCGGGCGGCAATAAACAAGCGAAGCAATCCATATGAGGAAACCAGTTGCGCTTGGCATCCTGTACCAGATGCGGCGGTTGTTTGCCGCTTTGTAGCTCCTTCACGCTGTTCAACAAAAATCGGCGCACGGCGATCACCGCTTTGTCGCTGACGCCGAGGTGCTCTTGGCTGCGATCAAAAATCGGTCCCATGCTTTCGGTGGCACAAGCATCGTGGTTCAGGAAGTCCTCAATGCCGGTGAAGTTGACGCTCTTTTGCATGGCGCGATCCTGGAGATAGTCGTTCCTTAAGTTACGAATCCGGGTGTAGTCCGGGTTGATCTGCTTGCGCCGGTGGACTTCCTCTTCACGCACTGCGCGGTCGCGGCGAAAGCCAATGTCATAACGCCAGCAGTGGGTATCGTCGGCGGGTACATAAGTATGAATCTCGTAACCTTCGAGCTCGTTAGTCGGCCGCCCGGCCGGAACGCAGCCGTAAACCGGCATCACGAACGCGGAAAACCGGATGTACTGTTGATCATTGTTTTTGCGTGTCGCGATCAGCCGGACGCCGAAGTCCGTTTCTTCAGTCTCATAAAATGGCGCCGTGTCGCTCTTATAGAGCGGCTGATTGCGCTCGTTGGTGAAGGCGCGATGTAAAAAGGAGAGATGGGAGGAGTCGCATTCGCCTTCCAGTCCCTGCAAATAATTGCACTCGAGCAAACATTTGGTGACGTATGTGTGCTCGAGCGGCACTTGCGTCCACTCATAATTGGAAAGTAACGGCATCTTTTCCGGCGGCCCGAGATAAGCGTAAATCACGCCGTTTGCCTCGCGAGTTGGATAAGCGGTGTGCCGGAGCTTGCTGCGAAAGTCGCTGCCGGCAGGCTCGGCTGGCGTCTCGAGGACATTGCCTTCGACATCGTACTTCCAGCCATGATAGATGCAGCGCAGCCCGCATGCCTCATTGCGGCCGAAAAAAAGCGAAGTGCCCCGGTGCGCGCAGTGCTCGCCGATCAATCCGATTCGACCGTTGCTATCCCTGAACGCAACTAATTCCTCGCTGAGGATTTTGACCCGTACTGGCGGACAATCCGGGGCGGGAATCTCTTCCGACAACAGCGCTGGAATCCAGTAGCGCCGGATGAGATGACCCATCGGGGTCCCCGCGCTGGTTCGGGTGATCAACTCGTTATCTTCCCTGGAAAGCATCGACGCTCCTTATCAAGTTGCTGAGAGATTCAAAGCTTCAAGCCGCTTCAAATTCTCGACGCTCAGGTATCGAGCGTGCTCGCGGTGAAGATCTGATCGTAGGACGGCGCGCTCCGGATCATGCCTTGAGCGACATTGTATCGGATAAACGTGTCGATGGTCGGCTTGTTGGCTTTGATACCATATTTCCATGGATCGCCCCACGAGGCGATTTGTTCTTTCATGCGCTCTCTCAGGTAAACGACCGAGAAGCCGCCGCGATCGCTGAGGATATCGTCATAGGCGAGTTGCTTTGCCTGCTCGAAGGCGGCGTAAAACCTACCGGCGAGCTCAGGCCGATCGCGCTCCAGTTTGCGGCTCATCACAATCATATGTACGGGCGTATAAATTCCGCTTTCGCGATAGAGTCTTTGATCTTCGTCGCTGTAATTGGGAAACAAGCGCGTGATCCGGGGATTGTTTTCGAGGCTTGCGAACATCTTTGTGTCGGAGATGTCGGTAATGATGGCGTCCAGTTCGCCGGCGATCAAGCGTTGCGACATATTTCTGGATTCGTCGACATACTCGATGCGCACCTCTGGATCATGAACCGGGAACACTTCCTTTGCGTGTAACATCCAGTTCACCGCCGCAAAATCGACACCATAATGCTCATGCAATAAACCGCGCGCCCATACCGTAAGCGCGGTGCGGTATGTCCGCGAGCCAATACGCTTGCCTGCGAGATCTTTGGGCGCGCGAATTCCAGAATCGACATGGCAGAAGATCAGTTGGTAGACGGGCTTGCGCTTAGAGAAAATCGGCAGGCCGACGATTTGCCAGCCGGCTTCGACAGCCGGCAAAAAGTAGCCGATATTCAGATCCATAAGACCGAAATCACCGTCTCTCAACTTCGGCTCTTCTTTGTTGATCATCGATGTGGATTTGATCGGCCTTAGTTTCACTCCCTCGATGGGCACACGTCCTTCGAGCAGCGGCAGGGTAATGTCATAGCGCATTACCGGAAATTCGATGTCCAAAGGATGATCAGGCGCCATATGGAAAGTTCTTCGCGCGAACGATGCGCTCCTGTCAAGGGGCGAAACGACTCCAAGCCCGGAGCCGGCCGAGCCGCGCCGTCCGGATTTTTTATCAGTTAGGAGGATCGACAATTTTTTTCAAGCGAGCGGCTAGAATATTTGTTTGGGTATGTTGCGAGGAGAAAAAGCGCTCTACTTCTTCGTCGGAAACGGCGTCGAGGGTCGCCGGATTCCAACGCGGTGTCTGGCCTTTATCAATCAAACGAGCGCGAACGCCTTCGAGAAAATCGGCACGGGCACAAAAATTGAGCGACATGTCCCATTCCCGAAGAAAAATTTCTTTTAAAGAAAGTGGTTTTCCGCGGCTGAGTTGCTCGAAGATCACTTTGGCAGAGGTCGGCGAGCCGCTGAGATAATTCTGAATTGCTTCGTGGATCCATGGATCATCGTGCTTGCAAGCACGGAGCGCTTTGTCGACTTCCTCTAGCGATTCTTTCGCGGTCAACGACTGAATGACGTGGAGACGCTGAAGAATCTCGGACGATTTGGCTTGTGTCGATTCAGCGAAGCTTTCGAGATGCCGTCGTAGAAGCGTCCTGTTTTTGAGGGCGTCAGTTGTCCAGGGCAAATCTTTCAATGCCGCCAATACTGTTGCCTTTTTATCGGAGCGGATCTCGAGGTCTGCCATGCCGATCGCGACCGCATCCGTGCCGTTGAAGCGCGCGGAGGTCAATCCCAGGAATAGGCCGAGTCCTTCGGGCAATCGATTCAAGAAATACGTGCCGCCCACGTCCGGATAGAGGCCGATCGACATTTCGGGCATCGCCATGATGGTTCGCTCAGTAACCACCCTCGACGAGGCGCCGTTCATGAGACCGATGCCGCCTCCCATGGTGATGCCGTCGGCCCAACAGAGAACCGGTTTGGAGTATCTATGGATGAGGTAATCCACAAAGTATTCAACGGCAAAAAACTCGGCGGCGCATTCTAGTCCATCGGTGGTTCTTAGCTCGCTTACAAGATTTTTTACATCGCCGCCCGCGCAAAACGCTTTGTCGGAGTCAGCGTGAAAAATTACACATGCGACATCGGACTGCGACTGCCAGGCGAGTAGCTGCTCTTCGATAGCCTGAAACATTCCTAATGTGAGCGCATTTAGCGCCCTCGTGTTGTTGAGCTCGATTAGGCCGATGGTATGCCGCCCGGCTTTTTCGAGACGAAAATCGGCTCGGGGGCCAGAGTGAAGGCTTCTCGTCATCCTAGGGCATGATCCTATTCATCCGGGCACAAAAATGTAAACCGCTGACAGTCAGCGGTGGCAGAGTTTGTTCCGCCCATGGCGATTGTGAGGCAGCCGCTTGTGGCGGTTTCTTTTTTTTATCGATTAGTTAGCATTTTTGTGCTACAAGTCAGGTGATGGCATCGAGCTTGCTTGACGTCGCACTGTTGCAAATTACCGACAGTGAGGGACAAATGGAATCAACTATAAACGAAACTTCTTACTCTATTCAGTACGAGAAGGAAACCTATAACGCAGCTGTTTGTCATCGTTGCGGTGCGCGCATGTTTCCCGCCGAACTGCTCGAAGCCCACATGGACCGACATGAATTAAAGGATATGTATTTGCAAGGTGAACTGAAGAAACTTCAATTCGCCATGAACCGCATGCGATAGCTTAGATATGCCGAGACAATCGGCGCACGCTGTGTCCGAGCGCAGGCGTGAATTCTCCTCCTCATTCACGTTTGCTGCCATCGCCGCGGGTGTCCTCCCAGGAGGACACCCGCCCCCCAAAAAGAAGTAGTCCTTGTCAGTCAATTTCTCGACATCCTTCATCACTTAGTGACCGAATAGCCGCGCGTGAGAAACGCTGTAAGCCGCGCACCCACGCCATCGCTTCGGAATCCGCTGCGTTGACTTCGAAAATTGCTCTTGTTAGCGAATAGAGTCTCGCAATAGGAGGCGCTTTGAAAGCTGTTCGAATGCACGGGCATGGCGGCGTTGATCAACTGTTTTTCGAGGATGCAGAGGAGCCTCGATTTGACGGCGCCGCTCAAGCCATCGTGAAGCTCAGCGCCGCGGCGCTCAATCATATCGATATTTGGAATCGCTTGGGCGTAACCGGCGTGCGCATAGCCATGCCGCATATTCTTGGTGCCGACGGCGCCGGAGTCGTTGTCGACGTCAGCCAAGGCGTCGAGCACGTAAGAGTTGGCGATCGGGTTTGCCTCTATCCGCCGACCGGCTGCGGTCAGTGTGAATTTTGCGTTACCGATCGAGACTTCATGTGCTTTCGCTTACGGGTGTTGGGCGAGAGATTGGAAGGCACCTATGCTCAGTATGTCAAAGTGCCGGCGCAAAATTGTTTTCCGATTCCAACTGGCTATTCCTTCGAAGAAGCAGCGGCCTTTCCGCTGGTGTTCATTACGCTTTGGCGTATGTTGGTCAGCCACGCCCGGCTTGAGCCCGGCGAAACGATTCTTATCCTCGGCATCGGCGGCGGCGTCGCGAGCGCGTCCTTACAGGTCGCAAAGAAAATCGGCGCCCGAGTGATCGTCACATCCGGTAGCAATGAAAAACTCGAACGCGCGCGCGATTTAGGCGCCGATTACGGAATCGATCATCGCAGCAAAGATTTTGTCCAAGAGGTTCAAACCATGACGGGTGGTCGAGGAGTCGACGTCGCGCTCGACTCGATTGGTGGCGAGTTTTGGCGGAAGAGCTTGGCCTCGCTTGCGCGTGGAGGACGTCTGGTCACTTGCGGCGCGACTGCCGGCGGTCAGCCCATCGATGATATTGCGGCGATTTGTGCCAAGGAAATTAGAGTTTATGGCTCGACCCTCGGCAGCCGCGAAGAATTTAGTCAGGTCATCAATTTTTTGAATACCGCTAAGATCAAGCCGGTGATCGATTCAATATTTTCGCTCGAGAATACGGCCGGCGCGCAGCTTCATCTCGAAAACGCGCGTCAATTCGGGAAAATCGTTCTTCGAATACCGGATTAGGAGTAAATCCGCAGCGTTCAACGCGTTTTCGAATGATCATCGCCGAGAGGGCGTATGCCATAGGCCATACGAAAGTTCTGGGCTCCATGCGGCGGACATTCTCAGCCCAATTTCGTTTCAAGAGACAGCAAGCCGCGACGGCTCAGCGCTTCGGCACAGGATTCCAGAGCGCGGCATTGGTCGTGGGTGGCCAACCGCAGAACGACAGTCTGCGCGCCTGACTCGATGTATTTTTCTATCCAGTCGATCACCTCGTCCCAGCTGCCCGTGACACAGAGCATCGCGTCGGCCACCGCCTCGTACGAGCGATTGTAATATTTGGCGAGGAAAGCTTGGCCTTCCACGACCGCTTCTTTGCCGCCCGCCGCAAGAGTGAAATAGATGCCTGCGCGAATCCCGTGCGGATCGCGCCCGAGAGCGCTTGCATAAGCATGGATTTTCTGCCGGCATTCAGCGAATACAGCGGGACTCTTGATATTGTTGATCCAGGCATCGCCGAGGCGAGCCACACGCTTCAAACCGGGTTCCACGTTGTTCGAGGCGATCCAGATCGGCACACCGCCTGCCTGCACCGGCTTGGGCTGGATGGAAACATCATCAAAGTTGGTAAATCTACCTGCATGAGAGACATGATCTTCACGCCATAATCGGCGCATGATTTGAATCGCCTCTTCGCTCATCTTGATGCGCGCCGCGGCATCGAGGCCGAGGATCTCAAATTCATGCTCACCCGCCGGATCGTTTCGCCGCCCATAGCCGACACCGAAGTCGATCCGTCCGGCAGTGATCCAGTCGACGCTTGCCAGCTGATAAGCGAGCAATACCGGATGACGCAAGGCCGCAAGAAAGATCGCCGTGCCCAAGCGTATGCGCCGAGTGCGCGCCCCAACTGCCGCAAGCGTAGTAAGTGCGTCGATGCGTGGCCGCGCTGTCAAGCTATCGCCGACCCACACCGAATCAAATCCGAGCGCCTCCGCGCGCGCGCCGAGTTCTAGGAGGCTCGAGGGATCCGAACGCGCCGACATGATGGCTTCGCGGGTGGGGAGGAGAACGCCGAAGCTTGGTTTGATACCACTCATGTCTGATATGAATGCTTTTCGGGCTGAACCAATCGGCTCCAAACTTAACTCATGGACAAGGCTTAAGTTGATCGGCTGCCGGGTTCAATTCGCTCTGGATAGGGTACCGCGACGAGTTGGTCGGTTGCCAATGTATCCTGATTCCACATCTCGAGGAGCTTCTTGGCAATCGGTCCTGGTTTGCCGTCGCCGATGTCTCTCGCGTTCCATTGGACCACCGGCGCGATTTTGATCGAGCTCCCGATCAGCATCATTTCCGCAGCGTGGTGACCTTCTTGGACGGATACCTCGGCGATCCGAACGGCACTGAGCCCGCCTGCTTCAACGAGACGCTGCGCGAAATCGAGAACTCGCTGAATCGTGATGCCGGACAAGATCGCGTCGAACGGCGGATGGCGGAAGACGCGATCCTGTGTGACGAACGCGACATTCATGTTCGAGCTCTCCGCGACCATGCCGCGGTGATCGATGAAAACGCCGTTGTCGGCGCCGTGGTCTTTAGCTTCCAAGAGCACGAGCACGTTGGGCAGATAGTTGTTTGACTTGATGCGCGCGAACAGGGGTGGCTTGATCGGCACCTGGCTGGTGATGAGCTTGATGCCGTCGCGATAGTAGCTCTCCGGATAAGCTTCCTGCTTGAAGATGATCACGTAGAAACTGCTGCCGACGCATTCCGCCGGCCCAAGACCATACCCGCCGGGACCGGCGGAAAGCCAGTAACGTACTGAGCCTTCGCGCTGCCGGCTCGCCGCGGCGGTTTCCAAGATGATTTGGCGCAAACGCTCGCGCGGAAACGGCGGCGCGATGCGCGCTCCTTCGGCTGATTGGATCAGGCGATCCAGGTGAGGATCGAGCTGGTAAAGCATGCCGCGCGTGAGCGTTGCGGTATCGAAGACGGCGTGACCGCGATGCACCATGTGATCATCGAGGGGCAGAACCATGAGCGCGGGATCGGTGACGATACCGCCGAGCACGCTCGAATACATCGCGTAAAAATTGTCGGCTTTCGCGTGCACCGAATCGCGCAGACGTGAGAGCGCCTTTTCACTGGTGAAGACGGGGGTGGTTTTAGTGTCGGCCATCGTTTGAACTACTACGGAAGAAAACTCAAATCGAACAGCTGCTGCGGTGTGAGCGACTTCGCCTTGGGATCATCTTCGGCTGCGGCATCGATCACCAACTGCATGCCTTTGACGGACAATTTACCGTCTACCGGCAAGGTCTTGAGCCGATATTCGTAGCCGACCTCTGCGGCTTGTCGTTCGTCTATCTTCAGCAACTTCATGGCTTCTTTGACCGCTTCTTCGCGGTGGCCCACATAGTACTTGATCGACTCCAGGTATGCGCGCGTCAGCCGGCGCGCGATGTCATTCTGAGACTTCAGATAATCGCTCCTCGCGGCAACGCCGATCTGCAAATACTCGATCTCTTTTTCGACCAGGTCGAAGAGCGTGTGATAGCCGAGCTTTCGACCCAATGAAACAAGCTCAGGCGGAACCACTGTGGCCTCGACAATGCCGCTCTTGAGAGCGACCACGCGTGCATCCGGACCGCCGACCTGCATGATTTGAATATCGCGCTTGGGGTTGAGCCCCATCTGCGTCGCGGCGAGCTTGACGACAAAGTCGGTGTTGCTGCCGAAGCGGCTGATACCCACTTTCTTGCCGCGTAGTTGCTCCGGCGTATTGATCCCCTCGCGTGCGACCAGCACGTAGGGCATGCGGTTGTTGAGGCCGGCGATAAATTTGAGATCCGCGCCTTTCAAGACCGCATAAACGAGCGGCGTACCGCCGGCGAGCAACATGTCTAAACTGTTGCCGATCAATGCTTGCACAGAAAGCGATCCGCCCGGAATATAGATCAACTCCAGATGAATGCCGTACTTCTTAAAAATGCCAGCGTCTCGACCAAGGTAGAACACGGTCTCGTCAGTAAAGCCGTTATGGCCGATTTTGATGGGTGTGAGCTGGGCCGGAGCTCTATTCGTGACGGTAAGAAGCGTAACCAAGATGAGAAATGCACATATTCTTTTTGGCATCGCGCGGCTCGTTTTTTTTAATCCCGGATATCCTGCAAAAACCAACTCGTGGGAATCTCTTGTCCCAAGCCGCGCCGCTTGGCTTCCCGCACCACGTAACCCGCCGTCGAAGCGAACTGCAGGCCCTGGGTGCCGCTGTTGGCGAAAAAAGTGACCTGGTCTTTGTCGGTGCGGCCTTTGAGCTTTCCGGAAATAATGTCCGTGAGCACTGGGAAATCCTGCGAAAAGATATCGACGGCAGGATTGGCGATGCGCTTGATCTCCTCTGAATTGCCGGCGACCACCGCGGCTTCTCCACCGATCCGCATCTGACCCTCGTCGAGATTTTTTGTCGCCCGGCCCATCTTCACGACCAGGTCAGATCGCTTGACGATCTCGGGATTCCACTCATTCGATTTAACGCAGGTCAGATGCATGCCCGGCTCGATCAATTTCGCATCATTCACCACCAACTGAATCGAATCCGTGCAGGTGGCGACGACATCCGAGCCGTGCACGACGTCGTCGACACGATCACGCGGCAAGACTTCGACCCCGAGTTTCTGGCTCATTTCGACCGCGTAAGCGTCGCGGTTTCTCTTCGTCGGACTGTATACTTTGACTTGGCGGATTCTTCTCACCTGGTTGAAAGCGAGAAGATAGGTGCGTGCCATTCCGCCCGAACCCAGAATACCAATGACGTTCGAATCTTCGCGCGAAAGATATTTTGCGCCGAGCCCGGCGCAGCCGCCAACCCGCATATGCTGAATAACGCCGTCATTGATGATCGCGAGCGGCTCGCCATTGCGCGTCGAGAAAACCATCACGAAGCCGCAGTAGGCGCCAGGCTGGATACAATATTTCTCGACGGTCTTGCCTTCGGGCCACTCGAGCATGTCGGATTTCATCCGGATCGCAAATGTTTCGAAGCTCCGCGATGCTCCTTCCATTGTGCCCCAGCGATACATGAGCTTGGGGTCATCGTTGGGCACGAAGAAATCGTAGCGGCCACGATAAGCGGCCCGTTGATCGATCAAATCGCGGTAACCGGTTTCCAATGCTTCCATGCAGCCTGCGATATCGAGAATTTGCGCTACCACTTCATTATTGATGAGCAACATAAACACCCCGACGAGAATGACGCATCTATTTCGCAGTCATGGCGAATTTGCAAGCGTGAAAACAAAAACGCCGGCAAGGGCCGGCGTGACTAAGTCGGTGAGAAATTCTCTGATTAGCTGTCGAGCTCGGGTTTGGGCAAGGGGAGAAAGGGAACGCCCTCTTCGGCGAGCTCTTTGGTCTCTTCAATCGTAGCGGTGCCGTGAATGGGGCGCTCCTCGGCGTCGCCCTTGTGAATCTGGCGCGCCTCTTCAGCGAAGCGGGAGCCCACATCTTCGAAGTTCTCCTTCACGTAATGATGCACTTTAAGCAACATCTCCTTGAACTCGGCGGGGGAAACCGGTGCGGGCGGCGCTTGCCGGGGCTTTTTTGCCGGCAGGGACTCTTCTTTCTTTACGTGGACCGCGCAGGCATGGGGAATTTTTTCGACTTTTGTCGTGCCGCAACTCGGACAAGAAATGAGCTTTTTGTCTAGTTGCTTCTGAAAGTCTTCGAAACTAGGAAACCAGCCTTCGAAGCGGTGTTTTTTCTTGCACAGAAGATTGTAGATGACCATATAATGACTCGGATATTATCAATAAGGTTGCAGCGCCGAGTTGTCAACCCCTCAATACGCGCCTTGCCGCTAGTCGCGGACGCGGCTTGCCGATCGTCTGAGTAGGCAGTGAACAGCGCTGCCGTATCGAGGGATGCACAAAAGTTTGATCGAACAGGTGCCCGTGCTAAGATCGGTGTTGATGTCCGAAACAATGACCGTCAAGGTCATGCAAAAAATCGCCCAAGTGCCGCGCGAGCGCTGGGACGCACTGGTCGGGAACGCCACGCCTTTTTTGAAATGGGATTGGCTCGATAGTCTCGAGCAGTCGGGTTGCGTGAATGAGCGAAGCGGTTGGTTGCCGCACCACGTCATTGTCGAAAACGGCGCGAAGTTGGTCGGCGCTTGCCCAATGTACTTGAAGCTTCACAGTATGGGCGAGTTCGTTTTCGATTACGAATGGGCTGAAGCGGCGCACCACGCCGGGATTCAGTATTATCCGAAGATGCTCGTGGGGATTCCGTTCACTCCGGTGACTGGCCACCGGTTTCTCACAGCGGCTGGGGAAGATCGTGGGGCGCTGGTCCGCTTTATGGGTCAGGCGCTGGCGAAAATCGCCGCCGACAACAAGATATCTTCTGTACATGTGAACTTTTGCCTGGCGGACGAGCGCCAAGCGTTGGAGCAAGGCGGGTTTTTTCCGCGCGCGGGCATTCAGTTTCACTGGCAGAACCGAGGTTTTAGCTCATTCGACGATTATCTCGCCAGCTTTCGCAGTGACCGGCGCAACAAAGTCAAACGCGAGCGGCGCGAGGTCGCGGTGCGCGGCATCACGATTCGAGCTTTCGAAGGCGACGAACTGACGCTTCAGCACATGCGCACGATGTTTCGCTTGTACAAAGGGCATGTGGACAGACTTTATTATGGCCGGCAATATTTGACGCGAGAGTTTTTTGACGACTTGCAGCGCCGTTTCGCCCCGCACCTCTGCCTCATGCTTGCCGAACGTGACGGCAAAATAATTGCGGGGACATTCAACGTGCGCGATGACACTGCGATGTACGGCCGGTATTGGGGCTGTTTCGAGGAACATCCCTTTCTGCATTTCAATGTCTGTTACTACTCCGCCATCGAGCACTCGATTCGCACAGGACTGGAGCGGTTCGAGGCGGGCGCCGGAGGTAGCTTTAAACAGCTTCGTGGTTTGGACCCTGAGCATACCACCAGCATGCACTATATTGTCGACGGCCGGTTTCGCCGTGCGGTGGAGCGCTTTCTTATCCAGGAGCGCGAGATGATCCAACGTAAGCGGGAGATGTTGCTCGACCACAGCCAGCTGAAACACGAGCAACAGGAGCCGTAAAAATCAGTCGACGGATCTGCAAAGAGACTTCTCCTTATATTCGCAAATGACCCAAATTTGCCATTTCGAGCGCGCAGCGAGCGATTTTGTATTTTCAGTTGAATGTGAACAAACATTTCTCCCGTCTCGATTGAAATGACGAATTACGAGATAGTCTCGAAACCCGCAGGGCCGGGAAGTCCCCACAAGCACGTTCCCCACCGTTTTCTTGACAGCACCGAGAGTTTCCTCTAACGTCGGCGCGAAGTGCGTCCGTGAAATTTTCCTGGAAAAATGCCTTAGAGCCGGTGCTTTTCTTCGCCGCGCTCTTGATCCTGTGGGAGATCCTGGTCGAGGTCATTAAAGTCCCCACCTTTATTCTTCCGCCGCCGCGTGATCTCTGGATCGCGTTTTGGAAAAAGCTGCCGATTCTCGGCAATCATTCATTCATTACTTTCATCGAAGCCTTCGGCGGATTCGTACTCTCTCTCGTTCTCGGCGTCGGGTTCGCAATCGCGGTGGTGTACTCGCGCCATCTGCAGAATACGATTTATCCGCTCATCGTTATTCTTTATGCGATGCCCAAAAGCGCCTTCGCGCCATTGATGGTGATCTGGGTGGGCTATGGACTGTTTTCGAAAATTGCGATTGCGTTTCTCGTCGCCTTTTTTCCCATCGTCGTCAACACGGTCGTGGGCCTCAAGGAAATCGAGCCGGAGCTGTTGGAGCTGGCGCGCATCAATCGCGCCTCGGAGTTCGACGTATTTAAGAAGATTCGCCTGCCCAACTCCATTCCTTATCTGTTTGCCGGGATCAAAGTGGCGATCGTGTTGTCGGTGACCGGCGCAATTGTCGCCGAGTTCGTGGCCGCTAACGAGGGGCTTGGGTATTTGGTGCTTCAGGCGAACTACAATCTGGACACGGCGTTTGCTCTGGTGATTTTGTTGATTTTGGCGGCACTGTCCCTTGGCCTGTTTTGGCTAGCGGAAGTGATTCAACGCAAAATGGCGCCGTGGAGTGCCGGAGTGCGCGAGGTCGAAGGATCTTTTTAATATTATTGAGGCTAAGAGCTGTCCGGCAGAAAGCTGTAGAGTCGACGCCAAATTTCCTGGTCTTCGAGCCGGAGATCGCTCATTTCACGGTCGGAGGAAGTTCATGCCATTCATTACTGCACGGTCCCACAGCATCATCTGCGCGGTTGTCCTTGGTTTTCTGCTGCTTTTTAGTGAAGCGACACTGCAAGCGGCCGAATTGAGGCCAGCCACGATTCGGTTGGATTTTATTATCGGCGGAAAGCATGCGCCGTGGTATGTCGCCCTGGAAAAAGGTTTCTACGCCAAGCGCGGCTTGAACGCGACGATACAATCGAGCACCGGCTCGGCGGACACGGTGCGAACGATCGGCTCCGGCGGCGCGGACTTTGGTTTTGCCGATATCGGGACCACGATCGTCGCCAAATCGCGCGGCACGCCGGTACAAGTCGTCGGACAGTTCGGCTATGTGCCCGCCACGATTCTCTGGCGCGATGAAGGGGTGATCAAGGGCATTCAAGATCTCGCCGGAAAATCCTGGGCGATCAGTCCCGGCCAAGCCCAATGGTATCTCATGCCGGCCTACTGCCGCATTAACAAGATCGATTTCAAGTCGATCAAGATTCAAGAGACCGCAGCGCCGATTCAGCCGGCAGCTCTCGCGACCAAAAAAGCGGACTTCATCGTGATGTATCGCGCCTCCAACGATGAGATCGCTGAACAAGCGGCGGCGAAGGTCGGCGTCAAGCTCTCACGGATTTTCATGAAGGATACCGGCCTGGATATTTACGGCACAGGTCTGATCGCTAAGGATGACGACGTCAAGAAGCGTCCGGATTTCGTCCGTGCCTACGTCGAAGCCACCCTGGAAGGTCTTCGCTATGCGCGCGATAATCAGGAAGAGGCGCTCAAGATTTTGCTTAAACACAAGCCCGAGCTCGAGCCGGCGCTGACCACATTGCAGCTGAAAAACGCCTTGACCGAAGTCTTTCTACCCTTCGAGTCTGCCCAGGTAGGATTAGGTTACATGAAGTCCGATATTGTCGAGAAAACCGTCAAAGTGACCAACGAGTATTTCGATGTTGCCCGCAAGGTGACGTCCAAGGAAGTCTTCACCAACCAATTTATCAGGCGCTAGAGGGAGCGCGCTTCCAAGGTCCATCCGTGTCGCCGCTGATCGCCGTCAGTGACGTTTTCCGCGTGTTCACGAGCGCTGGAAAGAGCGTCGCGGCGCTCGAGCACGTGACGTTCGATATTCAAGCGGGCAATTTCGTTTCCATCGTTGGGCCGAGCGGTTGCGGCAAAAGCACACTACTAAAAATCCTTTCCGGCTTACTCCCCGCATCCTCAGGTACCGTCGCCGTCAATGGTCAAGCGGTGCGCGGGCCGCTAGAAAATGTCGGTATGGTGTTTCAGGCGCCGGTGCTCCTCAAATGGCGTTCGGTGGTCGGCAATATTTTGCTCCCGGTCGAATTCGCTAGGCTCGATATTCCCAGCCACACCGAACGGACAAAAGCCTTGATCAAACTCGTGGGTTTGGAAGGTTTCGAGGAAATGTACCCGCACCAGCTCTCGGGCGGCATGCAGCAACGTGCTTCGCTTTGCCGCGCTCTCGTGACCGATCCGCAGTTGTTGCTCATGGACGAGCCGTTCGGCGCGCTCGATGCGATGACCCGTGATGAGCTCGACATGGAGCTCCTGCGCATATGGGAAGAGAGAAAAAAGACCGTGCTGTTTGTCACCCACAGCATACAAGAAGCGGTATTTCTCTCCGATGTGGTTTTCGTTATGTCCGCGCGGCCCGGCCGTCTGTTAGAACAAATTGCCATTAATTTGCCGCGGCCGAGAACCATGGAAATGATGACAGATCAGAAATTCGGCGGTTATGCGCTGAAAATCCGCGCCCTGCTTGCGGCGCGAGGAGCGCCAGATTCTACGGTGGGCTCGACCATGTGAATTTGGCGTTGACCTGCGCTATCATCCGATCCTGTCTTTCACCGATCGTTCAATGGCAAGCAAAGGATTAAGCTACGCCCAAGCCGGCGTCAGCATCGAAGCGGGTGACGCGCTGGTGCGCCGCATCACGCCGATCGCGAAAAGAACGAAAACCGCCGGGGTATTGGCTGGTGTCGGTGGCTTTAGCGCACTGTTCGATCTTAAGTCGACCGGATACCGCGATCCAATCCTGGTTTCGTCCACCGACGGCGTCGGCACCAAACTCAAGATAGCATTCATGACCGGAGTTCATGACACGGTGGGGATCGATCTCGTGGCGATGAGCGTCAACGATATTTTGACCCAAGGAGCGGCGCCGCTTTTTTTTCTGGACTATTTTGTCTGTGGCAAGCTCGACGTCAAAATTGCCGAAGCGGTCGTACGGGGGATCGCTGTAGGTTGCCGGGATGCCGGTTGTGCGCTGATCGGTGGCGAAACCGCAGAACATCCCGGTGACTTTGCCAATGGCGAGTACGATCTCGCGGGGTTCGTCGTCGGCGTCCTGGAAAGGCGGAAAATGATCGATGCGAACAAAATCGTTCCGGGGGATGTTTTGATCGGTCTGCCGTCTTCAGGTCTGCATAGCAATGGTTACTCGCTGGCACGCAAAGTGCTTTTAGAACGATCCGGTTTTAATATGGATCAGCGGATTGCCGAGCTTGGCCGAACCCTAGCGGAAGAGTTACTCGAACCGACGCGAATCTATGCAAAAATCACCCGGCTGCTCTTCGACAAGTTCCCGATCAAAGGGGCAGCGCACATTACCGGCGGCGGCATGACTGGTAATTTGCCTCGGGTCTTACCTCCCGGGTGTCGCGCAGTGATCGAGCGGCAGAGCTGGCCGGTCCCCGTGGTATTCGGGATGATTCAGAAAATCGGCGCGATCGCGCAGGATGAAATGGATCGTACTTTCAACAACGGGCTCGGTATGATTCTCGTCATCGGCAAAAGCCGCGCTGAGGCCGTGCGGCAGGCGATCACAAAAATGGGTGAGAAGT
>Ga0207650_10000853_pt1 | contig 23124 bp, 13 predicted proteins | sample KBSS63metaG_FD_184325 | JGI IMG/M metagenome (GOLD analysis project Ga0207650, IMG submission 184325) | Switchgrass rhizosphere microbial communities from Kellogg Biological Station, Michigan, USA - KBS S6-3 metaG (SPAdes) (version 2) | ecosystem: Host-associated > Plants > Roots > Rhizosphere...
CCAGAACGACCTTATCCTCATGGACACTGCCGAGCAGGATCACTGCGCGGCCGAGCTTGTTCTTCAACTGATCGACCAGGGCCAACAACGCCTTGCCGTCCTGACCATCCAGGCGCGCAGCCAGGACTTTGACGTCCTTGACGTCCACGGCCGAAGCCGACAGATCGTCACCTGCAGCGCTGGCCGCCTTGGCTTGCAACTGCTCCAGCTGTTTCTCCAGGGCGCGGTTGCGCTCCAGCACAGCGGACAGCTTGTCGATCAGGTTGTCGCGGCTGCCCTTGACCAGGCTGGCCGCTTCCTTGAGTTGCTCTTCAGCTGCATTGAGGTAGGCCAGGGCCGCAGCACCGGTCACCGCCTCAATACGACGCACACCGGACGCGACGCCGCCTTCGCTGATGATTTTCAGCAGGGCGATGTCGCCGGTACGGTTGGCGTGAATACCACCACACAGCTCCACCGAGAAGTCGCCACCCATGCTCAGTACGCGAACATTGTCGCCGTACTTCTCGCCGAACAACGCCATGGCACCCTTGGCCTTGGCGGTCTCGATGTCGGTCTCTTCGGTTTCTACCGCAGTGTTCCTGCGAATCTCAGCGTTGACGATGTCTTCCAGGGCCTTGATCTGCTCAGGCTTGATCGCTTCAAAATGGCTGAAGTCAAAGCGCAGGCGCTGGCTGTCCACCAACGAACCTTTCTGCTGGACGTGCTCGCCCAGGACCTGGCGCAGTGCCGCGTGCAATAAGTGCGTGGCCGAGTGGTTCAGCGCCGTTGCATGGCGTACATCGGCATCGACCTGGGTGTCCACCGGCGCACCGACCGTCAAGTTGCCCAACACCAACACACCGTGATGCAGGAAAGCACCGCCGGTCTTGGTGGTGTCGCGCACCTCAAAACGACCGGACGTCGAGCTCAGGAAACCGCAGTCGCCAATCTGGCCACCGGATTCGGCGTAGAACGGCGTCTGGTCCAGGACCACAACCGCCTCGTCGCCTTCACTCAACACGTCGACCGATTTACCGTCTTTATAGAGGGCAACGATCTTGGCCGCGCCAACGGTAGCCTTGTAACCGGTGAACTCGGTGGGCACGTCGACCTTGACCAGGGTGTTGTAGTCCAGGCCAAAGGAACTGGCGGAACGCGCACGCACACGCTGGGCTTCCATCTCACGCTCAAAACCGGCCTCATCGATGGTCAACTCGCGTTCACGGGCGATGTCGGCGGTGAGGTCCATCGGGAACCCGTAGGTGTCATAGAGCTTGAACACGACATCGCCCGGCACAACGGTGCCTTTGAGCTCAGCCAAGTCCTGTTCCAGAATCTTCAAGCCGTGCTCCAAGGTCTTGGAGAACTGCTCCTCCTCAGCCTTGAGCACGCGCTCGATATTGCCTTGCTGCTGCTTGAGTTCCGGGAAGGCTTCGCCCATCTCGGCAACCAGCGCGGCCACGATTTTGTAGAAGAAGCTGCCGGTGGCGCCCAGCTTGTTACCGTGGCGGCAGGCGCGACGGATGATACGACGCAGCACGTAGCCACGGCCTTCGTTGGACGGCAGTACACCGTCGGCAATCAGGAAGCCGCAGGAACGGATGTGGTCCGACACCACCTTGAGCGAAGACTGGCTTTCATTGGCACAGCCAATGGCCGCGGCCGAAGCGCTCAGCAGGTTGGTGAACAGGTCGATTTCGTAGTTGGAATGAACGTGCTGCATCACCGCACTGATCCGCTCCAGGCCCATGCCGGTATCCACCGACGGCGCCGGCAGCGGATGCAACACGCCATCGGCGGTGCGGTTGAACTGCATGAACACGTTGTTCCAGATCTCGATGTAACGGTCGCCGTCTTCTTCCGGCGAGCCCGGTGGGCCACCCCAGATGTCGGCGCCGTGATCATAGAAAATCTCGGTGCAGGGGCCGCATGGGCCGGTATCACCCATGGTCCAGAAGTTATCGGAGGCGTAAGGCGCGCCCTTGTTGTCGCCGATGCGAATCATGCGCTCGACCGGCACACCGATTTGCTGGGTCCAGATGTCGTAGGCTTCGTCATCGGTGGCATAGACGGTGACCCAGAGTTTTTCCTTGGGCAGCTTCAACACGCCGGTGAGGAAGGTCCAGGCGAACGTAATCGCATCTTTCTTGAAATAGTCACCGAAGCTGAAGTTACCCAGCATTTCGAAGAAGGTGTGGTGGCGGGCGGTGTAGCCGACGTTTTCCAGGTCACTGTTCTTGCCGCCGGCACGCACGCACTTCTGGCTGCTGGTGGCACGGGTGTAGGCGCGCTTTTCCTGGCCCAGGAAGCAGTCCTTGAACTGGTTCATCCCCGCGTTAGTGAACAGCAGGGTAGGGTCATTGCCTGGGATCAAGGAGCTGGAGGCGACACGGGTGTGACCTTGCTCTTCGAAGAAGCGAAGGAAGGCTTCACGGATTTCTGCGCTTTTCATTAGGTTCTTCCACGGAGTCTGCGGCCAAAGGCCAGTGCGCAACATCATCAGACGAAGCGACGGCAAAGGGCCGCATTATATCGGCCCTTTGCCGGTGGTACAGCGTGTTTATGCGATAGAGAGGTTCAATTAGACGGTCTGCACGCTCATTTTGGCGAAAACTCGACAAATGCCTGCAGCACGTGCTCCATCTGCGCGCGGCTGACATCCATATGCGTGACCATGCGCAGCCGCGGCGCAACGCTCAGCTTGATCCCGCGCTCGGCGGCAAAGGCCTTCAGGGCATCGGCCCGGTCACCGATCTGCACGTAGACCATATTAGTCTGCACCGGCTCCACGCTGTACCCCGCCTCGCGCAGCGCATCCCCCAGCCACAGGGCATTGGCGTGGTCATCGGCCAGGCGCTGTACCTGGTGATCCAGGGCATACAACCCCGCCGCCGCCAGGGAACCGGCCTGGCGCATACCGCCACCGACCATCTTGCGCAGGCGCCGGGCCTTGGCGATCAGCGCCGTGGAGCCGCACAGCACCGAGCCGATCGGCGCGCCAAGGCCTTTGGACAGGCACACCGACACCGAGTCAAAGTGCTGGGCAATCGCGCGCGCATCCACTCCCAGCTTGACCGCTGCGTTGTAGAGCCGCGCGCCGTCCAAGTGCAGGGCCAAGCCATGTTCACGGGTGAACGCGCGGGCGTTCGCCAGGTACTCCAGCGGCAACACCTTGCCTTGCATGGTGTTTTCCAACGCCAGCAGGCGGGTGCGGGCGAAGTGGAAATCGTCCGGCTTGATCGCAGCCAGCACCTGGTCCAGGTCCAGTGAGCCGTCCGCCTGCACGTCCAAGGGCTGGGGCTGGATCGAACCGAGCACCGCCGCCCCGCCCCCTTCGTATTTGTAGGTGTGCGCTTGTTGGCCGACGATGTATTCCTCGCCGCGCTCACAATGCGCCATCAACGCCAGCAGGTTGCTCATGGTGCCGGTGGGCACGAACAACGCCGCGGCAAACCCCAGGCGCTTGGCCAGCTCGGCTTCCAGGCGGTTGACGCTGGGGTCTTCGCCGTAGACGTCATCACCGCTGGCGGCAGTGGCCATCGCATCGAGCATGCCAGGGGTGGGTTGGGTCACGGTGTCGCTGCGCAGGTCAATCACGGACATGAATCAAGCCTCTGACGATTTGAATAAGTGCCTTATAAGCATGATTACTGCGGGCAAAGCCTCGGAATATCAAGCCCCCGCTGCATTGAATCGAATACCAACCAAACAAACCGATATAGCTTATCGATACGGCGGTCGTGCAGTTTTCGAAAAACCGTGTTAAAAACTCTCCGCCGCCAGGGTTCTGGCGGCAACGTTCTCAGGGCGGGGTGCAATTCCCCACCGGCGGTAATTGCACGCAATGTGCATAGCCCGCGAGCGCTTGGCGCCTCGAACTGCTCACGCGGTACGGCGACAAGGTCAGCAGACCCGGTGTGATCCCGGGGCCGACGGTCATAGTCCGGATGAAGAGAGAACGGGATTGGCACCTAAGGGCCGCGCACCCCGTGTGCTTGCGTACCCTTAAATCCCATTCGATTCATAACGCCCTGTTTTTTTCTTAAACAGGAGTCAGAACATGCAACCCACCGCTATCGACAGCAAAAGCAAAAACCATCACGGCGAGCGCGTCGCGTTTATCCAGGCCTGCTGGCACAAGGATATTGTCGACCAATCGCGTAAAGGCTTCCTCGCCGAAATGATCGCCCAGGGCTACCAGGAATCGGACATCGATTTCTTCGAAGTCGGCGGCGCCTTTGAAATGCCCCTGCACGCCAAGCTGCTGGCCAAGACCGGCCGTTACGCCGGCATCGTTGCCGCCGCGCTGGTGGTTGACGGCGGTATCTACCGCCACGAATTCGTCGCCCAATCGGTGGTCAGCGGCCTGATGCAGGTGCAGCTGGAAACCGAAGTGCCAGTGTTCTCGGTGTCGCTGACCCCGCACCACTTCCACGCCGGCAGCGAGCACACCACGTTCTTCTACGAGCACTTCGTGCACAAGGGCCAGGAAGCTGCGCGTACCTGCGCCGACACCCTGCACAAAGTGCGGGCGATCCGTCGCAGCGAGCCGCGCGCGCTAGCCGTCTAAGCAACACAGCAAAACAAAATGTGGGAGGGGGCTTGCTCCCTCCCACATTTGGATCCGGTTAAGACTTGAGATCTAGGCCAGGCCGGCATCCGTCGTCGGCACAATCAATATCCCCGCCCGCAAACCATTCTTCACCTTCGGGTTAGGGAAGATGATGCGTGCACCCTCCTCCTCGATTACCCAGCGCGTCTTGGCCACATCTTCGGCCAGCAGATAACCCTTTTCCAACTCCGAAAAGTTTTCCACGTCAGCCGGCAAATGCAGCAGGAACGCATCACTGTGCTTGATGACTTCGCGCGACACGGCGAACAGTTTCAACCCGTCCAGGCTGTCAGTCTCAGGTTCGGTGCCTTCGATGATCTGCTTGAGGCGCAACTCCAGGCGGGAAACATTCACGCCCTGGTTCTGCCCAAACGGCCGCGCCTTGCCCAATTCCAGGGTGAAAGCCTCGGCCTCCAACTGTTCATAGGTAAACGCGGTGAAGGTGATCGAGGTCTTGTTCTGCAGCAGCACCGCTTGCATGCCTGCAGCGTTCAGGCGCGCCAGTTGGTGACGTGAATGCTGGCGACCTTCTTTCCACGGGTACAAGGCGAACTGCTCGATCTTCGAGCCACGAATGGCCGTGTGCAGGTCGTAATGCAGGCGCGAACGGCCCGGCAGGCTGAAGAAACTGCGAGCCAGTTGCTCCAGCTCGGCGGCGCGCATGGCTTCGGGGCCGATGTTTTTTTCATGCCGACCGTTGAACAGCCGGTTGACGTCCAGCTCGAGGTAACGCTCGCCGCGGCGCATGGCCTCGGTGTTGCCGAACAGGAAGAGGACACGAGAGCGGGGTTTGATCTCCCCACGGGCGATGCCATGCAACAGGCGGTCGAGCAGTTCGATCGGCGCGGTTTCATTGCCATGGATGCCGGACGACAGCAGCAGGTCGCTGCCGTTGTCACGGGCCTCAGGTGGGCGCACTTCAAGCGCGCCCTCACTGAGCCAGCGCATCTGCACGCCGTCGACAGTCAGTTGAATTTTTTGCGCCGGTTCGCGACCGGCGAGGGTCAGTTCAAGCAGTTTGCCGAGGGCGAGCATAAGCAGCTTCCTTAGTGGTTGCAGCCAGGACCGTGGACGTGGTCGTCGTCATCGCCTTCAACGTCGGCCGGTTCCATTTCCAGTTGCAGGCTCATCAGGTTGGTGGCCAGCGGGCGCATCAACAGGTTGGCGTACTCGGCGTCGCCTTCTTCCACGTCAACACCGATCAGCAGTTGGCCACGGCCGTCGTGCTGGATCCAGATCTCCTTGCCCTGCCACACCACGGCGACGCGGGTGCAGGAGGTTTCCAGCTGGGTGCCGTCGGTGTCTTCAAGGATCAGTTTCAGGGTGTCGGTGGTCATAGAGTAGCTCTCAGCATAGGGCGTAAAAGAAGGTGGCGTTAATTGATCTGGAACGGATAAACCGAGCCCAGTTTAAGGATTTGCGTCAGTTCATCCAGTGCCGTCCGGCACTCAAGCAGCAATTGCGGGTCAGCCAGGTCGGTTTCACGCAGGCTGTCGCGGTAGTGCTTGTCGACCCATTGGGTCAGCGTGTCGTACAGCGGCGCCGTCATGATAACGCCTGGATTCACCGCCGCCAGTTCCGTTTCGTTCAAGGCGACACGCAAGCGCAGGCATGCAGGGCCTCCGCCGTTCTGCATGCTTTGCTTGAGGTCGAACACCTTCACTTCGCGGATCAACCCACCGGACGCGGTCAGGCCTTGCAGGTACTGCCAGACGCGTTCATTGGCGCGGCACTCTTCCGGCACGATCAGCAGCATCGAGCCATCGGCGCGGCTCAGCAGTTGGCTGTTGAACAGGTAGGAACGCACCGCGTCCTCGACACTGACCTGGGCGCGGGGCACGCACACCGACTGAAAGTTGCCGCCCAGCTTGCCCAGCTTGCCGTGCAGTTCGCCGAGCATCTGCTCGGTATTGAGGAACGCATCCTCGTGATAGAACAGCACTTCACCGTTGCCCACCGCGATCACATCATTGTGGAACACGCCGGCATCGATCACCGCCGGGTTCTGCTGGGCGTAGACCACGCCGTCGTCCTGCAAGCCGTGCAAGCGCGCGACCGCCTGGGACGCTTCGAGCGTCTGGCGCGCCGGGTACTTCTGGGGTGCCGGGTAACGGGTGTCAAAGGCGCTGCGCCCGTACACAAAAAACTCCACGCCCGCCTCGCCATAATCGCGGCAGAAGCGTGTGTGGTTGGCCGCGCCCTCGTCACCGAACTGCGCCACCGCCGGCAACGCGGCGTGGTGGGCGAAGTGCTTCTGGTCGGCAAACATCGCCCCCAGCACGCGGCTGGTGGTCGGGTGTTCAATGCTGCGGTGGTACTTGCAGTTGAGGTTGGCGGCGGTGAAATGCACGCGGCCGTCAGCAGTGTCGGCACTCGGGCTGACGGTGGCGGCATTGGCCACCCACATGCTCGACGCCGAGCAGCTCGCGACCAGCAGCGGCATGGCGTGCTTGGCCGCCTGCTGGATGACTTGGGCGTCGGTGCCGCTGAAACCGAGGTTGCGCAAGGCGGCCACATCCGGACGCTCCTGGGGGGCCAACACACCTTGCACAAAGCCCATGTCCATCAGGGCTTTCATTTTCTGCAGGCCCTGCAACGCCGCTTCCTTCGGGTTGGAAGACTGCTGGCTGTTGCTCTGGGACGCGACGTTGCCGTAGGACAAACCGCCGTAGTTATGGGTCGGCCCCACTAGACCGTCAAAATTGACTTCATAGGATTTCATCGGCGAGGCTCCACGAACATCTGTATTTTTATAGGCATCAATAACAAAGCTTCTGTGGCGAGGGAGCTTGCTCCCGCTGGGCTGCGCAGCGGCCCCAAAATCTTAGGGCCGCTTCGTGCCCCAGCGGGAGCAAGCTCCCTCGCCACAGGGTTTCATTGCACCCCTAAGACAAGCGCACGCCGGGGGTCAGCGTTGCCGGGACCACCAGGCTCGGGGTCTCCAACGAGGCCACCGGGTATGCGCAATAGTCCGCCGCGTAATAGGCACTGGCGCGATGGTTGCCCGACGCCCCTACCCCACCGAACGGCGCGGTACTGGCGGCGCCGGTCAGTTGTTTGTTCCAGTTGACGATACCGGCGCGGCTTTCCAGCCAGAACTGCTGGTAGCGCGCTTCGGAATCCGACAACAAGCCCGCGGCCAGGCCGTACTGGGTGTTGTTGGCCTCGGCAATCGCCGCTGCAAAATCCGCGTAGCGGATCACCTGCAACAGCGGGCCGAACAATTCTTCGTCTTCGCGCGCAGTCACGCCGGTCACATCGATGATGCCTGGCGTCAGCAGCGCAGCCTGATCCTGTGGCTGGGTCATTTCCAGCAGCGCCACGGCGCCGTTGGCCAACATCAGTTCCTGGGCATCCATCAACGCCTTGGCAGCCGCCAGGGAAATCACCGACCCCATGAACGGCGCCGGTTGCTGGTCGAACGCACCGACTGCAATCGTCGCGCTGACTGCCACCAGGCGCGCCAGCAACGCATCGCCCCAGGCGCCTTCCGGCACCAGCAGGCGACGGGCACAGGTGCAACGTTGGCCGGCGGAGATAAACGCCGACTGAATAATGGTGTAGACCGCCGCATCCACGTCGGCCACTTCGTCGACCACCAGCGGGTTGTTGCCGCCCATTTCCAGGGCCAGGATCTTGTCCGGGCGCCCGGAGAATTGCTGGTGCAGGTGGTTACCGGTACGGCTCGAACCGGTAAAGAACAGCCCGTCGATGCCGGGGTTGGCCGCCAGGGCGATGCCGGTTTCCCGCGCGCCTTGCAGCAGGTTCAGCACACCCGCCGGCAGGCCGGCTTCGATCCAGCATTGCACGGTCAGCTCGGCGACTTTAGGGGTCAGCTCGCTCGGCTTGAACAGCACGGTATTACCCGCCAGCAAGGCCGGGACGATATGCCCGTTCGGCAAGTGACCCGGGAAGTTGTAAGGCCCGAACACCGCCACCACACCGTGTGGCTTGTGGCGCAGTACAGCGGTGGCATCGCCCAGGGGGCCGCTCTTCTCGCCGGTACGCTCGCGGTAGCTCTGCACCGAGATCGCGATCTTGTTGGCCATGCTGGTGACTTCGGTGGCCGACTCCCAGAGCGGCTTGCCGGTTTCTTCGCCGATGCAACGGGCGATCTCATCGGCGCGGTTTTTCAGCGTGGCCGCGAAGGTCTCGAGCACACTGATACGCTCTTCCAGCGGGCGCCGGGCCCAGGCCGGGAATGCTTGGCGCGCGGCCTGCACGGCGGATTCAACCTGCTCGGCAGTCGCACCATTGCCGGCCCACAGCACGTGCTGGGTCACCGGGTTGCGCGACTCAAACAGTTCACCCTGGCCAGCCAGCCAGCTACCTGCGATATACAGCGAATTCATTGTTTCGACTCCCGAGCAGCGGACAACGGTACGGCGCGCACTTGATCACCCACCACCAGTTGCAGGCGCTTGGCGGTCAGCGGATCGACCACCAGCGTGCCTGCCGCCAGGCGGGCCGGTGCGGCGGTAATGCGGCAATCCTCGCGCTTGCGGTTATGGATCAGGAACGGCGTGGCGTCGTCCCCCGGCGTGCCGATGGCCAGTACCAGCGACTGGCTGTCGCGCACGGCGCGGATCTTGGTGGTTTCACACTCCACCGCGGGGCCGGCGTCGAAGATGTCGACGTAGCCCTGGTAGCTGAACCCTTCGCTCTTGAGCATGCTCAGCGCCGGTTCGGTGTCCGGGTGGACCTTGCCGATCACGTTGCGCGCATCCTCGGACAGGAAGCAGCTGTACAACGGAAACTTCGGCATCAGCTCGGCGATAAACGCTTTGTTGCCCACGCCGGTGAGGTAGTCGGCCTGGCTGAATTCCATCTTGAAAAAGTGCCGACCCAGGCTTTCCCAGAACGGCGAGCGCCCGGCGTCGTTGGACACGCCACGCATCTCGGCAATGATCTTGCTGCCGAACAACTGCGGGAACTCAGCGATAAATAGCAGGCGCGCCTTGGCCAGCATGCGGCCGTTGAGGCCGGTGCGGTAATCGGCGTGCAGGAACAACGAGCACAGCTCGGAATTGCCGGTGAGGTCGTTGGCCAGGAACAGCGTCGGAATCTCGCGATAAATGTTCAGCTCCTGGGAGGCGCTGACGGTCAGGCCGACCCGGAAGTTGTACCAGGGCTCACGCAAGCCAACGGCGCCGGCGATGGCAGAAATGCCCACCACGCGGCCTTCGTCATTTTCCAGCACGAACAGGTAGTCGGCATCGCCGCGCCCGGCGTCGCCGCGAAAGGTTTTCTCGGCCCAGCCCACGCGATGGGTCAGGCGCTCTTCGTTGGCCGGCAAGGTGGTGAGGCCGGTGCCGGTGCTGCGCGCCAGATCAATCAGGGCCGGTAAATCGCTGCTGCGTACGGGACGAACGATCATGCTATCTCCTCGAACGGGCCGCTGTTGTCAGCCACCCGCGAAACTCTCTTTTTAAACCGCTACCAGGCGCACGCTCGCGCCTTCGCCAACACCCAGGGCTTCGGCCGCTGCGAGGTCCAACGTCACCGGTTTACCCGGCGCGTAATCCAGCTCCAGCATCACCGCGCGGTAATCCTGCAACTGCGCGTTGCTCACCAGGTACTGGCGGCCGACACCCTTGACCATCTCACCGATCTTCACCGGCACCACGCGGCTCTGGGCGATGGAGCGAATGCCCGACACCCGCGCATGCAGCGTTGGGCCACCGTCAAAGATGTCGATGTAATGGTCGGTCTCGAAGCCTTCGCGCATCAGGATGTCGAAGGTGATCTGCGCACGCGGGTGCACCTGGCCCATGGCTTCCTGGGCTTCGTCCGGCAGCAGTGGCACGTAGATCGGGTAGTGCGGCATCAGCTCGGCGAGGAACGTACGGCTTTTCAGTCCGCACAGGCGCTCGGCGGCGGCGTAGTTGAGGTCGAAGAAGTTGCGACCGATGGCGTCCCAGAACGGCGAATCACCGTTCTCGTCGCTGTAGCCGACGATCTCGGTCACCACCGAGTCGGCAAAGCGCTCGGGGTGGCTGGCGACGAACAGCAGGCGGCCACGGGAGTTGAGTTCCGACCACGGCGAACCGACCAGCGCAGGCTTCACGTAGAAACTGGTGAGCAGGCTGTTGCCGGTCAGGTCGTGGCACTGGGAAAGCACGTGGATCTTGTTGTGGATCTTCAGCTCGCGGGAGGCGTGCACGAAGGTTTCGTTACGGAAGCTGTAGAACGGCTCCGAGTAACCGGCCGAGGCGACGATGGCCGAGCAGCCGGCGAGCTTGCCGGTCTCGGTGTCTTCGAGCACAAAGAAGTAGCTCTCTTCACCGTTGAAACTCACCTCGGCCGCGAAGGAGGCTTCGCTGGCGGCGATTTTATCGCTCAGGCGCTCCACATCGTCCGGCAAGGAGGTGACACCAATCGGGCTGTCCGCAGCCAGACGCTGTACCTCGCCCAGATCAGCCATTTGCGCGGGGCGCATCACCAGCATGGTGTCACTCCTTAACTCGAAAAACTCACAGGGAAAAATGCCGGACAGGTCCTGATTCAACACAGGTCCAAATGTGGGAGCCGGCTTTTGTGGCGAGGGAGCTTGCTCCCGCTGGGCTGCGTAACGGCCCCAAAGATATTGGGAGCGCTTCGCACTCCAGCGGGAGCAAGCTCCCTCGCCACAAAAAGCAGCTCCCACATTTGACTCGGTCCGGCCTACAGAATTTTGCTCGACGCCTGATCGCCAGGCGCCGAACGGTCCATCAGGCTTGTGTCAACGACTTCACGGCACGCTCAAAACGGTCCAGGCCTTCGTTGATGTCCGCCTCTTCCACCACCAGGCTTGGGGCAAAACGCACCACGTCCGGGCCGGCTTGCAGGATCATCAGGTTTTCTTTCTCTGCCGCGTTGAACACGTCCTTGGCCTTGCCTTTGAAGGCATCGCTCAGCACGCAACCGATCAGCAGGCCCATGCCACGGACTTCGGTGAAAATGCCGTATTGCTTGCCGATCTGCTCCAGGCGCGCCTTGAACAGGTCGTGCTTGGCGTTGACGCCGGCCAGCACCTCGGGGGTGTTGATCACGTCGATCACCGCCTCGGCGACCGCGCACGCCAGCGGGTTGCCGCCGTAGGTGGTGCCGTGGGTGCCGACCACCAGGTGCTTGGCCAGCGCCTCAGTGGTGAGCATCGCCGCAATCGGGAAACCGCCGCCCAGGCTCTTGGCGCTGCTGAGGATGTCCGGCACCACGCCGTAATGCTGGTAGGCGAACAGGTGGCCGCTGCGGCCCATGCCCGTTTGCACTTCGTCGAACACCAACAGTGCGTTGTTCGCGTCGCACAGCTCACGCGCGCCTTGCAGGTAGGCCAATTCGGCCGGCAGTACGCCGCCTTCGCCCTGGATCGGCTCCAGCACCACGGCGCAGGTCTTGTCCGACACGGCGGCTTTCAGCGCGTCGAGGTCGTTATAAGGGACGTGGGTGATACCCGTGATTTTAGGCCCGAAACCGTCGGAGTACTTCGACTGGCCACCGACGTTGACGGTGAACAGGGTACGGCCGTGGAAGCTGTTCAGCGCGGCAATGATCTCGTACTTCTCAGTGCCGAAACGGTCGAACGCCACGCGACGGGCCAGCTTGAAGGCGGCCTCGTTGGCTTCGGCGCCGGAGTTGCAGAAGAACACGCGCTCGGCAAAGGTGGCGTCGATCAGCTTATGCGCCAGGCGCAAGGCCGGCTCATTGGTGAACACGTTCGACACGTGCCACAGCTTGTTGGCCTGTTCGGTCAGCGCACCGACCAGCGCCGGGTGGGCGTGACCCAATACGTTGACCGCGATGCCGCCGGCAAAGTCGATCAGCTCTCGACCCGCCTGGTCCCATACGCGCGAACCTGCGCCACGCACGGGGATGAAGGCGGCAGGTGCGTAGTTGGGAACCATCACCTGGTCGAAATCGGCACGTTGCACCGGGGCTTGCTCAACGGACATCGGAGTCTCCTGAAGAGGAACGCCTGCCTGGAACTGGCGGGCGATGCAGGGATTGTAAGGACAGTTTTCAGAGCGGCCTTGCCGCCAAGCGACAACTTCTTATAGCGCCAACCCCCGTTTTACGCGGGTTTACGCCAATGCGACAAATAGCGTCGCAATGGCGCAGTTTAAACGTTCCACGCCGTCTTAGGCAGCGGGAATGCCGGCAGGTTATTTATCTACCGCCGAGTGCCGGCGCCGGATTGCTTTGCTGACAGCCTTCTTGATCATGCAAAGGACCGCGCTCGTGACCCCATCCTCCATCACCCTCCACACCCCGCCCTTGAACGCCTACACCGACGTGCATGAGGAAACCCTCAAACAGTCGATACCCGCCTGGGTCATCAACGCCTCGCCAGCCAAGCGTGCGGCCCTCAGCCGTGGGCAAGCCGCCATTGCCGACTGGTACAAAACCGCAACCCCCAGGGAACATGACACCCTCAAAGCCCTCGTCGGCGCGGCCTGGGTCGCGCAAAACCAGGTGGACCAGGCGATGAACAACCTGCTGTCACCCGCCGACTTCGGCGCCCCCCTGCTGCAACAGTTACTCAAGCAGCGCTTCGGCATGGACCTCGATGTACGGGCTACCTACCTGCGGTTTTACGTGCCCCAGACTGTCCCGTGGTTTCCTATCCGCACCGGCGCAGCCCGGACCTGGACCGTCTCCCTGCTGGACGCCGCCTTGCATAACTTCGAAGCGGGTGAAGCCTTTGAAGCCCAGTCGGGCTTCATCACGCAGCCGCGCCACGATGGCCAGTTCGAGCCTTTGCCCACGCTTGACGCGCGCATCAGCGTGGCCCAGTTCACCGCCCTGTGCCGCGAACTCGATATAGGCGGTCGGTACCAGCACTACCTGAATCAATTCTTCGATGCCCGGAACGCGGTGGCCGTGACCCGACTGCGACTCAAGCTCGACACCACCCACAAAGCGGACCTGGCCGTTGCCCTGCAAATAGCCTGGATGAAAAAAGACCTGCTCGACGACCAGTCCTTTGTGCTGTTGCAACGCCTGCTCAGCCCACAAAGTGGCGGTAAACCCGGCGCGCCCCTGCAGTGTTACGACCTGAGCATCATGTCGAGCACACTGACCGGCATCGTGCTGTTTTCGCAGAGCCTGGGCAGCCGTCACGACGTTCCGATGATCGCCTACATCCCGGACGACCTCTACGCGCCGCTCAAACAATACCCCTCCCCCGCCGCCTTCATGAAGGCTTTGGGAAACAACTTGCGCACCGTCGAGTATCAACAGTTTTTCAGCCGTTTCATCCACCACGACGAGCGCGGGGAGTTTTTCGCCGACCTCAATCACCGACTGTCCCGCGTCACCTGGCACCCACACACACGGGGCGACCCGCTGCCGACGTGGCGCGACACGCCTATCGACAACCCTCATCTGACATTCGGTGGCCATGTCATCCAAGGCGACCTATTCCAACACCTGTACCTGCAAAAGCTCAACAAGGTGTACCGGGACGCGAAAGCCCTCGCCGTGTCCACCGCCAGCGTCGATCAGAAGGTGCGCTGGGAGCGCTGGAGCGTCTTTCAGAAAATTGCTTCGACGCTGCTGCAAATCGCCGCCTTTATTGCTGCGCCCTTTATTCCGCCGATTGGCCTGGTGATGCTCGGCTATACCGCCTACCAGATGCTCGATGAAGCCTTCGAGTGGATTATCGACTGGGCCGAAGGCGAGGTCAGCGAAGCCTTCAGGCATTTGCTGTCGTTCGTCGAACAAGGGATACAACTGGGGCTGTTCATTGCAGGTGCGCCTTTGGCCACTGGCGCCTTGCGCAAGCTGCTACCGCCCGAGGCCTGGGCGTTTTTCGAGCGTCTAAAGCCCGTGATATTGCCAGATGGCCAGGCGCGCCTGTGGAAACCCGACCTCTCACCCTATGCCCACGACCTCACGCTGGCCAAGCACTCCTACCCCAACGTGCAGGGCCTGCACCCCTATAACGGCATAAAGGTACTGCCCCATGCCAAGGGCATGCTGGTGGTACAAAGCGACCCGATCACCGAGCAGCCTTACCTGCAACATCCGTCCCGGCCCAACGCGTACCGCCCGCCCTTGACCACCAACGGCAAGGGTGCCTGGCTGACCGAGTTGGACCGCCCCCTGAGTTGGGACAGCCAGACCCTTATGCAACGCCTGGGCCCGCACACCCAGGGTTTGACCCACGAACAATTGGCCAATGTACGCCGCATCAGCGCCACCGAAGAAGGCGCGCTACGCAAGATGTACGCCACCGGCCATCCCCCGCCCGCGCTACTGCTCGACACCCTGGAACGTTTCAAGATCGACCAGGGCTTGCAGGACTTCATACGGCAAATGAGCAGCGATGACCCGCAGGTCTATGGGCGTGCCGACATCCAGACACAACTGCAACTACTCACTAACCTGAACCAGTGGCCCAAGACCGCGACCCTGCGTGTTGTCGATGCCCAAGGTCAACGCCTGTGGGAGTTTGCCGGGGATAAACAGGCCCGCGTCATCCTGATCCAAGAAGCCCAACTGCAAAACGGGGACCTGTTGCACACCCTGCTCGACGCCCTTGATGAGCCGCAGCAAAAGGCACTGCTGGGCGAATACTTCGGTGACCCGACCCTGTCCACGCGAGCGCGCGCCGCCAACCTGCGTAAAAAGCTGGCCGGCCTGGCCCGATCGCACCGCACGGAACTCTTCGAGTCACGCTACCTGCTCCTTGACCGCCCTGCGGACGCGCGACAAAAAGTGCTGGTCGACGCCACCCCCGGACTGCCTGCCAGCGCCGCCGAGGCCATACTGCACAGCGCAAACAGCGAGGAACTGCAACAACTCGACCAAGGCACGCTGGCGCCACGCCTGGCGGAACTGGCCAAAACGCTGCAGGAACAAGCCCATCTCAATCACACCTACGAAGGCCTGTTCCTCGACGCCGTCGACGACCTCGACACCCACCGGCTGGCCCTGCATTCCCTCGAAAGACTGCCGGGGTGGACAGGCACCGTGCGCCTGGAGATCCGCCGACCGGCACCGGCCTCTACGCTCATCGACGCGATTGGCAAGCCGGCAGCGCCCACCCTTAGAACCCTGATTCGCGACCCTGATGGGCGTTACACCCCACACGACAGCGAAGGCCCGCTGTTTGGGCAGACGGATCTGTACACCGCCATGCTCCAGGCCCTTCCCGACAGTGAACGCGATGCCCTGAGCCTGCGAATCGGTCAAGCCCCCCAACTCAAGCAGGCACTGGCTGCCCACGCACTGGAGCGTGCACCGCTAAAAAAACTGATCATCGCCCACCCCGCGCCACCACCCCGCGACACCCGCACTCATCTGCGCCTGCTGGGCATGGACGGCTATCGTGCGGCGCCCGGGGAGCCGAGTGCCGGCCCGAGCCACCGGCCTTCCCTGGAAGAACAGGCACAACAGCTCTTCCCTGCGCGCACCGCCGAACAAATCAGCCAACTGATTCACAACTTGCAAACCCACCCCGGTGGGGCTCAACCGCGACTCACTGCTCTGAAGCAGGAATATCAACAGCTGGGCCGAGACCTGGACACCTGGGTGGTCAACACCCCCCGGCTATACCCAGGCACACAGGTGCGCATCAGCCGTTCGGAGTACGGGAACAACAAACAAAATCGACACCTTTGGGCACAGGAGCTCAGACGCTGCTGGCGCCAGGAAACCGAAGTCGACCCGTATTTCGACGTGCCCGAGCGAAACGGCCAGGTACTCACGCTGCTCCACCCCGTCTCCGGCGAACTACCGTCGCTACGGGTGCGCTTCGATCACGTTTCCAAACTGGAGATCACCGGCCGTGGCGAGGCATTGGATGTCGATACGTTTCTACAGCTGTTCCCCAGGCTTCGTCATCTGAGCCTGAGGAAGATCCGACTCCACAACCTCCCCGGGACAATCGGTACATTGGGCCATCTAAATGCGCTGATCCTCAGCGAATGCAACATCACCCTGACGCCCCTCAGCCACATCACCTTGGCCACCTTCCGCCGGCTCCGGGCCCTGGACCTGTACAACAACCCCTTGGGCCTTATTCCCAACATCGAAAACCTGCCTGAGCTACGCGACCTGGACCTGTCCTCCACAGGCATCACGGCGCTACCCCCTGGCCTTCTGAACCGCCCTCAACTGGAACTGGCCGTGCTATCCGACAACCAGATCAGTGAACTGCCGGCGGCTTTTTTCGAGCTGCCCGGCGATACCCGCAAGGAGTTCGACCTCTCCAACAATCCACTTTCCCGGCAGACCCTGGAGCACGTCAAAGCCTACTTCCTGAGGACCGGCCGCCACTGGGACATCGATGCGCCCAGCGAGGAGGTCGAGCAGGTCAATACACTGTTCCCGACCTTCAGCACAGACGAGGTCAACCGGCTGATTTTCGGCTTACCCGGAAACCTGGAAACCGGCCGAGTCGAACTGGCCCGCCTGCATCAGCAATACCAAGGCTTGAATAGCGACCTGAACCGCTGGGTCAGCAGTGCGGCATCCCCCGAGGAACAAACCCGGCGCCTGGCCTTCCAGCACTCGCTCCAGGCGTGCTGGCGACGGGAAACCCCGCTGGACAACGACAGCCCTCAAGCCATTCCTACCTACACGCTTGAGCATCTACAGCCGATTGAAGGTAAGTTCCCGCCGCTGGACAGCGTATTCAGCCACGTATCCGCGCTGCGGCTGCAAGGCGAAGACGGTCCGTTCCCTTTGCACTCAGCCCCGTTTTTAAGGGGTTTCCCGACACTCAATCACTTGTCGATTGGGCATTACACAATGGGCGATATTCCTGGCCCGCTGCTCGAACTGCCGCAGCTCACGTCTTTAAGCCTGCGCTACTGCGCACTCACCTTGTCTGCCGACAGCGCAGCCTCACTCGTCACCCTGGACGCCCTGGATTTACTCGACCTCAGCCACAACGCACTGGAATGGGTGCCGGAATTCGGCCGCTTACCACGGCTGTCCCGCCTCAACCTTGAACATACCGGCCTCACTCAAATTCCCGACAGCTTGCTGACACCGGTAGCGCGCACGCAGATCAACTTGAGCGGTAACCGGATCACCCAGATTCCCGACGCGGTATTCAAGCTACGCCCCGAGGTGACCGGCGCCTTCGACCTGTCCCGTAACCCGCTGACAAACCAGGCACTGGCGCAGGTCAAACGCTATTGCCAACGAACCGGCGAACACCTGAAAGCCGACCCTCCTACCGCACTGAGCGAGCGGATCAAGGCCCTGTATCCCACGTTTACCGACAACGAAGCCAATCGCTTTTTCTTTGAATTACCCGGCGACCTGGAAGCCGCGGCGCCGGCGATTGAAGGCCTTGAGCGCGAATTCCACCAACTGATGACCGACCTGCAGCAATGGGCCCTGGATATCCCCACACGACACCCCATCCTCGACGTTCCGCTGGACGCTGGGATGCGGGCTCAGGAGCAATTCAACCGCCTGGCCTTCAAGGCACTGCTGGAAGAGGCGTGGCGCAGGGAGACCGAACTGGACGAAACCAACGGCGCCATCACCCACAGAATAGTGTTCGAGAGTCCATTGCTGGGGGCGTTGCCGGAACTGTCCGCACGCTTCGACCATGTTTCGCTGCTGGAACTGGGAGGCGAAGGCGGCACCACAAACGTCGACGGGCTCCTACAGCGCTTCCTGCAACTCGACACCCTGATCCTGTCCAAACTCCGCTTGGGCGCTGTTCCCCAGCGGGTATTCGATATGCACAAGCTGACCAGCCTGACCCTGGCGGAGTCCAACCTTCGACTGACGGCTGCCAGCGCCGATGCACTGTCAGGCATGAGCACCCTCAGGTACCTTGATTTGAGCGAAAACCCGCTGGGTATCACGCCGGACGTCAGTCAGCTCAACCAACTGGAATCGCTGTACCTGCAGGACACCCAGATCAGCGAGATCCCCCGCGGCCTGTTTGAATTGCGCGAACTGGGCGTGCTGGACTTGAGCGACAACCTGATCACCGAGATACCGGCAGACATCATCGACCTGGCGCCACGGCTCAACGGCGCATCCGACCTGAGCGGTAACCCGCTGTCGGTGCAAAGCCTGGAGCATCTGCGCCAGTGCTATTTACTCACCGGTAACGACTTCGGCATCAGAGAGGCCACCCAGGATGCCGCCGGCAACCCGTTGGTGCGACCGGACGCCACTGAACCGATGGAGGAATAATCAGCCGCGCTCGGAGGGTACCGACGACAACTCGAATGGGCTGCTGCTGCGTCGCTGATTGCGGTCTTCGCGAGGGGTGGCGCCGAAGAAGTTGCGGTAGGCGCTGGAGAAGTGCGGGCCCGAGGAGAAACCGCACGACAGGCCGATCTGGATGATCGACTTGCTGGTTTGCATGAGCATCTGGCGCGCTTTGTTCAGGCGCAATTCCAGGTAGTACTGGCTGGGGACACGGTTGAGGTACTGCTTGAAGATGCGCTCGAGTTGTCGTCGCGACACGCACACGTGCTGGGCGATTTCGTCGGTGGTCAGCGGCTCCTCGATATTGGCTTCCATCAGCAACACCGCCTGGGTCAGCTTCGGATGGCTGGAGCCCAAGCGGTTTTGCAGAGGGATACGCTGGCGCTCGCCGCCTTCGCGGATGCGCTCCACCACCAACTCTTCGGACACCGCACCGGCCAATTCGGCGCCGTGGTCACGGGCGAGTACCGCCAACAGCAGGTCGAGTACCGACATGCCACCGCAGGCGGTCAGGCGGTCGCGGTCCCAGTCGAACAGATGGCTGGTGGCGATGACCTTGGGGAAGCGTTCGGCGAAATCGTCCTGCCAGCGCCAGTGCACGGCGGCGCGGTAGCCGTCGAGCAAACCGAGTTGGGCCAGCGGGTAGACACCGGCCGACAGGCCGCCGATCACGCACCCGGCGCGCACCAGTTGCTTGAGCGCAGTGCTCAGTTGTGACGCGATCACTGTCGGCGGTTCGTCCGCCAGCAGGAACAGTTTCTGGAAGCCCTCAAGCTTGCCGGCCCACGGCACGCCCGGCAGTTGCCAGTCGCCTTCGGCGGGCGGTTCGGCCTGCAGGAACGAGAGTTCATACACCACATCCGGATGCACCCGCTGAGCAACGCGCAAGGCCTCCTCAGCCAGCGCAAGCGTCAGTGCTTTTGTGCTGGGCCAAATCAGGAAACCAATTTTGTGGGCGGTCATGGAGTGCTATCCGAAGCCTGTAACAGTAATGAAGACAAGGGCCAATGCTAGCCCGTAAACCAACACAAATCTCAAAAACAATGAAGATCAATGTGGGAGGGGGCTTGCCCCCTCCCACACAGAGCCAACCCCACAAGCAGGAATTATTTCAAGCTGCCGGACAGGAACTGCTGCAACCGCTCGGACTGCGGGTTCACCAGTACTTCACGCGGGTTGCCACGCTCTTCGACGATGCCTTTGTGCAAAAACACCAACTGGTTCGACACTTCACGGGCAAAGCCCATTTCGTGGGTCACCACCACCATGGTGCGGCCTTCCTGGGCCAGGTCCTGCATCACCTTGAGCACTTCGCCGACCAGCTCCGGGTCGAGGGCCGAGGTGGGTTCGTCGAACAGCATCACCTCCGGCTCCATCGCCAGGGCACGGGCAATCGCCACGCGCTGCTGCTCGCCGCCGGACATGTGGCCGGGGAACGCATCCTTACGATGGCCCACGCCGACTTTGGCCAGGTAGTGCTCGGCCTTTTCACGCGCGTCTTTCTTCGACATGCCCAGCACGTGCACCGGTGCTTCCATCACGTTTTCAAGCGCGGTCATGTGCGACCACAGGTTGAAATGCTGGAACACCATGGACAGGCGCGAACGCATGCGTTGCAGTTGCTTGGGGTCGGCGGCCTTCATGGCGCCGTCCTTGTTGGCCACCAGTTTCAGCTCTTCATTGTTGAGCAGGATCTTGCCGGCGTGGGGTTGCTCCAGCAGGTTGATGCAGCGCAAAAAGGTACTTTTGCCCGAACCACTGGAACCGATGATGCTGATCACATCACCGGCCGCGGCGGCCAGGGACACACCTTTGAGCACTTCATGACTGCCATAGCGTTTATGCAGGTCTTGGACTTCAAGTTTGTACATGCGGTCGGTTCTCACAAAAACAGGTGGTCAGTCGTTGAGCAAGCGCCCGTGACGCAGCGCTTCGCGCCCCGCCACCTTGGCCAGCCAGAAACCCGCTTGGGCATAACGTAGCCGTTCAACGGCAAACAACACCCCCGAGGTGCCCGCGCAAATCGTGCTGACGCGGTCTTCCAGGGGGTCAATCACTTCAAAAATCGGCTCGCCTTTTTCGACCACATCACCGGCTTTACGCAGGTAACTGATCACCCCGGCGTGGGGCGCGAACAGCAGTTCGGTGCCTTCAAACGGCAGGCCTTCACAGGGCTCGAACTGTGGCGCGGGCCATTCCCCCTTGATCAAGCCCTGCTCGGCGAGAAACGCGAGGATGCCTTCGGCGTGGAAGATCGCTTCATCGCGTCCGGTGTCGGCTTGGCCGCCCAGTTCCAGCGTCGTCGCCAGGCAGGCCAGCGGGATCTGCGCCCCAGGGAACGCCTGGGATAAACGCAGCCATGGCAGCGAACAGGCCTCATCGAACGAACTGCCGCCGGAGTCTTCCGCCAACAGGCCGACTCTCACATTCAAGTACGCCGACAGCGAGCGCCACTGCGGCCAGTGCTGCGGCAGCGCGTACATGTGCAGCGCGGCTTCGGCGTCGCAATGCAGGTCGAGCACCACATCGGCGGTGCACGCGTGGCGGAGCAGGATGCGCTGCATGCCCTGCAACTGGCTGCTCGGCTCTGGCAATGCGCTGAGCACATCGTTCATGGCCTGGCGGATCATGCGCACGTTGGCATGAGGATCATCGCCCAACTTGCCCTTGAGCAGCTCAGTGACCGGCTCGCTCAACTCAACAAAATCGCGGTTGAAGTTCTTGCCGCTGCCCACTTCGAAACGACCCTGGTGGCTGCCTTGCAGCAACTGGCCAAGGCCCATCGGATTGGCCACCGGCACCAGCTCGATCACGCCGTTGAGGGCGCCTTGCTGTTCCAGTTCGGTGAGACGCTTTTTCAGCTCCCAGGCGGCGCGCATGCCGGGCAATTCATCGGCGTGCAAGCTGGCCTGGATATAGGCCTTGCGCTCGCCCTTGCCGAAACGGAACACGCTCAGTTGGCGCTCGCAGCCCAGGTGGCCCCAGGGCAACAGGTGATCGATACGTTCCATATCAGTGCTTCCGTGGAGCCAGGTAGCTCAGCCAGCGGCGCTCGGCCAACTTGAACAGGCGCACCAGGATGAAGGTCAGGCACAGGTAGAACACACCGGCGGTGATATAGGCTTCGAACGGCAGGTAGAACTGCGCGTTCACCGTGCGTGCGGCACCGGTGATGTCGATCAGGGTGACGATGGACGCCAGGCTGGTGGTCTGCAGCATCATGATCACTTCGTTGCTGTACTGCGGCAGCGCACGGCGCAGGGCCGACGGCAGCAAAATGCGGCGGTACAGCTTGTAGCGCGACATGCCCATGGCCTTGGCCGCTTCGATCTCGCCGTTCGGCGTGGCCTTGAGGCTGCCGGCAATGATCTCGGCGGTGTAGGCGCTGGTGTTGATCGCAAAGGCCAGGCACGCGCAGAAGGTCGCGCTGGACAGCAGCGGCCACAGGACGCTTTCGCGCACCGCTTCGAATTGGGCCAGGCCGTAGTAGATCAAAAACAGCTGCACCAGCATCGGCGTGCCGCGAATCACATAGGTGTAGAGCCAGGCCGCACCGTTGACGATCGGCTGCTTGGACACGCGCATCAAGCCCAGGGGCAAGGCAGCGAGCAGGCCGAAGAACAGCGAGATGGCGAGCAGTTTCAGGGTGGTCAGCAGGCCGCCAAGGTACAGCGGCATGGCCTCCCAGATGACGTTGTAGTCGAAGATCATAGATCAGCCGCCCTTACGCCTACCGAGTAGCGCTTCTCAAGAGAACGCAGGGCCAACAACGACACGCTGGTGATCACCAGGTACATCGCCGCCACTGCGAGGAAGAAGGTAAAAGGCTCGCGGGTGGCATCTGCCGCCTGCTTGGCCTTGAACATCATGTCTTGCAGGCCCACCACCGAAATCAGCGCAGTAGCCTTGGTGAGAACCAGCCAGTTGTTGGTAAACCCAGGGATCGCCAGCCGGATCATCTGCTGCACCATCACCCGGAAAAACACCTGGAAGCTGCTCATGCCATACGCAAGGCCGGCTTCGGCCTGGCCCTTGGGAATAGCCATGAAGGCGCCGCGGAAGGTTTCCGACAGGTAGGCGCCGAAGATGAAACCCAGGGTGCCGATACCGGCGGCCAAGGGGTTCAAGTCGATATAGTCGTCGTAGCCGAGCATCGGCGCGACGCGGTTGAGCAGGTCCTGACCGCCGTAGAAAATCAGCAGGATCAGCACCAGGTCCGGGATCCCGCGGATCACCGTGGAGTACAAGTCACCCAGCCAGGCCAACCAGCGCACCGGCGACAGGCGTAACGCGACCCCGATCAGACCCAGAACAATGGCCAAGGCCATGGACGACAAGGCGAGCTGAAGCGTCAACCATGCGCC
>Ga0207650_10000854_pt1 | contig 23121 bp, 19 predicted proteins | sample KBSS63metaG_FD_184325 | JGI IMG/M metagenome (GOLD analysis project Ga0207650, IMG submission 184325) | Switchgrass rhizosphere microbial communities from Kellogg Biological Station, Michigan, USA - KBS S6-3 metaG (SPAdes) (version 2) | ecosystem: Host-associated > Plants > Roots > Rhizosphere...
GGCCCAGGGCGATCTGCGCGGCAGCCTGTTGCGCTTCGCCCGCGAGCATCTGGAACAGATGTCCGAGCCGCGCGTGCTGCAGAGTTGCCAGCTGATCGCCGCCGAGTCGCGGCACTTCCCCGAAGAAGCCCGCGCCCTGTTCCGCGACAGCGCCGGCGCGCTGATGCAGCGCCTGAGCGAGCGCCTGCAGCTGGCGATGGCCGCCGGCCAACTGCGCCATGACGATCCGCACTTCATGGCCGAGCTGCTGTTGAGCATGATCGTCGGCTTGGACTTCGAGCGGCAGTTTTTCCACCTCGCGCATCGCCAGGGCGACGCGCAGCGTGCCTGGGCCGAATTCGCGGTCGACAATTTTCTGCGCGCGTTCGCCGCAGCCCCTTCCCTTCCCCTATCAACACCAGACCGGAGTACCACCCGATGACCTCCCCGTTGCGTTCCCTCGCCCTGGCCTGCGCCGTCGTGGTGGTGTTGGCGTCCTGCAAGAAACAGGAGCAGCAGCAGGCCATGCCGCCGCCGGAGGTGGGCGTGCTGGAAGCCAAGCCGCAGACGCTGCCGCTGCAGCGAGAAATGGTCGGCCGCCTGTCGGCGTTCCGCAGCGCCGACGTGCGCGCCCGCGTCCCCGGCGTGCTGGAAAAGCGCCTGTACACCGAAGGCACCGACGTCAAGGAAGGCCAACCGCTGTTCCAGATCGACCCGGCACCGCTGCGCGCCTCGCTGGCATCCGCGCAGGGCCAGCTGGCCTCGGCCGAAGCCACCTACGCCAACGCCAAGGCCGCCGCCACCCGCGCGCGCAGCCTGGCGCCGCAGGCCTATGTATCCAAGTCCGACCTGGACTCGGCCGAAGCCACCGAGCGCAGTTCCGCCGCCGCGGTCCAGCAGGCGCGCGCGGCGGTCGAAACGGCGCGCATCAATCTCGGCTACGCCACCGTCACCGCGCCGATCGCCGGCCGCGCCGGCAAGCAGCAGGTCACCGAGGGCGCGCTGGTCGGCCAGGGCGATAGCACCTTGCTGACCACGATCGACCAGCTCGATCAGTTGTATGTGAACTTCTCGATGAGCTCCGACGAACTGGCGCAGCTGCGCCAGGCGCAGGCCCAGGGCAACGTGGCGCTGAACGACCAGAGCAAGTCGACCGTGCAGATCAAGCTCGGCGACGGCAGCACCTACGCCCAGCCCGGCACCCTGGACTTCTCCGACACCGCGGTCGATCCGAGCACCGGCTCGGTGACCCTGCGCGCGCTGCTGCCCAACCCGGACCGGGTGCTGCTGCCCGGCGCCTTCGTGACCTTCGCCGTCAACCTGGGCCAGCGCAACAACGCCTACCTGATTCCGCAGGAAGCGATCCTGCGCGACGCCAAGGGCGCCTATGCGCTGATCGTCGGCAAGGACGGCAAGGTGGTGCGCAAGGACGTGGTCACGGCGGCCCAGCAGCAGGACAAGTGGATCATCACCGCCGGCCTGCAGCCGGGCGACCAGATCATCGTCAACGGCTTGCAGAAGGCCAAGGAAGGCGAGCCGGCCAAGGCGACGCCGTGGACGCCTGGCGCCCCCGGCCAGGCGTCCGCCGGCGCCGCGCCGCAAGGCCAGGCCGCCGCCAAACCGCAGGGCGCAGCGAACGGCGACACGCCGGCCGCCGCCGCCGCCGATTCCAAGCCCGAGCAGCAGTAACGGACTCCCCCCATGCCTAAGTTCTTCATCGAACACCCGGTCTTCGCCTGGGTGGTGGCGATCCTGATTTCGCTCAGCGGCGTGATCGCCATCCTCAATCTCGGCGTCGAGTCCTATCCCTCGATCGCCCCGCCCCAGGTCACCGTCACCGCCACCTATCCCGGCGCCAGCGCCAGCACCACCGAACGCTCGGTCACCCAGGTGATCGAGCAGCAGCTCACCGGCATCGACCACCTGCTGTACTTCAACTCGTCGTCGTCCTCCAGCGGCACCGCCACCATCACCCTGACCTTCGAGACCGGCACCGACGCGGACATCGCCCAGGTGCAGGTGCAGAACAAGGTGTCGCTGGCGACCCCGCGCCTGCCCTCGGAAGTGACCGCGCAGGGCGTGGTGGTGGCCAAGGCCAACGCCGGCTTCCTCAGCGTGATCGCGCTGCGTTCGGACAACCCGTCGATCGACCGCGACGCGCTCAACGACATCGTCGGCTCGCGCGTGCTGGAGCAGATCTCGCGCGTGCCCGGCGTCGGCAGCACCCAGCAGTTCGGCGCCGAGTACGCCATGGACGTCTGGCTCAACCCGGAGAAGCTGCAGGGTTACCACATGTCGGCCAACGACGTGTACACCGCGATCCGCGCGCAGAACGTGCAGTTCGCCGCCGGCTCGATCGGCTCGGATCCGGCGCCGCAGGGCCAGTCGTTCACCGCCACGGTCAGCGCCGAGGGCCGCTTCACCTCGCCCGAGCAGTTCGAGGACATCATCCTGCGCGCGGACGGCAACGGCACCATGGTGCGGCTGAAGGATGTGGCGCGGGTGTCGTTCGGCCCGACCACCTTCGGCTTCGACACCCAGTACAACGGCAAGCCGACCGGCGCCTTCGCCATCCAGCTGCTGCCGGGCGCCAACGCGCTGAGCGTGTCCGAGGCGGTCAAGGCCAAGATGGACGAGCTGCAGCCCAGCTTCCCGCAGGGCGTCAGCTGGTTCACGCCGTACGAGAGCACCACCTTCGTCAAGATCTCGATCGAGGAAGTGGTCAAGACCCTGATCGAGGCGATCGCGCTGGTGTTCCTGGTGATGCTGGTGTTCCTGCAGAACTTCCGCGCCACCATCATTCCCACGCTGGTGATCCCGGTCGCGCTGCTGGGCACGTTCCTGGGCATGTGGCTGATCGGCTTCACCATCAACCAGCTGACCCTGTTCGCGATGGTGCTGGCGATCGGCATCGTGGTCGACGACGCGATCGTGGTGATCGAGAACGTCGAACGCATCATGTCCGAGGAGCACCTGGCGCCGAAGCCGGCCACGCACAAGGCGATGATCCAGATCACCGGCGCGGTGGTGGCGATCACCGTGGTGCTGGCGGCGGTGTTCATTCCCTCGGCGATGCAGCCCGGCGCCGCCGGCGCGATCTACAAGCAGTTCGCGATCACCATCGCCATGTCGATGGCGTTCTCGGCGTTCCTGGCGCTGAGCTTCACCCCGGCGCTGTGCGCGGCGTTCCTCAAGCCGACCCACAACGACAACCCGAACTGGGTCTACCGCACCTTCAACAAATACTACGACAAGCTGGCGCACCGCTACGTCGGCGCGGTGGGCGGCACCATCCGCCGCGCGCCGCGCTGGATGGCGGTGTTCGCGCTACTGCTGGTGTTGTGCGGCTTCCTGTTCACGCGCATGCCGGGCAGCTTCCTGCCGGAAGAGGACCAGGGCTTCGCGCTGGCGATCGTGCAGTTGCCGCCGGGGGCGACCAAGGCCCGCACCAACGAGGTGTTCGCGCAGATGCGCGGCGTGCTCGAACAGCAGAAGGCGGTGGAAGGCATGCTGCAGGTGTCCGGCTTCAGCTTCATGGGCCGCGGCGAGAACGTGGGCATGGGCTTCATCCGACTCAAGCCCTGGGACGAGCGCGACATCACCGCCGGCGACCTGATCCAGCAGTTGAACGGGATGTTCTACGGGATCAAGGGCGCGCAGATCTTCGTGGCCAACCTGCCCACGGTGAACGGCCTGGGCCAGTTCGGCGGCTTCGACATGTGGCTGCAGGACCGCAGCGGCCAGGGCGAGGACGCCCTGCTGCAGGCGCGCAACATCGTGCTCGGCAAGGCCGGCGAGCGCCAGGACACCCTGGCCGGGGTGCGCCCGAACAGCCTGGAGAACTCGCCGCAGCTGCAATTGAAGGTGGACCGCGTGCAGGCGCAGTCGATGGGCCTGTCGGTCAGCGACATCTACCAGTCGATCCAGCTGATGCTGGCGCCGGTCTACGTCAACGACTTCTTCTACGAAGGCCGCATCAAGCGCGTCAACCTGCAGGCCGATGCGCCGTTCCGCACCGGTCCGGAATCGCTGCGCAACTTCTACGTGCCCAGCAGCACCTCCACCGACAGCAATGGGCTGCCGCAGATGATCCCGCTGAGCACGGTGGTGAGCTCGGACTGGATCTACAGCTCGCCGTCGTTGAGCCGCTACAACGGCTACTCGGCGATCAACATCGTCGGCAACCCGGCCCCGGGCGGCAGCTCCGGCCAGGCGATGAACGCGATGGAGGACATCGTCAACAACGACCTGCCGCCGGGCTTCGGCTTCGACTGGAGCGGCATGTCGTACCAGGAAATCATCGCCGGCAACACCGCCACGCTGCTGCTGGTGCTGTCGATCGTGGTGGTGTTCCTGTGCCTGGCGGCGCTGTACGAGAGCTGGTCGATCCCGGTGGCGGTGTTGCTGGTGGTGCCGATCGGCGTGCTCGGCGCGGTGGCGTTCTCGCTGCTGCGCGGCCTGCCCAACGACATCTACTTCAAGATCGGCCTGATCACGGTGATCGGCCTGGCGGCGAAGAACGCGATCCTGATCGTGGAATTCGCGGTGGAGCAGCGCGCGGCGGGCAAGACCCTGCGCGAGGCGGCGACCGAGGCGGCGCACCTGCGCTTCCGCCCGATCCTGATGACCTCGTTCGCGTTCATCCTCGGCGTGCTGCCGATGGCGATCTCCACCGGCGCCGGCGCCAATGCCCGCCACGCCATCGGTACCGGCGTGATCGGCGGCATGCTGTTCGCCACCGTGCTGGGCGTGCTGTTCATCCCGCTGTTCTTCGTGATGGTGCGGCGCATGCTCGGCGACAAGCTGGACGAGCCGTCCAAGGAGTACGCGGCGCTGCAGTTGGAAGGGCAGTCGCGGCATCAGCCGGATCGGTGAGGGGCCGGGATTGGGGATTCGGGATTCGAGTCCCCCCTCCGATCTGAACCTACTTCCTGTAGAGGCAAACAAAAAAAGCGGCCGCAAGGCCGCTTTTTTTGTTGTCTGGAAACTGATCAGGAGGCGCGTGGCTGAGGCTCACTTCAAGCGGGTATCCCGCGCCTGAGGAAATCCTGTGGGGGGGACTTCAGTCCCGACGCTTCCGGCGGGAAGGGTTACTCATCCCCCGCCGCGATCCACGCAAAGAAAAAGCGGCCCTGCGGCCGCTTTCCCGTCACCCGTCGAGAATCAGGAACCGGCCACTCCCCAATCCCCAATCCCCGATCCCGGCCTCATCGCAGGCCCGTCTCGTTGCGCGCGATCACCAAGCGCTGGATCTCGCTGGTACCTTCGTAGATCTCGGTGATCTTGGCGTCGCGGAAGTAGCGCTCCAGCGGCATTTCCTTCGAATACCCCATGCCGCCATGGATCTGCACCGCCTGGTGGGTGATCCACATCGCCGCTTCCGAGGCGGTCAGCTTGGCCACCGAGGCCTCCGTGGTGAAGCGCTGCCCCTGCCCCTTCACCCATGCCGCGCGCAGCGTCAGCAGCAGGGCCGCGTCGAGCTTGCACTTCATGTCGGCGATCTTGGCCTGGGTCATCTGGAACGCGCCGATCGGCGCGCCGAACGCCTTGCGCTCCTTCACGTAGTCCAGCGTGGCCTGGTAGGCGGCGCGGGCGATGCCGATCGCCTGCGAGGCGATGCCGATGCGGCCGGCGTCGAGCACGCTCATCGCGATCTTGAAGCCTTCGCCCGCGGTGCCCAGCACTTCCTCCGGGGTGGCGACGTAGTCCTGGAACTCGATCTCGCAGGTGGCCGAGGCGCGGATGCCGAGCTTGGGCTCGGTCTTGCCGCGGTGGAAACCCGGCTTGTCGGTGTCGACCACGAACGCGGTGATGCCGCGCGCGCCCTGCTCCGGATCGGTGACCGCGAACAGCACGATGTACTTGGCGACCGGGCCGGAGGTGATCCAGCTCTTCTTGCCGTTGATGACGAAGCTGCCGTCATCCTGGCGCACCGCGCGGCAGCGCATCGCGGTGGCGTCGGAACCGGACTGCGGCTCGGTCAGGGCGAAGGCGCCGATCTCGCGGCCTTCGGCGATGGCGCGCACGTACTTCTGCTTCTGCGCCTCGTTGCCGTTCTTGAGGATGCCCACGCAGAACAGCGAGTTGTTGACCGACACGATGGTGGAATGCGCCGCGTCGCCGGCGGCGATCTCGACCATCGCCAGCACGTAGGCGATCGGGTCCATGCCGGCGCCGCCGTATTCCTCCGGCACCTCGATGCCCATCAGCCCGTTCTCGCCGAGCAGGCGGATGTTGTCCAATGGAAATTCGCCGGTGCGGTCGTGATGCTCGGCGCTCGGCGCGATCCGTTCCTGGGCGATGCGTCGCGCCACGTCCTGGATCATCAATTGTTCTTCAGTAAAGCTGAAATCCACGTAGAACCCCTCCCGGGCTGTCTGGTCCGCCATTGTAGCCATCCAGACCATACGCAGGCGTGTGCGCGACTTGACCCGACGCGCCCGTCGGACCAAAATATCTCTATATCGCGATAGGAAGATATTATGGATCTGGAGGACTGGTCGAGCCGGCTCAAGGTGTTCGCCGATGCGACCCGTGTGCGCCTGCTGGCCCTGCTCGAACAGGAGGAGCTGACCGTGGCCGAGCTGTCGGCGATCACCCGGCTGGCGCAGCCACGCGTGTCCACGCATCTGGCCAAGCTCAAGGAGGCCGGGCTGGTACGCGACCGCCGCGCTGGCGTATCCGCCTATTATCGCTTCGACGAGACCCTGCTGGATCCGGCGCAGCGCGCCCTGTGGCTGGCGCTGAGCACCGGCAGCGACGATCCGCTGCTGCGCCAGGACGCCGAACGCGTGGCCGCGGTCCTGGCCAACCGTGCCGCCGACCAGAACTGGGCCGATTCGGTGGCCGGCGACATGGAACGCCACTACTCCCCGGGCCGCACCTGGGAAGCGCTGGCGCGCACCGCGCTGCCGCTGCTGGAAACCGGCGACGTGCTCGACATCGCCTCCGGCGACGGCGTGCTGGCCGAACTGGTCGCCCCGCACGCGCACCGCTACGTCTGCATCGACACCAGCGCGCGGGTGGTGGCCGCGGCCAGCGAACGCCTGCGCCGTCTGAGCAATGTGGAGGTGCGCGAGGGCGACATGCACGCCCTGCCCTTCGCCGATGCCAGCTTCGACCTGGTGGTGATGATGCACGCGCTGACCTACGCGGCCAAGCCGGCGCAGGCGGTGGCCGAATCGGCGCGGGTGCTGCGCCCCGGCGGGCGCCTGCTGCTGTGCAGCCTCGCCCGCCACGAGCACAAGGCCGCGGTGCAGGCCTATGGCCACGTCAACCTGGGCTTTTCCTCCAAGGAGCTGCGCAAGTTCGTGGACAAGGCCGAACTGGAGGTGTCCAGCCTGGAAACCGTGACCCGCGAGAAGCGGCCGCCGCATTTCGAGGTGATTTCCTTGATTGCGGGGAAGCCGGGATTGGGGAATCGGGATTCGGGATTGGAAAAGACAAAAGCCAAAGCGGGAGCCGGAGCATGACCAGCGCAACTGTTTCACGAATCCCCAATCCCCAATCCCCAATCCCGGGCCTGCCCTGGCTAAACCCACAGCGCGCGCAGAAACTGCTGCAGGCCCTGTCCGAGCGGATCCTGATCATCGACGGGGCGATGGGCACGATGATCCAGCGCCACGGGCTGCAGGAAGCCGACTACCGCGGCGAACGCTTCGCCGAGGGCTACGACAGCATCCAGGCCGCGCACGTGCACGGCCCCGGCTGCGATCACGCGCCGCAGGGCCACGACCTGAAGGGCAACAACGACCTGCTGCTGCTGACCCGCCCCGACGTCATTTCCGAGATCCATCGCGCCTATCTCGATGCCGGTGCCGACCTGCTCGAGACCAACACCTTCAACGCGACGTCGATCAGCCAGGCCGACTATCACCTGGAACACCTGGTCTATGAGCTCAACAAGGCCGGCGCGCGGGTCGCGCGCGACTGCTGCGACGCGGTCGAAGCACAGCAAGTCTGTGACGGCGGGCCGGACAAGCCGCGCTTCGTCATCGGCGTGCTCGGCCCGACCAGCCGTACCGCCTCGATCAGCCCGGACGTCAACGATCCCGGCTTCCGCAACACCAGTTTCGACGAACTGCGCGGGACCTATCGCGAGGCGATCGAGGGCCTGATCGACGGCGGCGCCGACACCCTGATGGTCGAGACGATCTTCGACACGCTCAACGCCAAGGCCGCGCTGTATGCGATCGAGGAAGTGTTCGACGCGCGCGGCGGGCGCCTGCCGGTGATGATCTCCGGCACCATCACCGACGCCTCCGGCCGCACCCTGTCCGGGCAGACCGCCGAGGCGTTCTACGCCTCGGTCGCGCACGGGCGGCCGCTGTCGGTGGGGCTGAACTGCGCGCTCGGCGCCAAGGACCTGCGCCCGCACGTGGAGACCCTGGCGCGGATCGCCGACGGCTACGTCAGCGCGCACCCCAACGCCGGCCTGCCCAACGCCTTCGGCGAGTACGACGAGACCCCCGAGGAAATGGCGGCGACGCTGCGCGAGTTCGCCGAATCCGGGCTGCTGAACCTGGTCGGCGGCTGCTGCGGCACCTCCCCCGCGCATATCCGCGCCATCGCCGAGGCGGTGCGCGGGCTGCCGCCGCGCGTGCCGCTGGCGGCGCAGGCGCAGGCCGCCTGAGATGTCCGCCGCGCGCACGCCCGCCCTCGCCACCCGCATCGCCCCGCGCATGCGCCACGCCGTCCGCGTGCGCGCCTGCCTGTCCCCGCTTCCGGAACGCTGAACCATGTCCTCCGCCCGCCACACCCGCCTGTCCGGCCTGGAGCCGCTGCTGCTGACCCCGGACCTGCTGTTCGTCAACGTCGGCGAACGCACCAACGTCACCGGCAGCGCGCAGTTCCGCAAGCTGATCAAGGAAGAACGCTACGAGGAAGCGGTGGACGTGGCGCGCCAGCAGGTCGCCAGCGGCGCGCAGATCCTCGACGTCAACATGGACGAGGGCCTGATCGATTCGGAGAAGGCGATGACCCGCTTTCTCAACCTGATCATGTCCGAGCCGGACATCGCGCGCATCCCGATCATGGTCGATTCCTCCAAGTGGAGCGTGATCGAGGCCGGGCTGAAGTGCCTGCAGGGCAAGAGCGTGGTCAACTCGATCTCGCTGAAGGAAGGCGAGGCGGTGTTCGTCGAGCATGCGCGCAAGGTGCTGCGCTACGGCGCCGCCGCGGTGGTGATGGCGTTCGACGAGCAGGGCCAGGCCGACACCTGCGCGCGCAAGGTCGAAATCTGCAGCCGCGCCTACCGGATCCTGACCGAGCAGGTCGGCTTCCCGCCGGAAGACATCATCTTCGACCCGAACATCTTCGCCGTGGCCACCGGCATCGAGGAGCACGACAACTACGCGGTGGACTTCATCGAGGCCACCCGCATCATCCGCAAGACCCTGCCGCACTGCCACGTGTCCGGCGGCGTCTCCAACGTGTCGTTCTCGTTCCGCGGCAACGAAACCGTGCGCCAGGCGATCCACTCGGTGTTCCTGTACCACGCGATCGCCGCGGGCATGGACATGGGCATCGTCAACGCCGGCGGCATGCCGATCTACGACGACCTGGACCCGGACCTGCGCGAGCGCGTGGAGGACGTGATCCTCAACCGCCGCCGCGACGGTACCGAGCGCCTGCTGGAGATCGCCGAGCGCTACAAGGGCAAGAAGGGCCAGAGCAGCGTCGAGGACCTGAGCTGGCGCGACAAGCCGGTGCGCGCGCGGCTGGCGCATGCGCTGGTGCACGGCGTGGACGCCTATGTGGAACTCGACACCGAGGAGGCGCGGCAGCAGTCCACGCGCCCGCTGGACGTGATCGAAGGCCCGCTGATGGACGGCATGAACGTGGTCGGCGACCTGTTCGGCGCCGGCAAGATGTTCCTGCCGCAGGTGGTCAAGTCGGCGCGGGTGATGAAGAAGGCGGTGGCCTACCTGCTGCCCTACATCGAGGCGGAGAAGCTGCGCACCGGCGACACCGGCAAGTCCAACGGCAAGATCGTCATGGCCACGGTCAAGGGCGACGTGCACGACATCGGCAAGAACATCGTCGGCGTGGTCCTGGCCTGCAACAACTTCGACGTGATCGACCTGGGGGTGATGGTGCCGACCCAGACCATCCTCGATCGCGCGCGCGCCGAGAACGCCGACATCATCGGCCTGTCCGGGCTGATCACCCCATCGCTGGAAGAGATGACCCATGTCGCCCGCGAGATGCAGCGGCAGGGCTTCTCGATGCCGCTGCTGATCGGCGGCGCCACCACCTCGCGCGCGCACACCGCGCTGAAGATCGACCCGCACTATGCGGCGCCGACGGTGTGGGTCAAGGACGCCTCGCGCGCGGTCGGCGTGGCGCAGTCGCTGATCTCCAAGGACCTGCGCGCGGCCTTCGTCGCCGCCAACGACGCCGACTACGCCGAGATTCGCCAGCGCCACAAGAACCGCGGCGACGCCAAGCGCCTGGTGTCGCTGGACAAGGCGCGCGCGCAACGCTTCGACGGCGGCTGGGACGGCTACACGCCGCCGGCGCCGCGGCAGCCCGGCCTGCACGTGTTCGACGACTACCCGCTGGACGACCTGATCCCGCTGATCGACTGGACCCCGTTCTTCCAGGCCTGGGAACTGGCCGGCAAGTTCCCCGCGATCCTCACCGATGCGATCGTCGGCCAGCAGGCCAGCGAGCTGTACCGCGACGCGCGCGCCATGCTCGAGCGCATCGTCGCCGAGAAGTGGCTGACCGCCAAGGCGGTGTTCGGGCTATGGCCGGCCAATAGCGTGGGCGACGATGTGGTGGTCCTGACGGACCACCGGGAATCGGGAATGGGGAATGGGGAATCGGAACGCGATGGCGCGGCGCTCGACCATTCCCGATTCTCCATTCCCCATTCCCTGCATTTCCTGCGCCAACAGGTCGACAAACCCGTCGAGCGCCCGGATTTCTGCCTGGCCGACTTCATCGCCCCGCGCGACAGCGGCAAGCAGGACTGGATCGGCGCGTTCGCGGTCACCGCCGGCATCGGCATCGAGCCGCACGTGGCGCGGTTCGAGGCGGCGCACGACGACTACAACGCGATCCTGCTCAAGGCGCTGGCCGACCGCCTGGCCGAGGCGCTGGCCGAACGCCTGCACCAGCGCGTGCGCACCGAGTTCTGGGGCTATGCGCAGGACGAGGCGCTGAACAACGAGGCCCTGATCGCCGAGCAGTACCGCGGCATCCGCCCTGCCCCCGGCTATCCGGCCTGCCCCGAGCACAGCGAGAAGCAGACCCTGTTCGCACTGCTCGATGCCGGGCGCAACGCCGGCATGACCTTGACCGAGAGCTTCGCCATGCTGCCCACCGCGGCGGTGTCCGGCTACTACTTCAGCCACCCGCGCAGCCAGTACTTCGTGGTCGGGCGCCTGGGCAAGGACCAGGTCGCCGACTACGCGCGCCGCAAGGGCGTGCCGGTGCAGCAGGCCGAGCGCTGGCTGGCCTCGAACCTGGATTACGATCCGGAGTGAGGCCCTGGGCCGTCGCAGGCGCGCCCAGCATCGCCTGCTTCGCCATCACACACGCCCTTCCCGCCCACCGCCCATGCCGATGCCCACCTCGTCCCCGCTGAAGATCGTGGTCACCGGCAGCGCCGGCCGGGTCGGCCGCGCGATCCACATCCGGCTCGCGCGCGAGCACCGCGTCAGTGGCTTCGACCGGACGCCCTGCTCCACCGCCGACTGGGTCGGCGACCTCGACGACGCCGCGCTGCTGGCGCGGGCGCTGCACCGCGCGGACGCGGTGATCCACACCGCCGCGCTGCATGCCCCGCACGTCGCACATGTGCCGGCGGCGCGCTTCCGCCAGGTCAACGTCGACGGCACGCGCCGCGTGCTGGATGCGGCCGCGGCGGCCGGCGTGCGCCGCATCGTGTTCACCAGCACCACCGCGCTGTACGGCAGCGCCGCCACTCCCGACGGCAGCGCCGGCTGGGTCGACGAAATGCTGACGCCGCAGCCGCAGACCATCTACCACCATACCAAGCTGGAGGCCGAGGCGCTGCTGCGCGAAGCGGCCGACCAGGGTGGGCCGAGCGTGCGCATCCTGCGCATGTCGCGCTGCTTCCCGGAACCGGTCAACGTGATGGCCGCGTTCCGCCTGCATCGCGGCATCGACGCACGCGACGTCGCCGAGGCCCATGCCGCGGCGTTGCGGGATGCCGGACCAGGGGCGGCGACGTTCGTGATTTCCGGGGCCACGCCGTTCCCGCGCGAGGATTGCGCCGACCTGCACGGCGCGGCACCGGCGGTCCTGCAACGCCGTGCGCCGGCGCTGGTGGCGGCGTTCGCGCAACGCGGCTGGGCGCTGCCGGAACGGATCGATCGCGTCTATTCGCCGCAACGGGCGCTGGACGCACTGGGCTGGCAACCGCGCCATGGTTTCGCCGAGGTGTTGCACCAGTACGACACGCATGTCCCCGAGGTGCTCCCGCCTAATGATGGAAGCGCGGCCAGCGACTGAACGCCCGGCCCCGATCGGTATCGTGGTCGGACGGTGAGGCAAGGACGCGAGCGCTACCCGCGGACCTGGCACCGCGTTGGCGGATACGCCGGATCCGCCACCGCGCAAACGCATTGCACGCTCCGCATGCGCCGACGGCCGCGAACCGGAAGCGCCGGCGTTTTTCCGGCAGGTTCGCGAATCCCGGCAAGCAATTGATCAGTAAAGCGAAATTCCTGAGCACCATGAAACTGAGCAAGACGCTTCCTTCCCCTTCACGTCGCCACGTACCCGTTTCGCGGAATCGAAATTTTTTCCTTAATCCCCGCCGACAGTTATGCTGACGGTGTCGCGTCCTCACGGACGCGTGGATTGAAACAAAATGGCCGAGTGGGTCAAGGGCGGCGGCGCGCTCGTCGCGTCCTCACGGACGCGTGGATTGAAACACCATCGCCATGTGCCGGCTCTCGGCCGCTGTGTGCGTCGCGTCCTCACGGACGCGTGGATTGAAACCATTGCAGCGCCGGCACGCGGTGCATGGGGCCACCGTCGCGTCCTCACGGACGCGTGGATTGAAACAATTCAATCTCGCTCACGACTGTGCCTCCGGTGACGTCGCGTCCTCACGGACGCGTGGATTGAAACTGCGCCAGCCTGGCGGACGTGTTCGACAACGAGGGTCGCGTCCTCACGGACGCGTGGATTGAAACTCAGACGCGGCGAAGGACCTGATCAGCGGCAGCTCGTCGCGTCCTCACGGACGCGTGGATTGAAACGGTTCCGCCGTGCTGCTTTCGATGTTTGCCGCGGGTCGCGTCCTCACGGACGCGTGGATTGAAACTCGTAGAAGCGATCCGCGACGATGAGCCCGTGGCTGGTCGCGTCCTCACGGACGCGTGGATTGAAACTTGCCCTCGGCATGCTTGTCGCCCTCCTTGGACGGTCGCGTCCCTACGGACGCGTGGATTGAAACTGTCCGACCTGCTGCGTTGACGCCTCAACACCACGTCGCGTCCTCACGGACGCGTGGATTGAAACTTCGCCATCGAGACCACCACGCCTAAGGGCACATGGGTCGCGCCCTCACAGGAGCGGCGGCACTCAACGCTCAGCGCAACAACACCGAAATGCCCAGGCCGCCCTGCCAGTCGTCGGTCTGCGCCGACAGGCCGCGCAGTACCGACAGATCCAGTTGCACGCGCTCGGCGAACAGCCAGGTGACGCCGCTGCCGAGGGCGCGCATCTCGTCCTCGCCGCCACCGATGCCGGCTTCGACGTAAGCGCTGAGGGTGTCGCCGGCGTAGAAGGTGTAGCTGGGCGAGACGCTCCAGCCGGAGCCGTCCTCGCTGTCGCTGAGGTTGCCGTACAGCGCCAGGCTGCGCTCTCCGGGAAGATCCCAGCCGGCGCTCACGCCGAGGTCGTAGCGGTGTCCGGCCTCGCCGTACGGCGAGCGCCCGACCGGCAGGCTGGCGCTGCCCAGCATTGCCCAGGTGAAGCCGTCGCGCGCGCTCGGCAAGGCCTGCTTGATGCCGATGCTGGCATCGCCGCCGCTGTGCCCACGCCAGTCCTCACCGCCGCCGCGTACCCGTTGCCAGACCTGGCTGTCGATCGCCAACTGCAACTCGGTACGCGCGCTCAGGCCGATCCGCAGCCGGCTGTCGGCGACGTACTCGGTACTGCGCACGCCGCCGCTGCGATCGTAGCTGCCGTCGAAGAACGCCTGCTCCCAGGCCACCTGGCCGCTCCCCAGGGTGGTCGACGCGAAGCCGATCCCGGGCCGGTCGAAGGCCGGCGCATCCTCGGCGCTGGCCACGCCGGCGATGCCCGCATGGGCGGCCAGCAGCAGCATGCAGCGCATAAGCGCGGCCGCTCTGCGCCGACCCCGATCTGTGGCGACGCAGCCCCCCAAAGACGGCCGTGGCGCAAGAGAGGATGAAACAGGCATGCGCGAACTCCTTGCGTGCGGGGGACGACGGGGTACGCCTCAAGGCGCCGCTGGCGAGTGTGCCTGGATCGACTCGATGTGCGCCGTGAAGCCCGGCAACAGCACGCGATTGCCGTAACCGCTGAGGTGGTCGGCATCGAAGAACAACGGTCGCCCGTCGCGCATGCCCGCGCAGCGCTCAGCGTCGCACAGCGCCGGCAGCGGATCCCACACCGTGGCATGCGGCAACCGCGCGGCGATCCGCTGCAGGCTCTGCAGCACCGGCGCGCGGTAGCGTTCCATGGTCGCGCGCTGGATCTCGGTGCCGCGCGCGCAGATCGCATTGCCGCGGTTGAACCAGTCCGAGCAGCGGTATGGCGGCGCGCGCAACAGCGGCTTGGGCGCCTCGAACACGATGCGCACGCCACGCTGCGCCAGCGGCTGCAGCAGCGCGACCGCCGCGTCCTCGCCGGCCGCGCGCGCGGCCCGCGCCGCGGCGCTGTCCTGCTCGGCCATGACCGCCGCCTCGTCGAACAGTTCGGTCTGCTCGGCCAGGCGCAGCAGCCGCAACGCGGGCAGGAACAGCACATCGCCGTCGCGCGCATGCGCGGCGACGTCGTCCAGGGTGCTGCGCTCGTAGGCCTGGCACCCGGCGTGCGTCGCCTGCCAGGCCTGCAGGCCGACGATCGCGCAACCGCCAACACCATACAGGCGGACCGCCACGCCGCGCTGCAGGGCGAAACGGCGCAGCAGTTCGTTGTAGGCCAGCGCATGCGAATCGCCAGCGACGAACAGTTGGGTCGGCTTGCGCGGCGTCTCCAGGCCGCTGGCGCGCAGGTCGCACTCGCCGCGCTCGAACGATTTGGCGCCGCCCACATGCCCGGTCCTGAGCGCGCAGTGCGGAAAGTCCTTGCGTAGGTCCTTGGCGTAGGCATACCAGTCCAGCGGATGCCGGCTCACCGTGCTCAGCGAGTAGTAGCGCTGCGTGTCCAGCAGCAGCGCATGCGCGCCGGCCGCGAGCAGGATCAGGCCCAGCCCGGCGGCGACGGTCCGCGCCGGCGTGCGTGCCTTGCCGATGCGGCCGCTGCGCCACGGCAGTTCCACCCAGCGATACGACGCGATCGCCAGCGCCGCCACCAGCAGCAGCGCCAGTGTCTTGGCCAGCGCCGAGTCCAGGCCAACCGTCCAGCGGAACAGCACGAACACCGGCCAATGCCACAGGTACAGCGAATAGGAGACGCGGCCGATCGCGACCACCGCGCGCTGCGACAGCGCCCGCCTGGTCCAGCCGGCGGGAGCGCCATGCAGCAGCGCGAGCAGGCCCAGCGTGCCGAGCGCCGGCCACAGCCCGTCGGGCCACGGCGAATGGCCTGGACGCGCACGCCACAATCCATACCCGACCGCCGCCAGCGCCAGCGCCAGCAACGGCGAGCGCCAGGTCCAGGCCGCGCGCGGCGGCGGCGCCATGCCCGCGTCGAAGCGTCCGCGCAAGGCCAGCAGTTGGTACAGCAACACGCCGCTGCCCAGTTGCCAGAAACGCGCGGTGGTCAGGTAGAACGCGTCGCCGGCGTCGCCGCCACCGCGGCTGCGCACGAACGCATAGGCCAGCGATGCGGCCGACGCCAGCGCCACCAGCAGCGTGGACCACGCGCGGCCGCGGCCGCCGCGGTTCCAGGCCAGGAACAGCAGCGGAAACAGCAGGTAGAACTGCTCCTCCACGCCCAGCGACCAGGTATGCGTGTACGGGTTGAATTCGGCCTTGGGCGAGAAATAGTCGTTGCCGGTGGCGGCCAGCACCCAGTTGCTGAGGCCGACGAAGGCCATGCGCCCGGTCTTGGCGCTGGTCTCGCTCAGCCAGGAGTCGGGAATGAACAGACCGCTGGCCAGACCGGTCGCCAGCAGGCAGGCCACCAGCGCTGGCGCGATGCGGCGCATGCGGCGCGCGTAGAACTGCGCGAACACGCCCAGGCTGCCGGCCGCGGGCAGGCGCTGCAGCGAGGCGCTGACCACGAACCCGGAGATCACGAAGAACACGTCGACGCCGGTGAAGCCGCCCGGCAGCCAGCGAGGATCGAGGTGGTAGGCGATCACCGCCACCACCGCCAACGCGCGCAAGCCATCCACATAGGGCAGATAGCCCGACGCGTGCGCCGACGGCGCGGCATGCAGACGCGCCGCGCCTGGCGCCTCCTTCCCTGGACCCATGGCGCTTACCAGATCAGATCGTCTGGGATCTGGTACTTGGGATCGGCATAGGGGTCTTCCTCGGCGCTGGCATTCGGGTCGACCCGCAGCGCCACCGCCGCCGGGAAGATCGCCTCGGCCTGGTCCAGCAGCGCCGCCGTCACCAGCAGATAGCGCCCGTTCTGCTGCAGCACGCCCAGCTCGCCGGCGTTGAGCGCCTTGAGCTGCTCGGCGGTGACGTAGATGCGCTTGATCTTGCCGCCATACGGGAAATGGCGGGCGATGTCGGCGTCGGCCGCGTTCAATGCCTGGCCCTGCAGCAGTTCATCGAGCTTGGCGCGCGCCTCGCGGCGCAGGCGCGCCTGTTCCTGCTTGAGCCGTTCGGCCTCGATGCGCTCGTCCTTCTCGCGCTGCGCGCGGATCGCATAGGCCTTGGCCAGGTCGATGTCCTCGCGGCTGCGCGGCGGCCGTGCGCCCTGCGGCCGCGCTTGCGGCTGCCCGGGCGCGCCTTGCGGCCTGCCCGCGCCCTGCGGACGGCCGCGGCGATCGCCGGGCGCCTGCGCGCGCGTGCCGCCGGGCTTGCCGCCAGGCGCACCGCCGCCGGCATTGCGCTCGCCGCGCGCCGCATCGCCATGCGCCGGGCGCTGTCCCGGCCGTGCCCGCGATGCGGGCGGCGCGGAAGGCGCATTGCGTTCGGGTCTGGGCACGGGCTTGAAGCCCAGGCCGAGCAACTGGTCGCGGAGGGTATCGCTCATCGGGTCGGGATCGGTTGGTGGATCAGTAGTGCGGCGGAGGCGGTTCGTCGGCGGGATCGGCGTACAGCGTGCTGCGCACCTTGCCCAGGTCTTCCAGCAGGTGGCGCAGCAACGTCGCGTTGCGCTGGCTTTCGGCACGCGCCTCGGCCAACGCATCGCTCAGTTCGGACAGCGCCTGTTCCTGAAAGGACAGGCGCGTCTCCAACTCGATCAACCGGTTCTCCAGCAATCGATCCTGGGTGGAAAAATCATGCTGCACGGATCGAACGTCCGCGGCCGATGCCATAGTACGCGAGGTCGAAGGTCTCGATTTCCTGCGGATCGTAGAGATTGCGCCCATCGAACACCACCGCGTCGCCGAGCAGTTCCTTGATCCGGGTGAAATCCGGGCTGCGGAACTGCTTCCACTCGGTGACCACGACCAGCGCATCGGCGCCTTCCAGCGCGGCGAAGGCGTCCTCGCAGAAGGTCAGGTCGTCGCGTTCGCCGAAGATGCGCTTGGCTTCATGGGTCGCTTCCGGATCGTAGGCGCGCACCTTCGCCCCGGCCTCCCACAGCTGCGCCAACAGACGGCGGCTGGACGCGGCGCGCATGTCGTCGGTATTGGGCTTGAACGCCAGGCCCCACACCGCGAAGGTCTTGCCGGCCACGCCGGTGCCGCCGTAGTGGCGCTGGATCAGTTCGTACAGGTGGCCCTTCTGCGCCTCGTTGACCGCCTCCACCGCATCCAGCAGCTGGGCCTGGTGGCCGTACTGCTGCGCGGTGCGCGCGAGCGCCTGCACGTCCTTGGGGAAGCACGAGCCGCCATAGCCGGCGCCCGGGTAGATGAAGTGCCAGCCGATGCGCGGATCCGAGCCGATGCCCTGGCGCACCTTCTCCACGTCGGCGCCGACGCGCTCGGCGATGTTGGCGATCTCGTTCATGAAACTGATCTTGGTCGCCAGCATCGCGTTGGCCGCATACTTGGTCAGTTCGGCCGACCGCACGTCCATCTCCACGATGCGGTCGTGGTTGCGGTTGAACGGCGCGTACAGGCGGCGCAGGCGCGCGGCGGTGCCCGGCTTGCTGCTGCCGATCACGATGCGGTCCGGGCGCATGCAGTCGGCGACCGCGTCGCCTTCCTTCAGGAACTCCGGATTGGACACCACGTCGAACTCGATCGCCTCGCCGCGCTTGTCCAGTTCCTCGGCGATCGCCGCGCGCACCTTGTCGGCGGTGCCGACCGGCACGGTGGACTTGTTGACCACCACGGTCGGCCCCTGGATGTGCTGGCCGATGGTGCGGGCCACCGCCAGGACGTACTGCAGATCGGCGCTACCGTCCTCGTCCGGCGGCGTGCCGACGGCGATGAACACGATATCCCCATGCGCGATGGCGCTGGCCGCGTCGGTGGTGAAGAACAGCCTCCGTGCGGCGTGATTGGCCTTGACCATCGGCGAGAGGCCAGGCTCGTAAATCGGGACTACGCCCTTGTTGAGCCCATCCACTTTGGCTTGGTCGATGTCCACGCACACCACGTGATGGCCGACCTCGGCCAGACAGGTTCCGGTGACGAGCCCGACATAGCCGGTGCCGAATATCGCTACGCGCATGAAATCTCCTCTCGGTTATTGAAGGATGCCCAACAGTTCCACGTCGAAGGTCAGCATGGAATCCGGACCGATCGGACCGCCCGGCGTGCCCTGCGCGCCGTAGCCCAGGTTGGACGGAATCCAGAAACGGTACTTGGAGCCGACCGGCATCAGCGCCACGCCCTCGCTCCAGCCCGGGACCACCTGGCTGAGCGAGAACTCGGCCGGCTGCCCGGTCTTGTACGAGCTGTCGAACACCTGCCCGTCGATCAGCCGGCCCTCGTAATTGACCCGCACCTTGCTGGTCGGCATCGGCCGCTCGCCGCTGCCCTGACGCAGCACCATGTACTGCAACCCCGACGGCGTGGTGACCACGCCCTTCTGGGTCTTGTTCTTGGCCAGGAAATCGTTGCCCTTCTGGCGGTTCTCGGCGGCCAGGCCGGCCTGCTTGGCGCTCATCTCGGCCTGCTTGGCGGCGGCGAAGGCCTGCAAGGTGGCGGTCGCCTGTTCCTGGGTCAGCGCCGGCTCGCCCTTGGCGAAGGCGGTGCGCAACGCGCTCATCAGCGTGGGCAGATCGATCTCGTCCTTGATCTGCGCCAGCGACGGGCCGACCGCGCGATCGCCGAGCATCAGGCCCACGTTCTGCTTGGACACCGGCGGCGGCTGGCTGCCCGGCGCCATGCCCGGCACCGGCTGGCCGCTGCGCGCGGCCAACTGGGTGCGCAACGCGGCGTCGGTGGCCTGGGTCTGCTCGTCGGACAGCAGGGGCTGGCCGCCCTTGAACGCGTTCTCGATCGCGCGCTGCATGGCGTCCACGTCGATGTCCTGGGCGATGGGCTCGAACGAACGCGCCACGTCCATGCCGATCGCGTAGCTGACCTTCTGCTTCTCGCTGGTCAGCGCCGCCGGCTTGGCGCCCGGCGCCTGCGCGAACGCACTACCCGCCACCACGGCCATCCCCATCAACAGCGACGCCGCAACGCCGCGCATTCCCTTCTTCATTCGCTACTTTCCTGGAAGTGAACTGGAGCGCCGCGATGGCGCAGAGGCCGCATTGTCGCATGCGCGGCAACGATATCGACCCGGTTTCAGTGTGATGCCGGCTGCGCTTTCAGTTCGCGTTCGATGGCCGCGCGCAAGGCCGCATCGTCGGGCGCGACCTTGCTCGGAAACTGCGCCACCACGCGTCCGTCGCGCGCGATCAGATACTTGTGGAAGTTCCAGCCCGGCGCCACGCCGGTGGCCTGGGTCAGCTGCTTGTACAGCGGCGTGGCGGCGTCGCCGGTCACGTGCACCTTCTCGAACATCGGGAACTTCACGCCGTAGGTCAGGGTGCAGAATTCCTGGATCTGCTTCTCCGATCCGGGCTCCTGACCCTTGAAGTCGTTGGACGGGAAGCCGAGCACGCTGAAGCCCTGCGCCGCGTACTGCTGCTGCAGCTTCTCCAGGCCGTCGTACTGCGGGGTGTAGCCGCACTTGCTGGCCGTGTTGACCACCAGCAGCACCTTGCCGCCATAGGCCTTGTTCAGATTCACCTTGTCCTTACCGGCCAGCGGACGGTAGTCCTGGTCCAGCAGCGAGGCCGCCCAGGCGTTGCCGACGGTGCCGGCGGTGGCCAGGATCGCAAGGAAAAACAGTCGCTTGGGAAATTTCATCGGGACACCGTGTCGAGAAGAAAGGGATGGGCGGGAACTAGCCCACAGGTTGGGTCGGTCATCGTGTTGACATGACGTGTAACGGTGTTATAGTTAAATACAACACCACTCATCCAGAGCAGGGGACACGATGAACCTTCACCGCATGCAGCGCAGCCTTCCGGCCCTGGTCATCGTCGGCGCCCTGCTCTCGGCGAGTTGGGTCGGCGCCCAGTACGGCCAGGGACGGTCGCCCGATTATGGCGCCAGCGAGCCGCAGGAAGACAGCGACGCCGCACCCGCCGCACCCGCGCGGCGCATGCGCGCCTCGCTGTCGATGCCCTATTTCTCCTTCGCGCACACGCTGCGCCCACGGAGCTGACCATGAGCGACATCCAATGGAGCGACGGCGCTCCGATCTACCGCCAACTGAAGGACCGGGTCATCGCGATGATGCTCGACGGCATCCTCAAGCCGGGCGACGCCCTGCCCTCTGTGCGCCAGGTCGCCGCCGAGTACCAGCTCAACCCGATCACCGTCTCGCGCGCTTACCAGGAACTGGCCGACGAGGCCCTGGTCGAGAAGCGCCGCGGGCTGGGCATGTTCATGACCGAGGAAGCGGCCAAGAAGCTGCGCGGCAGCGAGCGCGACCGCTTCCTCAACGAAGAGTGGCCCCTGGTGCTGGAACGGATCCAGCGCCTGGGCCTGACACTGGAAGACTTGTTGCCACCGGGGAAAACACCATGACTGCCGCTGTCGCCGCATCCGAATCCGTCGTCTCCGCGCGCTCGCTGCGCAAGACCTACAACCACAAGCCGGCGCTGGCCGACACCTCCTTCGCGATCGCGCCGGGCCGCATCGTCGGCCTGATCGGCCCCAACGGCGCCGGCAAGACCACCGCGCTGAAGGCGGTGCTCGGCCTGACCGCGGTCGAAGGCGAGCTGCGCGTGCTGGGCATGGACCCGCGCAAGCAGCGCAACGCGCTGATGAACGAGGTGTGCTTCATCGCCGACGTGGCGGTGCTGCCGCGCTGGATGCGGGTGCGCGAGGCGATCGACTTCGTCGCCGGCGTGCATCCGCGCTTCGACCGCGCCAAGTGCGAGCGCTTCCTGGCCAACACCAAGCTCTCGCCCAAGCTGCGCGTGCGCGAGATGTCCAAGGGCATGATCGTGCAGCTGCACCTGGCGCTGGTGATGGCCATCGACGCGCGCCTGCTGGTGCTCGACGAGCCGACCCTGGGCCTGGACATCCTGTACCGCAAGGAGTTCTACCAGCGCCTGCTGGAGGACTACTTCGACGAAGAGAAGACCATCATCATCACCACCCACCAGGTGGAGGAGATCGAGCACATCCTCACCGACGTGCTGTTCATCCGCGACGGCCGCATCGTGCTCAGCGCCGACATGGAGCACATGGCCACCCGCTACACCGAACTGCTGGTGCCGGCCGAGCGCGTGGAGGCGGCGCGCGCGCTGCAGCCGATCGACGAGCGCGGCCTGCCGTTCGGCAAGACCGTGTTCCTGTTCGACGGCGTGCCGCAGGCGCAACTGGCCGCGCTCGGCGAAACCCGCACCCCCGGCCTGGCCGACCTGTTCGTCGCCATCATGAAGGGCACCTACGCATGAACGCTCCCGCCAAGTCCATCTCCTCCCTGTCCACGTTCAAGTGGCTGCTCAAGCGCGAGTACTGGGAACACCGCGGCGGTTTCCTGTGGGCGCCGGTCATCGCCGGCACCATCGTCACCGTGCTGTACGCGCTGCTGGCGCTGATCGGCACCATGGCCGGGCACGGCAACAACGCCAACAGCATCGACTGGAACGGCAACCCGCAGAAGGTGAACGAGATCATCGGCGCGGTCGGCGACGGCACCATGCTGGCCGGCGTGATGATGGCCTGCATCGTGCTCGGCTTCGTGGTGTTCTTCTACGCGCTGGGCGCGCTGTACGACGACCGCCGCGACCGCAGCGTGCTGTTCTGGAAGTCGCTGCCGCTGTCGGACCTCAGCACGGTGCTGTCCAAGGCCGCCTGGGCGCTGCTGCTGGCGCCGCTGGTGGCGATCGGCATCGGCCTGCTGATCGGCATCGCGCTGTGGGTGGTGACCGCATTGACCATTTCGGTCAACGGCATCCCGCAGAGCAGCGCGCTGTTCACCCACTCGCATCCGCTGCGCATCATCGGCGGCGTGCTGGCGAACCTGCCGATCTACGTGATGTGGTCGCTGCCGACCATCGGCTGGCTGATGTTCTGCTCGGCCTGGGCCCGCACCAAGCCGTTCCTGTGGGCGGTGCTGATCCCGATCCTGGGCTGCGTGATGGCGAGCATGATGGGCATCCTGCCGAGCCTGCACGTCAACCACAACGCGATCTGGTACACGGTGGTCTACCGCGGCCTGCTGAGCGTGCTGCCGGGCACCTGGCTGCCGGTGCTCAACGAAACCGCGCCGCCCACGCACATCGACGGCCCGCAGGACCTGGCCAACGCGATCCAGCTCAGCGACGCCTGGCGCATCTTCCAGAGCGCCGACATCTGGGTCGGCGCCGCCATCGGCCTGGCCTTCATCGTCGCGGCGATCTACCTGCGCCGCTGGCGCGACGACAACTGATGCGCCTGAA
>Ga0207650_10000856_pt1 | contig 23101 bp, 20 predicted proteins | sample KBSS63metaG_FD_184325 | JGI IMG/M metagenome (GOLD analysis project Ga0207650, IMG submission 184325) | Switchgrass rhizosphere microbial communities from Kellogg Biological Station, Michigan, USA - KBS S6-3 metaG (SPAdes) (version 2) | ecosystem: Host-associated > Plants > Roots > Rhizosphere...
GATGGCGATGCCGACCGAGCACGAGATCATCACCTCGCGACCCTCGGCCTGGTACGGCTGCGAGAGGCCCTGGATCAGGCGGTCGGCGACGTGGGCGATTCCCTCCTGCGTCGTCACGTTGCTGAGCAGGAGCAGGAACTCGTCGCCGCCGACGCGGGCGACGACGTCCTTGCCGCGCGACATCGCCTTCAGGCGCTGGCCGACCTGCTCGAGGACGATGTCGCCGATCGAGTGGCCGTAGGTGTCGTTGACCGGCTTGAAGCCGTCGAGGTCGATGAACAGCAGGGCCAGCCGGCTGGCGCTGGCGTCGGCCTTGGTGGCGGCAGCGGCGAGCCGGTCCTCGAAGTAGACGCGGGTCGGCAGCTGCGTCAGGCTGTCGACGGTCGGCGCGGCGCTGACCGTGCGCCGCGGCGGCTCGTCGTCGTGCGTGCCGGCGCTGTGCAGCGCCTCGAGCATCACCAAGGCCATGCCGATCAGCGCGCCGATGAGCACGGTTTCGGCCCACGCGGTCACCGTCGACGGGTCGGTCTCGGCCGAGACCGACGCCGCCAGCGTCAGCAGGCTGGCGCAGAGCAAGGCGCTGCCGATCCGGGTAGCGCGCAGTTTCCTGCTCGGCTTGAACTCGAGGCCGAGCCCGACCAGAAGGGTCGCCAGGACGAAGACCGCAATGCCGGGGCCCAGGGCGCTGAACACGACGGTCGCCCGAAACAGGCCTGGCGTGGCGAACACCGAATGCGCGTAGGCGACCAGCAGCGTGACCACTGCCAGTCCCGCGAACGTCGGCAGGGTCCGGCGCGTCGCCGCCACGGCGGTAATGAGGGCGAGCCCGGCAAGGCCCCAGGCGAGGCCGCCGGCGAGGAAGGGAATGCCGAGGACGCTGCCGGCGTCGAGCGGCGCGATGAAGTGGCCGGGCCACCAGAGGCCGAAGCCGCCGAGCAGCACGGCGCAGGCCTTGAGCCGGAGGGCGGCCGGCCGCATGCGATTGCGCGACACGGCGAAGATCTCGGCGGCCAGCCACAGCAGCGTCGCACTGACGGCGAGGCCGACGACGCAGGGCAGCAGCCGGTGGCTTTCCAGGAGATTCATGAAGCGCTGTGCCCGCTCGTGCGCAAGGTGGCGAGTGATCCCCCCGCGGGAGCACCGACTCGTTCATTTCGGTACCGCGGGCGGTACCTTGAGCACCTTTGGCCGAGATTTCGGGGTCAGGCGCCGCGGCAGACCGTCGGCTTGCCGGGCCGGCGCAGGTGGATGTGACCGTGCGCCGTTGAAAATCGCACGCTTTGTCGGCGCTGGCGCCGACCGGCAGCGTGCCGGCCGAGAAATCAGGCAGCGCGCGCGATGCGCTTGCCGGTGATCACGACGGTCGGCAGCGTGATCGAAGGCGTCGCTGCGGCGGGAACGGCCTGCTTCGCGACGGGCCGCTGCTGCGCTTCGGCGGCGAAGCCGAGGCCGGCGGTGGCGAGGATGGCGAAAAGGGCGGCGGAAGCGGTGAGGCGGCTGATCATGGCGGGCTCCTGAGTGGGCTGCGGGTCGATGGAGCGGACTCTAGGCACGCCTTCGCCGCGCCGGAAGCGCATTGCGACGAAGGCCGCGAGTTGGGCGACGAAGCGCGCCAGGGGGCGATGAATGCAGCGCCGCCGGCGCGGCTCGAGACCCGCCTCGCGCGTCAGATCGGCGCGGTGCGCAGGCGCAGCCAGGCCAGCGCGGCACCCTCGAGGCGCGGCGCCAGGCGCTCGGCGACGACTGCGTGGTAGCCGTTGAGCCAGGCGATCTCGTCGGCGCGCAGCAGCGATGAATCGATGCAGCGCGTGTCGATCGGGCACAGCGTCAGCGTCTCGAACTCCAGGAACTCGCCGAACTCGCTGCCGAGTTGCGGCGCAGGCACGTTGAGGACGAGGTTCTCGACCCGCACGCCCCACTGGCCGGGCCGGTAGACGCCCGGCTCGATGCTCGTGATCATCCCCGGCTGCATCGCCATCGCCGGCTCGGCGACGGCGCGAGAGATCGTCTGCGGGCCCTCGTGGACGTTGAGGAAATAGCCGACGCCGTGGCCGGTGCCGTGGCCGTAGTCGAGGCCCAGCGCCCAGAGCGGCGCCCGCGCGATCGCGTCGAGCATCGGCCCCGGCGTGCCGCGCGGGAAGCGCGTGCGGCTGAGCGCCATCGTGCCGCGCAGGACGGTCGTCACGTCGCGCCGCTGCGCCTCGCTGATCCGGCCGATCGGCCACATGCGCGTGATGTCGGTGGTGCCGCCGACGTACTGCGCGCCCGAGTCGATCAGGAGCAGGCCGTCGCCTTCGATCGTCGCGTGCGATTCCGGCGTCGCCCGGTAGTGCGGCATCGCGCCGTTGGCGTTGAAGGCGGCGATCGTCGCGAAGCTCGGCCCGACGTAGCCCGGCCGGCGCGCGCGCGCCTCGGCGAGCTTCTCGTCGATCGTCAGCTCGGTGATCGGCGTGCGCCGCGACGGGTCGGCGAGGGCCGCCTCGAACCACGCGTAGAACTCGCACATCGCGACGCCGTCCTCGATCATGGCGTGGCGCACGTTGGCCGCCTCGGCGTCCGTCTTCCTGCTCTTGGCGAGTGTGCTGGGGTTGATCGCCTCGATGCGCGCCGCCCGGCTGCGCTCGACCAGACCGAGCGTGGTGCGGCGCGGGTCGACGAGGAGCCGCGCTGTCGCTGGCATGGCCGCGAGCGCGCCGGCGACGTCGTCGTAGGGCGCGACGCGAACGCCGTCGGCAGCGAGTGCGGCGGCGAGCGCGGAATCGATCTTGCCGGCGCCGACGTAGAGGGTCGCCGCGCCCTGGTCGAGGAGCAGATGGGCCAGGAAGACCGGGTTGTAGCCGACGTCGGCACCGCGCAGGTTCAAGAGCCACGCGATGTCGTCGACAGTCGAGATCAGGTGGTGCGTCGCGCCGGCCTCGGCCATCGCCGCGCGCACTTGCGCCAGCTTGCCCGCGCGCGCATGCGGCGCCGCGCTGCCGGTGTGCTCATAGACCTTCGCCGCCGGCATCGTCGGCCGGTCGGGCCAGGCTGCGGCGACGACGTCGAGATCGCTGCGCAGCTTGATGTCGCGCTTCGCAAGTGTCTCGCGCAACTGGCGCGCCGCCGCCAGGCCGATGACGTCGCCGTCGACGGCGACCGTCTTGCCGCGCCCGACGTTCGCGCAAAGCCAGTCGACGTGCTGGGCGCCCGGCGGCGTCGGGATGCGGACGAGCTCGATGCCGCTGCCAGCGAGCTGGCGCTCGGCCTGCACCCAGTAGCGGCTGTCGGCGAACAGCGCGGCGCCCTCGGTGGTGACGATCAGCGTCGCCACCGAGCCGGTGAATCCCGACGCCCACTGGCGCGCCTGCCAGCGCTCGGGCAGGTACTCCGACAGGTGCGGGTCGCTCGACGGAACGACGACCGCGGCGCAACCGGCGGTGCGCAGCGCGTCCTGGATCTGCTCGATGCGAAGCCGGGCCGGCGAAGTGCGGGTGTCCATGCGATCCCTTTCGTGCTCTAGCGCGCAGTTTAGAAGCGCGGCGGCGGTGCCGGCGACGTCGAAGGCTCGGCGACGATGCGCGCGCCGCGCGCGTACGTGAAGTACGCCCAGGCCCAGTCGACCATCACCATCAGTCGGTTGCGAAAGCCGATCAGGAAATAGATGTGCGCGAACAGCCAGAACAGCCAGGCGGCGAGGCCGCCGAAGCGCAGCGTGCCGAGGCCGGGAATGGTGAGCTCGACCACCGCCGCCTTGCGGCCGACCGTCGCCAGGTTGCCATAGTCACGATAGCGGAAGGCGAGCGTCGATTCGCCCTTGATACGACGCACGATGTTGGCCGCGGCAGCGCGCCCCATCTGCTTGGCTGCCGGGCTGACGCCGGGCACTGGCGTCGTCCCCTTGGGCCCGTGGCTGAGCGCGGCGGCGAGGTCGCCGATCACCGAGATCTCGGCATGGCCGGGCAGGCTCAGGTCGGGCGCGACGACGACGCGGCCGGCGCGATCGAGCTCGGCGCCGCTGCCGCGTGCGAGCTCGGCGCCGAGCGGCGAGCCGGCGACGCCGGCCGCCCAGATCACGGTGCGCGCGGCGATCCGCTCGCTGCTGCCGTTCGCGCTGTCGTAGGTGACGCTCTCGGCGTTGATCGCCGTCACCTTCGACTCGGTGCGAACGTCGACGTGGAGGCGCTCGAGCTGCGCGCGGGCCTGCTCCGACTGCTTCGCCACGAACGCGCCGAGGATGCGCGGCGAGCCCTCGAGCAGGATCACCCGCGTCTGCTTCGGGTCGATGCGGCGGAACTCGCGGTCGAGTGTGTGCTGCGCGATCTCGCTCATCGTTCCCGCCATCTCGACGCCGGTGGGGCCGCCGCCGATGACGACGAAGGTGAGCCAGGCGTCGCGCTCGGCGCTGACCGACGCGCGCTCGGCGTGTTCGAATGCGCCGATGACGCGCGCGCGGATCTCGAAGGCATCGGCGAGCGTCTTTAGCCCGGGCGCGTGGCGCTGCCATTCGTCGTGGCCGAAGTAGCCGTGCGTCATGCCAGCAGCGATGACGAGATGGTCCCAGGCGATCGTTTCGCCGCCATCGAGCGAGGCGGTCCGCGCGGCGACGTCAATCGTTCGCACCTCCGCCTTCAGGATCGTCAGGTTGCCGCGCGCCATCTCGCGGCGCAGCGCGTGGCGGATCGGTGCGCTCACCGCCGGCGCGCTCAGTCCCGCGGTCGCGACCTGGTAAAGCAGCGGCTGGAACAGGTGATGGTTGGTGCGGTCGACGAGCGTGATCTCGACCGCCGCCTTCGAGAGCGCCCGCACCGCCTCGATCCCGCCGAAGCCGCAGCCGACGATGAGGACGCGCGGCCGCGCGGCCGTGCTCATTGCGCGCTCGCCGGCACGGGTACCGGGTCGATCAGCCGTTCGGCGACCATGTGGATGTGGGTACGCAACGAATAGAGCTCGTCGGTGTAGCTGAGCGGCACGTTGATGTTCTCGACGCGGCGCTCGATCTCTGCGAGCTCGTCCAGCAGCTCGTCGTTGGGGCGCTTGCCGATCGCATTCTCGACTTCGCGCAGCTGCCGGTACCAGCGGAAGATGCGCGAGCGGACCCGGAACGTGTAGAGCGGCGGCAGCATGCGCGAGAGCGGGATCAGCACGGCGACGATCGTCACCAGCACGGGCCACATGCGGTCGACCAGGTTGGCAAGCCAGAACGGCAGGTAGCGCTGAAGCACCGGCGGGCCGTTCGTGTAGAAGCGCTGCGCTTCGCTGGCCAGCGGCCGGTCGGTGTTGTTCGCGTTCGGGAAGTCGCCTTTCTTGCGGAACCAGCCGGCGCCGCCGTGCACCTGCTGCGCCGCCTGGACGAAGAGCTGGACCAGCGCCGGATGAGTGTCCTTGCGCGCCACCAGCGTTGCGGTGGGCGCGACCAGGCGCACGTCGGCGGGCGGGATGTCGCCGGCGAGATCGACGACGCCGCGCGGCAGCGTCACCGGGCTCAGCCAGGGGAAACGTCGCGCGTACGCCTCGGCCTGGGCGAAGTCGAAGAGGCGGATGCCCGGCGTCTGCAGCAGCATCTGGACGAGCAGCGACTCGGGCGCAGAAGCGAAGACGATCGCGTCGATGCGGCCTTCCAGCAAGCCGACCACCGCCGGGGTTTGCGGCTCGCGAATCAGCGCGATCGTCGCCGGCTCGATCCGGTTCGCCTCGATCAGCCGTCGAATGAGGTTGGGAACGCCGCTGCCCGGCTCGCCGATGTTGATACGCCAGCCGGCGAGCTGCGCGAGGCTCGTCAGCTCGGGCGCCTTGAGCAGCCGCTGGGCCGAGTCGCCGCGGTAGAACAGCCAGACCGGCTCGTAGAACAGGCTGCCGAGCGAGACCAGGCCGTCGGCGTCGGCGTCGCTGTCGTCGCTCGCCACCGGCCGATCCTCGTCGGCGCCCCCCTGCACGAAGGCGATGTCGACCTCGCCGCCGGGCTGGCGCAGGAGGGCGATGTTCTCGGCCGCCCCGGCGGTCTTCTTCAGGTGCACCTCGACGCGGTTCTCCTTCAGGATCTGCGCGTAGCGCCTGCCGAATTCGGCGTAGGCGCCCTGGTCCTGGCCGGTCGCGAGAACCACCCGGTGCGGAGGCGTCGGGTCGAGCAGCCAGTAGGCGATGGCGAGCAGGCCGACGGCGAGGAAGATGAACGGCAGCGCCGTCGCGACCAAGTCGCGCAATGAGAGCAGGGTGACCCGCAGCTGGTCTCGCATGGCGCCGATTGTCCCTGCTGCGGCCACCCGGGGCGCGACCTGCCGCTATGCTCTTTCGCCATGCGACTCCTCCTCGTCGAAGACGATCGCATGATCGGCGAGAGCCTGCAGCGTACGTTGCGCCTGGAAGGCTACGCCGTCGACTGGGTGCGCGACACGGCCGCCGCCGAGGGCACGCTCGCGAGCGAGCGCTTCGACCTCGTCCTTCTCGATCTGGGCCTGCCGCGCGGCGCCGGCGGCGCCGGACCGGCCGACGGCCTGGCCGTGCTGCAGACCCTGCGCGCGCGCCGCGACGCGACGCCGGTGATCGTCCTGACGGCGCGCGACGCGCGCGGCGACCGCGTCGCCGGCCTCGACGCCGGCGCCGACGACTACCTCGTCAAGCCGTTCGAGTTCGACGAGCTCAATGCGCGCATCCGCGCCGTCCTGCGTCGCCACGCCGGCCGCGCCGAGCCCGTGCTGACGCAAGGTGGCGTCATGCTCGATCCGGCGCAGCGTCGGGTCACCCTGAACGGCGCGCCGGTGCTGCTCTCGGCGCGCGAGTTCGCCGTCCTCCAGGCGCTGATGGCGCGTCCGGGCGCGGTGCTGTCGCGCTCGCAGCTCGAGGATCGGCTCTACGGCTGGGGCGAGGAGATCGAGAGCAACGCCGTCTCCGTCTATATCCATCAGCTGAGGAAGAAGCTCGGCGCCGACTTCATCCGCAACGTGCGCGGGGTCGGCTACTTCATCGATGCGACCGCACCGGGTTCCGGCCGATGAGCGGCCGCGCAAGGCCGCTCCGAAGGGGCCGCTCCGTCCCGCTCGGCGGGACTGCGCGCAGCGCGAGGGTGCATCGGTGAGCTCGATCCGCCTGCGCCTGTTGGTGTCGCTGGTCGCGCTCCTCGTGCTCGTCGCCGTGGCGATGCCGGCGATCACCTATCGCAACGTCCTCGGCGAGACCGAGGCGATCTTCGACTACCAGCTGCAGCAGATGGCGCTGTCGCTGCGCGACCAGGGCGAGGTCGCCTCCGCCCAGGCGGGGCCCTTGGCCGACGAGCAGCTCGACTTCGTGATCCAGATCTGGACCATCGACGGCCGCACGATCTACGCGTCGCGCGCGCACGCGTCGCTGCCGGCGCGCGCGCTGCTCGGCCTGCACACGCTCAATGTCGAGGGCCGCGCCTGGCGCACCTACAGCGTGGCGACGCGCGAGCGCGTCATCCAGGTCGCCCAGCCGGTCGAGATCCGGCAGCGGCTTGCCGCCCGCGCCGCCTGGCGCAGCGTCCTGCCGCTGCTGCTGATGACACCGTTCGCCGCGCTCGCCATGTGGTGGCTGGCGGCGCAGAACCTGGCGCCGCTCGACGCCCTGGCGCGCGACGTGCGCTCGCGCGACGCGCGCTCGCTCGCGCCGGTGCCGACGGGGGGCCTGCCCGACGAGGTCGCGCCGCTGGCGAGCGCCCTCAACGCCTTGCTCGAGCGCCTGCGCAGCTCGCTCGACAGCCAGCGCGCGTTCGTCGCCGATGCAGCGCACGAGCTGCGCTCGCCGCTGACCGCGCTCAAGCTGCAGCTGCGCCTGCTGCGCCAGGCCGGCGACGACGCGACGCGCTCGGCGGCCATCGAGAGCGTCGCCGCCGGCATCGATCGCGCCGCCCGGCTGATCGAGCAGCTGCTGACGCTGGCGCGCAGCGAGCCGGGCGCGGCGCCGGCGCCCCCCGAGCCGGTCGAGCTCGGCGAGCTGGCGCGCGAGGTGCTCGCGGCGATGCACGCGTTCGCCCACGACCGCGGCAGCGAGCTCGCGCTCGACGTCGCCGGGCCGGTCGTCGTTGCCGGCGAGCGAGGCGCGCTCGCGGCGGCGCTCCGCAACCTGGTCGACAACGCGATCCGCTATTCGCCGCCGGGCTCGCGGGTCGATGTGGGCGTGGGGCAGGAGGGCGGTGCGGCGTGGCTGCGCGTCGACGATGCCGGGCCCGGCATCCCGCCGGCCGAGCGCGAGCGCGTCTTCGACCGCTTCTATCGCCGTGCCGGCGCGGGCGAAGAGGGCAGCGGCCTCGGCCTGGCGATCGTTCGCAGCGTCGCCGAGCGGCACGGTGCGACGCTCGCGCTCGACGACTCGCCTGCCGGCGGCCTGCGCGCGACGCTGCGCTTCCCGTCGGCGCTCGCGCCGACGTCTTAATCCTCGCTTCACCGAACGCTCATCGAGGCCTAACCGGGCCGTCCTATCTTCACTCGACTCGCGGAGGTTCCGCGTCCGTTGAAGGAATCCGTCCATGAAACCCAATCCCCTGAGCGCAGCCCTCCTCGGCGCCGGCGTGACCGTGATCGGCACCGCCGGTGCGTTCGACCTCACGCCGCACTGGCTGAAGAAGAGCGAACCGCCCGCTGTCGTCGCCCAGGCCGTGCCGCAAGCCGCGCCGGCCGAGCGCGTCGTCCCGGCCGCGCCGCTCAGCACGCCCGCCGGCCAGACGCCCAACTACCGCGCCATCGTCAAGCAGTCGGCGCCCGCGGTCGTCGGCGTCACCGTCGAAGGCACGCGCAAGGCGTCCCTGGAGGACGACGGCCTGCCGCCCGGCATGGAGGACGATCCGTTCTTCAAATTCTTCAAGGGCGTTCCGGGCCTCGGCCAGCGCGGCCGCCAGAGTCCGTCGACGCCGTTCAAGGGCATGGGCTCGGGCTTCATCATCAGCTCGGACGGCTTGATCCTCACCAACGCGCACGTCGTCCGCGACGCGAAGGACGTCACCGTCAAGCTGAGCGACCGGCGCGAGTACACGGCCAAGGTGCTCGGCCTCGACACCGCGACCGACATCGCCGTCCTGCGCGTCGACGCCAAGGACCTGCCCGTCGTTCGCCTCGGCGACCCCAGGAGCCTCGAGGTCGGCGATCCGGTGCTCGCCATCGGCGCGCCCTACGGCCTGGAGCAGACGGCGACGTCGGGCATCGTCAGCGCCAAGGGTCGCTCGCTGCCGGGCGACGCGGTCGTGCCCTTCATCCAGACCGACGCGGCGGTGAATCCCGGCAACTCGGGCGGGCCGCTCTTCGACGGCAGCGGCTCGGTGGTCGGCATCAACTCGCAGATCTACTCGCGGAGCGGCGGCTTCCAGGGCGTCTCGTTCGCGATCCCGATTAACGTCGCATTGAAGGTGAAGGACCAGATCGTCGCCACCGGCAAGGCGCAGCACGGCCGCCTGGGCGTGACCGTGCAGGACCTGAACCAGTCGCTCGCCGATTCGTTCGGCCTGAAGCGCGTCGACGGCGCGTTGGTCTCCAACGTCGCACCCGACAGCGCGGCAGCTGCGGCAGGGCTGAAGTCGGGCGACGTGATCACCGAGGTCAACGGCGAGCCGGTGCTTCGCTCCGGGTCGCTGTCGAGCCTGATCGGCATGGCAGCGCCGGGCGAGCGCGTCACGCTGAAGGTCTGGCGCGATCGCGCCGAGCACACCATCGAGGCCAAGCTCGGCGGCACCGAGAAGAAAGGCAAGCAGATCGCGGATGCGAGCGGCTCCGGTGAGCGCGGCGCGCTCGGCCTGACGCTGCGGCCGCTCTCGCGCGACGAGAAGCGAGAAGCGAAGATCGACGCGGGCCTCGTCGTCGAGGACGTCGACGGCGCTGCCGAGCGCGCCGGCATCGTCGCCGGCGACGTGCTGCTGGCGATCAACGGCAAGACGGTGCAGTCGATCGATCAGGTCAGGAGCGTGATGGCGGGCAAGCCGAAGAGCGTCGCGCTGCTCGTCCAGCGCGAAGGCGAAAAGATCTTCGTCCCCGTGAAGATCGGTTGAAGCGTTTCGTTTCAATCTCGCGCCCGGCCGCTGCCTCGCAGCGCGCCGGGCGCTCTTTCATGGGCTCGGCGCGCGCGGCGACTGTGGCGCCGCCGCAATACCTGTGAACTAGTTTCCGCTCGGCGCTCGCGTTTCCCCCGATCCTCCGCGGCCACCGCTTTAAGCTTCGGAGGTTTGTCGCCTCTTGCGCGACCGCTGTCAGGAGCTCTCCCCATGACGTCTTTATCCAAGTCGACCCGCGCCGCTGCGTTGGCGCTTTTCGCAGGGCTGGTGCTCGGCGCCGGCAGCGCCGCGGCCGGCGAGATCCACGTCCTGCTCGGTGTCGACCCCGCCGATGCCAACGGCGATGTCCTGCTGAGCGCGTCGCTCGCGCCGGCGCAGTCGCTGACCAAGGCCACCGGCTCGCGCACGACCATCGCCCAGACCTCGTCCATGGCCGAGGTGATGCGTGCCAGCCGCACGGTTGAGAACGAGATCATCATCGCGCCGGCGCACGTCACCGCCTCCGCCATCCTGCATGCCTACCAGCTGCTCGCGACGAGCGGCCAGGAGCAGACCTACGCGCTGGTCGTCAGGAACGACATCGACAAGGTCGAGAAGCTGGCCGGCAAGCGCCTCTATCTGCCGCAGCAGGACTCGCTGCGCAGCTACATGGCCAAGGGCCTGCTCACCGAATCGGGCGTGAAGCTCGGTCAGTTCTCGAAGATCACCTACGGCAACACCAGCGGCGGCGGCTTGGTCGCGCTCTCGTTCGACATGGCCGATGTCACCGTCGCCGACGAGGCGCAGGCCAAGGAGTGGATTACCCAGCATCCCGGCCAGGCGCGCATCCTGAAGACGACGCGGCCGGTTCCCGGCGGCATGAACATGGTCGTGCGCAAGGACTTCTGCGCCACCGAATGCGGCCGATTGGGCGACTGGGTCAACTCGCCTGACGGCGCCATTCCCGGCATCGGCCGGTTCCGGATGGCCACGGCGGACGCCACGCGTCAGTTCACCTACGTCGCTTCGCTCGGCATCGCGACGCCCGAGGCCATCAATGGCGTCACCCGGGTCGGTGCGGAGCAGGTCGCCGAGCTGGGCAGGCAAGGCGCGACGATCGTCGACACCCGCTCGCAGAAGGAATACGACAACGAGCACATCCGCGGCGCCGTGCTCGCGTCGTACCTCGAGAAGAGCCTGAAGGAAGTCGACTTCGACGCCAAGAAGGATGACTTCAGCGCCCTCAAGACGATTCCCAAGGACAAGCCGGTTGTCTTCCTCTGCAACGGCCCGGAATGCTGGAAGTCGTACAAGGCGTCGCGTGCGGCGCTGGCCGAGGGCTACAGCAAGGTTCACTGGTTCCGCGGCGGCATGCCCGAGTGGCGCGAGAAGCGTCTGCCGGTCGAAGGCAGCGCGGGCGCGGCGCTCGCCAAGCTGCCGGCGCCGACGCAATCGCGCGGCAAGACGGTCGCTGCCGTTCGCTGACTCGCGGCCGAGGGCCGCGTCCTTGCCGCGCCCGCGAGCCTAGGGCTCGCGGCGCAAATCGACGACGCGCTCGCCCTGCTCGCTCTTCAGTGAGAGTCGGGCGCGGATGCGGTTGCCGTCGGGATCGATCGTGCCGCGCAAGTCGCCGGTAACGATCGGAGCGCCCCCTTTGGGCGGGTCGACCTGCACCGACAGCACGACGCGGCGCGGACCCGGTGGCGCGCCAGGAGCAGTGTCCTCGTCGGTCTGCAGGACGCCCTCGCCGCGGTAGAAGACGCTGTTCAACGGCTGGCCGAAACGATCCTGCCAGAGCGCGCGGTACTTCTGCCAGTCGGGATCCTGCTCGATGTTGACGGCGCTGCTGGCGACGCGCAGGCTGGCGCCGTTCTGCTGGATCGTCACATTGACGATCTCGCCGTCGCGCGACGAGCTCGCGCCCTTCTTGCCGATGCTGGCGCGCCACGGGCCGGCGAGGCTCGCTGCCTTCTCCGCCTGCCAGTGCCAGACCCAGGCGCCGCCGCCGAGAATGAGGATCGCGCCGCCAAGAAGGGCGAGCCGTCGCCCGATGCCGAGCTTCGCTGCCGCAACCTCGACCTCGTCGGGCGCGCCGAGCGGCAGCGGTGCGGAGCCGAGCGGCGCAGGCGTCGTGCGCGGCAAGACGCCGAGCGCGCGCAGGTCCTCGCTGAGGCGCGCCAGGTCCTCGCGCCAGTCGTAGGCGCGCAGGCGCCGCCAGGTGCGCTCGGAGAGTTGGTCGAACGGCGCTGGCAGCGCCGCGGCCGAGGGCGTCTCGGCGACGCCGTCGCACATCAGCGGAATGACGTGGGCGTTGGCGGCGATGGCGGCGGCGAGCTCGTCGCGTACCGGATCGTCCTCGCGTGCAATGCAGAGATTGCCGGCTCCGTCGCGGGCGCCGAGGTACATCGGCGTCACCAGGACGAGCAGGATGGGCGCGTCGTTCAAGGCACGCGTGACCTCGTCGCGCCACCGGCTGCCCGCGGGAAGGTCGTCCTTGTCGAGGAAGATCTGCTCCTGGCCGAACATCGCGTCGAGATCACGCGCCAGTGCGGTCGCCTTGTCGGCGCCGTCGCTGGTGCGATAGCTGATGAAAACGCGAGCGGTCATCGATCGGCGGGCAGCGTCAACAGCCCAAACCCGGATGCGCGAGTGTCGCGCCTTCTGCGACATTGCGTCGACCCCAGAAGGAACGAGATGGACGACACGCGAAGATCGATCCTCGTCGTCGGCGCCGGCGACGCCACCGGTGGCGCGATCGCGCGCCGATTCGCGCGCGAAGGGCTCGTCGCCTGCGTCACGCGGCGCAGCGCCGACAAGCTCGCGCCCTTGGTGGCGCAGATCCAGGCCGACGGCGGCGAAGCGCATGGCTTCGCGTCCGACGCGCGCAAGGAGACCGAGGTCGAGACGCTGGTTGCGCACATCGAGCGCGACATCGCGCCGATCGAGGTCGCCGTCTTCAACATCGGCGCCAACGTGCGATTCCCACTCACCGAGACGACCGAGCGCGTCTACCGCAAGGTCTGGGAGATGGGCGCGCTCGCCGGCTTCCTGATGGGCCGCGAGGTCGCCAAGGCGATGGTGCCGCGCGGCCGCGGCACGATCATCTTCACCGGCGCGACCGCGAGCGTGCGCGGCTCGGCGGGCTTCGCGGCGTTCGCCGGCGCCAAGCACGCGCTGCGCGCGCTCGCGCAAAGCATGGCACGCGAGCTCGGGCCGCAGGGCCTGCACGTCGCCCACGTCGTCATCGACGGCGCGATCGACACCCGCTTCATCGCCGAGAACTTCCCCGAGCGCTATGCGCTGAAAGAGCGAGCGGGCATCCTCAGCCCGGAGGCGATCGCTGACAACTACTGGAACCTGCATTGCCAGGACAAGAGCGCGTGGACGCACGAGCTCGACCTGCGGCCGTGGCTGGAAAACTGGTGAACCTGCGATGAGCGACATCAAGCGAACGGTCGAGTACTTCTTCGACCTCGGCAGCCCGACCGCCTACCTCGCCTGGAGGCAGCTGCCGAAGATCGCCGCCGAGGCCGGCGCGACGATCGCCTGGCGGCCGATGCTGCTCGGCGGCGTCTTCAAGGCGACCGGCAACGCCAGCCCGGTTTTAGTGCCGGCGAAGGGGCGCTGGATGAACGAAGACATCGCGCGCTGGGCGCGCCGCTACGGCGTGCCGTTCGCATTCAATCCGCACTTCCCGATCAACACGCTGACGCTGATGCGCGGCGCGACCGGATTGCAGATGCGCCGGCCGGCCGACTTCCTGCGCTACCTCGACGTGATCGAGCGGGCGATGTGGGAGGAGCCGAAGAACCTCGGCGACCCGGCCGTGCTGGCGGCGACACTCGTCGCTGCAGGATTCGATGCCGAGGAGTTCGTCGCCCTGGTCGGCGATCCGGAGGTCAAGGCCAGGCTCGTCGCGACGACCGAGGAAGCGGTCGCGCGCGGCGTGTTCGGCGCGCCGACGTTCTTCGTCGGCGATGCGATGTTCTTCGGCCAGGACCGCCTCGACTTCGTCCGCGAAGCACTGCTCGCGGCTCGCTGAGCGCAAGCCGCGCTCAAAGGTCGGTGCGCAACTTCCAGATCTCGGGGAACAGGACGACGTCGAGCATCTTCCTCAGGTAGCTGACGCCGCCGGTGCCGCCGGTGCCGCGCTTAAAGCCGATCACGCGCTCGACCGTCGTCACGTGGCGGAAGCGCCAGAGCCGGAACATGTCCTCGAGGTCAGTCAGCTCCTCTCCGAGCTGGTACAGGTCCCAGTGCGCTTCCGGGTCGCGGTAGACGACGAGCCAGGCCTGCTCGACGCCTTCGCTCGCCACGTAAGGCGCGGACCAGTCTCGCTCGACCTGGCCCGGAGGCACCGGCAGGCCGCGCCGCGCGAGCAGGCGCAGCGCTTCGTCGTAAAGCGAGGGCGCGTCGTGCGCCGCCTGCACCTCGGCGAGCAGGTCGGGGCGGTGCTCGTGCGGCTTCAGCATGGCCGCGTTCTTGTTGCCGAGCATGAACTCGATCTGCCGGTACTGCCAGCTCTGGAAGCCGCTGCTCGACGCGAGCGAGGGCCGGATCGTCGAGTACTCGGGCGGCGTCATGGTCGCTAGCACGTCCCAGGCGTGGACCATCTGCTCCATGATCTTGCTGACGCGGGCGAGCATCTTGAAGGCGCGCTGTAGCTCGTCGGCCGCGACCGCGCCGATGGCGGCGCGCAGCTCGTGCAGGAGCAGCTTCATCCAGAGTTCCGTCACCTGGTGCTGGATGATGAACAGCATCTCGTCGTGGGCGCCGGAGCGCAGGTGCTGCGCGCCGAGCAGCTGGTCGAGATGGAGGTAGTCGCCGTAGCTCATCTCGCGGCTGAAGTCGACCTTCGCCGCTTCGCCCGCGACGATCTCAGCCGGCCCCGGCCTCGGCCCCGGCGTGCCAGCGTCCTTCATCGTCATGTCACCTTGCCGCGGCGGGCGAAGCGATCGTCGCGCCACGCGCCGCCCTCCAGCACGTCGTGAAGTTGCTCGGCCGCGTCCCACACGTCGACGTAGCGCGTGTAGAGCGGCGTGAATCCGAAGCGTAGGAGGTCGGCGCCGAGGCTCGGGTCGGCGCTGCCGTCGCGTGCCGCGCTCGGATCGCCGGCGCGGAAGTCGCCGATCACGCCACGCTCGATCAGGGCCTGCATGACGCGGTAGCCGTCGGTGTGGGCGAAGCTCGCCTGGCTGCCGCGCATCGCGGCATCCCGTGGCGTGACGAGCGCCAGGCCCATGCCGGCGCAGCGCGCCTCCACCCTCGCGATGAAGAGGTCGCCGAGGGCGATCGACTTCACGCGCAGCGCGGCCATGCCGCCGGCCAGTTCGACGGCGGCGAAGACGTCGACACCGCATTCGAGCGCAGTCATCGCCAGCACCGACGGCGTGCCGCAGACGAAACGGGCGATGCCGCTCGCCGGCCGGTATGTCGGCGCGAAATCGAAGGGCGCCGCGTGTCCGAGCCAGCCCGAGAGCGGCTGGCGCAGTTGCTCGCGGTCCATGCGCTCGGTGTGGCGCGGGTGTGCCCACACGAACGCCGGCGCGCCCGGTCCGCCGTTCAGGTACTTGTAGCCGCAGCCGACGGCAAAATCGGCGTCGGCGCTGTGCAGGTCGACAGGCACAGCGCCGGCCGAATGCGCTAGGTCCCAGACGACCAGGGCGCCAGCCGCATGCGCCGTCCGCGTCGTCTCGGCGAGCCGGTGCATGCGGCCGCTGCGGTAGTTGACGTGCGTCAGCATCAGGACCGCAATCTCGTCGTTCAACGCCTCGTCGATGCGGTCGCCATCGGCCAGCCGCAGGACGAGGCCGTGCGATGTGGCGACGCTTTCGGCCATGTAGAGATCGGTCGGGAAGTTGCCTCGCTCGGAGAGGATCACGCGGCGCCCCGGCGCGTCGGCATGCTGCAGCGCGACCGCGGCGTTGAGCGACTTGAACAGGTTGAGCGAGGTCGAGTCGGCGACGCTGACCTCGCCCGCACGTGCGCCGATCAACGCGGAGATCTTGTCGCCGATGCGGCGCGAGAGGTCGATCCAGCCGGCGTCGTTCCAGCTGCGGATGAGGCCCTCGCCCCACTCGCGCCCGGTCGCCTCGGCTAGGCGTGTGGCGGTCCGGCGCGGCAATGCGCCGAGCGAGTTGCCGTCGAGGTAGATCACTTCTTCGGGCAGCGAGAACTCGTCGCGCAGCGCGGCCAGCCGGTCGGCGCGGTCGAGGGCGAGGCAGTCCTCGCGGCTGGCGACCGGCGGCACGGAAGAGGCGATCACATCCATCTTCGCGGCGACGGTAGCACCGGCCGCGTGGGCGCGGTGTCGGTTAATTCGCACACGTCGTCGCGTTCGCGGCATCGGCTTGACAGCGCCGGCCGGGCTCCCTAGCGTGAGCCCATGGCCGTCTCTGCTGCCGTGCCCGCAGGCGCCGGCTCCTCGGGAACCCCGCTCGTGAACAAGCTCGTCGCCAGACGCGAGCTTCGCGCGTGACGGTGAGCGGCGAGGAACGCGCGGCGCCGCCGCTGGCGAGCACGACGGTGGTCGCGCTGTCGACCTACTTCGTCGTCGTTTGGGGCTCGGGCTTCGTCGCCTCGCGCTATGCGCTGCAGTACGCGGCGCCGTTCAGCTACATCGGCGTTCGCTACGGCATCGCCCTCGTCGTCGCGATGCTCGCGTTCGGCCTGCGCGCTAGCTGGCCGCGGACGCCGGCCCAGTGGGGCCACGTCGCGGTCGCAGGCTTGCTGAGCCACGCCGGCTACCTCGGCGGCAGTCACTACGCGCAGCGCTGGGGGCTGTCGGCGGGGATCACTGCGCTAGTGCTGGCGTTGCAGCCGCTGCTCACGGCGGTGGTTGTCTCGCGCTGGCTGCACGAGCGTCTCGGTGTCTGGCAGAAAGTCGGCGTCGGCGTCGGTCTCGCCGGGGTCGCGCTCGTCGTCGGCCCGCGCACGGCGGGCGCCGCCTCGGTCGCCAGCCTGCTCGCCGTCGCCTGGGCGCTGGTCTGCGTGACCGCGGGGACGCTCTACCAGCGCCAGTTCGGCGCCGACACCGACCTGCGCGCGGCGGTCTGCATCCATTTCGCCGCCACCGCCGCCGTGATGCTGCCGCTCGCCGTCGCCGTCGAAGGCTTCGCCATCGAGTGGAACGCGCCGATCGCGGCGGCACTCTCGTTCCACGTCGTCTTTGGCTCGATCGGCGCCTATTCGATCCTGCACCTGCTCATGCGCCATGGCCAGGCGACCGGCGTGACCAGCCTGCTCTACCTGACGCCGCCGGTAGCCGCGCTCTGCGAGTGGCTCGTCTTCGGCGTGCTGCCAACGCCGCTGATGTGGGCCGGCATGGTCGTCGCCTGCATCGGCGTGGCGATGGTCACCCGCGCGCCGGCGCGCGCCGCCGTCAGCCGATCCGACCCAGGACCAGGTACTCCATGAGCGCCTTCTGCACGTGCATCCGGTTCTCGGCCTCGTCCCAAACGACCGACTGCGGCCCGTCGATCACCTCGGCTTCGACTTCCTCGCCGCGATGCGCGGGCAGGCAGTGCATGAAGAGCGCGTCGGGGTGGGCCGCGGCCATCATCTCGCGGTCGACGCACCAGTCGGCGAACGCCTTCATGCGCTCGGCGCTCTCGGCCTCGTAGCCCATGCTGGTCCAGACGTCGGTGGTGACGACGTCGGCGTTGCGGCAAGCGTCGAGCGGGTCGCGGAAGACCTTGAAGCAGTCGCGCCGGGTGACGCCGGCCGCCGCGGCATCGACCTCGTAGCCGTTCGGCGTGCTGACGTGCAGGGTGAAGCCGAGGATGTCGGCGGCCTGCAGCCAGGTCGCCGCCATGTTGTTGCCGTCGCCGACCCAGGCGACGATCTTTCCCTCGATGGCGCCGCGCTGCTCGATGCAGGTGAAGACGTCGGCCAGGATCTGGCACGGGTGGTATTCGTTGGTCAGGCCATTGATCACCGGCACACGCGAATTGGCGGCGAAGGTCTCGATCTTGGCCTGCTCGTAGGTGCGGATCATGACGATGTCGACCATCCGGCTGATCACGCGTGCAGTGTCCTCGACCGGCTCGGCGCGGCCGAGCTGGCTGTCGGTCGTCGTCAGGTTCACGACCGAGCCGCCCATCTGGTACATGCCGGCCTCGAAGCTGACGCGCGTCCGCGTCGACGCCTTCTCGAAGATCATCGCCAGCGTGCGGTCGACCAGCGGCGTGTACTTCTCGTAGTTCTTGAAGCGCTTCTTGATGATCGAAGCGCGCTCGAACAGGTAGGCGTATTCCTCGGCGCGGAAGTCCCTGAACTGCAGGTAGTGCTTGCTGAGGCTCATGCCGGGCTTCATGCCGGTTCGCGCAGGAATTCCTTGATCAACGGGCAGAGGATCGCGACGATCTGCGCCGCCTCGTCGCGGTTCAGGATCAACGAGGGCAGCAGGCGCACGACGCGCTCGGCGGTGACGCTGATCATGAGGCCCGCTTCGGCGGCACGGCCGAGCAGTGGCGCGCAGGGGCGGTCGAGCTCGACGCCGATCATCAGGCCCTGGCCGCGCACTTCGACCACGCCGGCGACGCCGGAGAGCTCGCGCTCAAGGCCTGCCTTGAGCATGGCGCCGACCTCGGCCGCGTTGGCGAGCAGGCCTTCTTCTTCCATGATCCGGAGCGTCTCGACGCCGGCGCGCATCGCCAGCGGGTTGCCGCCGAAGGTCGTGCCGTGGTTGCCCGGGCCGAACACGCCGGCCGCGCGCGGCCCGCAGACGACGGCGCCGATCGGCACGCCCGAGCCGAGGCCCTTGGCGACCGGCATCACGTCGGGGCGGATGCCGGCCCACTGGTGCGCGAACCACTTGCCGGTGCGGCCCATGCCGCACTGAACTTCGTCGAGCATGAGCAGCCAGCCGCGCTCGTCGCAGATCCGACGCGCTTCCTTGAGGTAGGAGACTGTCGTCGGCCGGATTCCGCCTTCGCCCTGGATCACTTCGAGGAAGACCGCAACGACGTTCGGGTTGGTGTTGGCCACCTTCTCGAGCGCCGCGACGTCGTTGAGCGGGACGCGGACGAAGCCCTCGACCAGGGGCCCGAAGCCGGCCTGGATCTTGGCGTTGCCGGTCGCCGACAGGGTCGCGATCGAGCGGCCGTGGAAAGCCGCCTCGTAGACGACGATCTCGGGGCGCTCGATGCCCTTGTCGTGACCATATTTGCGGGCGATCTTGAGCGCCGCCTCGTTGGCCTCGAGGCCCGAGTTGCAAAAGAACGCGTTCGACAGGCCCGAGAGCTCGCATAGCTTGGCCGCCAGCGTCTCCTGGAGCGGGACCAGGTAGTAGTTCGAGCTGTGGATGAGCTTGCCGACCTGGTCGTTGATCGCCGGCACGAACTTGGGGTGGGCGTGGCCGAGCGTGTTGACGGCGATGCCGCCGAGCGCGTCGAGGTACTTCCTTCCCTCGGTGTCCCAGAGCCAGCAACCGTGGCCGTGCGACAGCGCGATCGGCAGGCGGCCGTAGGTGGGCATCACGTGCGGTTCGGCGCTGGCGGCGTCGGGCGCGGGCCGGGTGGTCGCGGAAAGCCTGTCGGGCGCGTTCATGGCGTTTGCTCCGGGGAGCCAGGGGAGGGCGGATTCTAAAGGCGCGTCATTCGACACGGGCGCGCTTGTTGCATCGCAGCACTCGGTGCTCCTGCCGGTGACAATCTCCCCTCATCCAACCTGGCGAGCCGTGGCCGAGTCGAGCGAAGTCTTCATCCAGGGCCAGACGCGCGACGGCAAGGCGTTTCGCCCGAGCGACTGGGCCGAGCGCCTCGCCGGCGCGATGTCGTGCTTCCGCCCCGAGGGCTCGGTCGGCGGACCGGCCGCCTTCATCGGCTATTCGCCGTACTGTGTGCCGCGCATCGTCGGCGGCGTCAAGGGCGTCGTCGTCAACCCGAAGCTGCGCGAGCTTGAGCCGATGGCGTGGGATTTCGTCATGAACTTCGCGCGCGACAACGATCTGGCCGTCGTCGAGCACCCGGATCTGGACGCTTCGTGAGCCCGTTCCGGAACGCCTCCGTTTCCGCAAGACGAAAAAAAGGCCCGCGACGCGGGCCTTTCTTCTTGCCGAGGGAGGTCTCAGGCGGCGGTCGCCAGCGCCTTCACCTTGGCGGCGAGGCGGCTCTTGTGGCGCGCGGCCTTGTTCTTGTGAAAGAGATTCTTGTCGGCAACCGAATCGATGATCGGCTGGGCGGTCTTGAAGAGCTCGGCGGCCTTGGCCTTGTCGCCTGCGTCGACGGCCTTCTGCACGTTCTTGATGACGGTGCGAAAGCGCGAGCGGAGCGCGGTGTTGGCGGCGTTGAGCTTGATGTCCTGACGGACGCGCTTCAGCCCGGAGGCGATGCGGACGGTCTTCTTCTTGGCTTTGGAGGCGGTGGCCATGTGACGCTAGATGGTTTTCGGCAAAGACCGCGAGTAAAGCATCGGCGGGCTCCCCACGAGCGTTGCCCCTACTCTCTCCCTCTCATGAACCTGCTTCGCGCGGCGTCGACGATCTCGCTCTTCACGCTGGCGTCGCGGGTCACCGGGCTGGTGCGCGACATCGTCATCTCGTCAGTATTTGGCGCGGGCGCCTCGTTCGATGCGTTCAACGTCGCCTTTCGCATCCCCAACCTGCTGCGCCGCCTGTTTGGCGAGGGCGCCTTTTCCCAGGCGTTCGTGCCGACCCTGGCGCGGGCGCGCGCCGCCGACGGCGACGAGGCGACCCGGCAACTGGTCGACGCGGTCGCGACCGTGCTTTTCACGGCGCTGGTCGTCACCTGCATCGTCGGCGTCGTCGCCGCGCCGGTCGTCGTCTGGCTGATGGCCTCGGGCCTCGAGCGCTTCGACGACGCCGTAGTCATGACCCGGGTGATGTTCCCGTACATCGGCTTCATCTCGCTGGTCTCGCTCTCGGCTGGCGTCCTGAACACCTGGCGCCGCTTCGCCGTGCCGGCGGCGACGCCGGTGCTCCTGAACCTGGCCATGATCGGCGCCGTCTGGCTGCTCGTGCCCGTGTTCGCGCGCGCCGGCGTCGAGCGCATCTACGCGCTCGCGGCCGGCGTGATGCTGGGCGGCGTGCTCCAACTCGCCGTCCAGATCCCGGCGCTCGCGCGAATCGGCGTCCTGCCGCGCATCGGCATTGGCCTGCGCTCGATCGCCGCCGCATGGCGCCATCCGGGCGTCCGCACGATCCTGCGCCAGATGGCGCCGGCGCTGCTCGGCGTTTCGGTCGCCCAGCTCTCGATCCTGATCAACACCCAGATCGCCTCGCACCAGGGCGTGGGCGCGGTGTCGTGGCTGTTCTATGCCGACCGGCTGATGGAGTTTCCGACCTCGCTCCTGGGCGTCGCCCTCGGCGCGGTGCTCATTCCGCACCTGTCGGCGGCGCAGGGCCGCGGCGACGCCGCCGGCTACTCGGGCATGCTCGACTGGGGCCTGCGCCTCGCCATCCTCCTCGCGCTGCCGTGCGCGGCGGCGCTGCTCGTCTTCCCCGAGGCCATGGTCGCGACGCTGTTCCAGCGCGGCAAGTTCGACGCCCTGGCCGCTGCCAAGACGGCGTACGCGCTGCGCGGCTACGGCGTCGGCCTGGTCGGCCTGATCGGCGTCAAGATCCTCGCCCCGGGCTTCTACGCGCGCCAGGACATCCGCACCCCGGTGACGATCGCCGTCATCGTTCTCGCGCTCACCCAGGCGATGAACGCAGTCTTCGTGCCGCTCTTCGGCCACGCCGGGCTGGCGCTCTCGGTCAGCCTCGGCGCGACGATCAACGCCCTCTGGCTCTTCATCGGACTGAAGCGCGGTGGCTGGTACCAGCCGGCCCCCGGATGGGGCCGGTTCGCGCTCAAGGTCGTGTTCGCGACGCTGGCGATGAGCGGGTTGCTGGCGGTGGCCGCGGTCAACATCGACTGGCTCGGCCTCGCCGGTCGCGAAGCGTTCCGCGTCGCTTGGCTGGTTGCCTGCCTGGTCGGCGCCGCCGTCGTCTATTTCGGCGTCCTGCTCGCCGCCGGGATGCGACCGCGCGACTTTTCGCGCCGCGTCTGAGGCATTCGCCACCTGCGCAACGCCCGGCGCGAGGCTCTAAACTTCCGCTGATGACCGGGTCCCTCCGCCTGCACGCGCCCACGGCGCTCGAGTATTTCGCTTCGCTCGTCGCCGAAGATGCCAGCTTCGCAGTGGCCGAGGCCGCGTTGTCGATCGCTCAGGACGACTATCCCGCGCTCGATTGCCAGAGCATCCTCGCCGAGATCGACGCCATGGCGGCGCGGCTCAAGTCGCGCATCCCCAGCGACGCCGCGCCGATGCAGCGCCTTCGCCTGCTCAACCGCTTCTTCTTCCAGGAGCTGGGCTTCGCCGGCAACGTCAACGACTACTACGACGCCAAGAACAGCTACCTCCATTTCGTCCTGCAGAGCCGGCGCGGGATCCCGATCACGCTGGCCATCCTCTACGTCGAGATCGCCAGCCAGATCGGCCTGCACGCAAGCGGGGTGTCGTTCCCCGGCCACTTCCTGGTCAAGCTGCGCATGCCCCAGGGCGAGGTCGTGATCGATCCGTTCACCGGCCAGTCGATGTCGCGCGAGGCGCTCGATGCGCTGCTCGTGCCGTTGCGGCGCCGCGAAGGCATTCCGGGCAGCTCGTCGGTATCGCTCGCGCTCTTCCTGCAGGCCGCGTCGCCGCGCGAGATCATCGCCCGCATGCTGCGCAACCTGAAGGAGATCCATCGCAGCGCCGAGGACTGGACGCGCCTGCACGCGGTGGCGCAGCGGCTCGTCATCCTACTGCCCGGCGCGTGGGAGGAGCGGCGCGACCGCGGCCTCGCGGCGGCCCAGCTGGGCGCGGTCAAGGCCGCCGTGGCCGATCTCTCCAGCTATCTCGAGAACGTGCCGCACGCGGGCGACCGCTTCGCCATCAACGAGCGCCTGCTCGAGCTCGGTCACGGCGACCCGTCGCGCCTGCATTGACTGCCGGCGCCACTCGAATCCAGCAGGCCCTTCGATGGGCCTGACCCCGCCGCAACGGCGCGTCCTCAACTGGTCCCTGATCGCGGTCGTCGCGGTCGTCCTGCTCTGGCTGCTCGGGCCGGTGCTGACGCCGTTCGTGATCGGTGCCGTGCTCGCCTACGCGCTCCACCCCGCCGTCGAGCAGCTCGCGGCGCGCGGCATGCCGCGCCTGCTCGCGGTG
>Ga0207650_10000858_pt1 | contig 23098 bp, 13 predicted proteins | sample KBSS63metaG_FD_184325 | JGI IMG/M metagenome (GOLD analysis project Ga0207650, IMG submission 184325) | Switchgrass rhizosphere microbial communities from Kellogg Biological Station, Michigan, USA - KBS S6-3 metaG (SPAdes) (version 2) | ecosystem: Host-associated > Plants > Roots > Rhizosphere...
AGGTGGATTACCCGACCATCAGGGTGATGACCCTGTACCCCGGCGCCAGCCCGGATGTGATGACCAGTGCGGTCACCGCGCCGCTGGAACGCCAATTCGGGCAAATGCCTGGCCTCACGCAGATGGCGTCCACCAGCTCCGGCGGCGCGTCGGTGCTGACCCTGCGTTTCAACCTCGACATCAATATGGATGTCGCCGAGCAGCAGGTGCAGGCTGCGATCAACGCTGCCACCAACCTGCTGCCCAAGGACCTGCCGGCGCCGCCGGTGTACAACAAGGTCAACCCGGCGGACACCCCGGTGCTGACCTTGGCAATCACCTCCAAGACCATGCTGCTGCCCAAGCTCAATGACCTGGTCGATACGCGCATGGCGCAGAAAATCGCGCAGATCAGCGGCGTCGGCATGGTCAGCATCGCCGGTGGCCAGCGCCAGGCCGTGCGCATCAAGGTCAACCCCGAGGCCCTGGCGGCCAACGGCCTGAACCTGTCGGACGTGCGCACCCTGATCGCCGCCTCCAACGTCAACCAGCCCAAGGGCAACTTCGACGGCCCGACGCGGGTGTCGATGCTCGACGCCAACGACCAGTTGGTGTCGCCCCAGCAATACGCCGAATTGATCCTGGCCTACAACAATGGCGCGCCGCTGCGCCTTAAAGACGTGGCACAGATCGTCGACGGTGCCGAAAACGAACGCCTCGCTGCCTGGGCCAACGAAAACCAGGCCGTGCTGCTGAATATCCAGCGCCAGCCGGGGGCCAACGTGATCGAGGTGGTGGACCGTATCAAGGCATTGCTGCCGAGTATCACCGATAACTTGCCGGCTGGCCTCGACGTGACGGTGCTGACCGACCGCACCCAGACCATCCGCGCCTCGGTAAAAGACGTGCAGCACGAATTGCTCATCGCCATTGCCCTGGTGGTGATGGTGACTTTCCTGTTCCTGCGTCGGGTCAGCGCCACGATCATTCCCTCGATTGCCGTGCCGTTGTCGCTGGTGGGCACCTTTGGCGTGATGTACCTGGCGGGTTTCTCCATCAATAACCTGACGCTGATGGCCCTGACCATCGCCACCGGGTTTGTGGTGGACGACGCCATCGTGATGCTGGAGAACATCTCCCGTTACATCGAAGAAGGCGAAACGCCGCTGGCCGCCGCGCTCAAGGGCGCCAAGCAGATCGGCTTCACCCTGATTTCCCTGACGCTGTCGCTGATCGCGGTGCTGATCCCGCTGTTGTTCATGGCCGACGTCGTGGGGCGGCTGTTTCGCGAATTCGCCATCACCCTGGCGGTGGCGATCCTGATCTCCCTGGTGGTGTCCCTGACCCTCACGCCGATGATGTGCGCGCGGTTGCTCAAGCGTGAACCCAAGATCGAGGAGCAGAGCCGCTTCTACAAGGCCAGCGGCGCCTGGATCGATTGGCTGATCGCGCGTTACGGGAGCATGTTGCAGTGGGTGCTCAAGCACCAGCCGCTGACCCTGCTGGTGGCCATTGCCACGCTGGGCCTGACCGTATGCCTGTACCTGGTGGTGCCCAAGGGCTTCTTCCCGGTGCAGGACACCGGGGTGATCCAGGGCATTTCCGAAGCGCCGCAGTCGATTTCGTTCGCGGCCATGAGCCAGCGCCAGCAACAGTTGGCCAAGATCATCCTGGCCGACCCGGCGGTGGAAAGCCTGTCGTCCTATATTGGCGTGGATGGCGATAACGCCACCCTCAACAGCGGGCGCTTGCTGATCAACCTCAAGGCCCACGGTCAGCGTGATCTGAGCGCAGCCCAGGTGATCACCCGCCTGCAGCCGGAAATCGACAAGCTGGTGGGCATCCGCCTGTTCATGCAGCCGGTGCAGGACCTGACCATCGAAGACCGCGTCAGCCGCACCCAGTACCAATTCAGCATGTCCTCACCGGATGCCGAGCTACTGGCGCTGTGGAGCGACAAGCTGGTCCACGCGTTGAGCCAGTTGCCCGAACTCACCGACGTGGCCAGCGACCTGCAGGACAAGGGCCTGCAGGTGTATTTGGTGATCGACCGCGATGCCGCCTCGCGGCTGGGCGTGAGCGTATCGACCATCACTGACGCGCTGTATGACGCCTTCGGCCAGCGGCAGATTTCCACCATCTACACCCAGGCCAGCCAGTACCGCGTGGTATTGCAGGCCCAATCCGGCGAAACCCTGGGGCCCGAGGCGCTGAACCAGATCCATGTGAAGACCACCGACGGCGGCCAGGTGCGTTTGTCCAGCCTGGCCCATGTGGAACAGCGCCAGGCCCAGTTGGCGATTGCGCACATCGGCCAGTTCCCGGCGGTGATGATGTCGTTCAACCTAGCCCCCGGCGTTGCGCTGGGCAAAGGCGTGGAGCTGATCAACCAGACCCAGAAAGACATCGGCATGCCGGTGGGTGTGCAGACCCAGTTCCAGGGCGCGGCCCAGGCGTTCGAGGCGTCGCTGTCGAGCACCTTGCTGCTGATCCTGGCGGCGGTGGTCACCATGTACATCGTGCTGGGTGTGCTCTACGAGAGCTATATCCACCCGATCACCATTCTCTCGACCTTGCCTTCGGCGGCGGTGGGGGCGTTGCTGGCCCTGCTGCTCAGTGGCAATGACCTGGGCATGATCGCGATCATCGGCATCATTCTGCTGATCGGTATCGTCAAGAAGAACGCGATCATGATGATCGACTTCGCCCTCGACGCCGAACGCAACCAGGGCCTCGACCCGCAGACCGCCATCTACCAGGCGGCGCTGCTGCGTTTCCGGCCGATCCTGATGACCACCCTGGCGGCGCTGTTTGGTGCGGTGCCCTTGATGTTGGCCACCGGTTCCGGCGCGGAATTGCGCCAACCGCTGGGTTTGGTGATGGTCGGCGGCTTGCTGGTAAGCCAGGTGTTGACGCTGTTCACCACCCCGGTGATCTACCTGTACTTCGACCGTCTTGGCCGCCGCTGGCGCAAAGAGCCACAAAGCCTGGAGCCGGTTGAGTCATGAACCTGTCCGGACCTTTCATCCGTCGGCCGGTAGCGACCATGCTGCTGAGCCTGGCGATCATGTTGCTGGGCGGTGTCAGCTTCAACCTGCTGCCGGTGTCGCCGCTGCCGCAGATCGACTTCCCGGTGATCGTGGTGTCGGCCAGCTTGCCCGGCGCCAGCCCCGAGGTGATGGCGTCTACCGTGGCCACGCCGCTGGAGCGCTCGTTCGGCGCGATTGCCGGCATTACCACCATGAGCAGTTCGTCGAGCCAGGGTTCCACCCGGGTGATCCTCGCGTTCGATTCCGACCGCGATATCAACGGCGCGGCGCGGGAAGTGCAGGCGGCGATCAACGCCTCGCGCAACCTGCTGCCCAGCGGTATGCGCAGCATGCCCACGTACAAGAAGATCAACCCGTCCCAGGCGCCGATCATGGTGCTGTCGCTCACCTCGGACGTGCTGCAGAAAGGCCAGCTGTACGACCTGGCCTCGACCATCCTCTCGCAAAGCCTGTCCCAGGTGCCGGGTGTAGGCGAAGTGCAGATCGGCGGCAGCTCCCTGCCGGCGGTGCGCATTGAGCTGGAGCCCAAGGCGCTCGATCAGTACGGCGTGGCCCTCGATGATGTACGCAACACCATCGCCAACGCCAACCAGCGGCGGCCCAAAGGCTCCCTGGAAGACAGCCAGCGTAACTGGCAGATCCAGGCCAACGACCAGTTGGAGAAAGCCAAGGACTACGAGCCGCTGCTGATTCGCTACCAGAACGGCGCAGCCCTTCGCCTGGGGGATGTCGCCAAGATCAGCGACGGCGTGGAAGACCGCTACAACAGCGGCTTCTTCAACAATGACTCGGCGGTGCTGCTGGTGATTAACCGCCAGTCCGGTGCCAACATCATCGAGACCGTCCGCCAGATCAAGGCACAACTGCCGGCGTTGCAGGCGGTGCTGCCGTCCAGCGTCAAGCTCAGCCTGGCGATGGACCGCTCGCCGGTGATCACCGCCACCTTGCACGAAGCCGAGATGACCCTGTTGATCGCGGTGGGGCTGGTGATCCTGGTGGTGTACCTGTTCCTGGGCAACTTCCGCGCTTCGTTGATCCCGACCCTGGCGGTGCCGGTGTCGCTGGTGGGCACGTTCGCGATCATGTACCTCTACGGTTTCTCGCTGAACAACTTCTCGCTGATGGCGCTGATCCTGGCCACCGGCCTGGTGGTGGACGATGCCATCGTGGTGCTGGAGAACATTTCCCGGCACATCGACGAAGGCGTGCCGCCGATGAAAGCGGCGTACCTGGGGGCCGAGGAAGTCGGCTTTACCCTGTTGTCGATGAACGTGTCGCTGGTGGCGGTGTTCCTGTCCATCCTGTTCATGGGCGGGATTGTCACCAACCTGTTTCGCGAGTTTTCCATCACTTTGTCGGCGGCGATCATTGTGTCGCTGATCGTCTCGTTGACCCTCACGCCGATGCTCTGCGCGCGCTGGCTCAAGCCGCATGTCAAAGACCGGATGACCGGTTTGCAGCGATGGAGCCAGAAGATCAACGACCGTATGGTCGCCGGCTACGCCACCAGCCTGGACTGGGTGCTGCGCCATCGTCGCCTGACCCTGCTCAGCCTGTTGCTGACCATTGGTATGAACGTGGCGTTGTACGTGGTGGTGCCGAAAACCTTCATGCCCCAGCAGGACACCGGCCAGTTGATCGGTTTTGTGCGCGGTGATGACGGGCTGTCGTTCAGCGTGATGCAGCCGAAGATGGAGACCTTTCGCCAGGCGGTGCTCAAGGACCCGGCGGTGCTCAGCGTGGCCGGCTTTATCGGCGGCAACAACGGCACTAACAACGCGGTGATGCTGGTGCGCCTTAAGCCTATCAGCGAACGCAAGATTTCCGCCCAGGCGGTGATCGAGCGCCTGCGCAAGGACGTGCCGCTGGTGCCGGGCGGTCGTCTGTTCCTGATGGCCGACCAGGACCTGCAATTTGGTGGCAGCCGCGACCAAACCAGCGCGCAGTATTCCTACATCCTGCAAAGCGGCGACCTCGCGGCACTGCGCCTGTGGTACCCGAAAGTGGTCGCCGCCTTGCGTGAGCTGCCGGAGCTCACCGCCATCGACGCCCGCGAAGGCCGGGGTGCGGCGCAGGTCACGCTGATTGTCGACCGCGACCAGGCCAAGCGTCTGGGCATCGACATGGACATGGTCACGGCGGTGCTTAACAACGCCTACAGCCAGCGGCAGATTTCCACCATTTACGACAGCCTCAACCAGTACCAAGTGGTGATGGAGGTCAATCCCAAGTACGCCCAGGACCCGATCACCCTCAACCAGATGCAGGTGATTACTTCCACGGGGGCACGGGTGCCGTTGTCGACCATTGCCCACTATGAGAACAGCCTGGCCGATGACCGCGTCAGCCACGAAGGCCAGTTCGCCTCGGAAAACATTGCCTTCGACATGGCGCCCGGCGTGACGGTGGAGCAGGGCACGGCCGCCATCGAGCGGGCGATTGCCAAAGTCGGGTTGCCGGAAGACGTGATCGCCAAGATGGCCGGCACCGCCGATGCCTTCGCGGCCACGCAGAAGGGCCAGCCGTTCATGATCCTCGGCGCGCTGGTGGCGGTGTACCTGGTGCTGGGCATTCTGTATGAAAGCTACATTCACCCGCTGACGATTCTCTCGACCCTGCCGTCGGCGGGGGTCGGCGCCATGCTCGCGATTTACCTGACAGGGGGCGAGTTCAGCCTGATTTCCTTGCTGGGCCTGTTTCTGTTGATCGGGGTGGTGAAAAAGAACGCGATCCTGATGATCGACCTGGCGTTGCAGTTGGAGCGCAACGACGCCCTGGGCCCGCTGGAATCGATCCGCAGCGCCTGCCTGTTGCGTTTGCGCCCGATCCTGATGACCACCCTGGCGGCCATCCTCGGCGCCTTGCCTTTGCTGCTGGGCACGGGCGATGGCGCGGAAATGCGTCGCCCCCTGGGCCTGACCATTATCGGCGGCCTGGTGTTCAGCCAGGTCTTGACCCTTTACACCACCCCGGTGGTTTACCTTTATCTCGACCGCGCGCGCCATCGCTTCAACGCCTGGCGCGGCGTGCGGACCGATGCTGCCCTGGACACTGCGCTATGACCGATCCAATCAACGCCCCCGTAGGCACCGGTATCCTGTGGAGAGGGAGCTTGCTCCCGTTGGGCTGCGCAGCAGCCCCCAAAATGCTGGGGAGCGCTTCGCACTCCAGCGGGAGTAAGCTCCCTCGCCACAATACGGGTGCCAAACTGTTGGTGATGGTGCTGTGTGGCGTGTTGCTCAGCGCCTGCGCCATCGGCCCTGACTACAAGCGTCCTGACGTCATCGAACCGGCCCAATTCAAGGAAGCCCAGGGCTGGCGCCAGGCTACCCCAAGTGACTCCCTGGCCCGTGGCGCCTGGTGGGAATTGTACGGCGACCGCCAGCTCAATGACCTGGTGCTGCGCCTGAACACCTCCAACCAGACCGTGGCCCAGGCCGAGGCCCGTTTCCGCCAGGCCCAGGCCCTGGTGCGCAGCTCCCGCGGGGCGTTTTACCCCAGCGTCGACCTGAGCGTCGGGAAAACCCGTGCCAGCCAGGGCACCGGCAGCAGCAGCGCCAGCCTCAGCAGTTCAAGCAGCGGCATCCGTGACACCCTCAACGCGCAATTGGGCGTGAGCTGGGAGGCGGACATCTGGGGCAAGCTGCGCCGTGGTCTGGAAGCCAACGAGGCCAGCGCCGAAGCCAGCTCGGCAGACCTGGCGGCGATGCGCCTGAGCCAGCAGTCGGAACTGGTGCAAAGCTACCTGCAACTGCGCGTCATGGATGAACAGACACGTTTGCTGCAAGCCACCCTCGAGACCTACCAACGCTCCCTGCAAATGACCGAAAACCAATACCGCGCCGGTGTGTCCGGCAAGGATGCGGTGGCCCAGGCGCAAACCCAACTGAAGACCACCCAGGCCAGCCTGATCGACCTGATCTGGCAGCGTGCCCAACTGGAAAACGCGATTGCCGTGCTGATCGGCGAGGCGCCGGCCAACTTCAACCTGGCGGTGAGCAAAGACATCCCGGCGCTGCCGCAGATTCCAGTGAGCCTGCCCTCGCAACTGCTGGAGCGCCGCCCGGACATCGCCTCGGCCGAACGCTCAGTGATCGCCGCCAACGCCAATATCGGCGTAGCCAAGGCCGCCTACTATCCGGACCTGAGCCTGAGCCTGGCCGGTGGTTACTCCAGCAGCACCTACGCCGACTGGATCAGCCTGCCGAACCGCTTCTGGTCGGTAGGGCCGAAGTTGGCCATGACCCTGTTCGACGGTGGCCAGCGCTCGGCGGAAGTCGACCGTACCGTGGCCTCCTATGACGAGACCGTGGCCAAATACCGCCAGACCGTACTGGATGGTTTCCGCGAAGTGGAAAACTACATGGTGCAACTCAAGGTGCTGGAAGACGAGGCGGTGGTCAGCAACGAAGCGCTGGAGGCCGCACGCGAGTCGCTGCGCCTGACCCAGAACCAGTACAAGGCCGGCCTGATTGCCTACCTGGACGTGGTCACCGTACAAGCCACCGCCCTGAGCAACGAACGCACGGTGCTGACCTTGCTGCAGACACGCCTGGTGGCGAGCGTGCAACTGATCGCGGCATTGGGCGGTGGTTGGGACGGGCAGACGCGTCAGTAGCGCAAGGTGTCATAGCTGGATCGATGTCCACCTGTCAGAACTGACAGTATAGATTGGGTTCCTAGTCATGTAGCGTCTGGAATGACGCCGCTTTTTATAGGCGGTTCATATCCAGCTCGGCAGGACGAGGTGCTCAAATGCGTCGGGTCATAGGTCTGATCTCTGCCCACGATTGGTGGCGTAAAGCTGGGCAAGCGGCTGTCCTCGTACTGGCGATGTCTGGCGTCTCCTCCACCGCGTGGGGTGTTGAAGGGCTATGGACCCAGGTCCACTGGAACCCAGCCAGCCGCGCCCTACAGGTCTCAGCCAGTGCCACACGCATGTGGGCTACCGACGTCAATGACTATATTTATGAGTTCAGCGGCTCCAGTTGGTTGCTCAAACCTGGTCGGGCCAGGCAGGTTTCAGTCAGCGCCAGCGGCGATGTCTGGGCACTGAATGCGGCCGGGAACATTTATCGTTGGGTGTCTAATAACTGGCAGCAAATCGAGGGTCAGGCGGTGCAGATATCTGCCGCACCTGACGGCGCGTTATTCGCGGTAGATGCGGGGGGCAATCCCAAGCGCTGGGCACCCGCTAACCAGCAGTGGGTCGCACTCCCAGGAAAACTAATCAAAATTGCCGCAGCGCCCCGTGGAGAGGCGTGGGGTTATAACGCCTCGAATCTGCTGTATAGGTGGGTCAATAACGGTTGGCAGCCGGTTCCAAAGCCCCTCGGTGTTACCGCCCCGTCCGACTTATCAGTGGGCAGTGATGGCACTGTTGTTTTATTGAGCTCGAACGCAGGCATCTGGAATTGGCTGGATACGGAGTCCAGCTGGAAGTCCATTGCGGGGGCAGGCACCAGCGTTTCGGTTGCGGACATAAACAATATCGTCGTGCTCAACAACAGCAACGGGACACTCTGGCAACTGGCTCACCGTTCATCCATTGACATGCTCGTTGTGCATGCGCATCCAGATGACGAAGGTATCTTTGGCGGAGGTGTTCTGCCTTTTTACACTCAGGTCCAGCAAAAGCGTGTTTCGGAGCTGATAATGGTCACCCGAGGCACGACTGGCCATGCTCCCTTAATGGCTGAGTCACTTAACCGAATGCAGGAGTTGCGTAATGCTGTCGACGTCTACGCAGGCAGGGCCAACCGCAGGTTGGGGGTATATGCGCCGAGTCTTTATCGCTCCGGAAATGTACTGCTGATTGATGGCGGCTTTGTCGACACAGGCTGCTGCAGTCCCGACCCTGCACAATCCTGGGGGAAAGAGGGCCGTGGTTGGGGATCCTCCAACGTGGTAACACAAGTAACTCCTGGATTTGGCAACACTCACAGGATAGCTTCGGGGCGCGAGGCAGCAGCCTGGGTCGTTGCACGAACTATTCGACGTTATCGTCCTCTGGTGGTTGTCAGCGTGCATAATTTTACCGGCGACTACGGTCATTCCAATCACACTGCGACGGCAATTGGAGTGGTTGAAGGGGAAAGAATGGCGGCGGACGCGTCGAAAAATATTGACGGACTGGCGCCATGGACTGTCAGAAAGCTTTACATCCGAGGTTCGCCGCTTACTAACTATTACGTGGGCGGTAACCCAGAATGGGGCCGGATTACCTGGGGGGGCTTTAAACCTGGCAGTGCCGTTAATGGTTTTTTTCATCAGGCATCCGAGGCTGCGCAAATAAATAGCCAGACGCCACGCCAAGTCGCTAATTTGGGGTTGGCCCAACATTTATCCCAGGGCGATGTGAGGGCTACGACGGTATTTGTCGCCACCCCATTCGAGCCTAATTACTCCGAATGGTGGACGCTCTACCGATCGAGTGTCGGGGCCGATGCGCTCAGTTCTTTCCGGGTTCCCGGAGATCGTACGGCGACCCATTACCAAGGGTGGGGGCGCTTGAGTTTTTTTGACAACGTACTTGTTAAGAAACATCGGGCCCTCAAATCTGCTGAAGTGCCCGATGTTTCCAGCCAGTAGATTGGCGTCAAAAAGCCACTAATGGCCCTCTGATAATTAATCAAGTACGCAAGAATTATTCTCGCTACAATCGCCCGCTTTGCCACTTGGCACGGGCGTCTCAGGCCCGTTGCGCACGAGAAGTCCCATGCTCATCGGTAGTTATTCACCCTCACTGGTCGTGATTTCGCTGTTCGTCGCGATCCTGGCTTCCTACACCGCGCTCGACCTTTCCGGCCGGATCGCCACCGCCAAGGGACGCGGTGTCTATTTATGGATAACCGGCGGCGCCATGGCGATGGGCGTGGGCGTGTGGTCGATGCACTTCATCGGCATGCTGGCGTTGCGTTTGCCGTTTGCCCTGGGGTTCGACGTAGGCATCACTGCGTTGTCGTTGTTGATTGCGGTGTTGTCCAGCGGCTTTGCCTTGTGGCTGGTCAGCCAGCCGCGCTTACCGGCCTGGCAGCTGGCATTGGGCGCGCTGATCATGGGCACCGGCATTGCCAGCATGCATTACACCGGCATGGCCGCGATGCGGATGACGCCGGGTATCGACTACGACCCCGCCTTATTCGGCGCTTCGCTGCTGATCGCGGTCGCGGCGTCCGGCGCTGCGCTGTGGATCGCCTATAACCTGCGGCGCAATACCCCGTACGTACGCCTCGCGCGCGGTGGGGCGGCGGTGGTGATGGGTTTTGCCATCGTCGGCATGCATTACACCGGCATGGCGGCGGCACGGTTTGCCGATGAGAGTTTCTGCGGTGCTGCGCTGAACGGCCTGAGCGGCAAGGGCTTGGATAATCTGGTGCTGGTGACGACCCTGGCGGTGCTGGCCATCGCTTTGCTGACGTCGTTGCTCGATGCGCGTCTGGAAGCCCGCACTGCGGTGCTTGCCGACTCCCTGACCCAAGCCAACCAAGAGCTGACCCACCTGGCCCTGCACGACATGCTCACCGGTCTGCCCAACCGCACTTTGCTCGCTGACCGTATTCAGCAAGCCATGCAGGCGGTGAAGGAGCAGGGTGGCTGCTTCGCACTGATGTTTATTGACCTGGATGGCTTTAAGCCGGTCAACGATGCCTTCGGCCATCATATGGGTGACCAGTTGCTGAGCGAAGTTGGGTTGCGCCTGCGCGAAGACCTGCGCAGCCAGGACACCCTGGCACGCATCGGCGGCGATGAGTTTGTGTTGCTGGTGCAACTGACCCAGCCGGACGATGCCCTCGGCCTCGCCGAACGCCAGGTGGTGCTGATCAACCGCGCCTTCCGGGTGGCCGAGCATGAGTTGAAGATCTCCGCCAGTGTCGGCATCGCCATGTTCCCCGGCAATGGCAATAGCCCCCAGGAGCTGTTGATGAACGCCGACGCCGCGATGTACCACGCCAAGGGCATGGGCAAGAACGGCTACAGCTTCTTTGATGCGTCGATGAACACCAATGCGCGCAAACAATTGCAGTTGTTGCAGGACTTGCGCAACGCGGTGGAACAGCAGCAGTTCCGCCTGTACTACCAGCCCAAGTTCGATGCGCTCAGCGGTATCCCGGTGGGTGCCGAAGCGCTGCTGCGCTGGGAGCATCCGCAGCAGGGCCTGCTGCTGCCGGCGACGTTTATCGAAATGGCGGAAAAGACCGGGCTGATCATTCCCATCGGCGAATGGGTGCTTAACGAAGCCTGTCGTCAAATGAGCCTGTGGTATGCAGAAGGTTACGAACACTGGCGCATCGCCGTGAACCTGTCCGCGTTGCAGTTCTGCCACGTAGGGCTGGTCAAAAGCGTGGCGGCGGCCCTGGAACGTCACCAGTTGCCGGCCAACAGCCTGACCCTGGAAATCACCGAAACCACGGCCATGAGCGATGCCGATGCGAGCATGACTGTGTTGCAGCAGTTGTCGGACATGGGTGTCGATTTGTCCATCGATGACTTTGGCACCGGCTACTCCAGCCTGATGTACCTCAAGCGCCTGCCGGCCAACGAGCTGAAGATCGACCGCGGTTTTGTGCGCGACCTGGAGCACGACAGCGACGACGCCGCCATCGTTTCGGCCATCGTTGCCCTTGGCCAGGCCTTGGGGTTGCGGATTGTTGCCGAAGGCGTGGAAACCGATGTGCAGCAGAGTTTCCTGACGCGGCTGGGGTGCAACTCCCTGCAAGGTTACCTGTTGGGCCACCCGCTGCCGGCTGACGTTTTCATGGCCGATATCGTGCGCGCCGAAAACGCCGTAGCGCCTGACAAAAGCCGTGCGTGACGGGTATTCTTGGATCCGACCCTAAACACCAGGTTGAATCAGGAGACCGCACGCATGGACAAAGTCCTCATCATTACCGGGGGCAGTCGTGGGATTGGCGCCGAGACGGCATTGCTGGCCGCTCACCAGGGCTATCGCATCTGCATCAACTACCAGTCCGACGAAGAAGCGGCTCACCGCGTGCTTGAGCAAGTGCGTGCGTTGGGCGCCCAGGCCATTGCGGTGCGGGCGGATGTGAGCATCGAGGATGAAGTGATCGCGCTGTTCAATCGCGTCGACAGCGAACTGGGCCGGGTCACCGCGCTGGTCAACAACGCCGGCACGGTGGGGCACAAATCCCGCGTTGATGAGATGTCCGAGTTTCGCATCCTGAAAGTCATGAAGACCAACGTGCTCGGGCCGATCCTGTGCGCCAAGCACGCGGTGCTGCGCATGTCGCCCAAGCATGGCGGGCAGGGTGGCAGCATCGTCAACGTGTCGTCGGTGGCCTCGCGCCTGGGTTCGCCGGGCGAGTATGTCGACTATGCGGCGTCAAAAGGCGCGCTCGATACCTTCACCCTGGGGTTGTCGAAAGAAGTCGCCGGCGAGGGCATTCGCGTCAACGCGGTGCGCCCCGGCTATATCTACACCGACTTCCATGCCCTGAGCGGCGACCCGGACCGCGTCAGCAAGCTTGAGTCCGGCATTCCCATGGCCCGAGGCGGGCGCCCGGATGAAGTGGCGGAAGCGATTATCTGGTTACTGTCGGATAAGGCCTCGTATGCCACCGGCACGTTTTTGGACCTGGGGGGCGGTCGTTGACCGACTGACGCTATCGCGGGCAAGCCCGTCTCCCACGTGGAATGCGTACCCTGTGGGAGCCGGGCTTGCCCGCGATGGCGCCAGTGCAGGCGACCCTTGGCTCAGAACGACCGCACAATCCGCCCCAATGTTTCCATGGCCTTTTCCGACGCCTCGGTCCACGGGCTGCCATAGTTCAGGCGAATGCAGTTGCGAAAGCGCTGGGTCGCCGAGAAGATCGGCCCCGGCGCAATGCTGATGCCTTGCGCCAGCGCCATCTGGAACAACTTCAATGAATCCGTCTGCTCCGGCAGCTCCAGCCACAGGAAGTACCCGCCGGCCGGCTGGCTGACGCGGGTCTGCGCCGGGAAGTAGCGCGCGATGGCGGCCAGCATGGCGCTTTGCTGTTCTTCCAGGGCATAGCGCAATTTGCGCAGGTGCCGGTCATAGCCACCGTGCTGCAGATAATCGGCAATCGCCGCCTGGGCCGGCATTGACGGGCACAACGAGGTCATCAATTTCAGCCGTTCGACCTTCTGCGCAAAGCGCCCGGCCGCGACCCAGCCCACCCGGTAACCGGGTGCGAGGCTTTTGGCGAACGAGCCGCAATGCATCACACCCGGTTACGTGTCGAAGGCCTTGGCCGGTTTTGGCGCCTGTTGCCCGTAATACAGCTCGGCATACACGTCGTCTTCGATCAGCGGCACTTGATGGCCCCGCAGCAGCTCCACCAATGCCTGTTTCTTGGCTTCCGGCAGGGTCGCGCCCATGGGGTTCTGGAAGCTGGTCATGGTCCAGCAGGCCTTAATCGGATAGCGCTCCAGCGTCTGTGCCAGGGCATTGAGGTCGATGCCATCGCGCGGGTGCACGGGAATTTCCACCGCCTTGAGTTTCAAGCGTTCCAGTACTTGCAGGCAGGCATAGAACGCCGGGGCTTCGATGGCCACCAGATCACCGGGTTCAGTGACGGCTTGCAGGCACAGGTTCAAGGCCTCCAGCGCGCCATTGGTGATCAGCAGTTCCTCCATGGGCAGCATCAGGCCCCCGACCATGTACCGCAGGGCGATTTGCCTACGCAGTTGCGGGTTGCCCGGCGACATGTCGGTGACCACCAGGCGCGGGTCCATCTCACGGCTGGCGCTGGCCAAGGAACGGGCCAGGCGCGGCAACGGGAATAGCATCGGGCTGGGGAACGCCGAACCGAAAGGCACGGTGTTCGGGTCTTTGATCGAGTCGAGCACCGAGAACACCAGCTCGCTGACATCCACCTCGGTGGACTCATGCACCTGTTCGCTCACCTCCGGCTCGGAAAACGGGCTGGGCGCATGGGTGTTGACGAAGTAGCCGGAGCGCGGCCGCGCGCGGATCAGGCCACGGCGCTCCAGCAGGTAGTAGGCCTGGAACACCGTGGACGGGCTGATGCCGTAAGTCTGGCTGGCATAGCGCACCGAAGGCACCCGCTGGCCGGGGCCAAGCACGCCGGTGCGGATCAGTTCAGCGATGTCGTCGGCGAATTTTTCGTAGCGTTTCATGGGAGCCTAATCACTTTCTTAAATTGTACGCAGGGCTAAATGGGGGAGCTGGCTCGCCTGACAGACCTCAGCGGTTCAGCGGCGCCACGAAGCGACTCTCGGCAGCACTGTAGATCCCGGGCTCATCCACATCCGAGACCTTGAAGCGCAAGGTCTGCGAACTGCTCGCCGGTTTATCCGCCAACAACGCCACCGACACCGGCACATCGCTGATTTCCCCCGCTGCCAGGCTGATTTCCGTCTTGCCTTGCAACTGGAAGCCATCGGCGTCCACCAACGCCAGGCGGTAATCCTGGCGCTGCTGGGTCTTGTTGATCACCTTGAGGCTGTAGATGTTTTCGATCTGGCCCTGAGCGTTCTCGCGGAACAGGCCACGGTCCTTGGTCACGTCCAGCGACACCATCGGCCGTTCCACCAGCGCCACCACCAACGCCGCGATCATCACCAGCAGTACGGCACTGTAGCCGATCAGGCGTGGCCTTAGCAGGTGGGTCTTGCCGCCTTGCAATTGATGTTCGCTGGTGTAGCTCACCAGGCCACGCGGGTAGCCCATTTTGTCCATGATCGAATCGCAGGCGTCGATGCACGCCGCGCAGCCGATGCACTCCATTTGCAGGCCGTCGCGGATGTCGATACCGGTGGGGCACACCTGCACGCACAGTTGGCAGTCGATGCAATCGCCGAGGCCGACATCGGCGGGTTTGACTTCACGCTTGCGCGGGCCACGGTGTTCGCCGCGCGCCACGTCGTAAGAAATGGTCAAGGTGTCTTTGTCGAACATGACGCTCTGGAACCGCGCATACGGGCACATGTGCATGCACACCGCTTCACGCAGCCAGCCGGCGTTGAGGTAGGTGGCACCGGTGAAAAACAGCACCCAGAACAGGCTGACGCCGCCCATTTGCCAGCTCAGCAGTTCGGCGGCCAGGGGGCGGATCGGCGTGAAATAGCCGACAAACGTCAGCCCTGTCAGCACGCTGATACCCAGCCACAACGTGTGTTTGGCCGAGCGCCGCGCCAGTTTGTTCAGGCTCCAAGGTGCGGCGTGCAGCTTGATACGCTGGTTGCGCTCGCCCTCGGTGACTTTTTCGCACCACATGAACAGCCAGGTAAACGCGCTTTGCGGGCAGGTGTAGCCGCACCACACACGGCCGGCAAACACTGTGATCGCAAACAGGCCGAACGCGCAGATGATCAGCAGCGCCGAGAGCAGGATGAAGTCCTGGGGCCAGAACGTCGCGCCAAAGATGTGGAATTTGCTCTCAGCCAAGTCCCATAGCACCGCTTGCCGGCCGCCCCAGTTCAGCCACACGGTGCCGAAAAACGCCAGGAACAGAACGCCTGCACCGGCCACGCGCAAGGTGCGGAACAGGCCGGTGAAACTGCGGGTATGAATCAGGTTGTCGCTGGATTTGGCCTTCACCTTCTTTGGGTGCAAGGGCTCAAAGGTGTCCACGGTGGGGATTCTATCGCTCATGGTCGTTCGCTCATCAGCCTCCATCAGGCGGACGAACTATGCGCGTGGGGCTGTGTGCATAACAGACTCAGGTAGAGCGATAAAAAGCGGATCAGATGACAGGGGCGCAAGGGCCTGCGTCAATGTGCTGCACCCCATGGCGCCTGGGGTGCAGCAGTGTCTGGGGGGAACTGATACAGATCAATTAAATCAGCGAACCAGGTTCGTCGGCCTTTACATGCTGGCGCCCATCGTGCGCCCCGGCGACCGTCAAGGCGTCGGCCTCGGCTTCGGTGATGTAGATGCGCTCGGCGGCCAATTCGACGTAGGACATGGATTTTTCAGTGTCGGTCACGATATTGACTCGGGTCGCCGGCACGCTCTGTTCCTGGCCATTGTCATCGAGCATGAAGTAGCACAGCTGGTTTTCGATACGTAGGGGCATGCCGTTCTCCTTATTCGTGGGCTATGTAAGGTTAGGGGCCGCCGATGTGCAGGGGTTCCAGGCAACTGACTGGCGGTCGCTGCTGTCCATCCTTTACCAACAATGACAAAGGACGGCATCCATGGACGCCTGGTGGCATGAAGTGTGGCAAACCCTGCAGGCCGAATTCGCCGATATCGGCGACGCGAAGCAGCTCACCCAGATCACGGTGCGCCTGCTGATTGCCGCGATCCTGGGCGGCATCCTGGGGTTTGAACGCGAGAGCAAGGGCAAGGCCGCCGGGGTGCGCACGCATATGCTGGTGGCCTTGGGGGCGGCACTGTTCGTGATGGTGCCGCAGATGTCCGGTAATCAGGCGGATGCCATGAGCCGGGTGGTGCAGGGCGTGATTGCCGGGATTGGCTTCCTGGGCGCCGGTACCATCATCAAGGGCAAGGATGATGAGGAGGGCCATGTCAAAGGCCTGACCACCGCAGCCGGTTTGTGGATGACCGCTGCGATTGGGGTCTCGGCCGGGTTGGGCCGGGAATCGACAGCGGTACTGAGTACGTTGCTGGCGTTGGCGGTGTTCAGCGTGATGCCAAAAATCGTCAAGCGCTTTGAGAAGGACTGACGATCACCGGTGGCATGGTCGTCGGCGGTTCTTCAACCGGCGGCGGCTCATTCTCCGGCGGTTCCTTTTCCGGAATCGGTGCGGGCTCGGTGGGCGGCAGGGTGGGGTTGTCGATATTCGGGTCGGGTGTTTCAGCCGGGATCGGGATATTCATCGGTGTGGCCTCCTTTGTGCTTTGCTCTATCGGCGGACAGTGGGCCGGGCGAATTGATTCCCCGCTCAATGGCGACACATCCACCTGAACTTTTATCGACGGCACAGGTTCGGACCTATTACGGCCGTGCTCAGGGAGAGCTCGGCCGCCTGAAGAATTCGGATCAAGCAAAGAGCGTCCACAGGGCGTAAGGGGAAGATGCTCGATGACTGCTGAAACACAGGTTCCAGGCACGTCCATATTGCCGCTGTCCCAGGCGCTGTTGCTGCCCAGGATCGCCATCGAAAGCACCACTCCCGTGATTGACGGCGGCGAATTCGCCGTCAAGGCCGTGGTCGGCCAACGGGTCAACGTCACCAGCAAAGTGTTTGCCGACGGCCATGACAAGCTCGCCGTGCTGATCCGCTGGCGCCCGCTGCAGGATGAAAGCTGGCACAGCGTCGTGATGACCGATGTGGGCAACAATGGCTGGGAAGGCGCGTTTACCGTCACCCAGCAGGGCCCTCATGAATATTGCATTGAAGCCTGGATCGATACCTTCGCCAGCTTCTGCTACGAGTTGCGCAAGAAACACGAGGCCGGCGTACCGGTCAGCCTGGAATTGCAGGAAGGTCGCAGCCTGGTGCTGCAAGCCGCCGAACGCAGTGACAACGAGCTGCGCGATCGCCTTATGCTGCTGCATCATGAACTCTCCGGCCTGCTGGAAACCGAGCAGGTTGCGCAGTTCCTGCACGAAGACAGTGCACATTTGATGACGCAGGCCGATCACCGTGCCTACCTGAGCATCAGCACCGTTTACCCGATTGACGTTGAGCGTGAGGCTGCGCTGTTTGCCAGCTGGTACGAGCTGTTTCCACGTTCGATCACCGACGATCCTGCGCGCCACGGCACGTTTAATGACGTGCACTCGCGGTTGTCGATGATCCATGACATGGGCTTCGACGTTCTCTACTTCCCGCCGATCCACCCGATCGGGCGCAGCCACCGTAAAGGCCCGAACAATTCACTGACCGCCGGCCCCGATGATCCGGGCAGCCCCTACGCAATTGGCAGCGAGGACGGCGGCCACGAGGCCATCCACCCGCAGCTGGGCAGCCGCGATGACTTCCGCCGCCTGGTGCAGGCCGCCGCCGACCACGGCCTGGAAATCGCCCTGGACTTCGCCATCCAGTGCTCCCAGGACCATCCGTGGCTCAAGGAGCATCCGGGCTGGTTCAACTGGCGCCCCGACGGCACGATCAAATACGCGGAAAACCCGCCGAAAAAGTACCAGGACATCGTCAACGTCGACTTTTATGCGGCGGACGCCATCCCGGGCCTGTGGACCGAGCTGCGCGACGTCGTGGTGGGTTGGGTGGAAGAGGGCGTGAAGACCTTTCGCGTCGATAACCCTCACACCAAGCCCCTGCCGTTCTGGCAATGGCTGATCAGCGATGTGCGGTCCAAATACCCCGACGTGATCTTCCTCGCCGAGGCGTTCACCACGCCGGCGATGATGGCGCGCCTGGGCAAGGTCGGTTACTCCCAGAGCTACACCTATTTCACCTGGCGCAATACCAAGGCCGAGTTGAGCGAATACCTGACCCAACTGAACGAGTCGCCGTGGCGCGAATGCTACCGGCCGAACTTCTTCGTCAACACGCCGGACATCAACCCGCCGTTCTTGCATGAATCCGGGCGCCCGGGCTTTTTGATCCGTGCCGCGTTGGCCACCATGGGCTCGGGCCTGTGGGGCATGTATTCGGGGTTCGAACTGTGCGAAGCGGCGCCGGTACCGGGCAAAGAGGAATACCTGAACTCGGAGAAGTACGAGATCCGTCCACGGGACTTCACCGCCCCCGGCAATATCATCGCCGAAATCGCTCAGCTCAACCGCATCCGCCGGCAAAACCCGGCGTTGCAGACGCACCTGGGGCTGAAGCTCTACAACGCCTGGAATGACAACATCCTGTATTTCGGCAAGCGCAGCGAGGATGGCAGCAACTTCATTCTGGTGGCGGTGAACCTTGATCCCTATAACGCCCAAGAGGCCAACTTCGAGCTGCCACTCTGGGAGCTGGGCCTGCCGGACGATGCCGAGACTCAGGGTGAAGACTTGATGAATGGCCATCGCTGGACCTGGTATGGCAAGCACCAGTGGACGCGTTTGGAGCCGCAGATGCCGTTTGGGATCTGGCGTATCACCACCCCTTAATCCCAGCGCGGTTCACGTATTCCAGGAGCTTCCAATGGCGAAGAAACCCAACGCTGCCACTTTTATCAAAGACCCGCTCTGGTACAAAGATGCGGTGATCTACCAAGTCCACGTCAAATCGTATTTCGATTCCAATAACGACGGTATCGGTGATTTTCCAGGCCTGATCGCCAAGCTCGACTACATCGCCGACCTGGGTGTGAACACCATCTGGTTGCTGCCGTTCTACCCCTCGCCACGCCGTGACGATGGCTACGACATCGCCGAGTACCGTGGCGTGCACAGCGACTACGGCACCATGGCCGATGCCAAGCGTTTTATTGCCGAGGCGCACAAGCGCGGGCTGCGGGTCATTACCGAGCTGGTGATCAATCACACCTCCGACCAGCATCCCTGGTTCCAGCGTGCGCGCAAGGCCAAGCCCGGCTCGGCGGCGCGGGACTTCTACGTGTGGTCGGATGACGACCAGAAATACGACGGCACCCGCATCATCTTCCTCGACACCGAGAAGTCCAACTGGACCTGGGACCCGGTTGCGGGCCAGTATTTCTGGCACCGCTTTTATTCCCACCAGCCCGATCTCAACTTCGATAACCCGCAGGTCATGAAAGCGGTGTTGTCGGTGATGCGCTACTGGCTGGACATGGGCATCGACGGCCTGCGCCTGGACGCCATCCCATACCTGATCGAACGCGATGGCACCAATAACGAAAACCTGCCTGAGACCCACGATGTGCTCAAGCAGATCCGCGCCGAGATCGACGCTCATTACCCGGACCGCATGCTGCTGGCCGAGGCCAATCAATGGCCGGAAGACACCCAGCTGTATTTCGGTGACAAAAAGGGCGACGACGGCGACGAATGCCACATGGCCTTCCATTTTCCGCTGATGCCGCGCATGTACATGGCGTTGGCGCAAGAAGACCGCTTCCCGATCACCGACATTCTGCGCCAGACCCCGGAGATTCCCGCCAATTGCCAGTGGGCGATCTTCCTGCGCAACCACGATGAACTGACCCTGGAAATGGTCACCGACAAAGAACGCGACTATTTGTGGAACTACTACGCCGCCGACCGTCGCGCGCGTATCAACCTCGGCATCCGCCGGCGCCTGGCGCCGTTGATGGAACGTGACCGCCGTCGTGTCGAACTGCTCAACAGCCTGCTGCTGTCGATGCCCGGTACACCGACCCTGTATTACGGCGATGAAATCGGCATGGGCGATAACATCTACCTGGGTGACCGCGATGGCGTGCGTACGCCGATGCAGTGGTCCATCGACCGCAACGGCGGTTTCTCCCGCGCCGACCCGGCCAGCCTGGTGCTGCCGCCGATCATGGACCCGCAATACGGCTACCAGTCGGTGAACGTCGAGACCCAGGCCCAGGACCCGCATTCGTTGCTGAACTGGACCCGGCGCATGCTGGCGGTGCGTAAGCAGTCCAAGGCGTTTGGCCGTGGCAGCCTGAAAATGCTCTCGCCGAGTAACCGGCGCATCCTCGCCTATACCCGCGAGTTCACCGGTGAAGACGGGCGCAACGAGATCATCCTCTGCGTGGCCAACGTGTCGCGCAGCGCCCAGGCGGCCGAACTGGACCTGTCGGCGTTTGCTGGCATGGTGCCGGTGGAGATGCTGGGCGGGAATGCCTTCCCACCCATCGGCCAACTCAATTTCCTGCTGACCCTGGCGCCTTACGGCTTCTATTGGTTTGTGTTGGCGCCGGAAAACCAGATGCCCAGCTGGCATGTGGAACCGGCCCAGAGCATGCCGGACTTCACCACGTTGGTATTGAAAAAACGCATGGAAGAACTGCTGGAAGAACCCTGCCGCGCCTCGCTGGAGCAAACAGCACTGCCGGCCTGGCTGCCCAAACGCCGCTGGTTCGCGGGCAAGGACACGGCGATCGACAGCGTGCGCATCGCCTATGGTGTGCGCTTTGGCGACCCGCAGCACCCGGTATTGCTCAGCGAGCTTGAGGTCAGTGCGGGTGGCCAAATCAGCCGCTATCAGCTGCCGTTCGGTTTCCTCGGTGAAGACCAGTTCACCAGCGCCTTGCCTCAGCAATTAGCCTTGGCCCGTGTACGCCGGGTGCGCCAGGTGGGCTTGGTGACCGATGCCTTCAGCCTCGAGCACTTTATCCGCGCCGTGATCAAGGGGCTGCAGGCGGGCACCGTGCTGGACTCAAGCGAAGGCGAGCTGCGCTTCACCGCTACGCCTCATCTGGCCAAGCTGCAACTGACGGATGAGTCCGAGGTGCGCTATTTGTCGGCCGAGCAGTCCAACAGTTCGGTAGTGGTGGGCGAGAGCCTGGTGCTCAAGCTGATCCGCAAAGTCGCCTCCGGCGTGCACCCTGAGTTGGAGATGAGTGCTTACCTGACCGAAGCCGGCTACCCGAACATCTCGCCGTTGTTGGGCTCGATGATTCGCCACGACGCCGAGGGCCAGGACAACCTGCTGATGATTGCCCAAGGCTACCTGAGTAACCAGGGCGACGCCTGGGGCTGGACTCAGAACAACCTGGAACGGGCGATTCGCGACGAGCTGGCCGAAGCCATCTCCGAGCAGGAACAGCACTACAACGCCCTAGGCGAGCTGGCGGATTTTGCCGGGTTGCTCGGCCAGCGCCTGGGCGAAATGCACGGGGTGCTCGGCGCGAAAACCACTAACAAGGACTTCAAGCCTGAAGTCACCACCGCCAAGGACACCCAGGCCTGGGCCAAGGATGTCGGCGCGCAGCTGGACCGTGCGTTGCACTTGCTCAACCTTCATCAAAACCAGTTGAACCCGGCGGATCAAGCGCTGGTCACTGAGTTGCTGGCGCAGAAAAAAGCCATCACCCGCCATGTGCAGGCGCTGGCGAAAGCCACCCTGGGTGGGTTGCGTATTCGGGTGCATGGTGACTTGCACCTGGGCCAGGTGCTGGTGGTGAAGGGCGATGCCTACCTGATCGACTTTGAAGGTGAGCCGGCGCGACCGCTGCACGAACGACGCGGTAAGCACAGCCCGTATAAAGATGTGAGCGGCGTGTTGCGCTCCTTCGATTACGCGGCGGCCATGGCTCTGAATGTACAAGGGGTGGATCACTCGCCCGAAGCGGACCAGGCGCGCAAACGCGTGACGGACCGTTACCTGAAAGAAGCACGCCAGGCCTTTATCCAGGCGTATCAGTCTGCTGCGTCTACACTGGCGCATGACTGGCAGGATGCCAAAGGCCAGGACGCAGCGCTGACGTTGTTCAGCCTGGAGAAGGCCGCGTATGAAGTGGCTTACGAAGCGGAAAACCGCCCGACTTGGTTGCCGGTGCCCCTGCAAGGGTTGCACGGACTGTTGAGCGGGCTTGCACCTATATCGAACACTGCACGCGGTGGGGAGACGTCATGAGCTTTACAAATAAAGAACCGCTGCAAGCGAAGTTGACTGCATTGCCGGCGTCCAAGGACGTCGAAGCGCTGGTACGCGCCGAGCATCACGACCCGTTTTCGATTCTCGGGCCGCACGATGATGAGCACGGTGGCCAGTTTATCCGCGCTTTCCTGCCGGAGGCCTTAAGTGTCCACGTGCTGGCACGCGACAGCGGTGAACAGCTCGGCAGCCTGGACGCGAGCCAGGTGCCGGGGTTGTTCGTCGGCCAGTTCAAGACCCGCGAACCCTATTTGTTGAAAATCCAGTGGGCCGGCGGTGAGCAGATCACTGAAGACCCTTACAGCTTCCAGCAACTGTTGCTGGGGGAAATGGACCTGTACCTGTTCGGCGAAGGCAACCATCGTGACCTCAGCAGTTGCCTGGGTGCCCAGGTGACCAGCGTCGATGGCGTGCAGGGTGTGCGCTTTGCCGTGTGGGCGCCGAATGCGCGGCGGGTGTCGGTGGTGGGCGACTTCAATATCTGGGACGGCCGCCGTCACCCGATGCGCCTGCGTCATCCGTCCGGCGTGTGGGAGATCTTTATCCCACGCCTGCAACCGGGCGCGGCCTACAAGTACGAAATTCTTGGCGCCAATGGGATCCTGCCGCTCAAGGCCGACCCCATGGCATTGGCCACCCAGTTGCCGCCGGACACCGCCTAGAAGGTGGCCGAACCG
>Ga0207650_10000868_pt1 | contig 22902 bp, 17 predicted proteins | sample KBSS63metaG_FD_184325 | JGI IMG/M metagenome (GOLD analysis project Ga0207650, IMG submission 184325) | Switchgrass rhizosphere microbial communities from Kellogg Biological Station, Michigan, USA - KBS S6-3 metaG (SPAdes) (version 2) | ecosystem: Host-associated > Plants > Roots > Rhizosphere...
CGGCGGATATCACCTCAGGTTCAGGTGATATCCGCCGACACTGGCGCATCCAGGCCCATGGCGTGCAGGCGAGCGTAATAGCCATTTTGTGCCAGCAGCTCGCGATGGGTGCCACGCTCGACAATCCGCCCATCGTCCATCACCAGGATCAGGTCGGCTTTCTCGATGGTGGACAAGCGATGCGCAATCACCAGCGTGGTGCGGCCCTGCATGACCTTGTCCAGCGCCACCTGGATGTGCCGCTCGGACTCGGTGTCCAGCGCCGAGGTGGCCTCATCGAGAATCAGCAGAGGCGCATTCTTGAGCAAGGCCCGGGCGATCGCCAGACGCTGGCGCTGGCCGCCGGACAGGAGCACGCCGTTTTCGCCCACCTGCGTGTCGAAGCCTTTGGGCAACTGGTCGATGAAGTCCTTGGCATTGGCATCCGCCGCCGCCGCTTCAACGTCCTCGCGCGGTGCGCCCGCCAAATCGCCATAGGCGATGTTGTTGGTCACGGTGTCGCTGAACAGGGTCACATGCTGGGTCACCTGGGCAATGTGCTTGCGCAGGTTGAGCAGCTTGTAGTCCTCGATCTCGACGCCATCGAGCAGGATCTCGCCGCTTTCATGATGGTAGAAACGCGGGATGAGGCTGGCCAGGGTCGACTTGCCGCTGCCGGAACGTCCGACCAGGGCGATCATCTGTCCGGGCTCGGCGGTAAAGCTGATGTCCTTGAGCACATGGCGTTCGGTGCCAGGATAGGTGAAGTTCAGGTGACGCACTTCCAGGCGGCCGCTGACTTTATCGCGCTCGATGGTGCCGCGATCGACCTCCATCTCCTCGTCCAACTGCTCAAAAATGCTCTCGGCCCCTGCCACGCCCTTCTGGATAGTCGAGCTGACTTCCGACAATTGGCGAATCGGCTTGGGCAACAAGCCGGCCAGCGTGATGTAGGCCACCATGTCACCGGCGGAGGCATCGCCACGCAGGTAAAGCACCAGGAACATCAACACGGCCATTGCGGTGTAGATCACCAGTTGCAGCGCCGGCGTGTAGATGGCGCCGGTGCGGGTCATGCGCAGCTGCTTGTCGGTATTGCTTTGGCTGGCCTTGAGGAAGCGCTTCTCCTCATAGACCTCACCGCCAAAACTGCGGACCACGCGGTAGCCCTGAATGGTTTCCGACGCAACGTGCGTGACATCACCCATCGCCGCCTGGATCTTCTTGCTCTGCTTGCGGAATTTTTTGCTGGCGGTGCTGACCATGACCGCGATCAACGGCAGGATGGCGATCATCACCAGCGTCAATCGCCAGTTCATGTAGAGCAACGAGGCAAACAGGAAGATCACCGTCATGCCTTCACGGATCACCACCTTGATCGCATCAGTGGCCGCCCCCGTGACCATAGTCACGTTGAAGGTGATACGCGAAATCAGGTGCCCGGAGTTGTGGTTGTCAAAGTAGCGGTTGGGCAAGGTCAACAAATTATTGAACAACTGCACACGCAGGTCGTGGACCAGGCCCAGGGAAACCTTGGCCAGCAGGTAGTTGCCCAGGAACGAACCCAGGCCCTGCCAGGCCGCGATCAGAATGATCAGCAGCGGTACCGCCTGCAGCAACTGAAGGTCCCGCAGGTACGGCACGTTCGGGAACAGCACGGCTTGCGGATTGGAAAGGCCATCCACGAAATATTTGAGGATGTAACCCAGCATGGGCTGGGTCGACGCGAAAATCAGAAATCCAACGATACTCAGCGCGAACAAGCCGGCATAGGGCTTAACGTAACTGAGCAGGCGGAAGTATATTTTCAAGCTCGAAGGGCTTGCGCTCGGACTGGAGTCGGTCATATCACGCGGCGTTTTTGAAAAGGATGCTGACTTTAGCACAGCTTCTCTGTTGTACTTGCACCCGGCTTGACCCCACAGCCTGGTTGGATGCGACCGGCGACATTATATAGCCACCACCTTAAGATGGTCGGCTTTCTCTTTCTGGAATGGCTTCATTTATGCAGTCCAAGCGTTTTCTCTACGGTTCCAACCGTGTTTTCGATTTTCTGGTCCTATGGGTTTTGCCGGTCGGACTGCTGTTGTTACTGAGTTCATTGTTCTTTCTGGCCAATCGCAATGGCCTGCACCGGCTCTATTACCTCCTGTTCAGTGCCCCTGCACTTGTGCTGCTTTGCCTGCGCCCCAGCGAACTCAAACAGCTGGTGCGCGAGCCACTGATCATCGCGTTCCTGCTGTTTGCGGGCTGGGCCCTGATCAGCCTGTTCTGGAGCCCGGAACCCGAGGTGGACTCAGGCTTATTCAAAACGCCATTGCACACGTTCATGCTGTTCGCCGGGTGCGGCTTGCTGCTGCACTATCGCAGCGAATTGCTGGCGCCGATTTTTTTCAGCGCCGCCGTGATCGCCCTGGTAGTCAGTGCGTGCAACCTGGTGGCCTTTGCTCCCCACTTTGCTGAAGGCTTGCGCATGGTGGGTGGGCTGGGCGCGCTGGACAACCCGCTGCTGAGCTCCCACGTATTCGGGTTCTTCTGCGTCTATTGGCTATATATCTGCATGACCACCCAGCGCCTGCAGGTGTTCCTGTTCAGCCTGCCTGCCCTGGTGATCATGACCGCCGCCGTACTGGCGACGGGCTCAAGAACGCCACTGGTGGCCCTGGTGCTGGCGATACTGTGGATGAGCTTCACCACCCGCAACCGTCGCTCGGCCCTGCTGATTGTCGGCATGGTACTGCTGGGCGCCGCGATCTTGCTGTTTTACCCCGAGCTGATCACCAACCGCGGAAGTTCATTGCGCTTCGAGTTGTGGGGCATGACCCTGCAACGTATCGCCGAGCACCCATGGATCGGGCACAGCTACAACGCCGAACTCTTTCTGACACCTTCCGACGGCTATGAACTTCGCGAACCCCACAGTTTCAGCCTGGGCGTGCTCTATTACGTTGGCATCATCGGCTTTATCCCATGGGTCTTCATGCTCGGCCGTGGCCTGTACGTAGGTCTGCAGCAACGCGCACAACCGTTGTTCATCCTGGCCTCTTCGCTGCTGGCCTATGGGATTGGCGGCGGCCTGACCGAAGGCGGCGGGATTCTTTCGCGCCCCAAGGAACACTGGTTCCTGTTATGGATACCGCTGGCCCTGATTGCCGGCTTGAGCATCGCCCAACGCCGTCGCAGCCTGCTACGCGTGCCCGTGCAAACGCTTGCTCCACAGGCTCGCGAACAATTGTGTGCCAACGCCCACGTCGTTGAAGCCGACGGTCTGGGCCCGAAAGTCCTGCGCCTGGAAGACGGCAGCTTCCTGAAGCTGTTCCGTGCCCGCCGCTGGTACACCTCCGGCAGGTTCAACCCGCTGTCGGAACGCTTCGCCCGCAACAGCCAACAGCTGCGCGAGCACGGCATTGCCTCACCTTCGGTGCTCAACCTGTACACCCTGCGCGATGGCAGCACTGCGGTTCGCTATCAACCGTTGCCCGGTCAGACACTGCGCCAGGTGCTGCAAGGCCTCGACACCAGCCTGCAGGAATCGCTGGTAGAGCGTTTTGGCCGGTTCGTCGCTCAACTGCACGAACGCGGCGTGTACTTCCGCTCCCTGCATCTGGGCAACGTACTGTTGATGGATGACGGTGAGTTCGGCTTGATCGACCTGGCGGACATGCGCATCTATCCGTCGGCGCTGCGCAACGCCTTGCGCCAGCGCAACTTGAAGCATATGCAGCGCTATCCCCAGGACCGCGGCTGGCTGTTCGAAACTCACTTTGAACAACTGGCCACGGGCTACGCGTGCGTTGCATCCCCACAAGCCACGCTGAGCATCCGCGAGCAGGCCCAGTCGTTCACGCTACGCACGCCGCAGGCTACGGGGCCGGCGGCAACACGCTAACGTTGACCCGGCGTAGCGGCGCCGGGTTCAGTCTTTTTCCAGCGGCGAAAAATACAGACGGGCCAGGCCACGCCAGGTCTTCTTGTTCCAGGCACGGAAAGGAATCTGTGCCAGCAGCTCACGAGCCAACGCCCGATTACGGTTGGAGGTCTTGAGGAACATGGAACTGAGGAACTTGTAACGCACCTCGTCGTACTGCGGATGATCACTGAACAACGCGTAGGAACGCAGGATGTTGTCGACCATGAATCGATGATTCTTGTACGAGTTGGTAGCGTGTTTACGGTACCGGGCCATGAGCACGTTCAAACCGTCGATAAAGTACCCGGCACGGGTAATTTTCAACTCGATCAACAAGTCTTCCAGACGAATCTCAGGGTCAAACCCACCGACCTTTTCCAGCGCCTCGCGCCGGATCATCAGCGTGGGCGCCGGCGGGTAAGGTTTACGCTCCAGGAACATATCGTCGAAGTCCAGGCGCCGGAACGGCACATCACGACGCTGGCGTTTTTCCGGGAAAAGCTCGCCATTGGAATCGATCAGCTCGATGTTGCCCGCGCAGATTCCCACCTCAGGCTTGCCATCCATATACGCAACCTGTATAGCGATACGCTCGGGCAACATGATGTCGTCCGAACCGAACGGCACGATCAGCGTCCCCTTGGCCCGCGCAATAGCACCGTTGAGCGTATTGGTCAGCCCCTGATTCTGCTGGACGCGAAAATCGAACGTGTAGCGCTCCTGCAGGCGGCGGATGCGTTCGACGCTGTCGTCTGTCGAGCCATCATCAATCACCAATAGTTCGATGTTGGGATACGTCTGGTTCAAGGCACTGAGGATGCTGTCCTCAATGTAGGGCCCATGGTTGTAAGACGCGATGATCACTGTGACCAAGGCCTGACTCTGATTCATATGTCGTTCCTGCGTGCTTGAGCCAATCCTGAGTCGATCAATGCCAGGTACTCCTGGCGGAACACCTCGATATCGTGTTGCGCCTGCAGGTACCGGTAGGCCTGCTCGCCTTTCTGCGCGAGCGCTTCATCGGACAGCGCCAGGTAAGTGTCGAGTGCCTGGGTCAATTCAGGCACGTTGGCCGGCTCCACCGCCAGGCCGCCCGCCCCTTCAATCAGTGGAAGCATGGCCGGTACGCTCGAGGCGATCACCGGCAGGCGCCCACTCATGCCCTCCAGCAGCGCGAGCCCCAGGCCCTCCGCCAGCGAAGGCATTGCCCAGATATCAAAGGCGCGCACGTATTGCAGCGCATTCTCCTTGAACCCCAGCAAATGCACGCGACCATCCAGGCCAAGGCTCTGGATTTGCGCGGCCAGGCTGGACGCCTCGCGCCCGGCGCCAATGATGGCGAGTTGCGCGGTCGGGTACTTGTCTTTCAGGGCGGCGAACGCCTGCAACAAATAGGTATGGCCCTTGACGGGCACCAGGCGCCCCAAGGCACCGATCAAGCGTACCGCCGGGTCAATGCCCAACAACTCGCGCGCGGCTTCACGCGAATGCTGCAAGGCTTCGGCCTGCTCGATATCGATCGCATTGGTAATGGCGTAGGTGTTGCGGTCGGTAAACCCGCACTGGCAATCCAGCAGGTACTGCTTGACCGCCGGCGATACACCCACGAAACGCCAGTGTTCATCGATCAGGCGCTGCGCCTGTTTGCGCCGGTAGAGACGGTCATACTCACCAAAACCATGGGAAATGCCGATGCACAACGGGATCTTCAGCCACCGATTGAGCTGCAACATCATGTTGACGGGCTTGAAGCGGTTGCACACCACCACGTCAAACTTTTCCTTGCGACAAAACTGATAAAGCCGCCACATGGCGCGCAATCTCATGCCCTTGAGAGCCTTATCGGGAAACTCGAAGTAGACGGAGGTCGCAGCGCGGCTTGTCGGCTCGCCAGGCCCCGGTCGGCCCCGCAGGAACGCTGCGGTGACTTCGTAGCGGTCAGCGGGCAGCGCTTTGACGATCTGTTCGGCCAGGTCGGCAAAATCATGGGATTTAACATTGTAGTCCGGCTGCAATTGCAGGACTTTGAAACGCCGGCTCATAACTCTCCTCGATGGAAACCTTCGGCATCAACGACCCAGGACGTCTCGGCGGCCAGCGCCTCGACGTGCTCGGCGCTTGGCGGCGGCAGCGACGACCACTGATTACGCTTCCAACAGACGAAATGAAAATACGGAAATTCCCGGTCGCCATCCCGGTCATTGGTCAAGCGACCCTTCTTCCAAAACCATTGGTGCGGGAAGCGGTCAGTGCCGTCATGCCACTTGATCACACCACCGGGCGTACTGTACGCCTCGGTGAAATCACTGCGACGGCGCCAGGGGTTGAACTTACCCACCAGCTCGAACAACGGCTTCGGAAAGTTCTTACGCCACAGAAAGATCCTACTGAAGGCCCCTTCATCCAGCGCATGATGCTCCTGATCAGTGAAGCGCGCTTCCCAATCCTTCATCTGCATAAACACTTCGCGCTTTCTGGCGGTGTTACGCATCAGGCACAAATGGCCGGCGACCCGTCGCTCATGTGTCGAGAACAGGTCAAAACCAGCCAGGCGCTCGGCGGTGAAATACCGGCGCAGGTTGCCATAGATCAAATCCAGGTCACCAAACGCCCAGAAGTCATAACCCGTGAGGCGATCAGCATGGATATGCCCCAGCGCAGGCTTGATGTCACACAACTTGTAAGCCTGCTGAGGCGCAAACTTGATATTCAACCGCTGTGAAACCAACGCGCAATAATCGGCAAACGTAATGCTTTCAATCCTGACGTTGTCAGGCACGTTATTCGGAACCGGGCAATCGCTGAACAGCAGCCAGTCAATATCGGCGTTATGCCGGCAGCTTTCGAGAAAAAAGGGCATCCAGAACGGCCAACGGCCAAAGTAAGGGATGAGGAACAGAATGCGAGGGCACTGTTTGATCACAAGGAGACTCACTGTCATTTTTTAATGGAGCGCTCTGCGCCCCAGGTACGTGGCATACGTTACTTGTGCTTGATGACCCAAAAAAGTTCATGGCGCCGAATGGCCTTGCGGAAAAATTCGTTCTCGCCCCAGGGCGAGACCGCCCGTGCAGCCAATACGCGTTGAATCAGCCGCCGCACCCGCCGCTTGAACGGCATCCTTGGTTGCAGGTCATGCATCATGCCAAGCGACATCGCCTTGTCACACTGGCGCTGCGCGGATAACGACAGGCAATAAGGTCGCAAAGTGTACGTTGGATCAAAGCATGGTGGCAAAGCGACACTGGCCCCTGAATCCCCCATCGGCCAGCGGTCATTGTCATGCAGGTGGTTGGCGTAGCCGAGTAATGTGTCCGGCTGCCATGCCAGCCCCTGCAAGGCCTCCAGCACGGCTTGCTGGGCGCAGATATGATCGGGGTGCGGATCGAGCACCGGATGAGGCAGCACGATGACCTCAGGCCGCGCCTTCAGCAGCAGCGCCCGCAGGTCCGCCACCAGGTTGTTCCAGGTCGGTAAGCCATCGGCGTCCGCAGGCAACGGGAACGGATTGAACTGGCGAAATAGGCGGATATCACTCAAATCGGCTTCTCGGGAAGCCACTGCGCGGTCAGGCTCAGCCTTCATCGCCGCCAGTTGCAGGCAGAAATACCCCAACTGCACGCAATTTTCCTGTGCCACCCCGGCCCAGCGCGGCACGGCAATACTGTCCCAGGCTCGCAAACGCCCTTTGAGCCGTGCGGCGTCAGGCTTGCTCAGGCCCATTTGCTGGTAATGCCCGGCTTCGATCTCGCCGGCCGTCAACGTCACAATCCACGGCTGCGTGGCCTGGCTGTACAGGCCAAAAGCCGCAAGCTCGGCATCATCGGCATGGGGCGCAATGACCATGATGCGTTGCCGGCACACATCGGGCTGACGGAATACAGACAGCACCGGCGCGCCCAACACGCGACAGAAGCGACCGCGCAACACAAGCCGCCCCTCGATCAAGGCTTGCGTCTGGCCGGTGAGGTTCAGGTAGCGCAGCCCATCGACGCCGCGCTCGAAGACCTGACGATCGCCCCCGGGCAATTCAATACAGGGGTCGATAAAGCGGCCCAACCAACCACTCTTGAGGCGCAGCGCCAGGACCAGCGTCTCATCGCCCGACAGCTCCAGCGCCTGGCCCAGCACCAGCCGGCCATTTTCCAAGCTGACTGGCGGCTGCTCATCCGGCGACTCGAACTGATACTGATAGTCGTCGCTGGGCGAGTAAAACAGGTGGTCGGCAAACCAGGCTTCATGGGCCACCCACCCCACGACCGCCAACAGCAGCGGCAACCACCAGGCCACCATCACACCGATGCAGACCAACAGCAGCAAGCCGACCAACAGGCTTATGCGTTTATTACGACGATGGCGCTTGAGCAGCGCCTGTTTACGGCTCGCGGACTCACTCATACGCTGAACACCGGCACGGGGTTGCACCAACGGTCCTTGTATTCGCGGTCGGCACGCCCAAAGGAAAAACGCAGCGGCTTGCCGAGTTCGCGCGCCTGTTCCCAGGCGCTTTGGGTGTTGAGGAAGCTCAACACGCTACCCGGGCTGAACGCGCGAGTTTGCGGGTCAACACCGCCGTTGACGTATTCCACGCTGATCCACTCGGGCGACTCGACCCGGTACACCAACTGGACGGCGATGGGCGCCTCGTTGAGGAAGATCACCGAGCCGATCAGCCATTCACGCAGCAGCTCGATCACCTCGGCCATGCGCTCGGCGCCCGTGGCGACAAAGCCCCAGCGACGCAGGAACAAATCGCAGTAGATCGCCGCCAGCTCCCGACTGGAAAACTCACTCACCGGTCGCACCACTCCCCCGGCCTCCTCCAGCAGGCGCAGTTCGCGGCGCTGGTTGTAGCGAAACTTCTTCGACAGCTCTTCCGGGGTTCGCGCCATGGCCAACTGCTCGGCCTGCAACTTGAGACCGCTGAAACGGCCTTCGTTCAAGGTCGACAGGTAACGTGCGCGATGACGCAACGGCGCCTGGGCGTTAGCGGCGGCCGGCAGGATCAACTCGGCATTGCCCAGGTCAAACAGGCCTTTCTTGCCCTTTTGCTTGAGCACATCTTTGGACAACGCCAGGTCGCGCCCCCAGGTGGCGATACACGCCTGCAACTCACCGCCCTGTTCCCAGGCCAGGTAGCGCACCGGGATATCGGCCAACCCGGCCAGGCGTTCGATCACCTGCGGATGGGTGGCGACGCTGCCGCCAAAGCGTTGCCAGGCGTCGCTGTAGGCAGGTGCGTCGACGACGGACCAGCCGCGCTCGCGCCAACCTTGGAATCGATTGAGCATCAAGCCCCCGCAGTCAGTTCAATAACATGCGGCAGTTGCCAGAAGGTATCGCGTACCGCCTGATCCGAGAAATGCGTGCGCAGACGCTCCAGCATCATCTCGGCGCACTGCCGTCGCTGGTGGTGATCCATTGCCGCCAGGTGCCGCAGCCCCTGGGCGAGGTGTTCGGCGTCGCCGAAGGGAAACAGGATACCCACGCCTTCGACCACTTCCCGCGCACCGCCACACGCCGTGGCCAGCAACGGCACGCCGGCCGCCATGGCTTCGAGCAACACCATGCCGAACGGTTCGTGGTCGGAACTCAGGGCAAACACATCGAACGCGCGAAAATAGCGGCGCGCATCCGGCACCTGGCCGAGGAACAGCACGTTGTCGGCAATACCCAGTTCGCGGGCCTGGCTTTTCAGGTCTTGCTCCAGCCGCCCGGTACCGAGGATCGCCAGGCGGCTTTGCGCCGGTAAGTGCGGCAGCGCCAGGGCAAAGCCCTTGAGCAGCGTGGCCTGGTCCTTGTCCGGGTGCAGGCGGCCGACATTGCCGACTACCCATTCGTCCGGCGACACGCCCAAGGCGTCGCGCGCCTCGTCCACAGGCACCTGAATGGCCTGCAACGCGTCGACATCAATGCGGTTATACAAGGTCTGGATACGCGCCGCAGGCCAGGCCGGCAGACAGCGGCGCATGTCGTCACGCACCGCGTCGGAAACCCCGAGCAGGCTCAGGCGCTTGCGGAAAAACCCGGCAAACAGCTTGCGGCTGCCACGCAGGTAATCCCCAAAGGCGTGATGCACACCGATCACCGGCAGCCGCGTACCGAGCAAGGCGATGTAGATCGGCTTGAAGCGATGCGCAATACAAAAACTGAAGTTGCGCGACGCAGCGATTTTGCGCAGCTCACGGATGGCGCCCAGCTTCAAACCACGAATGGCCTTGGAGCTGAACTCCATGAACAACACCTCATCGGACGCGCAACCGGCGGCCACGTGCGGGTCGGCGACCCCGGTGAGAAACACCGTGGTCACCTTGTAGCCTGTGCCTGCGAACAAACTGGCGTATTGCCGTGCGCAGTCCAGGAACGGCCCATCGTAACCGTGGCAAAACTGCAGGACGTGGCGGTCAGCCGAGCGCGTCATAAGGATCCACGCCGTCTTTGACGACCAGGATGTCTTCCATGATCAGGTATTGCAGGTCAGAGCCGAAGAACATGTCCAGCGCGTCTTTCGGCGAGCAGATCATCGCTTCGCCACGACGGTTGAGCGAGGTGTTCAGCGACACGCCGTTGCCGGTCAGTACTTCGAGCTCTTTCATCATGTCGTAGTAACGCGGGTTGTATTCGCGCTTGAGCACCTGGGCGCGGGAGGTGCCATCTTCATGGACCACTTCCGGCACACGGGCCTTCCATTCTTCGGCGACTTCAAAGGTGAAGGTCATGAACGGCGCCGGGTGATCGACCTTGATCATCTGCGGGGCGACGGTGTCGAGCATCGACGGGCAGAAAGGCCTCCAGCGCTCGCGGAACTTGATCTGGTGGTTGATGCGATCCGCTACGCCGGTCGCGCTCGGGCAACCGATGATCGAGCGACCGCCCAACGCGCGCGGGCCAAACTCCATGCGGCCCTGGAACCAGGCCACCGGGTTGCCGTCGACCATGATCTTGGCGATGCGCTGGGGCATATTTTCGATCTTGCGCCAGTTCGGCTTGCTCTCGTGCCTGGCGCACGCGGCGATCACCTCCTCGTTGCTGTAGGACGGGCCGAGATAGACGTGTTCCATCTTCTCCACCGGCACACCACGGGCGTGGGACACGTAGGCGGCCGCACCGACAGCGGTGCCGGCATCGCCGGACGCCGGCTGCACGAACAGTTCCTTGACGTCGTCGCGGGCGATGATCTTCTGGTTCAGCTTGACGTTCAGCGCGCAGCCGCCGGCGAAGGCCAGCTTGCCGGTGTCCTTGAGGATGTCGCCCAAGTAGTGGTCGATCATCTGCAAGGCCAGCTTCTCGAACAGCGCTTGCATGCTCGCGGCGTAGTGGATGTAAGGCTCGTCGGCGATGTCGCCTTCGCGTTTCGGGCCCAGCCACTCGATCAGTTTTGGCGAAAAGTAGAAACCCTTGCCCTTCTCTTTATAGCGGCGCAGGCCGATGACGTTGGCGTAGTCGGTGTTGATCACCAATTCGCCGTTTTCAAAGGAGGCCAGGCGCGAGAAATCGTATTTGCTGGCATCGCCGTACGGCGCCATGCCCATGACCTTGAACTCGCCGTCGAGCATCTCGAAACCGAGAAACTCGGTGATCGCGCCATACAGGCCACCGAGGGAATCAGGGTCGTAGAATTCCTTGATCTTGTGGATCTTGCCGTTCTCGCCGTAGCCGAAGAACGTGGTTGCGTACTCACCTTTACCGTCGATACCGAGGATCGCGGTTTTTTCCTGGAAACCCGAGCAGTGGTAGGCGCTGGAAGCGTGGGCCAGGTGGTGTTCAACCGGTTCGATCTTGATTTTCTTCGGATCGAAACCCAGTTGCTCCAGGCACCAGACGATCTTGTTGCGGTAGCGCTTGTAGCGACGGTTGCCCATCAGGATCGCGTCGAGCGCACGGTCAGGGGCGTACCAGTAACGCTTGGCGTAGTGCCAGCGCGCCTCGCCGAACAGGCTGATCGGGGCGAACGGAATGGCCACCACGTCAACGTCGCAAGGTTTGATGCCGGCCTGCTCCAGGCAGAACTTCGCCGACTCGTAGGGCATGCGGTTCTTTGCATGTTTGTCGCGCACGAAGCGCTCTTCTTCGGCGGCCGCGATCAGCTTGCCGTCGATATACAGGGCTGCGGAAGGATCATGGCTAAGGGCGCCGGACAGGCCAAGAATCGTCAATGCCACAGGGGTCTAGCCTCTTTTTGGTCAGCATGCAGGCGGGTTGCGCCTGAAAAAAGTGTGCATCCCGCCTGGGCGAGAAACAGCTAAAGGGCGGGATTATAGCGTAAAAGCGTTGAAAAGCAGTTAGCGACAAAGGGCTAGCGAAGCTCAATGCTGCCGTCGGCACTTTGCCGGTAGATCGTATAGGGCAGGATGAGCGTGTCCATGACACCCGAGAGGGGCACATCGATGAAAGCCCAGGGAACGCTATTCAATGTGAACCCCGCTCGCGAATTCGGCGGCCCATGCAATACACACAGGTTGTAGGCCACACCGCTGTAGATACGTGGGACAGACTCGCAATAGGTTTTTTTCGCCTTGAGCGCCTGGACGGTGACGGCGTCTTCGCGCAATGCCGTGGTCACCGTACCGCAGCCACTCACAACCAAGGATGCCCACCCCAATACCCATAACCCGACAATTTTAGTGCGCATGACCCGCTCTTCTTTTAATCAAAAGGGAGCGGAAATCTAGCACCACGAAACCCGTTGTTCAGAGCCTGGATGCGCCAATTGGCGTGGGAAACGTCCTGTTCCGCTTAACGGCCAGGGGCGTCGACCTCCCTGGGTAACCGCTGATCGATCAACTGATACAACGCACTCTCCCGCGGCCAGTTCCGCATGAACCGCGCGCGGTCCCGGGCAAACGCCGGCGCGAAGCTGGCGGCCGAGTGGTGCTGGCACATGGCATCGAGGTCGATCAGCGCCCAGCGACCTTCATGCCAGAACAGGTTATGGCCCTTGAAGTCGCCATGGCTGATGCGCTCGCGGATCAGTTCGGCAAACAGGTGATCCAGCGCCAGCAATTCGTTTTCCGGCGCGTCGCCGTGTTCGACGTAGGGCGCGAAGCGCTCGATGATGTCCGGCCCCGGCAGGTATTCGGTGATCAGGTAAGCACGGCTGCGCAGCCAGAAAAAACGCTTTTCCAGCACGGCCAACGGCGTTGGCGTAGCGATGCCGAGGAACGCCAGGCGGTTGCCTTCGCGCCATGAATGCCAGGCGCGGCTCGGGCGCCAGAAGCGCTTGAGCCAATGAGCGAAGCCCTTGATGTTGTAGCGCTTGATCACCAGCGCGCGACCGTCCACTTCGACCTTGGCCACGCTGGCGGCGCCGCCGGTCTTGTACATGTGGCCGTTGTCGAGCAGCGCATCGGCCTGCTCCAGTACCGGCAGCATCGCAGGCTCTTCTTCACGCCGAATCGCGCGCAAGCCAAATGCGCCGCGAGCCACGCTGAACAGCGTGCATTCGCGGCCGACCTTGTTCAAAAAGTCCTTCAAGCGCCAGGCGCTGACCTTGCGCACCTGTTTCTCCAGCGCTTGCAGCGGCAAAGCATGTTCGCCATTGCCGAGCAGGTAGTACACCAGCAACTCTTCGGTAAACGGCTCGAGGTTTTTGGGCAGCTGGGCGAAAAACACGCCGAGGTTTTCCAGCACTCGGTGACGCGACAGCGGCTTGCCCGCCTCTTCGACACGGATACCGGCACCGTCGATCAAGTACAGCTTGTCGCGCTGACGCAGCAGGTTGTCCAGGTGCAGATCTTCCTGCCACAAGCCTTGCGTGTGCATGTGCGCAATCGCACCTAACGCCTGGGCAAGCACGGCGGTTTGCTCGTCAGCCAATGGCGGCAGGCTTTCGACAGCGTGCCAGGCGTCGGCCAAGCTTTCGGCGCCTTCGATAAACTCGAACAGCAGCCAGCCCCCTTCGCCCTCCTGCAACCCATCGGCCAACAGCAAAGGCGTGGTCAGGCCTTGCTCGGCCAACAGGCGCACGCCGCTGAGTTCACGCTGAAAGTGCCGCGCAGCCTTGCTGCCCACCAACAACTTGGCCAGCACCGGGCGCCCGCGCCACACCGCTGCGCCCACATAACGCTCGCCAGGCATTACGCGCACCAGGCTCAGCAGTTGCAGTTGGCCGGGGCCTGCGGCATCCGCCAGGTCGAGGGTCAGGGGCAGGCTCGGTGTGCGGCCGGCGTTTTTCAGCTCGGACAGGCGCATCAGCGGTTCTCCTTGTGGCTACGCCGCGTCGTCAGGCGTTGCAGCCAGGTGGCGACCAGCGCGCTGTCTTGCGGCTGGTCGGCATAGGCCGCCAGCAGTTGGCGCACCTGCGCATCCGACCACTGCGGCGCGCGGCGCAACAACGGCTCCAGGTCCTTGACCCGGTCACGCCAGCCGAACAACAGCGGGCGGGTTTTCTCCAGGTCGATCAACTGCGCGGCGTAACCGTCACCGGTGGCCTGCAGGAAAATATGCTTGGGATAGAAACAGCCGTGCACCTGACCGACGCCGTGCAACTGACGCGCAAGCTTGCCGCAGGCCAGCAGAATGGCGCGGTGCTGGGCCTCGCTCAGCGACGGCCATTGCTCGAGCAGCGAATCAAGGTCATTCCAGCCATCCAGGGCCCGGGTCAATAACATCGCGCGGTACTCACCCGCCACTTTTCGCTCGCCATAGAACGCCGCCTGCAACGCCGGGATACCCAGCGTGCGGTAACGGCTGATATTGCGAAACTCACGAGAGAAACTCGGCTCACCCAACGGCTTGCGAAGGCTGCGAGTGAGGTAATTGCTTTGGCGCTTGAGGTAATAAGCGTGGCCGTCGAGTTCCAGCCGAAATACGCTGCTCCAGCCGCCGCCACTGGTATTGGGCTCGTCAACCGCGTCCAGCTGCTTGGCCCACAACGCGTCGAACGTCGCCAGGCCATTGCGCTCCAGCAAGGCACGGTCTTCAGCCGCCAGGAAATCACTCATTCGCGCCCCTCGAAAAACTTCACTACGTGGCGAATACGCCGCTTGTCAGACTCGGTCAGTCGCCGACACCCACGGTACTGCATGTAGAAACGCAAGCGCTGGGTAGCCGACAGGTGATATTTGGCCACCTTGTCCAGGCACGCCAGGTCTTTGGTAATGCGGTACTTAAGCCAGAAACCACGCCAGAAATCGCCGTTGGGGCAATCGATCAGGTACAGGGTCTGCTGGTCGTCGACCAACAGGTTGCGCCACTTCAAGTCGTTATGAGTGAAGCGGTGATCGTGCATCGTGCGCGTATATTCGGCGAGCTGGCGGCTGATCACGCTCACCCACTTGGGGTCGCGCAGGCGCGTATCTTTGCGATCGGCCAGGGCGGAGAGGTCTTCTGTTTTCGGCAATTCACGGGTGATCATCGCGCCGCGATCGTAGGCCAGGCCGTTGCGCTCCAAGCCCCAGGCCACCACGTCGGCGGTGGGAATGCCCCACTTGGCGAAGCGTTTGAGGTTCTGCCATTCGGACTTGACCCGCGGCTTGCCCAGGTAGCGACGCAAGCCCTTGCCGGCGCCGACGTAGCGCTTGACGTAGTAATTGACTCCGTCACGCTGCACCCGGATCACTTCCGACAACGGGTCGCGTGTTAGCCGCTCGCCCTGCAGCGCGAACACCGCTTCGAGGCTTCCAAAGTCGTCCGCCAGGGCGGCATAGGCAGGTTCCAGGTTCCAACCCGCCATCAGAGCGCATCCCCGTATCGCTGCTTACGCGCGTAGAGCTTGTCGGCCTTGCCCTGCAGCCACTGCAGCAACGCGGCCTCTTCGGCGAGGATCTGGCGCAGCGGCTGCTGGAAGTAACCCTTGAGGAAGCGCAGTTTGTCGCGGCGCGTCAGGCCGATGTCCAGCGCCGAGAAGTACAGCGCGGCCAGGTCCTTGTCACGCCAGCGATGGCTGATCTTGTCGCGGGTCTGGGCGCGGTGCAGGTCGATCACCGAGAGCCTGAAGTGATCGGCGGTCACCGGCGTGTCGGTGTGCAGCAGGAAGTGGCAGATGTAACAGTCACGGTGGTTGACCCCACCGCGATGCATCATGCCGGTCATGCGCGCCACTTCGGCGATCAGCGCGCGCTTGAGACGCGGCTCGGGCGGCTGCTTGAGCCAATCGATGCTGAAGTCTTCCAGGCTGACGGTGGGCGCCAGCTCCTCGGTGATGATGAACGAGTGCTGGTCGGCCGGGTTGCTGCCGCGCTCGCCGTAGGCCACGGCGGTCATGGTCGGCACGCCCAGTTGCTGCAAGCGCTGGATCGCCAGCCATTCCTGGCCCGCGCCCAGCACCGGAAGCTTGGCGGTGACCAGGTTCTTGACGATCTCGCCCCAGCCGATGCCGCGGTGGATCTTCACGAAATAGCCACGGCCATCGACCACCGTGCGCAGGGTGCGACGCGCTTCAAGCTCACGGTAGACCTCGCCTTCCAGCGCCTCGACGGCGGCGAACGCATCACGCCCGGCCCAGAGGGTCTTGAACGGTTCGGCAAGCATCAACTTCATCGTTTTGGCTCCGCCAGGATCACATCCGCCGCGTGCTGCGGCATGCTGTAGAGGTCGGCCGTCTCGGCGAAGGCCAACCCGTTGCGGCCCCAGGCCGCGCGCTGTGCAGAATCACTCAACATGCGCGTCAGGTAGCCGTTGAGCTGGGTTTGTTCGAAGGGCTCATCCAGCACCAGGCCGCTGTCGGCCTCACTGATGTAGTGGGCATAACCACACACCGCCGAGACCAGCACCGGCAACCCGGCCACCAGGGCTTCGAGCAAGACGGTGCCGGTGTTTTCGTTGTACGCCGGGTGGATCAACAGGTCGGCGCCCAGCAGGAAACGCGGGATATCGCTGCGCCCCTTGAGGAACTGCACGTTATCGCCCAAGCCCAACGTGGCGCTCTGCAATTGGAATACTTTGGGGTCGTCCTGGCCAATTACAAACAGGCGCGTACGTTTCTTCAATTGCGCCGGCAACGCAGCCACGGCTTTGAGGCTGCGGTCGACCCCCTTGGTCTTGAAGCCCGAGCCGATCTGCACCAGCAGCAGGTCGTCATCCGCCAGGTTGAATTCCTTACGGAAACCTTCGCGAATGTGCGCCGCATCCGGCGGCGCGCGACGGTCCTGGGCGATACCCGGCGGCAGCAGGTGGAAGCGTTCCAGCGGGGTGTCGTAATGCTTGATGAACAGCGGCTGCTGCACCTCGGAAATCATCAGGACTTCGGTCTTGGCGTCTTTGGCAAACACCGCGCGTTCGTAGTCGGCAAAGTGTTTGTAGCGGCCAAAATAGCGGTACAGCGAATGGCGCAGGTTTTGCGCCTTGTCTTCAAAGCAGCCATCGGCGGCGTAGTACACGTCGAGGCCGGGCATTTTGTTGAAGCCGATCAGTCGATCCACCGGGCGCTTGGCCAGGTCGGCCGCCATCCAGGCGCTGAGTTTCTCGTTGCGCCGATGGTTGAAGAACGCCTTGACCGGCGCCACCAGCACTTCGAAGCCGGGTGGAATGTCGCCTTCCCAGATCAGCGTATACACACGAATCTGATGGCCGCGCTGCTGGCACTCCAGGGCGATGCGCATGAAGTCCCGCTGCAGGCCGCCGAAGGGGAAATACTTGTACAGAACAAACGCCAGTTGCATCAGTGCAGCTCCTCAGCCAATAACAACGTGCTCAGTCGGCTGGCCACACGCTCAGGGTTCAAGCGCGTAAAGCACAGGGGCGACTCGCGCTTGATGTCGAACCGACGCAGGTCGTCGGCCGTCGGTTGATAGGTACATAGCTTTTGCAGGCAGGGCGCGCACGGCCAGTCGCTGGCCAAGTGAATCTGGCCCTTGCCATAGGCGCCGGTGAGGCCGGGGTTGGTGGGGCCGAACAAAGAAATGGTCGGCACATCCAGTGCGGCGGCCAAATGGCCGAGGCCAGTGTCCACCGCCACACAGGCGCGGGCGCCGGCCAGCACGCGGGCCACCCCGGCCAGGTTCAACTTGGGCAGTACTTCGGCGTTGCCCAGGCCTTGGGCCAGGCGTTCGGCGCGGGCCTTTTCGGCGGCGTTGCCCCATGGCAGCTTCACGTCCACGCCCAGGCGCCCCATGCGTTCGGCAAGCTCACGCCAGTAGGCTTCGGGCCAGTGCTTGGTGTCCCAGGTGGTGCCGTGCAACAGCAGCACAAACGGCTTTTTCGGCGGCAGGCCGAGCAGTTTGTCGACGCTCAGGCCGTAGTCGCCCAAGCCTTTGGGCAAGTCATAACCCAGCGCTACGGCGAACAACTGGCGCAAACGCTCCACCGCATGCTGCCCACGGGCCACCGCCAGGCGTCGCGAGTAGAAGCGCGCGGCGAGCGGTTCACGGGCGGAGCTTTTGTCGAAACCGGCCACCGGCGCACGCACATAACGGGTCAGCCAGGCGCTCTTGAGCAGGCCTTGGGCGTCGATCACCAGGTCGTATTTGGTCGACTGGACTTGCTGCTTGAAGCGCCGCCATTCACCGCTCTTGATGGTTTGCCAGAGGTTCTTGCGCCAGCGGCGAATCGCCACCTTGATAACCTTGTCTACCGCCGGGTGCCAGGTGGGGATCTCGGCAAAGCCCTCTTCCACCACCCAATCGAATTGAATGCCGGGGATCGCCCGCGCCGCGTCGGTGAGTGCCGGCAACGCATGGATCACGTCGCCCAGGGATGAGGTCTTGATTACCAGTACCCGCAACTCAATTAACCTCGACCACTGTGCCCTGCAACCGCTGCAAGGCATCGTTTACCGGCTGCGGCAGCAACTGGCGCATGCAGTTGTAGTGGCCGAAACGGCAGGTCCGATCAAAACACGGGCTGCAATCCAGGCCCAGGCGCACCACTTCGACCTTGTCGGCCAACGGCGGGGTGAACCCTGGCGAGGTGGAGCCGTACACCGCCACCAACGGGCGATTCAGCGCCGCGGCCACGTGCATCAGGCCGGAGTCGTTGGACACCACCGAATCCGCGCAGGACAGCAGGTCAATCGCCTCGGCCAGCGACGTGTCGCCACTGAGGTTCACCGCCTCCTCGCGCAGGCCCGGTATCAAGCGCTGGCGGATATCTTCACCCACCGGATGATCTTTTTTCGAGCCGAACAACCACACCTGCCAGCCTTCACGAATCTTCGTCTCGGCGACTTTGGCGTAGTGCTCCGCCGGCCAGCGCTTGGACTCGCCAAACTCAGCGCCCGGGCACAGCGCCAATACCGGGCGATCCAGGCTCAGGCCGAACTTGGCCAGCGCCGCGTCGCGGGTGACCGGGTCGATCCGCAGGCGCGGGCGCGGGTACGGCTTGGGCAACTCGGCACCCGGCGCATAGGCCAGGGCCATGAAGCGCTCGATCATCAGCGGGTAGCGCGCTTTATCGAGCGTGCGCACGTCGTTGAGCAGCACGTAGCGGAACTCGCCGCGCCAACCGGTGCGCTTGGGGATGCCGGCAAAATACGGCACCAGCGCCGATTTCAGCGAGTTGGGCAGCAGGATGGCCTGGTCATACCGGCCGGCCAGGGATTTGCCGATGCGACGGCGCGTGGCCAGTTCCAGGGCGCCGTGGCCGAGCGGAAAGCTCAAGGCCTCGCGCACTTGCGGCATGCGCTCAAGGATCGGCCGGCTCCACTCGGGGGCGAGCACGTCGATCTGGCAGCCTGGATGGCGCTGGCGCAGGCACTCGAACAGTGTCTGTGCCATCACCATGTCACCGACCCAACTGGGCCCAACGATCAGAATATTCATGTAGTTTCCACAAACGATGCGGGGAGGCTTATGCCTCCCCGCCCTAATAGTGTTTCAGCTCAACCCCAGCTCCTGCCAGATACGCATCACTTGCCGCCGCTCATCGGCGAACTGATCCCCGGCCACCGTACCGGCCTCGTTTTGCAAGGCCTGGCGATGCGCGGCGGAACGGTAGGCCTTATACACCTCGCGCAGCAGATGGGCATCGGCGGCGGGCATCAGCCCCACCTGCTCCAGGCCTTCCAGAATGCGGATATTGTCGGTATAGCGCAGCAACGATGGATGTTGCGCAGACCACGCCAAAGCCGCGTATTGCACCATAAATTCAATATCGACGATACCTCCGGCGTCCTGCTTGAGGTCGAACGCCACCGTGGCTTCGAAGGCATTGGCGCCGGTACCGGCCAGCGTGGCCTTGGTACCCAGGTTATCGCGCATCTTGGCACGCATCTCACTGACTTCCTGGCGCAGCTTGGCAAGGTCCCGTTCACGCCCCAACACTTTAGCCCGTACCTGCTCGAACGCACGGCCCACATCCTGGCTGCCCACCAACACCCTTGCGCGGATCAAGGCCTGATGTTCCCAGGTCCAGGCTTCATTTTCTTGATAGCGATCAAACGCACCGAGGGAACTCACCAACAAACCGGATGCCCCCGACGGTCGCAGGCGCATGTCCACTTCGTACAACTGGCCGGAGTTGGTCTGGGTGGTGAGCAGGTGAATGATGCGCTGGCCCAGGCGCGTGAAGAACTGCGCGCCATCGATCGGCTTGGCGCCATCGGTTTCGGCCTGAGGGTCGCCGTCGTGGATAAACACCAGGTCCAGGTCCGAACCATGCCCCAGTTCAATGCCGCCGACTTTCCCATAACCGACAATGATGAACCCAGGATCGCACAGGGTGCCGTCCAGCCGCTGCGGCGAGCCGTGGCGCGCCACGGTCTGGCGCCAGGCCAGGGCCAGCACTTGTTCGAGGATGGCTTCGGCGAGCCAGGTCAGGTAGTCGCTGACTTTCATCAACGGCAGGCTGCCGGCGATTTCCGAGGCCGCCACGCGCAGGCGGTGAGCGAGCTTGAAGTGACGCAGGGCTTCCATCTGCTGCTCAAGGTCGTCCTCGGGGATGCGCGTGAGGCGCTCGCGCAGTTCGGCGGCCAATTCCGGCGCCAGCGGCGGCTTGAACAGCCGGCCCTCGTTAAGCAACTCGTCCAACAACAGCGGGAAACGGGTGATCTGCTCGGCGATCCACGGGCTGGCGGCGCACAGGGTCAACAGGCGGCGCAGGGCGTCGGGGTTTTCGGTGAGCAGCACCAGATAAGCGGAACGACGGGCGACGGCCTCGACCAACGGCAACACGCGCTCCAGCACCAGGTCCGGGTTGGCGTGTTCGACGGCCTGGGCGAGCAGGCGCGGGATAAACGCATCCAGCCGCTCGCGACCGAGGCGCTGCATGGCGCGCAATTGCGGGCTGCCGCGCAAACTGGCGAGAGCCTTGAGGGCCTTGGGCGCGTCGGTAAAACCGCCTTCAGCCAATTGGCGGCAGGCGGCGTCTTCATCCTGGGATTCCTCCCACAGTGGCAACCATTCACCGCCCACCACCAGTTCGCTTTCGGCGCCGTCTTCTTCATCCGGGTCGGCGATCACTTGGCGAAAGTGCCAATCCACCCGACCACGCCAATACATCAGGCGCTCATGGAACGCGGCCCAGTCGGCAAAGCCCAGCATGAAGGCCATGCGCGCCTGGTCCTGCGGGTTGTCCGGGAGCATTTGTGTCTGCCGGTCGGCAATCGCCTGGATCGCGTGTTCGGTGTAGCGCAGAAATTCATAGCCGTTGCGCAACTCGGCGATCACCGCCGTCGGCAAGTAGCCCTGCCCCTCCAGGGTGCCGAGCACTTTGAGCAACGGTCGCTGTTGCAGGCTCAGGTCGCGGCCGCCGTGGATCAGTTGGAACGCCTGGGCGATAAATTCCACTTCGCGGATGCCGCCCGAGCCCAGCTTGATGTTGTCGGCCATGCCTTTGCGCCGCACTTCCTGCTGGATCAGCTGCTTCATGGTGCGCAGCGCTTCGATGGCAGAGAAGTCCAAGTAACGGCGGTAGACGAAAGGCCGCAGCATCTCCAGCAATTGCGCACCGGCCACCTGGTCGCCGGCAACTACCCGCGCCTTGATCATGGCGTAGCGTTCCCAGTCGCGGCCCTGGTCCTGGTAGTACTGCTCCAGCGCGTTGAAACTGAGCACCAACGCGCCGGCCGAACCATAGGGACGCAAGCGCATATCGACGCGGAACACAAAGCCGTCGACGGTCATCGGGTCCAGCGCCTTGATCAGTTTTTGACCCAGGCGGATGAAAAACTCCTGGTTATCCAGGGCGCGCTTCACGCCCACTGTTTCGCCGCCCTCGGGGTAGGCGAAAATCAGGTCGATATCGGACGAGAGGTTCAACTCCACCGCGCCGAGCTTGCCCATGCCGAGGATGACCATGTGCTGCGGCTCGCCGCTGCGCCGGCCCGTCGGCGTGCCGAACTGTGCGCAGTGGCGCTGGTAGAGCCACTGGTAGGCCTGGTCGATGCTGGCGTCAGCCATGTCGGAAAGGTCACGACAGGTTTGCACCAGGTCCGCCTGGCGGGTGAGGTCGCGCCAGATGATGCGCACTTGCTGGCGGGTACGTTGACGACGCAACAGGCGGCCCAGTTCATCTTCTGTTTCAGCCTGTTGCACGGCGCCGGCGATCTGACCGCACAGCTCGCCTGGGGCGAAGCCACGGTCCAGCTCGCCCCAGGCGGCCAGCTCGAGCAACATCAAAGGGTCACGAACACTCTGTTCAATAACGAAATCACTGGCGGCGCAGACGCGGGCAAAATCGGCCCACCGTTGCGAGGTCCACGTAGAAAGGCCATGATCGTCGTCCAGCGTGGCCACCGCGTCACGAAATGACTGCTCGGCGCGCTGGGCAATCGGAAGAAGAAGGGTGGGCAATTCGGCCAGCGTTGGCAGGCTCATGGTCTATCCTCCATCGGCGCGTAAATGGCTTGTAGTTGTGAAGGCAAGCACCACGCCCGATGGAGGACTGTCGAACAAAGGTTATAAATAGCTGAAAATTCATAATTTTTGGCAGGCAACATTAAACTCATACCTTTTCTTGTTCGCAAAAGATCAACAATAACGATTATGCTCACCAGCCAGACCGAGCAATCCGCTCAGTCTTGTGTAGTTTTACTACTCGTATATACATTCGAAAGGCTGAAATGGCCGACGATTTGTAGTAAAACTACAGGACGCCGAAGCAACCTTCGGCCATCCAAGAATTTATGTCGTCTGCCC
>Ga0207650_10000870_pt1 | contig 22893 bp, 16 predicted proteins | sample KBSS63metaG_FD_184325 | JGI IMG/M metagenome (GOLD analysis project Ga0207650, IMG submission 184325) | Switchgrass rhizosphere microbial communities from Kellogg Biological Station, Michigan, USA - KBS S6-3 metaG (SPAdes) (version 2) | ecosystem: Host-associated > Plants > Roots > Rhizosphere...
GGTCGAGAATGCTCCGCCGCAACTCTGGGTCTCGTCGCCGGTGTGCCCGGGCGGAGAAGGAAGCGCGGCCACGTCGCAGTTCCCGGCCGGTGTGCACACCTGGTCGGTGACCAATGGCCATATCGAATCGAATTGGGACGATCACATCTTCTTCATCGCCGACGGCAACGGCCCCGTCGACGTCACGCTCACCTTCACGGATACGAACGGCTGCTCGTCGACGAGCACCGCGCGGGCGAACCTGGTGGCGACGAAGCCGGTGATCACGCTTACCTCGTCGCCGGCCTGTTTGACGAGCGGAGCCGCCACCGCAAGCAGCGGATGGGATTCGTACGACTGGTCGGTCACCAACGGCTTCATCACCTCGGGCCAGGGGACGGCGAACATTTCGTACTCGGGATCCGGCGGCGGACCGCTGGTCCTGACGGTCACCGGGCACGCGAACTACGGCACCTTCAGTTGCTCGACGTCCAGCGATCCCTTCACGGTCCCGACGCTGCCGCCCGTGACGATCACGCTGGGAACGACGGATATCTGTCCCCACGGCAGCGACACCGCAACCGTTCCCGCGGGCTACGCGAACTATTGGTGGTCGGTGAACAACGGCTACATCACGGCCGGCGACGGTACGAACTCGATCCGTTTCGAGCGGAGCTACAGCTATCCCTACCATCCAGACGATCCGATCACCATCAGTGTCTATGTGGCGGATGCCAACGGCTGCTCCCCGCCGCCGGCGACGGCCACGGTGGCCACGCGCACCATTCCCGCTCCCACCATCACGCTCGACACGCCCGACATCTGCCCACACGGCACGGACACCGCCACCGTTCCTCCGCAGTACGCGAACTATTGGTGGTCGGTGAACAACGGCTACATCACGGCCGGCGACGGTACGAACTCGATCCGTTTCGAGCGGAGCTACAGCTATCCGTACCATCCAGACGATCCGATCACCGTCTCGCTCTACGCGCAGGACGCTGACGGCTGTCCGGCGCCGCCGTCGACGGTGACCGTGCCGACGCGCAGCATCCCCGCACCGGTGATCACGCTCGGTACGCCCGACATCTGTCCGCACGGGACGGACACCGCCACCGTTCCTCCGCAATACGCGAACTACTGGTGGTCGCTCACGAACGCCTACATCACCAGCGGCGACGGTACGAACTCGATCACCTTCAGCCGAAGCTTCGGAATGCCCGGAAACGACGACCCGATCACGATCACGATCTACGTGCAGGACGCGAACGGCTGTCCGGCGCCGCCGTCGACGGTGACCGTGCCGACGCGCACGATCGCCGCACCGGTGATCACGCTCGGCACGCCCGACATCTGTCCGCACGGAACGGACACCGCCACCGTTCCTCCGCAATACGCGAACTACTGGTGGTCGCTCACGAACGCCTACATCACCAGCGGCGACGGTACGAACTCGATCACCTTCAGCCGAAGCTTCGGAATGCCCGGAAACGATGACCCGATCACCGTCACGCTCTACGTACAGGACGCGAACGGCTGTCCGGCGCCGCAGTCGACCGTGACCGTGCCGACCCGCACGATCGCCGCACCGGTGATCACGCTGGCCACGCCCGACATCTGCAAGTTCGGCACGAACACGGCCTCGGTTCCGGCGCAGTACGCAAACTACTGGTGGTCGATCAACAACGGTTACATCACCAGCGGCGACGGAACGAACTCGATCACGTTCGCGCCAGGCGGCGGCATGCCGGGCAGCAACTTCGATCCGATCACCATCACGCTCTGGGTGCAGGACGGCAACGGCTGTCCGGCGCCGCAGTCGACCGTTACCGTTCCGATCCGAAACATTCCTTCGCCGACGATCACGCTGGCCACGCCCGACGTTTGCCTGCACGGCAGCGACACCGCCAGCGTCCCGGCGCAGTACGCGAATTACTGGTGGTCGATCACCGGCGGTTCCATCATCGGCGACCAGAACTCGAGCTCGATCACGTTCGCTCCCGATCAGATCAACGGAGGTCCGGTCACGCTGTCGGTGATGGTGCAGGACGGCAACGGCTGTCCGGCCGGTTCCGGCGACGTCGTCGTTCCGATCCGCACCATCGCTCCGCCGGTGATTACCGTCAGCGGCTCGACCTCGCTTTGCGGCGGCGGTTCGGTCACGCTCACCGCGCCGGCCGGCTTCTCCTACTCGTGGTCCACCGGCGCCACCACGCGCGCCATCGCGGTGACGCAGCCGGGCGACTATTTCGTGACCGTGAACGACAGCGGCTGCAATGCCACGAGCGCGCCGGTGCACGTCACGGCCGCCACGCCGTCCGCGCTCGTCATCACCACGCTGCACGACACGACCTGTCTCTACGGCACCATCCAGTCCACGATCAGCAATCCCTCGAGCTTCAGCAACATCACCTGGTCGGCGGTGGGAGGATCGATCACGCCGAGTGGCGCGTCGTCGTTCACCGAGGCGACGGATGGAACGGCGGGGCAGGTGTCGATTACGGCGCATGCCACCGACGTCGCCACCGGATGTGCGGTCAGCGCCACCATCGTCATTCCGATCGTCCCGCTCGATCCGCCGGTGATGACTGTTTCGAGCAATGGCCCGATCTGCTACGGCACGCCGGTGACGATCTCCATCCCGGCGCAGCCGGCCGGCTCGCAAATTTACTGGGATTACACCGGAGTGAAACTCGGCGGCGGCGATGGGCAGACGTTCATCACCTTGTCGGCGCCGCCAGAGCCGTCGTTCTCCCTGCGCGTGCGATTGATCGATCCGCGCTTCTGCCAGACGCAGAACACGATCACCGTGCCGGTCCACTTCGCGCCCGTTCCGGTGCTGCAGGCCGATGACCACTATGGCTGTCCGTACACCGAAAAAACTGTAACGGTCACCAATCCTTCTGCATACACGAGCTACACGTGGAGTGTCACCAACGGCACGATCGTCGGTCCGAACGACCAGCCGACGGTTCACGTCGCTCTGATGGGCTCCGGCGTAACGACCGACGTGGCCTTCACCGCCAGCGACGGAAGCTGCCCGATTACGCGCTACGCCAGCTTCTACGCCACGCAGCCGACAGCCTCGATCTCCGGCGGCAGCGGCACGTACTGCACCGGCACGACCGCCTGGCTCAGCGCCGTCACCGATGCGAACAATGCGACATATCTCTGGTCTAACGGAGCGACGTCCAGCTCCATCAGCGTCACGGCGGCCGCGCCCGGTCCGTACACCGTCACGGTGACCAACGCCTATGGCTGTTCGACGACCAGTGCACCGGTCACCGTTCACTTCGCGCCGCAAAGCACCAGTGTCAACGCAAGCGGCGCGACCACCTTCTGCGCCGGCGGCAGCGTGACACTCACGGCGGCGATGTTGGGCGATTCCTACCTCTGGTCGAACGGTGCCACCACGCGCGCGATCAACGTCACGCAGAGCGGCGCATACAGCGTCACCGTGACGGACGCGAGCTGCCAATTCGTTTCGCCCGCGACGAACGTCACCGTCAATCCGTTGCCCGCGGCCACCATCACCGCCAGCGGTCCGACGACCTTCTGCGCCGGTGGCAGCGTCACGCTGACGGCATCCGCGGGATCGACATACTCCTGGTCGAACGGCGCCACGACGCAGTCGATCAACGTCACCACCAGCGGGAACTACACCGTCACCGTCACCACCGCGAGCAACTGCAGCGCCACCTCGCAGCCGGTGACCGTCACCGTCAACTCTGTTCCAGACGCCACCATCACCGCGCCGTCCAGCGTCTGCGCCTCGACCTACGGCGACAACGCCCACGTGACGTCGGTCTTCAACAGCTCGTACGCCTGGACGATCACCGGCGGCGCGATCACCAGCGGCGCCGGCACCTATCAGATCGCGTTCAAGCCTTCCGGCAGCGATCCGGTAACCCTCGGCGTCACCGTCACGAATGCGAGCGGCTGCGCGGTCTCGTCGACGCGCGTCGTCGACGTCCACAGCGTTCCCAAGCCGGCCGTTACGCCTTCCGGCGCCGCCTCGTTCTGCAACAGCGGCCTGCTCACAGCGCCGGCCGGCTACACGGCCTACTCCTGGAAGCGCGACGGCGGCCAGATCACCGGCGCCTCGGCCCAAACATTCCTGGCCACGCAAAGCGGCACCTACTCGGTCATCGTCTTCGACGCCGCCAATTGCTGGGTCGAATCCGATCCTGTTTCGATCACCGTCTCCACGACGCCGGTGGCCAGCATCTCCGCGCAGAACAGCGTCTGCGCAGGCTCGACCTACGGCGCGGTCTCGGCCGGCAGCGCCCCTTCGTATCAATGGTCGGTCACGAACGGCACGATCGTTGACGGGCAGGGAACGCAGGTCATCCACTACACCTCGGGCGCATCCGGCAACGTGACGCTGACGTTGACGGTGGCCAACGCGCAGGGCTGCAGCGATACGAAATCGATCGACATTCCGATCGCCAACGTGCAGGCCACGATCACGCCGTCCGGACCGCTCACGATCTGCCCCGGTGGCAGCGTCACGCTCACCGCCAGCGCCGGTGCGAGTTACATCTGGTCGAACAACACCTACGCGCAGTCGACCACCGTCACGCAGGCCGGCACGTATTCGGTGCGCGTCTTCGATGCCACCGGCTGTAACGCGCAGTCGCAGTCCGTCACCGTCACCGTCGCGTCGCCCTCGGTCACGATCACGCCCTCCGGCCCGACCACCTTCTGCGCCGGCGGCAACGTGACGCTGTCCGCCCCGAACGGATATTCGTACAACTGGAGCACGGGCGCGACGACGCAGTCGATCACCGTCAACCAGTCGAACACCTACACCGTCACGGTGCAGGACGCGAACGGCTGCACCGCGTCATCGTCGGCGTCGGTCACTGTCAATTCGCTTCCCACGGCGGTCGTCAGCGGCACCAGCGCGATCTGTCCCGGCGGGTCTGCCACGATCACGGCTACGCTCACCGGCACCGCGCCGTTCACCGTGACCTGGTCCGACAACGTGACGCAGACCATCAACAGCGGTACGACCGCATCGCGCAGCGTCAATCCGTCCGCGACGACGGCCTACACCGTCACCTCGCTAACCGACGCGAACTGCACCGGCACATCGGCTGGCTCGGCGACGGTGACCGTCAATCCGATTCCGACCGCGGTCGTCAGCGGCACGGCTGCGATCTGCGCCGGCGGCTCCGCCACGATTACCGCCGTGCTCACCGGCACTGCGCCGTTCACCGTGACCTGGTCCGACAACGTGACGCAGACCATCAACAGCGGTACGACCGCGTCACGCAGCGTCAATCCGTCCGCGACGACGACCTACACCGTCACATCGCTTACGGACGCGAACTGCACCGGCACATCGGCTGGCTCGGCAACGGTGACCGTCAATCCGATTCCGACCGCCGTCGTCAGCGGCACGGCTGCGATCTGCGCCAGCGGCTCGGCCACGATCACCGCTGCGCTCACCGGCACCGCGCCGTTCACGGTGGTCTGGTCCGACAACGTGACGCAAACCATCAACAGCGGTACGACGGCATCGCGCAGCGTCAATCCGTCCGCGGCGACGACTTACACGGTCACGTCGATTACCGACGCGAACTGCACCGGTACTTCCAGCGGCGCGGCGACGGTCACGATCCGTCCGCTGCCGACAGCAACAGTCAGTGGCACTGCTGCGATCTGCGCCGGCGGTTCGACCACGATCACGGCCACGCTCACTGGCACCGCGCCGTTCACCGTGATCTGGTCCGACAACGTGACGCAAACCATCAACAGCGGCACGACCGCATCGCGCAGCGTCAATCCGTCCGCAACGACCACCTACACCGTCACGTCGCTTACCGATGCAAACTGCACCGGCACTTCCAGCGGCGCAGCGACGATCACCGTCCGACCGCTGGCCACCGCCGTCGTCAGCGGTACCAGCGCGATCTGCCCCGGAGGTTCTGCCACGATCACGGCCACGCTCACCGGTACCGCGCCATGGACGGTGATCTGGTCCGACAACGTGACGCAGACCATCAACAGCGGCACGACGGCATCACGCAGCGTCAATCCGTCTACAACGACGACCTACAGCGTCTCGTCGCTTACCGACGCAAACTGCAGCGGCACTGCGAGTGGCTCGGCAACGGTAACCGTCAATCCGCGTCCCACCGCGATCGTCAGCGGCACCAGCGCGATCTGCCCCGGCGGTTCGGCCACGATCACGGCCACACTCACCGGCAGCGCACCGTTCACGGTGACGTGGTCCGACAACGTGACGCAGACCATCAACAGCGGTACGACGGCATCGCGCAGCGTCAGCCCTGCGGCAACGCAGACCTACACCGTCACGTCGATCGCCGATGCCAACTGCACAGGCACCTCCAGCGGATCGGCAGCCGTGACGATCAAGACTCTCCCCAGCGCCACGGTCAGCGGCGGCGGCACGATCTGCCCCGGCGGCTCGGCCACGATCACCGCCGCGCTCACCGGCACCGCGCCGTTCACCGTGATCTGGTCCGACAACGTGACCCAGACCATCAACAGCGGAACGACGGCAACGCGGAGCGTCAGCCCCTCCGCGACGACGATCTACACGATGACTTCGGTCAGCGACGCGGGCGGCTGTTCCCGCGCCGGCAGCGGCAGCGCCACGGTGACGGTCAAGACGCTTCCGACCGCCACGGTGAGCGGTGGCGGCGCGATCTGTCCGGGAGCTTCCGCCACGATCACCGCTGACTTGACCGGCACCGCGCCATGGAGCGTGACCTGGTCCGACAACGTGACTCAGACGATCAACAGCGGCACGACGGCCACTCGCACCGTGAGTCCGTCGGTGAATACGACCTACACGGTTACTTCGATCACCGACGCTTCCAGTTGTGCGGCCGTGGCCGGCAGCGGAAGCGCCACCGTTACCCGCAGCGTGGCAGCGTCGATTACGACCCAGCCGGCAAACAAGTCGACGTCCATCAATACGAACGTGACCATTTCCGTCGTGGCTGCGGGCACGTCGCCGATCTTCTATCAGTGGTTCAAGAGCAACGGAACGATCGTCACCGGCGCCACATCCAGCTCCTACACGACCTCATTCCCCGCGAAAGGAAACTACCAGTTCTACGTAGAAGTGTGGAACGCATGCAACACCACGCATGTGAAGAGCCATAACGTGACTGTGACCGTGAATTGAGTTTTTCGGAGTGCGGCGACGGTTTCGCCGCCGCACTCCGGATGTAGGATTCGCGGCGTGAGTAATCCACTCTTCGATCTCGCCCGCGACCGCGCTGCTGCGTTTCTGCGTGACCTTCCCGATCGTCCTGTCGGCGCGCAGGCCACGCGCGAGGAACTCCTGGCCGCGTTGCATGCACCGTTGTCGGACGACGGCGAAGATCCCGCCGCGGTCATCGACGCTCTTGCGCGCGGCGCCGATCGTGGACTGATCGCCTGCGCCGGTCCGCGCTACTTCGGATTCGTCATCGGCGGCAGCCTTCCCGTCGCGCTCGCGGCCGACTGGCTGACCGGCGCCTGGGATCAGAACGCCGGCACGTACGCCACTTCGCCCGCGGCGTCCGTCATCGAGGATATCTGCCGCGAATGGCTCCTCGAGTTCTTCGACCTGCCGCGCACGGCCAGCGTTGGATTCGTCACCGGCGGACAGATGGCCAACTTCACCGCCCTCGCCGCCGCGCGCCACGGCGTTCTCCGCCGCGCCGGATGGAACGTCGAGGAGAACGGCCTGGCTGGTGCGCCGACGGTTCATCTCGTCATCAGCGCCGCCGCGCACATCACGATCTACTCTTCCATGCGCATGCTCGGCTTCGGCACGCGCGCGCTCATCAAGGTCGACGCCGACGAGCAGGGGAGGATGCGCGCCGATGGGCTGCGCGAGACGCTGCGAACGCTCGACGGCCCGATCATCGTCTGCGCGCAGGCCGGCAACGTAAACAGCGGCGCGGTCGATCCTCTGCGCGAGATCGCCGGGATCGCCCACGAGCACGGCGCCTGGCTGCACGTCGACGGCGCCTTTGGTTTGTGGGGACGGACCACAGCATCCAAGCGGGCGTTGCTGGACGGTTGCGAGCTGGCCGATTCGTGGGCCAACGATGCGCACAAGTGGCTGAACGTCCCCTACGACAGCGGCATCGTCATCGTCCGCGACTCCGCCGCGCACCACGCTTCGATGACCTCGACCGCCGAGTATCTGGAGCAGACCAGGGGCGTGGAGCGCGACAACTTCGATTGGACGCCGGACTTCTCCCGCCGCGCCCGCGGCTTCGCCATCTACGCCGCCATCCGCACCCTGGGCCGCCGCGGCATCGCCGCGCTCATCGACGGCTGCTGCGACCGCGCCCGCCAGTTCGCCGATATTCTCGGCCGCGACGAACGCATCACCATCCTCAACGACGTCGTCCTCAACCAGGTCCTGGTCCGCTTCAGCGACAGCGACGACGTCACCCGCAACGTCATCGCCCGCGTGCAGCGCGAGGGCACCTGCTGGCTCGGCGGCACCACCTGGCAAGGCAACGCCGCCATGCGCATCTCCGTCTCGAACTGGTCGACGACGTCCGAGGATGTGGAGAAGTCGTGCGCGGCGATCGTGCGGTGCTTGGATGCGTCCGAATAGTGGATCATTGAGCCCAGTTCCGGTTGCTTTGGTCATTCGTATCCTGCTATATGTGCATTCAACAGGAGACGGACATGCCCCAATTACACCTTTACGTGCCCGATGATGTTGCAGAGACCGCGAAGTCTCGGGCGAAGGCCGCCGGAAAGTCGCTCTCTTCCTATTTGGCGGACCTCGTTATTAGCGAGGTCGCCGGCGAGTGGCCGGAAAGATTCTTCGAGGAGGTCGTCGGTGGCTGGAAAGGCGATCTCGAACGTCCGGAGCAGGGACAGTTCGAGAAGCGCGAGCAGCTGTAGCAATGTACCTGCTCGATACAAACGCGTGCATTCGAATCATGAAGGGAATCTCGCCGCGTCTGGCGGAGCGCCTACGATTCGTTCCGCGCACCCAGGTTCGCCTGTCCTCGGTCGTCAAAGCTGAGCTTATCTACGGCGCGAGGAAGAGCGGCCGGATCGCTGACAACCTGCGCGTACTGGAGGAGTTCTTCGGCACGGTTGCGAGTCTTCCTTTCGATGACCGTTGCGCAGAGGAGTACGGCCTCATTCGCGCGGAACTCGAACGTGCGGGAACGCCGATCGGACCGAACGACGTCCTGATCGCAGCCACCGCCCGAGCCCACGGCGCTGTCCTCGTCACGCACAACGTTCGCGAGTTTTCGCGCGTTGCCGGTTTACGGATCGAAGATTGGGAGTCGAGCTAGTCGCTACACCCCGTCCCGCCACACCTTCGCTACCCTCGCCAATAGCACATTGTTCTTCACCGGCTTGCGGATGAAATCGACGGCGCCGACTTCGAAGGCGCGCACCTCCACCTCGTCGCCTGGTAGGCCGGAGATGAAGATGGCCGGGACGTCGACGCCGTTTTCGTGCATCGCCTGCAGCAGCGAGTGGCCGTCGATGTAGGGGAGGTCGACGTCGATCACCATCAGGTCGACAGCTTCGCGGCCCACCATCATCAACGCTTCCGCGCCGTCTTTGGCCATCACCACCGCGTAGCCGGCCGACTTCAGCACCGCGTTCGTCAGCTCGCGGCTTAGCACGTTGTCTTCGACCACGAGGATGGTCTTCTTGCGCTCGTCCACCGGCAGCGTGATGCGCTCGCCGCGGCGGGCCCGAAGCTGGAGAATCTCGCGCTGCAACGCCTTCGTCTCCGAGTCGGGCTCGATGCGCAACTCGCGCTTGAGCACTTTCGCGCAGCTCTCGTACTGCTGGAGCGCTTCGACGACGTCGCCGCTCTGCAGATAGAGGCGCATCAGCGTGCGGTGCATCGGCTCCTGCAGCACGTCCAGCCGCAGCGATCGTTGCGCGGTGCCGATGGCCTCGTCGAGCGCGCCGCGCTTCGACTGCAGCTCGACCAGTTGCGCGTGCGCGCGAAGAGCGACGCGATGCAGACGGTCGCGCTCGCCGGTCACGAATTGATCGAAGCGCTCTTCGTTGATGCTGAAGCCGTCGAGGAAATCGCCGCGGTAGAGATCGATCGCGTTCTGCAACGCTTCTTCTGTTCCGGCCGCGACCAGCGACTCCATCTCCGCCACGTCGCAGGAGACGGAGCGGTCGAGCGACAGCAGATCGCTCTCCTCGATCAGCAGTTTCTGGTCCGGCGCGATATGGGACAAATCCTTGCGCACGCTCGACAGCGTCTGGCGCAGGCTCTGCCGCGCCTGGTCGGGTCCGGTGCTCGACCACAGCAATCCGGCCAGCTTCTCGCGCGAGACGTGCTGCCCCGGCTTGATGGCGAGATAGGCGAGCAGTGCCTGTGATTTCTTCGCGCCGATGGTGACGAGCGAGCCGTCGCCGGAGCGGATCAACAAATCACCCAGCAGCTCCAATCGCATCGAGGACATCGTTGTGGCCGGTGATTATCGCAGCATGGACTGCAAAGTTGCTTCGACTTTCGGCGGCGCATCCCGTACCCTCCCCGCCGGAGACGTTGAGGATGATCGAAACGGTGGAGACGATATCGGTTGGCGACGAGCTGCGCGAATTGATCCGGCAACAGAACTGGAACCAATTGCGCGACCGGCTCACGGACATGCATCCGTCCGACGTGGCCGATCTCATCATCGCCCTCCCGCGCGAGGAGGAGGGATTCGTTTTTCGCGTCCTGCCGCGCGATGAGGCCGGCGAGGTTTTCTCCTATCTCCCGCCCGATCACCAGGAAGGCTTGATCGAGTCGCTTAGCAACGAGCAGGTGCGCAACGTCCTCGCGGAGATGAATCCCGACGACCGCACGCGCCTGCTGGAAGAGATGCCGGCCGAAGTCACGCGCCGTCTGCTGACGGCGCTGTCGCCCGAGGATTTGAAGAACGCGCGCTGGCTCCTCGGATATCCGGAAGACACGGCCGGCCGCTACATGACGCCGCGCTACGTCACGGTGCAGCCGGAGATGACCGCGCGCGAGGCGCTCGATCACATTCGCCGGACCGGACCTGGCAAAGAGACGGTGAACGTCGTCTACATCGTCGATCAGCGCGGACGGCTCGTCGAAGACATCCGGCTCAGCTCTCTCGTCCTCGCCGAGCCGGCGACGAAAGTCGTCGACATCGACGATCCGCCGCTGGTGAAGATGAATGCGACCGACGATCGCGAGGAAGTTCTGAAGGCGTTCGAAAAATACGATCGCCTCGCGCTTCCGGTCACCGACGCCGACGGTCACATGCTCGGCATCATCACCGTCGACGACGTCCTCGACGTCGCCGAGCAGGAAGCGACCGAAGACATCCAGAAACTCGGCGGCATGGAAGCGCTCGACGCGCCGTACCTGCAGGTGAATGTTTTTGACATGATCAAAAAGCGCGCGGGCTGGCTCTCCGCGCTCTTCCTCGGCGAAATGCTGACGGCGACCGCGATGAGTTTCTTCGAAAAGGAGATTGCCCGCGCCGTCGTGCTGGCACTCTTCGTCCCGCTGATCATCTCCAGCGGCGGCAACTCCGGATCGCAGGCGACGTCGCTGATCATTCGCTCGCTGGCGCTGCGCGAGTTGCGTTTGCGCGATTGGTTCCGCGTCTTCCGCCGCGAGATCCTCTCCGGCCTCGCGCTCGGATCGCTCCTCGGATTCATCGGTTTCATCCGCATCGTGCTATGGGAAAAAATCGGACTCACCGAGTACGGCGTCCACTACATGCTGGTGGCGTTTACGGTCTGGGCTTCGCTGGTCGGCGTGGTGATGTTCGGAACGCTGGCCGGCTCGATGCTGCCGTTCGTCCTGCGCAGACTCGGCTTCGATCCCGCGACAGCATCCGCGCCATTCGTCGCAACGCTCGTCGACGTGACGGGACTCTGCATCTACTTCACAGTAGCGCTGATGATTTTGAAGGGAACGCTGTTGTAGTGGATTGGTGGATTAGGAAACAAACCGAAGTGGCTTTGTCCTAATCGACAGATCGACTTCTCCCTACTCTTTCGGCGGCTGCCACAACTCGAAGCGGTTGCCCTCGGGATCCGTCGCCCATCCGAAGCGGCCGAATTCGCTGTCCTCGACTTTCTCATCGACCGTCGCTCCGGCAGCGCGGAGCTGTGCGAGCATCGCGTCGAGATCATCGACGCGGTAATTGATCATGAACGGCGCGACGGTCGGATCGAAGTACTTCGTCGTCGATGGAAATGTGGTCCAGAGCGTCATGCCGACAGTGTCGGGCTGCTCCTTGTCGCGCCATTCGAACGAAGCGCCGCCGTACGAGGGGTCGACGGGAATGCCGAGGTGATCGCGATACCAGGCGCCGAGCGATTTTGAGTCGGACGCCTTGAAGAAGATGCCGCCGATTCCTGTCACTTTTTCCATGGACGAATCCTATCTCAGTGTGAAGACCGTCGCGCCGGCGCCGGGAGCAACATTCGATGCGTAGCGGTCGAGAGTCTGCGCAAGCATTCGTTGCGCGGCGGGGGAGAGCGCCGTCTCCCTTTCCGCCAGTTTCTGCGCAACCGCGGTGGCGGACGGCGCTGGCGCGACCACGACCACATGCGTGATGCCGTCATTCTTCAGCCGCGCATAGAGCGCCTCGGCTGTCGGCATTTCGAGGTAATGAGACACGCGCGGCCCGTCGAAATTACCGCCGCCGCGCACGCGTCGCGCAAACCAGTACGTTTCGTTGAGGCCGATGACGAGGGCGCGCGCGTCAGCAGGAAGAAGCGCATCGATCGACTGAACGGTCTTGAACGAGGAGCGCTGCTTGGTCAGAAACTCCGTGTCGGACGCCGTCGCCGAAAGCAAAGAAAACGCAGCGCCGCGATCGACAAAGTAGCCGATCAGAAAGAGCTGGACGACGATCGATAAGCCGAGAAGCACGCGCATCAGGCGTCCCGCCCGCTGCGATCGTGCCGCAGGAATCGCGAGGAACGGCAGAAGGATTCGCGACGACGGGGCGAACAGAAACAGCAGCACCGCCGCGGCGATCAGAATCCACGGCAGCATGCCCGCCGAAAGCGTGCAGGCCGCGATGAGCGATGCGCCGAGGCTCTCGTCGAGAAAGTGTCCATCGAAGACATAGTCGGAAAGAAACGGCGCGCGATATCCCGCCACATGCGGCGCGGCAGCGGAGAAAAATGGCGCGATCGGATTCGCGGTCAGGATCAGATTGCGGATGAAGAAGATGGAGCCGACGGCGAGTCCGGGCAGCAGGCCGCGCCAGCGTCTGGCAACGACGACCGCGATGATCGCGAACGGAATGAACGTGTACTTCGTCAGTAGTCCCGCGCCGATCGCCAACGCGATCGTTGGGACGTCGTCAACATCCAGTGCGAGGACGAGAATCGCGCAACTGCCGATCAGCGGCCAGTCGACCAGTGACCAGCCCGCGATGAGCGCCAGCGCGGGCGTGGTCACGATCGCGACGAGTGCGAGAGCGTTTCCGCGCGACAGCCGGAAGAGCATTGCCGTCGAGGCGAGCGCGGCGCCGAGGTGGAGAAAGTGCGAGGCGATGCCGCCGCCGATCTGGCCGAGGATTGTCAGCAGCGGCAGATCGGCCGATTCGATGCCGAGCGGAAAGTACGAATGCGAGATCAGCGGCAGATCGATCGCGCGATGTTCTTTCACCCACATCCACGGCACCGCCAGGTGATACGCGAGCTCGTCGAGCGATGACGGCGGCGCCTGGGCAGCGATGAGCGCGCAAAGAAAAACGATCGCCAACGCGATCAGCACGAGCGGCTCGGAAATCATCGGCATCACCGGCGGACGCGATTCGATCCGCCGCACGAGAACGTAAATCCCGCCGACGCCGCAAACGACCAGCACGATGCCCATCGACCACGAGGAGACGTTCAGCGTCCCCGCGAGAAAGCAGAGCGCGCCGAAGAGCGGATATCCGAGGAGAAAATCGCGCGGCAGGTCGACCTCCTCGGCGCGCCAGGCACGCTCGAGCGTTCCGCGCGCCGCGAAACCAACGCCGAGAATCGCGAACGCCTCGAATAGCGCCAGCAGAACCGAAAGGCCGACGCGCGTGACGAGCAGCTCGACGAGCACGAATCGATCGATGAGAACGAGCAGCAGATAGAGCGCGATGACGATGGAGACGATGCGCTGAATCTTCGACATGCGAACGTCTCAGAGCGGAGGCAGCGCGGCGCGCATGGCCAGGATGTCGCTGATGATTTCGCGCGCAACCTCGGGACGGATCTGCGTGCTGCGGTCGCTCAGCGCGGCCGGCGGGTTGTCGTGCACTTCCATGAAGAATCCGTCCGCCCCGGCCGCCGCCGCCGCGCGCGCCAGCGGCCGTGCGAACTGCGGCGTGCCGCCGGTCTGCTTCCCTTCGCCGCCCGGCTTCTGCATCGAATGCGTGATGTCGTAAACGACCGGCGCCCCGAATCCGCGCAGGATCGGAAACGCGCGCATGTCGACGACGAGGTTCTGATAGCCGAACGAAGAACCGCGCTCGGTGATGAACACGCGGTCGTTGCCGGCCTCGCGGCCTTTGTCGAGAATGTTCTTCGCCTCCTCCGGCGAAAGAAACTGCCCCTTCTTGACGCCGACCGCTTTCCCGGTCCGCGCCGCCGCCGCGACGAGATCGGTCTGCCGGCAAAGAAATGCCGGAATCTGCAGGATGTCGAGCACCTCGGCCGCCCGCTCCGCCTGCTGCCACTCATGAATGTCGGACAGAAGCGGAAGTCCTGTCTCCTCTTTCACGGCGCGCAGGATGTCCAAACCTTTCTCGATCCCAGGCCCGCGAAACGATTCGATTGACGTCCGATTCGCTTTGTCGAACGACGATTTGAAAACGAGATTGATCTTCAACTCATCGCGCAGCCCGAGAAGCGTCCTCGCCATCCGCAGCGCATGCTCGCGCGACTCGATCACGCACGGCCCGGCAATGAAAAGAGGAGGGTGATCGCCGCCGAAGGAGATGGTGTCAGTGATGGCAATCGAACGCGTGCTCATGTGCGGCGCATTGTACTCACCGAGGTAGAATTCCGACGTGGCGAGCGAGCTATTCGAAACACTCACGCAGTTCTACCGCGATGTCATCAAACCGGATTTCGACGACATCCGCGAAAAGATGGCCACCAAGGCCGATTTGGAAGCCGTTCGCGAGGAAATGGCGACAAAGGTGGATCTTCAGGCCGTCCGGAATGAGATGGCGACGAGGGCCGATTTGCAGGCTGTTCGCGCTGAAATGGCTACGAAATCCGATCTACAGGCTGTGGAGCTCCGGCTGCAAAGCGAACTGCAAGAGATGCGGCGCGAGATGATCACGTGGCCGGTTCTGATCCGCTTCCATGAAACCGTAATTCGCCTCGACTTCGAAGACGTCCGGTCGAAAATGGAGGCTCTCGCAACCCGCGATGCGATGCTCACTCATGTCGACGGGATTTACGGACGCTTTGATCGCCTCGAACACGAATATTACGCACTAGTCGCAGCCGTTCGCCGCATCGAGACTCAGATGAAGCAGCAGAACGCAAACCTCGAAGTCCTCCGCGCCGAGATGCTGGAGGTCAGAAAGCAGATCGCGGATCTGAGTCAGCGTGTGACAAACCTCGAGAACGTCCTGAACTAACCCTTACGCGTAAGCCACCCGCGGCCCTGCTCCCGCCCTTGCCCCCACCCACGTCGCGCCGATGTAGATCACGATCGAGGCGATCGAGAACCAGACTGGTTGCGGGAGCATGATGGCGTTCGCGATTCCGGCGCAGAGGAGCAGCGCGCCGACGATGTAGCCGGGGATCGGCGTTCCGGCGATTCGCGCGGCGAGCCAGGTGGCGACGAACGTCGCGATCAGCCAGCCGGTCAGGACGATGAGCATCACCGAGAGCGGCAGTGTCGCCACGAACGCTTTGACCTTCTCCATGTCCTGCATGTTCGTGCCGGGCGGCGGCGGATAGATTTTGTGGGCGATTCCTTCGGCGCCGGCCACCAGCGCAAACGCGACGATGAGGCCGGCGATCACGGCGCCGATGCGGCGAAGAATCGTCATACGAATTCGGTCTCCTGTGCGACGACTGCCGCTGCCGCTTTCATCGCCGTCTTGTTGCTGCGCGCCGCGGCGATGAACGAACGGAAAAGCGGGTGGGGCGCGGTCGGACGAGACTTGTACTCGGGGTGGAACTGGCATCCGAGGAACCACGGGTGCCCTTCGAGTTCGATGATCTCCACGAACTTGCCGTCGGGTGAGAGGCCCGTCACGCGGAAGCCGCGCTCTTCGAGTTGCGGCACGTACTCGGGATTGACCTCGTAGCGATGGCGGTGGCGCTCGTCGATCTGCTCGACGGCATATGCGTTGCGCGCGATCGAACCTTCCTTCAGCGCGCAGGGATATTTGCCGAGGCGCATCGTGCCGCCGAGGGCGTCGACGCCGATCAGATCGCGCAGCTTGTAGATGACCTTGTACGGCGACTCGTCGTCGAACTCGGTCGAATTCGCGCCGACCATGCCCACCATGTTGCGCGCGAATTCAATCGTCGCGCACTGCATGCCGAGGCAGATGCCGAGGAACGGGATGCGCTTTTCGCGCGCGTAGCGGATCGCGCGCAGCTTTCCTTCGACGCCGCGCGAACCGAATCCCGGTCCGACCAGAATCCCATCCACGCGTCCCAACTCCCCGTGGTACCCCTCGGTCTCGAGCTCCTCGGAGTCGATGTAGACGATGCGCACCTTCACGTTGTTGGCGATCCCGCCGTGCATCAGCGCTTCGTTCAGCGATTTGTAAGAGTCGCCGAACTCGATGTACTTGCCGACGAAGCCGATCTTGACCTCGTCCTCGGGATGCCGGAGCTTGCGGATGATCTCTTCCCACTTCGTCAGCGCGCCGATCTCGTCGTGCGGCAGGTGGAGCTTGTCGAGCAGGATCTCGTCGAGCCGCTCGCGCGAAAACGCCAGCGGCACCTGGTAGATGAATTCGACGTCGAGCGCGGGGATGACGGCCTCCTGCTCTACGTTGCAGAAGAGCGCGATCTTGTCGCGCATGTCGTCGGGAATGGCGTGCTCGGAGCGGCAGAGGAGAACGTCCGGTTGGATGCCGATCTCGCGCAGCTTCTGCACCGAGTGCTGCGTCGGCTTCGTCTTCATCTCGTCGGACGCTTTGATGTACGGCACGAGCGTGAGATGAACATTGATGGCGTTGCCGCGGCCGACTTCGAGCCGGAACTGGCGGATGGCTTCGAGAAATGGCAGCGACTCGATATCGCCAACCGTGCCGCCGATCTCGACGATGACGACGTCGACGCCTTCGCTGACTTCGCGGATGCACTTCTTGATCTCGTCGGTGATGTGCGGGATGACCTGCACGGTCTTGCCGAGGTAATCGCCGCGGCGTTCCTTCTCGATGACTTTGAGGTAGATGCGGCCGGTGGTGAAGTTGTTCCTGCGCGTGGCGCGCATCGATGTGAAGCGCTCGTAGTGGCCGAGATCGAGATCGGTTTCGGCGCCGTCGTCGGTGACGAATACTTCGCCGTGCTGGAACGGCGACATCGTCCCCGGATCGACGTTGATGTATGGATCGAATTTTTGAATGGTGATGCGGAAGCCGCGCGCCTCGAGCAGCGCGCCGATGGATGCTGCGGCGATCCCTTTGCCGAGTCCGGAAACAACGCCGCCCGTCACGAAAATGTATTTAGTGCTCATCATGCCTCCGGTTGGTTGAGAGAGTTTGGGCCACGACCGCGGCGCGGTCCGGGCTGCTTGCTGGCGGGGAGAGTGGTGCTGGCTGTGGCGAAGAAGCGTGTGCGTGTGAGCACGCAGCTCACGAACGCTCTCCGAGGTTACTTTTTTTCAGCCAGTTCATGTTCGACGCGCGCAACATCCTCGGGACGATCGACGCCGAGGTGGGGCCTTGTGGTTTGAACGACTCGGATTTTAAAGCCGTTCTGCAATGCCCGCAACTGTTCCAGCGATTCCGCCAGTTCCAGAGGGGACGGCGCGAGAGAAGCGAGCGTTTTCAGGACACTCGCCTGATATCCATACATCCCGACGTGCCGCTGCGCGCCGGCGAGCGGTGAACGGGAGAAGTAAAGTGCATCGCCGGAGAGTGCAGTGACGACTTTCACGACGTCGCGCGACTGCCGTTCGTCGTCGTGTTCGATACGCGATGCGAGCGTGGCCATGTCGACGCCGGTCTCCTGCAGGACTTCGATGACGGCGTCGATCGAGTCGACGTCGATGAGCGGCTCGTCGCCCTGGACGTTGATGACCTGAGCATAATTTTCAGAAAACAGGTCGAGCGACGCGGCGATCCGGTCGGTGCCGCTCTGAAATTCGCCCTCCGGCCTCACGAAACGGCCCCCGAATGACGCGATGTGATCGGCGATGCGGTCGTCATCGGTGGCGACAAAAATCGCGCTGGCGCGGCGAGCCCGGGCCGCGCGTTCGTAAACGCGCTGAATGAGCGACACGCCGGCGATCATCGCCAGCGGCTTGCCGGGGAAGCGCGAGGATGCCCAGCGCGCCGGAATTACAATGACCGCCTTCATGACCGTCGATTCTAGTTCGGCAATCGATCCTCGGTTGCCATCAATCGCGGACCGCGTCCTCATCCGCCGTCTGATGGTCATCGCCGCGGCGATCTTCGTCATCGTCGCCGCCATCAGCCGGCTGGAGCTGCTTTACTCGCACAAGTTCTTCGACAACACCGGCACGGCGCAGTGGATCTGGCAGCAGAACCGGCTGGCGCAGGGCGATCCGGCGGCGTTCTTTGCGACGCATGAATTCGACCTGCCGCCGAATCGTTCGTTCACGCGCATCAAGATGCTCGGCGATCCGGAGTACACGCTCTACTTCAACGGCGTGGCGGTCGGCGGGCGGCATGTTGGCGACGACAACGAGGCGCTCGATACGTACGACGTGAGCGCGTTGGCGCGCGACAAGAAAAACCGGATGGTGGTGGCGGTGCGGAGCGCGAACGGCGTCGGCGGTCTGATCGCCTCGATCGATCTGACGCAGGAGTTCGGCAATTTCGTGGTCACCGGCAATAACTGGCACATCGTTCGCCGCTGGCGCGACGATCTGCTGCTTCGCGATCCGCCCACATCCGGGATCACGCGTCCGCAACTCCTCGGCCGTCCGCCTGCGCGGCGCTGGAACTATCTCGTGCAGCGCGACGCGAAACCGTTCGCGCCGGTGCAGCGCGTGATCGCGCCGCGCGAGGCATTCGATTTCGAAATGGCGCTGCCGGAGATCGCCGTGATCGGCGGAACGGCGGTCACGGTCGCGCGGAAGACGCACGCGACCGCATACGACTTCGGTCCGGTGTCGGGACGAGCGCGGTTGACGATCCGCAATGTCGGCAGTGCCGCGCGCAATGTCACCGTTCGCTTCGCGAACGATCGCTCCGAGATCTTCACGATCGAAGGCAATCTCGAACAGTTCGTTTTCGCGGCAGGGGAGCGGGTCATCCTCGACGAAGAGACGCGCAACTTTCGCTACGTCACGGTCTACGGCAGCGCGGCGAGCGTCGATCTCGTGCAGTGAACTTCAGAACAGCACTTTGAGAATGAAGTAGCTCTGCGGGGAGATCGTTTTCGCGTCGAGCGCCTGCGCGTCTTCGCGCGTCACGTGGAAGCGTCCGGCGGCGCCGCCGGTGGTGGTCTTCATGAAGAGATCGACGGCGTCGATCTGCACGCCGGCCACGCCCGCGTTGTGCATCATCAGAAACGCCGTGGCGGTGAGCGTGTTGAAGACTTTCTCCTCGTTGTCGGCGGTGAGATCGGCGCGCAACGTGTGCGGTCCGGTCGAGATGACTTTGTGCTCGAAGATGCCGACGTCTTCGAAGGCGCGCTCGAACTTGTTGAGCACGTCGGCGCCGAGGCCCGGTCCGGGTTGGATGGCGATCGTGTCGGTGGCCACAGGTACCGGAGCTGGCGCCGCGGCCTGCGACGGCGGCAGTTTACGCAGGCGGATCGCGCTGCCGATCTCCGACGCTTTCGACGTCGGCGCCACTCTCTGCTCCACTCCGAAGAGCTGGCCGCCGCCGAGCCGCGTCATTTCCTCCGACTTGGCCGCATCGATCGACGACGGATCGAGCGACAAGACGCTGCCGTTCGTAAGGGTGATCAACGCCTTGCCGTTCACGACCGTCCACTTCGCGCGCGCCTCGTAACGGCTGCCGTCTTTCATCACAACCCAATACGACGCGGCGAAGAGTTGCGTGGCGGCGAGGACCGCGAGCGCGGCAAGGATCAATGCTTTCTTCATCAGAGTCTCCCGGAATGGCGCCTCAGAACGCTCGATTATACTGACCCGATGCTCGTCGTCATGGAAGCCGGGGCCCGGCCCGATCAGATCGAAGCCGTCGTCCGCCACATTGAGCGCATGGGCCTCAAGGCTCACGCCATCCCGGGTGCCAACCGCACCGCCATCGGCATCACCGGAAAGCCTGGGACCGCCGATCCCGAGGTTCTCGAGAACTACCCGGGCGTCAAGGAAGTCATTCGCGTCTCGCACGCGTACAAGCTGGTCAGCCGCGAAGCGCGTCCCGATGACAGCATCATTAATGTTGGCGGCGTCGACGTCGGGGGGAACGGGGTCATCGTCGTCGGCGGCCCGTGCGCGGTGGAATCGCTCGACCAGGCCCGCGCCATCGCCGAGGGCATCAAGAACGCCGGCGGGCAGCTCTTCCGCGGCGGTGCGTACAAGCCGCGCACCTCGCCGTACTCGTTCCAGGGATTGGGCGAGCAGGGGCTGGAGATTCTGGCGCGCATCCGCGAGGAATTCGATCTCCCCATCGTCACCGAGGCCATCGACAACGAGGCGCTGGCACTGGTCGACAAGTATGCCGACTGCATCCAGATCGGCGCGCGCAACATGCAGAACTTCTCGCTGCTGAAGATGGCCGGCCGCGCGCGCAAGCCCGTGCTGTTAAAGCGTGGAATGTCGGCCACGCTCGAGGAACTGCTGCTGTCGGCCGAGTACATCATGGCCGAGGGCAACTACAACGTGATCCTGTGCGAGCGTGGCGTGCGAACGTTCGCCGACCACACGCGCAACACGCTCGACCTCTCCATCATCCCGGCCGTCAAGCGCATCAGCCATCTGCCGATCCTCGTCGATCCGAGCCACGGCACCGGCAAACGGAACAAGGTCGCGCCGATGTCGCGCGCCTCGATCGCCGCAGGCGCCGACGGCGTGCTGATCGAAGTCCACCACAGGCCGGAGGAGGCGCTCTCCGACGGTCCGCAGGCGATTCTGCCGGATGCCTTCGCGCAGATCGTTCGCGAATGTGACGCGATCGCGCGGGTGGTGGGCAGGTCGTTGCAGCCGGCGCTCGCTGCCAGCGCGTAGCGGGCGTTTCACGACCGATGCGCCGAACCAAGATCATTGCCACACTCGGACCCGCCTGCGCGTCCGAGGACCTCATCCTTCGCCTGCTCACCTCGGGCGTCGACGTCTTCCGGATGAATTTTTCTCACGGGACGCAGGCGGACAAAGTCCGGCTCATCGAGATCATCCGCCGCGTTTCGACGGATCACGGCAAATACATCCCGATTCTCGGCGACATTCAGGGCCCGAAGCTGCGCATCGGCGAAGTTGATGGCGTCATTCAACTGAAGACGGGTCAGATGCTTACGATCACGACCGAGCCGCTCGTCGGCAACGCGTCGATCGTCTCCACGCCCTTCACGCCGCTGCCGCAGGAAGTGCAGATCGGGCAGCGCATCCTCATCAATGATGGCCTGGTCGAACTGGTCGTCGCCGCGGTCGACAGGACGAACGTGCTGACGCGCGTCATCCACGGCGGGCCGATTTCCTCGAAGAAGGGGATGAATTTTCCCGACACCGAGCTGACGATTCCAGCCATCACCGAAAAGGATCGCGAGGACGTCGCGTTCGCCGTTGCCAACCAGCTCGACTACATCGCCGCATCGTTCATTCGGCGCCGCAGCGACATCGTCGAATTGCGCCGCATGCTTCATGACCTGGGCGGAGACGAAATCAACGTCGTCGCCAAGCTCGAGAAATCGCAGGCCATCGACGCGCTCGAAGACATCCTCGACGTCAGCGACGGCGTCATGGTTGCCCGCGGCGACCTCGGCGTAGAACTTCCGCCGGAGTCCGTACCGATCGTACAGAAACGCGTGCTGCAACGGGCCAGCATCTGGGGCCGCTTCGCGATCACGGCCACGCAGATGCTCGAATCGATGACCACGAACTCGCGTCCGACGCGTGCCGAGGCTTCGGACGTGGCGAATGCGATCTTCGATGGATCGGATGCGGTGATGTTGTCTGCCGAAACCGCGTCAGGCCTGTATCCGGTCGAAGCAGTCCAGATGATGGCTCGCATCATCATGTCCGCCGAGCAGAATCGCGAGTTTCAAGTCGCCAGCGGACGCGAGCCGTTTCGCGTTTCGTCGGAGATCGACGAGTTCACCGACGCATTGGCCGGAGCCGCGAACTACGCCGCGCAGCAGCTCGACGCCAAGTTCATCATCGTTTTCACGCAGACCGGATTCGCAGCGCGGCTGATGTCGAAGTTCCGCCCGAAGCAGCCGATCATCGCGCTGACGCCGTCGACCTGGGTTGCGCGGCGCATGAACATCCTCTGGGGCGTGCAGCCGTTCGTCCTTCGCGACGTCGGCGAATATCACGAGCAGATCGTCGACCGCGTCGACGATTTTTTGCTGAGCCGCGACATCGTCGTCCCGGGAGACCGCCTCGTGATCCTCATGGGATCGCCGATCTACCAGCGCGCAAAAACGAATCTGTTGCGCGTGCATCGGGTCAAAGGCTGAGTTTGCCTTCGACTGCGGAACTTCTCACCGAAACCTCACGTTCCGCCATTTGACTCGCGGCAAACGACTCCTTAGACTCGCTTGCCGGGAACGAAGGAGGAGAGCCTATGCGCCGACTGCGTGCGATTGCGATTGCGTCCGCCGCCATCGTCATCCTCGCTGTCC
>Ga0207650_10000876_pt1 | contig 22774 bp, 21 predicted proteins | sample KBSS63metaG_FD_184325 | JGI IMG/M metagenome (GOLD analysis project Ga0207650, IMG submission 184325) | Switchgrass rhizosphere microbial communities from Kellogg Biological Station, Michigan, USA - KBS S6-3 metaG (SPAdes) (version 2) | ecosystem: Host-associated > Plants > Roots > Rhizosphere...
TCCGCTGAAGGTCTTCGACTCGGCTCTTCGCATACCGCAAGGGAGCCTCCTACGTACTCCCGCTAGTTTCAGGCCCTTTGAGTACGTTTGGGAATGGCACGTCGGGCTGATTACGAGCAGGTTACTTGCGAGCCATAGCGATTCTTCACAACGCTGCGATTTTGAGCTGCGTAATATCGCAATTTCACCAACAACTGCCGACCGGCTGCTCTTTTCGAGTAGTTGGTGAAATCGCCTGTTAACAATAGCAATCTTGCGAACACAGGCGTGGCTGATGAAGAATGTCCGCAATTCTATGAACTTAGGTGCACTCGCGGATACCTACTTGCGATACCACAAGGAGCAGCGAACAGAGGATTCGTGGGCGATGGATCGCGTATCGGAGATCCTCCGTGACGAACCGGATGTTGCTCTCGAATTGACTCTGTTGCTCTTGAAGAAGGCGGAGAGGATGATGCCGTGTTGGCTTATATTGCAGCAGGCCCACTGGAAGACCTCCTGAAATTGCACGGCCTTCACGTCATAGCGCGAGTTGAACAAGAAAGTAAAACAGATGTACGTTTACAACTCGCCCTGAGTGGAGTGTGGGGTATCGTCCCGGGGCATCCATTGTTTGAGCGATGGTACGCGCTCATGTGGAAGTACGGATTCGCCGAAGGCGAACGACAGCCACTCTGATGGGCGAAATATCGCCATTACAACTCTAGTGAAAGCGTAGTGGCCCCCAACCAACTTGTGAGCAATTTTGAACAGACAGAAGATCTCACTCAGGCGAATCTGTTGCACAACAATGAGCTATCTCAGTAGGTGGCCGATCCTCTGTCCATCGTTTCCGTCGAGTGACCAAGGAGTTGCAGCGGAAAAATTGGCGAGGCCGGACGGCCGGATGAAGCCGTAACCCTGGCAGTAATTTCTCTGTAACCAATCAATGCGCGGGTCAGCTTGTCAGGGATGGCGTTCACCGTTGGGTTCATACCAGCAATCCAAAAACTACATTGAAAGTGAGAACGAATGACTCAAACAATTACTACACAGCAAAGCAGCCAACGAACGGCTGATAAAGATGCGATTCGCCCGTTTCATGTGAGTGTTCCGGAGACAGAATTGGCCGATCTGCGCCAGCGCCTAGCGCAGACCCGTTTACCCGAAAAGGAAACCGTCACAGATTATTCGCAAGGCGTACCGCTTAAGACTGTTCAGCAGGTTCTACGATACTGGCAGAGTGAATATGATTGGCGCAAGTGTGAAGCGAGACTGAATGCCGTGCCGAACTTCATCACCGAGATCGATGGCCTGGATATCCATTTTATTCATGTCCGCTCGCGACACGAAGATTCGTTACCGCTCATCATCACCCACGGATGGCCCGGCTCGGTGGTCGAACAACTAAAGGTCATCGATCCCCTTACCAATCCCACTGCACATGGCGGTAGCGCATCGGACGCCTTCCATCTGGTGATCCCATCGATGCCCGGGTACGGGTTTTCCGCCAAGCCAAACGCAACCGGCTGGGGACCCGCACGGATCGCGCAGACATGGACCACGCTGATGAAGCTTCTTGGCTACCAGCAGTTCGTCGCACAGGGCGGCGATTGGGGCGCGACCGTGACGGAACAGATAGGCGTGCAGGCTCCTCCCGAGTTACTTGGCATTCACGTCAACATGCCAGGCGCAATTCCTGCAGAGATTGACCAGGCAGCTTTCGCCGGTGCGCCGGCTCCGTCTGGTCTCTCCGATGAGGAGAGAAGCACGTACGAACAGCTCGTTTTCTTCTACAAGCATGTTTATTACGCCCTCTGGATGGCGACCCGCCCGCAAACAGCTACCGGGCTTGCGGACTCGCCCATCGGCCTCGCGACCTTTCTGCTTGATCACGATGCGCGCAGTTTGGAGCTCATCGCTCGTTCGTTCGACGGACAAACGGAAGGTCTCACACCGGACGACGTCCTCGACAATGTCACGCATTATTGGCTGACTAACACCGGGGTATCTTCAGCCCGTCTCTATTGGGAGAATAAGCTCGCCTTTTTCAGTCCCAAGGGAGTAAAAGTCCCAACTGCCGTGAGCGTCTTCCCGGACGAACTCTACCAGACACCCCGGAGCTGGGCGGAGCGGGCCTATCCGAATCTCATCCACTACAACAAGCTAGAGAAGGGCGGCCATTTCGCTGCATGGGAACAGCCGAAACTTTTTTCGGAAGAGCTGCGCGCCAGTTTCAGATCACTGCGCAATTTGGCAATGGCGGCGTAGTCACGGCTTGGTGGTAAACATATCGACCCCGTGCGGAGCCCACAGCTCCGCACTTCCACTTTCCCATACTTTAGGAATCGAAAATCTCTGTCGTAGTTGGCGAAACATCACCATTTCACTCATTGAGAGACCGCCACGGGCCGTTAGCGCAGGTCAATGAGTGCTAACGCCTGTTAACAACAATTGAGAATCGCTTGGTGTACGCCGACCTCGCAGCAATGTTTGTTGAAGAGTGGCAACGCAGCTGCCCCAAACGACCTGGCTGCCGTACGGGGACTTTACGGCTCCACTCTCGTCACACAAACGATTGACCTGGAGTAACTGGCACGAGTTGCTTGGATTTTGCCTTGACTTGTATAAAGTGAAGCGTATCGTTTCTGCGCCGACAATGCGAATTCAACTGCAACGATTTCGACTAGATCTTACTCAGGCGCACGCCCATTCACGATTACATCAATCTGTCTCGCTGCGTACTGTCCTTCGGGCTCCGCTACCATCAAGAATCGGCCATTCGCCGCGACATCGTAAGTCCGGCTGAACGTGATCGTGTAGTTGAATAGCCCCTCATACAACAGGTTGGGCAGCCCAGCGACGATCTCCCCATTACTCTCTCCAAATTGTGCGGCTAACATTCTGCCTCCCCAGCGATAAAACAGTTCTCGTCCCGAATGCGACCATGCCGGCTCTTCTCCTCCTCCATTCGAAATCTGACGCTTCGGCCCAGGTCCCGGAAAGGGTTGCACATAGATTTCGCTCTGGCCAGACTCGTCAGAGGTAAACGCGATCCACCGGCCGTCGGGTGAAAATGTCCCTTGTTTTTCCGCAAACTCGCTCTGAGCGACTGGCTGGGGCGATGCATTCGAGCCGAGTTCGATCGTCCACAGGTCGGCCCCCCTCTCTAGGTCCCATTCTACGTACGCCAAGTGCCGGCCATCCGGAGACCAATCGCACAAGTAGTGTTCATTGTTCCCACTCGTGATTTGTGCCGGATCGCCGCCTTCAGCAGACACAATGAAAAGCTGGTGAGGTCCATTCCGACTGGACTCAAATGCAACTTGTTTCCCATTGGGCGACCACGCGACCGTGTGGTCGTCTCCGAAAAAAGTGAGGCGCCCGAATGTATCTCTCGCGGGATCATACGTCCAAATGTTTCCCACAATGTCGTGCATTATCCACATCGCGATGTGTCTTCCATCTGGGGACAATCGTGGCGTTGAGTAAGAGCGGCGTGCACGGGAAATGACCTGTCGTTCGCCTGTGCGATTCACCCAGACAAGTGACCTTTGAGGGCCGCTCGCCTCACCCGGAACGTATGCCAACGTCCCATTGTTCGCGGTAGCGAGATAGGCAACCCCGACGTAAAGGTTCTTCCAGATTCCTCCTGCGATTTCTTCCGGACGTCCGGTCGCCCGTAAATGCTCCCAGTCGAAGGGCACAGACAGCAACGACTCGCCCTGGATATACAGAAGGCGGCCGGGAGCGTATCGCGCCGACCAACCGCCTTCCAGAATGACACGAACCTCGCCGGTATCCAGTGAGAGGACAGCCGTCTTAGCCCCGTCTAGACTGGAAATTGTCGCATTCCAGATCGTAAAGAGTACTTCCTTGCGTCCCGGCACAAAATCCGGCAGGATGTGGTATTCCCCGTGGTTCGGCGTAGTCAGTCGCCGGGGCTTCCCTCCTCGCCCGGAGATCGCAAATAAGCCCAGGTTGAAGTTCGGAGAGTAGACAATCGTGTCGTCCGGTCCCCACGTTGCTCCCGGCATTACAGCAACATCGCAGAGAGTCTGCGGTTGGCCGCCCTTCAGTCCCACCTTCTTAAGCTTCCCATCTGCCGCAAACCCGAGCCACTCTCCGTCTGGGGAAAAAAAAGGCGCGCTTCCCCGCTCAGTTCCAGCAACACTCGTACCATCAAGCTGGTTCAGCGGTCGGATAAAGATCGATCGTTCGGTACCGTGGTTCACGACATAGGCCAGTTTCGAACCGTCTTTTGATAATGCGACGGACGATCCAACGAACTCTCCGATGGTGTCGTTCGACGGAAGTTCCACCGAGAACTTCACCTGGGATACGTTATGGTTTGATGGCAGCGATTTTTCTAGCCAGAGAACCGCCGCGAGCAGACCCGCAACAGCCAGCAGAACGCCGCCTACGATAGGCCACGTCCGACTTGGCTTCGCCACGAACTGAGCAGTGCTTGTATCGCTCATGGTCGTGATTGCTTCGAGGGAAAATCCCAGGTCGGAGGCCGACTGAAAGCGTTGCTCCGGATTCTTTTCGAGACAACGGCGGACGATCCTTGACAGGGCTGGCGACAGAGGCTCAGGCAGGGGCGCGGGATCTTCCTTCAGAATCGCGCTCATTGTGTCGGCAGAAGTCTCCCTGTGAAAAGCGCGCTTTCCCGAGAGCATCTCGTACATGATCGTGCCAAAAGCAAAAATATCGGAGCGGTTATCGGCCGCCTGTCCGCGAACTTGCTCCGGAGCCATGTAGCTCGCTGTCCCCATGATCATGCCTGGCTCAGTGTCAGCGGAGGTTAGTGCATTGTGGCGTGGTTCCAATCCAATCAGTTTCGCCAGACCGAAATCCAGGATCTTGATGCGTCCATCTTTCGTCATAAAAATGTTTTCTGGCTTTAGATCACGATGCACGATGCCCTTGCCATGTGCAGCGGCAAGCCCCTGCGCGATCTGGGCGGCGAGATCGATTGCCTTGCGCTGTGCAATGTGCCCGCGTCGAATCAGTTCGCCCAGCGTTTCCCCATCCAGAAGCTCCGTTACGAGATAGGGCGCGCCTTCGAAGCTGCCAAATTGAAAAACGGAAAGGATGTTGGGATGGTTCAAAGCCGCAGTGGCTAGCGCTTCCTGTTCGAATCGTCGCAGACGATCGCGGTCCGAAGAAAGATATGCCGGCAAGACCTTAATCGCGACATCGCGATCCAGGCGCGTGTCGCGCGCGCGATACACTTCGCCCATCCCTCCTGAGCCCACCAGCGTTCGCACCTCGTATTCGCCTATCCTGCTGCCGCGTATCAGAGTGACCGGCGGAAAGGTGGAATACAGAAAACCGGATCGTACTTCCTCATTCGACTTCAGTAAGGAATCGAGTTCTTTGCGCATTTCCGCGTCATCCGAGCACGCTTGATCGAGGAATGCGGAGCGCTCCTGGAGCGGAGTCTCCAGCGCATCTTCCAAGATGGACTTGATCTGCTGCCAGCGCTCCGGAGTCATGGATTCGCCGTCCTGCTGAGCTGGCAATGCAGCCACAGCCTCGCCGTAGACCACTCTCGTTTTACGGTGGCTGGAGAGATGCCTAAGACATCAGCGGTCTCTTCAATCGACAAACCGCCGAAGAATCTCATTTCTACGATCCGACTCTGCCGCGCATCCAGCTTCGCCAATTCCTCGAGTGCGTCATCCAAGGACACAACGTCCATACGCTTGCCGTGTCCAAGTTGAAGAGCATCTTCCAGAATGAGTCGTTGGCCCCCATCTCGTTTGGCCACGCGCCGCCTGCGACCGTACTCCACAAGAATTTGCCTCATCAATTGTGCGGAAATCGCTACAAAGTGCGCGCGATTTTCGAACTGTCCGGCATCCTGCTTCTTCAAACGCAGATATGCCTCATGAACCAGGGCTGTGCTCTGCAGGGTGTGACCGAGACGCTCATTGCGAAGATAACGATGAGCAATCTTGCGGAGTTCGTCATACACGAGCGGCAGGACCGAAGATAAGCCTGCCGACTCTCCCGATGACAGCTTGACGAATAGTTCGCTGACCGGCTGGGAACTGTTAAGCGGCACCGTTTCTACCCCTGGCGCGCTCCGGGGGACGAGCGTTGGCGAGAAACCATATCCTTTCCTTCCGTTCAAAGTCAACATATTGAAAAGACGAGGCTTGTGATTGCATTTTTCACTAAAGCTGATCTTGCCCCAAAATTTTTTCCATTTACCTGAGCCAATTCCTTAAGGAATCGCACTTTAACCAAGTGTGAGGGGATGGCCATGCGCAACCTTCGGAAAATCTCGTTGGTGAGTTGTACCGTTCTTGTTTTAACGTCCCTCGTTTGGCAGCAATCGATTCCCGAAGGCCCTCAACTCGACGCGAGCCTTACGGCCGTCCTCCGCAAGAATCACTTCAGTGGCCGTGTTCAGTCCTCTTTGCGACAGCGCCTCGGGCGCAACCTGAATGTTGAACTTGCCAATCTGGGACGCCTGCTCTGGTTCGACACCATCACAGGCCTGAACGACGACAACACCTGCGGCGGATGTCATTCTCCAACCAACGGCTTCGGCGATACGCAGTCAATCGCGATCGGCATAGAAAACAACGGGATCGTCGGGCCTGATCGTCACGGCCCGCGCAATATGCGGCGCACCCCGACGGCTGCGAACACCGCATTCTTCCCGAATTTGATGTGGAATTCGCGATTTGCCTCTTTGTCGGACAATCCTTTCGATAACTCGTCCGGCTTCCAGTTTCCACTGCCCGAAGGGCTAACGCTGTCCTACGTACCACACCTGCTTGTGGCACAGGCTTTCATTCCACCCACGGAACGTACCGAGGTAGCGGGCTTTGATTTTCCTGGAGACAACGGCGCGATCCGCACTGAAGTCCTGCGCCGTCTCAATTCCATTCCCGCCTACCGCACTCTCTTTGGAATGGTCTTTCCGAAAGTGAATACGGGGTCACCCATTACCTTCGAGATGCTTGGGCAAGCGATCGCTGAATTCGAGTTCAGCCTGGTTTTTGCGGACGCCCCACTCGACCGCTTCGCCCGGGGCAACGGAAATGCCATGAGTGCTTCGCAGAAACGCGGGGGGCTGCTGTTCTTCGGGAGTGCTGGCTGCGTTTCTTGTCATGCCGTCGCAGGAACATCGAACGAAATGTTCAGCGACTTCGAAGATCATGTCGCGGGCACGCCGCAAATCGCGCCTCGTACTTCCAACAACAATTTCGATGGTCCTCAAGCGAACGAAGACTTTGGTCTTGAAGAAATCACCGGTAATCCCGACGATCGGTACAAGTTCAGAACATCGCCGCTGCGCAATCTGACGCTGCAGCCCGCGTTCTTCCATAACGGCGCGTTCTCGCGTCTCGAAGATGCACTGCGCTATCACCTTGACCCGAGAGACCAGGCAAAGCACTACTCACCCGCGCAGCAACATCTCGATCGCGATCTCATCGGACCAACCGGTCCCATTGAGCCTGTATTGCAACGTCTGGATCCGCGACTCGAACGACGCACTCCGCTCACTTCCGCGGAATTCAACGATCTGCTCGCGTTCCTCCGTCATGGCCTGCTCGATTCACGAGCTCTCCCCGAAAACTTGCGTTCCCTGGTACCGCCGTCGGTCCCCAGCGGCAGGCCAGTGCTGCAGTTCCAATTCAATAAGAAAAAAAGGAGAACACGATGAACAAGGGAATGAAATCACTCGCGCTGGCTCTGATTGCGCTGCTCGTGCCGATCGCGGCACACGCATCGCAATGGGGCTTTGCCATTAACAATCCGACCACAGCAGTAAACCCCAGCACAGGACAGCGGATTCGGACTCATGGTGCCGGTTTGTTTGATGATGGTTCCGGCGCTGTATCGGGCGGTGGATCGTATTCCATTACGAATGCGAGCGGCAAAGTGATCGAGCGCGGCACCTGGGCAGCGACTTCGTACGTCGGCTTCGTTTCGGAGGGCGGCGAAAACAAAGGCATTCAAGGAGGAACGCTTCGCATCATGATCACACTCATGCCTGTTCACGGAGCGGCCAGAGCAGGCGAACTGATGACCATCATCTGTCCATTCGAAGAATCGGAAGGGTTCGACGAATCTGACGATTCCGCGACAGTTGGGAACTTCAGCGTTCCTGCCGGCGGGGTAACCGTCTTCCACTTGATTCAACCTTGAGAGCAAGTCAAGTTATCATTTCAGCAGAAAACCCTCCCGCCCACGGGAGGGTTATGTTTTTTCAGGAAGCTTCCAGATTTGTTGGTCTGAACCGAAGATTGGCAGTCTGAGACGCGTACTGCATTCGCTGCCTGGAAGCCTCTGGGGCTCAGTTGACGTAACATCGCCATTTCACCAACTACTTTGCCCCGGACACCCGTTTCCCGAGTAGTTGGTAAAATCGCCTGATTTCAACAGTTGACTATTATCGTGGGCGCCAAACTGAACCGGCGTGCAGGTCTTCGTTACCTTGCCCCAATTTGTTCTTCCACATAATTCACGATGGCGTCGCGGATGGTGCCCAGCACTTCACCACCGTCTGCCTCCGCCGAATTCCTGGGGGCAGTCCCGATGAAAAAACGCTCGCGCAACGCAGCGTAAACACGTGCCGCCAGAACCACAGAGTTGACGTCAATCGTCATCCTTCGCCCCTCGCATGACCTGTACTCACGGCTTTGTCGGGCCTTAAGTACCCCAAAGCCGGATCGGCCATGGCGCGGCTCAGTATACCTGCGGGGGCCGACCCCGCAGATTGTTGATGTCAGATCGCGATTTCACCAACTACTACCCGGACGCCGTTTTCCGAGCAGTTGGTGAAATCGCCTGTTAGCGACAGCTTCCGGAAGCCAAAGCGCAACCGCGCAAAGTTAGTTCGTTTAAAGATGAAGCAAGAGTTCAATCAACGTCGGAGCTGCGAACTTGATTGAGCTGGGCTGAGGCTCGCCGTCGGACGCGATGTCCATAATTGAACGTCCAGATCATCGTGACGACGGTTAGCGAGCCGATCAGGATGGGCGAGAAAATCAGAACTTTTGATGTCGACAGATGGTAGACCAAAACAATCCGGAGAATCAGTTCGCCCACAAAGACGCATCCCCAGACTGCGGTGATCAGGCGATGTGAGAAGCGTACCTCAGGCAATTTCCAGGCGGCATCGAAGCGCGTCCGCCGCTGCTCGTCAGATTTAGCCATGAAATGTCGCCCAAAATAGAACATCAATGGACGCGGTAACAACAGTGAGACAAAACACGCGACGCCAAACGCGCCGGTAAACAGAGACTCGCGGATCAGCAACAGATGTGGGCTACCGCCAAAAAGTAAGGCAACACCGTTAAACGCGATCCCGAGCAAAACTACTATAGAAATCGGATCTACCTGACCTCTGCGCGCGAAATCGAAGATGCTCTTTCCAAGTGGGAAAGTAGTGGCAAGTATGAGTGCCGTGAACTCAGAGAAGGACAGGTAATGCCTGGAAAGCCTATAGAGAACTACGGGGATGATTGCATTAAGGACAATCCCCCAAATTATGCCACCCAGCGCCGGCCGCGACCTTTGCTCTTCGGCAGGTTGCATGTAGACTGACTTTCGTTTGTCGCGGCCTCGCGTGACACTCGTATTATACGAGTGCGCACAACATGCGTCGCCTAGAGCCGATTATCTTTTGTAGATGTAATGTCGGCGATCCAAGTCACCAACTACTTCGGCTTGGACGCCCGCTTTCCGAGTAGTTGGTGTAATCGCCTGATTTCGTCAACTATCGACACCGTACACCTCTTAGACGTAGAGTGCTGACCATGAAGGACAAAAGCACTGGGTCAGTTCTGTCGCTGACCTTCGTTGCAGTTGCTGGTTTGTACGGAGGAGCTACAACGTGTGTTTCAAACAAGAAGTTCAAGGTCAAGCAGGCGTGTGGAACAGTCACCGACCCGGCGGGCGCGCCGATTCCAACGGTTGACGTCGAGCTAGTGGACAATCAGTCGGTTGTTTTGCAACGCGCACTGACGGACGAAGACGGGCGTTTCAACATGCCCAATGTTGCCAAAGGTGAATACGTGCTACGGGTTAAGTCCCCATATTTTGCCGCTGCTTGGCAACCGTTCATCGTGACGAAGAGCAGTGCAAATGCTCGATGCAGCAAGCCAATGGAAGTCCGCCTCGAAACTGCGGGACGATGCAGTTCGGTCTCTAAACCGAGGTAGCTGGCGAAACATCGCCATTACACTAGTTGACCCTCGGCCCTAGTGGCCTTGCGGATTAGTTGGTGTAATCGCCTGTTAACAACAGTTAGCCACGGGAGCATAATGGTCCGCTGGCAAACGGGTTGGACACGAGCTTCTTGCTAATCCCGTTGTGCGTTCTATGCAAACATTGAATGTCGGAACTGGGCGAACCGAGAACGAGTACAAGGCTGCTGAGGAGCAGCGGCGTGCCGATCTAAGGGCCAGCAGCCGCGAGGACGCGAATTATTTCTTCTGGGCAGCAGGTTTTGCTGCACTTAGCGCTGGCCTACTTCCAGTCCGGGTAGGTTTTCTAATCCAGATTGGCACATTTGAGCTGCTGAATGCTTATGGCGGATCGCTGGATCAACTTCAGCCGCTCGTGCTGTACTGCGCATTGGTGGTGATCTTGGTGGTTGTCTTGGTAGCCTTGGGATTAGCCGCACGGCGTGGCCATCGATGGGCATTTCTGGCGGGCATACTTCTGTACGCAACGGACATGATGATTCTTATGGTCATGTTTTCATTGTGGGCTTTTGGGGTCCATGCCTTCTTCGTCCTAAAATGGTTCCAAGGACAAAAAGCTCTGAAACATCTCAACAAACCTGGAATCACCACTTTTTAAGAACTTATGAGTGACAGTTTTGTCGCGGGTAGGCGATTGCTGGCGTAACATCGCCATTACACTCATTGACGCAGCAGACCGAGGTTTTGGGCGATCATATGCGCCATCAAGAGCAAGATCAGAATTATGTTGCGAACCCGAAACTGCGGGTTGTCACGGGAAGTGTCGATCCGAGAGTCTGCACTAGCCAAAAGAGAGATAACAAAAACATGGCAGCGCCGACTGCAAGCCTGAACGGCTGGGAGAAGCCATGCCTATGCACACCCAGAACTAAGAAAGCGAGATCGCCAGCGGCTTAAGTGCCATACATCAAGAGCGATTCTCCGCGAGACTAGGCGGTCCTCATTCGAAGGGGAGCACTCCCGACCTCGGCCGACCGTGCTCGGCATTGAGACAAAGCGGACCAGGTTTAGACCATTTCCGAGTAGCGACCGCTCCGGGAAGAAGCGGATGCAGTTCCGCGCTTGAAGTATGCGGTCAATCGCTCGCGAAGCTGCAGCCGAGCTCGTCTCGATCTTGCCTTCACGGCCGTCAAGCTCAAGTCCAGGAGTTCCGCTGTTTGTTCCAGTGAGAATCCTTCAATATCCTGCAACACGAAGACCACGCTCAAGGCTGGACTCAGCTCTTGCAAGGTTTTTCGGAGGATCTCGCGCAGCTCCGACGCCCGGTAGAGTTCTTCAGGATTCGGTGCCCAATCGGCAACATCGATGGGAAAGACGTCTTCTTCCGCCTCAAACTTGTTGTCGAAAAACAACTCCGACGCCACGCGCTGCTTGCGCAACTTCAGAAGTGACTCGTTCAAGGCGATTCGGATGAGCCAAGTCGAGAATTTCGCGCTCTCGCGGAATTGCTCCAGATGTTGAAATGCTTTCAGAAACGCTTCCTGAACAGCGTCCTCCGAGTCTTCCCGGTTGTGGGTGAGATTCTGGGCGATTCGGAGCAGTCTCCGATCGTATCGCTTTACGAGTTCCTCGAACGCACCTACATCGCCATCTTTGGTGGCATGCACCAGTGCTAAGTCATCGTACGATTCGTACATTGCGGCTTGTGTTGTATCTGGACTCACATGCGTTATCCTCTCGACACTGATCTCGCTTCTGACCCCAACTTGCATCTGACAAACCATGCTGGAATCCTCGGAAAAGGGCACGCATCGGCTACGGCACGAACTTGTATCCGGTTCGGTGCACAGTTTGGAAGTGGACTGGATGCGCCGGATCTCTCTCAAGTTTCTGACGCAACCTTAAAACGTGATTATCGACCGTGCGGGTCGTGGGATAACTGTTGTATCCCCATGCCTCATTCAGCAATTCTTCCCGTGACAGCACCCGTCCGGGATTCGATACGAAACATGCCAGCGCCTTGAACTCTTGTCTGGTAAGAGTGACGAGTCCACTCAATGAGCGCCTCACTTCCATTTGCGCGAAATTGACATGCACATCTCCAAAGCTGGCGACGCTCGACTCGGCCACAGGAACGGAGTCGCGGAGAGATTCACGAACCCCTAAAACCAGCTCATTCCAGCTGAAGGGCCACAACACAGCACCCGTGGGGATCGAAAATTGTTCGGGGTCAGGTCGTCCGCGGTAGTCCGCTCCGGCTCCTGAGACGAGCGCCATGCGGTAGTCGTTCTTCTTTAACATCTCTCGCAGAACCGAGGGGGCTGTAAGCAGGTCGGATTCTGCTGAACTCGCGATCTGCGCTGCGGATCGAAATTTCCCGGGTTCAGAATGCGGATGGTGCTTGTTAGTCTCTTTTGTGCCTGGTGATGGAAGACTGAAATTGCGAAGGTCCGAAGGGCGTCGTGTTGCCATTTTCGTAGTTCCTTTGTTAGACGCTGCAAGATGTCTGCAACGCCAGCCTCATGTTCCCACAGGAACGGAGCCGGCCGAGGTCTTTGGCCTGTGACATCTGATGCTCCAATCGCGTTTCAGTCAATTCACCGTACCTTATCTTTGGATAGACAAGACCTTTCCCGCTACTCTCCACAATCAGAAATACTTAGCAGAGCACATGTACTCCGCGCGCAGGCCTCTTGGGCATGCTAGACTTCGTCCGCCCTCCGGGGGCCGCATGGAGCCGTCGAGGCAAGCTTCCGTCGTTCGGTTCGGGACCTATGAACTGGGTCTCCAGTCGGGAGAACTCCGCAAAGCCGGCGCACGGGTCAGGGTGCAACAGCAACCCCTGAAGTTGTTGGAGATATTGCTGGAACGCCCGGGCGCGGTGGTTAGCCGCGATGAACTGCGCAACCGAATATGGCCAGACGAAAGCTATGGGGATTTTGATCAGGCCGTCAACGTAGCCATCGCAAAGCTTCGGGCCGCACTCGGCGACTCCGCCGACAATCCTCGATACGTTGAGACGCTTCCACGACGTGGTTATCGATTCATTGCGGATGTGTCCGTTGTTGCCCCTGCCACGGACAACGCGAACCTCTCTCTCCCCATAGAAGATCCTGCTCGCGTGGACCGAGAAGGTGCCTCGAGTCCTGCAAACTCCAAAAGCATACTTCTACGTTATGCATGGGGAGTCCTCGGCCTGGCGGTACTACTCCCAGTATTGGCCTGGGGGGGGTGGGTATTTTTCCGCGGCGGAAAGGCCCCTGTGCCCGCCTCCTCCACCCCGATTCATTCATTAGCCGTACTGCCCCTGGAAAATCTCTCCAGCGATTCCGAAGACTACTTCGCTGACGGCATGACGGATGAACTAATCACTGATCTTGCGCAAATCAGCGCGTTACGCGTGATCTCTCGCACCTCGATCATGCCGTATAAAGGCATCCGCAAACCCCTGTCCCAGATTGCGCATGAATTGGGTGTCGACGCTGTCGTGGAAGGCACTGTCCTGCGTTCTGGCAAGCAGGTTCGGATCACAGCACAATTGATACGGGCACCCGACGACAACCATCTATGGGCCCAGAGCTACGAGGGCGATGTCCGCGATACCTTGGCGCTTCAGAAGCGGGTGGCTCGCACGATTGCCGAACAGATCCGGATCACACTCACGCCGCGTGATTCGGCGGCACTTGAGTCCATGCCAAAGGTGAGCCCGGAAGCCTACGACAACTACATCAAGGGACGTTATTTCTGGAATAAGCGCACTGCCAGCGACGCGAAGAAGGCAATCTCTTATTTCAACCAGGCCATAGCAATCGATCCCAACTACTCGTTGCCGCACTCGGGCCTGGCAGAGATCTATCAAATCTCGGACCGCCCACAGTTGGCACGAGAAGAAGTACAGAAGGCTCTAAAGCTCGACGATCAATCGGCCGAGGCACACAACTCGCTGGCGAATCTCCTGAGCCTTTTCGATCGGGACTGGGAGGGCGCTAGCCGCGAGTTCAAGCGCGCCCTCGAACTTGATCATAACTACGCTCCAGCTCACCACTGGTATTCCATGTTTCTTGCTTTAGAGGGACGGAAAACCGAAGCGCTGGCTGAAGCAGAAAAAGCGCATGAGCTGGATCCCTTGTCTCCCGTGGTGGGCGCCAACTTGGCAAAGATCCTCCTAGAAACGGGGCAGGATGACAAAGCGATCGATCAAGCCAAAAAGACTCTCGACCTGGAACCCGATTCTGCGATCACCCATGCCGTGCTCGGCCTCGCGTACGAGAACAAGCGGATGTATGAGCAGGCGATTACCGAATACAGGACAGCGGTTCAGCTCGGAGACTTGCCGGAAGAGACGCGCGGGCTTCTCGGCCACGCATACGCCATTTCTGGGAACCGAGCTGACGCAGAAAAGGTCATCGCCGAACTCAAAGCGTTGTGGCCGACCCATCCTCGCGCAGCACTGGATCTGGCCGTCGTGTATTCGGGCTTCGGCGATAAAGACAGCACCATGTCATGGCTCCAAAGAGCCAGCGAGAAAAACGTGCGTGACATTGCCGGAGTCAGCCGGGACCCGCATTTTACCGACCTGCGCAGCGACCCACGCTTTCAGGAACTCGTGCGGCAAGTAGGCGCTCCTCAAGGGTCGCAAGAATAACGCGGTAGCCAAGCGCATCGCAGCCTCCGCATGGCACTTGTTACGAGTTTGTAAATTCCTTTTGACAAACAAATGACACGGTTCATGCGTCTTAACTCTTCCACTCTGAATCAAAGGTCTCAGACGCACTGAAAACAGCTTTTTTAAGTAAGACAGTTTTCAGAGGTACCCCCGGGTATTCACCACTAAGTAAGGCGTAACAAAACAAGTCGCGACGAGCGGGCGCTGAAGTTCTGCCTCTCTCAGCAATTTGGGCACAGTTTTTTTTAATCAAACTCAGCAAGCACCGTTACCGAAAGAGGAGAATCAATGAAGAGCTTACTAGTTGTAGCTATGATTGCCGCAGTCGGTTTCGCAAGCCTCGCTCCGCGCGCGAGCGCAGCAGCCAACGACAGCACCACGTTCAACCTGGTTAAGTCTGCTGGTGCAGCAGCTTGCCTCAACCCCGCGGCGCGTGGACGCGTTTCAATCAGCGACCTCGGTGCGGTTCAGAATCTACATATCGAAGTCTTTGCTCTTCCGGCGAAGACGGAGTTCACCTTGTTTGTGGTCAACACTCCGAATGCCCCCTTTACCCCGGCGTGGTATCAAGGTGACCTCACAACCGACTCGCGCGGAAACGGCACTATCGATGTAACTGGAATCTTCAGCGATGAAACGTTCGTGCTGAATCCCGGGGTTCCCGCCGTTCCAGTCGAACTGCATCACCTGGGAATTTGGTTCGCTGATCCAACGGATGCAGGCAACGCCGGATGCCCTAATAATCCGACTCCTTTTGACGGCGACCACGTTGCTGGTATCCAGGTTTTGAACACCAGCAACTTCGCAGACGCCAACGGGCCCCTAGGTCGGATTAAGTAGATTGTTAAACCTCCTTGGGATGCGGGGTCGAACTTGGCCCCGCTTTAAACTCAGCTATGAATGCGGTCCGTACAGGAACATCTGAATAAGTGAGACGTTGAACTGCTCACGACTTATTGTCATTGTTCTATAACAACTATTTAACAACCATGTGACAGTTGGTTTCAATCGCGACCCCGATTGCGTGAATCTAACCTGAGGATATTCGCAACCTCTAATGCCGTAAGGAGCACCTTGAAAAAGAAACTTGAGTTACTGGCCGCTGTGCTGGTTTTTATGCTCGGATTAACAAGTGCGGGTTGGTCCCAACGTGCGTCGACGCGAGGCAAAGTAATCTCACCCCAATCGAATCTTGAGCGATCGGGAGACATCGGCATTCGAGCCCACACCAATGTCGAGTTACTGATTCCCAATGGGAATGGCGCAAACTCATCTCTGGCTACAGCTGTCGGCGCGGTGTTACCTGCAAGCTCGACTCCCGCGGCGGGTTTCGTGGCCGAAACTCCCGCTTCGTTGGGTTGCGTCTACTTCCTGGTTTCGACACGTGTTTCCGGCTGCAATCCCATCACGGCAACCGTCAATCCGTCAGGAGGCAGCCGGGTAATAGCTATTGTGGACGCCTTCGACGACGCCAACGCCGCCACCGACCTGGCAATCTTTTCGAGCCAGTTCGGCTTACCGGCCGCGAATTTCAGCAAAGTGTTCGCGAGCGGTGTTAAGCCGCCTCAGGATCCCACCGGAGGATGGGAACTTGAAGCTTCTCTCGACATAGAGTGGGCCCACGCGATGGCGCCCAGCGCAAGAATCATTCTGGTTGAAGCCGCGTCGAACAGCCTCTCCAACCTGTTAGCAGCTGAAACGGTGGCCGCCAATCTTGTAGCGGCTGCGGGTGGCGGCGAAGTTTCGAACAGTTGGGGTGGCGGAGAATTCTCCAGCGAAGCAAGTTTAGACAATCGTTTTGTTAAGTCTGGCGTCGTATTCTTCGCTTCCACCGGCGACTCTCCGGGAACAGAGTGGCCTGGCGTTTCACCCAACGTTGTCGCAGCCGGTGGTACGACAATCAGCCGGAATCCCGCGACCCTGGCATTCATCGCTGAACGTCCTTGGACCGAAGCGGGGGGTGGCCGAAGCGTTTTTGAGAAGATTCCGACTTACCAGACTGCGATTGCCAGCATCGTCGGAAGCGCGCGTGGTGTGCCCGACGTGTCGTTCGATGCTAATCCTGAAACAGGCGCTTGGGTCTTTGACAGCACGCCGGTCGGAGGCTCGACCAGCGGCTGTTGCGGAGTTAGAGGATGGTGGATCGTGGGCGGAACGAGCCTTTCGTCACCGGCTCTGGCGGGTATCGTCAACTCGGCTGGCCATTTCGCAACCTCCAGCGACAGCGAGCTCACAACGATTTATAGCAATCTTGCAAATCCTGCGGACTTCAAAGATATCGCAATTGATTACTGCGGTCCGTTCGCCGGGCTGTCGGGCAAAGCGGGTTGGGATTTCTGCACGGGCGTTGGCAGTATTCAAGGCAAGGTTGGAAAGTAAGAAGGTCGCGCGGATACCTGGACACGATCCGGATGTCCGCGCGATCAACAGACTCACCCGAATGCCAAGCGACACGACAGCCTGCGTAGCCATACGCGGTCCGATGGCCACGAGATAGGCCATCAGTAAAGAACACGTCAGTCCCAAGAGCAATAGTGAAATCTCATGTTACCGCCAAACAAGGCCAGGCAAAGCCCGTAGCGGATAGTGGAATCCCTATGCCAAACGGACCGTTAACCGGCCAATTGTGCGAGTGCTGCACATATTTTCCGGGATTTGATAGAACGGTGTCCGCGATCTACTCCGCCTGATCCTCAAGATCGGGTTTCTAGCCTTGTCTGTAGCTGTTGCAAAACGCCATTCTCGCCAACTACCCGTCCCCGGACCCCCGCTCACGTTGTGTTAAATCGATTCCAATCAACGGGGAAATGACTCTTCTCCATAGAGTTGGGAGATCTCGGAAGCAACACGACGAACTCTGCAAGGTTTTCTGTTGATGCAAGTTCTGTCCCGACCCGAACAACTTCCTGACCGTCTGGGCTGTGAGACCGACCGAACACCTCACAGCGAATCACACCTGGTTGCGAGTAGTTGGTCGTTGGGTACAGTCCCCAGTCGTCGGTGAAGATTGGCGACTTGTCTTTGAATGTATGGAGACACCCTGTTGAGTCGCGGAACCTTGCTTCAACGATCGGAGGTTGGTGCTCTTCTACGAATCGTATGATCTGTACTGGCAAGTCAACCATACATCCGATTCTATGCGGGATTACAAACACTGGAACGTGAGTCAATTGGCGAATTATCGCCATTTCACCAGCTACTGACCGAATCTCGTCCGCCCTCAATGCGATTGACGAAGCTCTACGTATGCGGTCGGTCTGTGTCAGAGGCTATTCGTTCTTGCGCATGGTGTCACCTTCCATTGGTTTGTGGCCCTCTCATTGACGTGAGTCGTTTTTCGCCGTTGATTGTGCCCTTCGGTCGTGCTTCAATATTTGAACCTGCACCTCGTCACGGAGGCCGGACAATGGCCGCCTAACCCTTCCTTACCGCCACTAAAATTCCCCTGGCAACCTTCGTATTCAGCCGCCGCCCTTGAGACCGACAATTCTCGGTTGACTGAACCCATTCGGCTCGCAGAAGAGCAAATCACATCCCGCATGTCTACAGTTACCACCGACCAAAGGGACGAAGATGAGAGAGTAGCCATTAATGACGCTCTGTGCGGGTTAGCCGATGGCTCGAGTGCGAGAGCCTTAGGGAGAAACTGTCGGAAAATCCAGCGTGATAAAAGGCCCGCACACTGGCGGATTTTCAGAAGACCCACCGGTGTCGCGTTAGCGCCACCCTCCACTGAAGTCTGCAATAATGCGTGCCGTCCAATTGCGCCGCGCACACCCGAAGCGCCAAACTGCACGCGACTCGGTTGGTTGGAGCGGACGGTTCACGCTACTCACAGTCCTTTGGGCCGTCTGGCTTCCCGCATCCTGTGAGCGACAGTCCGAGAATCTACCTTTGATAAAATTCGCGACCATGGAACCGATAGGTGAACGGTCGCTCGAGTTATACCTGCGGGCATTCGAATGGATCGATTCAACAAACAGACTCGTAGCCACGGTCTGCGTCGGCCCAATCGTGTTCCTGATCCAGGAATTGGACTCCCTTTAACAGGCCCCGAAGCGCACCGCCCTCGTAGCGGGCGCGGCTCTCTGCTTCGGTTTGTCAGCGATTGTTTCATGCTCGCGATGCGACTCTTTGGCAGAATCCACTCGTTCATCGCACAACTGGTCGGAGACCAACCCGTTGTTCTGCCCGCTATCGAAACAAAACTTAAAAAACGGGGAAGCTTCATGCGTTTTTTTGTTGGGGTCGCTGCGATCTTCTTCATTGCCGCGATTCCTTCAGCGTAGGATCCTTTGTGGCTCATGCCTGGGTTGTCGCATATAGATCCGGCTGGAAGGCGATTTCTGATTAGGCGTGACCGACCGATTGCCAAACTAACACGTGTCCAATAATCTTCGAGCTGCTCTGCCTCGTAAAAACGACACGCGAGCGGAAAAAAGCCCGCATATGACCTAGTGCGCAGGGTGAACACTTACTGCGAGCATTCATTCAACGGTGTGGACAGGCCCAGTAAGTCCAAAAGCACCGTGACGAAAGTAGGAACCACGTCGCAGGGTCTCGGTTGTTTGGGTGCGTACGGGAGTGCAAGCACGCTCACACTCAGGACGATAACCACGGCTATAACTCTGATTGGTTTCATGAGTCTCCTCGAAGGTGCTGAGTGCCTCCACTATGCGTAAAAGCGTCGCGAGCGTAAATGGTCAGTTCGTGTGATTACTTGCGAAGGAATGGAGGTCACGAAAGTAACATTGGGCGGCCGGCAATTCCCGGCTGCAACAGGGGTCTAAAATTTGGTCAGCGCTTTGCGGTGTTGTGGCCGTAGTATTGGACAGCGCTCAGGGCCGACATCTTGAGTGCTAGGGGCTCGCAGTGTCTCGGAGGCAATCGCGAGTCCCGTTTGGTCTAGAATTAGGTGAGCGCTCAAGGCACTGTTGCAGTCGTCTTGAACTGGGCCAGTTCGGTGGTGCCCCGGGCACGCCAGGCTGGCCTTTTCTCGACTAAACGATCCTGCTACCGGAGCAATCGTGGTGATTATGCAAAGGCTGCATGAACTGGACCCGACTGGAATACTTGCTGGAGCACGACCCAGGCGTCTGGACGCATCTCAGCATCCCTCTTGAGGCCGAGAAAGATGAGTACTGGACGTTTCCGATTTCGGGAAAGATTATTCAGCGCGAGTGCGGCGGTGTGCTGATGTCGGCGCGCTTCCCTGAGTCCACGATTGAGGAACTGAAGCGCCGCCGACTGACGTGGGCGGGACAGTATCAGCAACGACCAGCCCCGATCGAGGGGAACATTATCCGTCGCTCCGAAGTTAGCTACTACGGAGGCATCAATCCGGCCACTGGCCAGCCCGACGAGAAACTGCCGACAAGTTTCGACAGGAAGCTCATAAGCGTTGATTGCTCATTCAAGGACACGGCGACTGCCGACTTCGTGGCCATCCTCGTGGTTGGCGCCAAAGGGCGAAAACGATTCGTAATCAATGCCGTGAACCGGCACTTGGACGCGGCGGCGACCGAGGCTGAAATTAGGCGGCAGCGCGACATGCACGGCTATGTCTGCGCGGTGCTCGTTGAGGACAAGGCGAACGGCCCGGCGGTCGTTCAGCGCCTCAAACTGAACGTGCCCGGCGTGATCGCGATCAATCCTGAAGGTGGCAAGACCGCCCGGATGTTTGCCGCCTCCCCGGAATGGCAAGCTGGAGACTGGTATGTCGATCGCAACGCTGCATGGACTGAGCCGTTCATCGAACAGATCACGATGTTTCCGAATGCGGGACACGACGACATGGCGGATGCGATGTCACAGTGCGCGTGCTGGCTGATGCAGGTTAGGATACCTCGGTTCACGGTCACGGAAGTACTGCTCTAGGGTCAATGAGTGTAATTGCGATCTTTCGCCACTCAACCGCGGGTCGTATTTGATACAGTGAGGGCTCCGATGGCTGCCGATTACAGCGCTGGGATGGAGGCGACGTAAGTCTTCAGCATGAAAAGGCAGACGACTGGAATGCCGAAGAAGAAGCCGGCGGGGGTAATGCCGTCCCTTCTCACCGAAACGGAACAGGAGCTAGTCTCGCACCTGCAGAACGGCTTTCAGCTTGAGACCGATTCGCTAGGCGGCAATCCTCTGCTGCGCAGGCTCAACGACAGCGAGGTCATCCGGCCGCTCTCAGCGACGCGCAACATAGTCAAGGCACTGGAAGAGCGCGGTCTCATCGTGCCAGCGAAAGGCAATGATCCGCTGAGCATTGTTTGGCAGCTTCAGAAAACAGAGAGGTACTGAAGTCGCCTAACAGCCAGAAAACTCGCTCAGTCGATAATGGTGCTAGAGTTCCGGCCACTCTCAATGCGATTGCTGATGCTGTGCGGTGGGCGGAACGAATCATGGAAGAAGTTGAGCGGCGGTGCCGCGACAAGTAAATTGTGGCTACGGAATTTACCGGATTCCCAAAGTCCAGTTTTCGCGCGAAGCTCTTTTTAACCAGAACCGTTGCCCCGGTCTGGTTGTCTCCGTAAAAGCCTACCCGCCCCTCATACCTTGAGGGGCATATTTTTGGTCGCTTGTTAGGCCGCCTCGCAGATACGAGCGAACTCACCAACATCAAAGCCCGGCACGCCACTCGACGGAAGGGCGGGCCAGGTCAACGACACAGCCGCCATGGCCTTGAGTGCGGCCTCAGTTGGCACCGGCGTATTGAGCCAACGTTCCAACGTGTCCACTTCGGCCAGATCATTCGCGTCTTTCAATCCCTTCCGTACGCGCTCGGCGTTCTGGCTGAGATGTCGCATTGCCCATAGAACCATGGCGCGATAGCTGACCGCCTTAAAATCGGTGACTGGACCATATGCACCCTGGCCGATGGCTATCTGTTGATTACCATGCCGGGCGCGGATGTCCTCCGATACCCGCCAGAACCTAAGAAGTTCATCGGGATCGACGGTTGGGACGGGATCGCCAACCTTGCCAAACACATCCTCTTGCATCTTTTCTAGCTCGTCCATAAAGCCTCCTTCTGGACGGCGGCAATTATGGGAGTGCGCTCCGGAGCGGCAAGGTAACTTTGGTAACGCCACCTCGTGTCCATTTACGCCCAAACTGTTCTGCCTCATAGTGGGGGTCTGCTGTACTCCTCCCCAGTTTTCTTCTCTATGAGCAGGGATGATAATGAAGTACTGGTGTGGTGGGGCGTTATCGTGGTGGCCTTTGTGTCCTTGGTGATCTGCGGTTATCTGCTCACGATCGCCTAAACACGATCAATCTCAACAGGGCGAGCCTTCGCTGTCTTCGTGCTGGGGACGCTCGCGAGCAGAGGTAGTTGGTGTAATGGCGATATTTCGCCAGCTTGACCTGACCGCTATCATCTCGTGGGTATGCTGAAATGCTCTGAGTGGCCGCAATGGCTTCAGATTTTGATATTCCTACCGCATGGCATCCTTGGTTTCGTGGCCTTCTGGCTGTGGTGGCCAAAAACTGATAAGGGTTGGAGAAAGTTTGGAATTGTCTCGGGGTATCTGCTGGTCTTCTACTTGGTAATGCGCTTTGTATTCAAGTGTTGGTAAACGCCCAGCGGTCAATGAGTGAAATGGCGATTTGTCGCCAAGGACCCTTCACGTGTTTGACGGTTCAGGGCTTCAGCCCCTATACTCCGCGCCACGCCACGACTTTCCTCACTGGAGACTCCCCATGTTTCGTCGCGCGTATTGCTGCATTGTGCTTTTTCTTTTCGTTTCAAGCTTCGCACGCTCCGCGGAAGATCATTCGCGCCGCACACCCACGCTCACCCCGCAAACCAGCGGCACCAGCCAGGGCCTGATCGCAGTCAGCCCAGTCACTTCCCGGATTGTCTGGGCTTCGGGACGCGGCGGAACTTTCGTCGTCACAACCGACGGCGGCAAGAATTGGCGCTCGGGTGTCGTTCCCGGCGCTGAAGCTCTCCAGTTCCGCG
>Ga0207650_10000877_pt1 | contig 22751 bp, 16 predicted proteins | sample KBSS63metaG_FD_184325 | JGI IMG/M metagenome (GOLD analysis project Ga0207650, IMG submission 184325) | Switchgrass rhizosphere microbial communities from Kellogg Biological Station, Michigan, USA - KBS S6-3 metaG (SPAdes) (version 2) | ecosystem: Host-associated > Plants > Roots > Rhizosphere...
GGGGAGGGTTGCTCGACGAGCCCGATGCGGGGGTAAGCTGGGACCACGACAGTCGCAGGGCGCGGAACGCCCTCGAATCGGGAGACTCACGATGAACACCCCCGCTGACGCGCTGGAGCGCGCGCAGATCGAAGCGGTGCTGCGCCTCGCCGCGGCGCAGCCGAACGGCGATAGTCGGCCGCTGAGCGAGGGGGTCGCCGAAGGCTGGTTCCGCCAGCTCGACGCCGACGACCAGGCCGAGCGGGCGCTCCCGGATCTCTGTGGCGCGCTGCTCTCGCACTGGCAGTTCGGCGCGACGCGTCGCCCGGGGCAGCCGAAGGTGCGGGTGCTGAGCCCGTCGCTCGCGGAGAACGGCTGGTCTTCGCGCCATTCCGTGATCGAGATCGTCAACGACGACATGCCGTTCCTGGTCGATTCGACGACGGCCCAGATCAATCGCCAAGGCCTGACCCTGCACCTGATCGTCCATCCGATCTACGACGTCGAACGGGACGCCGAAGGGCGGCTGACGGCGATCCGGCCGCCCGACGGCGCGAAGGGTGCGCGACGGGAGTCGTGGATCAGCATCGAGGTCGATCGTCTCGGTGATGCGCAACAGGCCGCGGAGCTGGCGGCGGGAATCGAGCGCGTGTTGGCGGACGTGCGCGCTGCGGTCGAAGACTGGAAGCCGATGGTCGCTCGCCTCGAGGAAGCGATCGCCGAGCTCGGCGCAGCGCCGGCAGCGCTGGCGGCGTCGGTGGTGAGCGAGAGTCGCGCCTTCCTCGAATGGCTCGCCGCGAATCACTTCACGCTGCTCGGCTACCGCCAGCATCGACTGGTCAGCGAGGACGGCGAGGACATGCTGCGACTCGTCTCCGGCAGTGGCCTAGGCGTGCTGCGCGAGACCGAGGCGGAGCGAACGTCGACGAGCTTCTCGGAGCTGCCGCCGGAGGCGCGTGCCCTGGCGCGGGCGCCGACGCCCGTGGTCATCGTCACCAAGGCGAACCGGCGCTCGACGGTGCACCGGCCGGGCTACACCGACTACATCGGCGTCAAGCGCTACGACGCAAGCGGGCGCGTGATCGGCGAGCACCGCTTCCTCGGCCTCTTCACGTCGACCGCGTACAGCGCCGGCGTTTCCGAGACGCCGCTGTTGCGCGGCAAGGTCGAGGCGATCGCTGCGCGCGCCGGCCTGCCGCCGGGCGGCCACCTGGCGAAGGCCCTTGCCCACATCCTCGAGACGTATCCGCGCGACGAGCTGTTCCAGATCACCGACGACGAGCTCTACGAGCAGGCGCTCGGCATCCTCGCCCTCGGCGAGCGCCAGCGGCTGCGCCTCTTCATCCGGGTCGACCCGTTCGCGCGCTTCGTCTCGTGCCTGGTGTACGTGCCGCGCGATGCGTATTCGACCGACCTGCGCGTGCGCTTCCAGCGCATCCTGATGAAGGCGTTCGCCAGCGACAGCGCCGAGTTCAACGTCCAGCTCGGCGAGACGGTGCTGGCCCGCATCCATTTCACGATCCGCACCGCGCCGGGCCAGACGCTGGCGATCGATCGCAAGCAGCTCGAGGACGAGCTGGTCTCGGCGGCGAGGCGCTGGACCGACCAGCTGCGCGACGCCTTGATCGACGCCGAGGGCGAAGCCGCCGGCCTCGGCCTGTACAAGCGCTGGAGCGCGGCCTTGCCGCCCGAGTACCGTGAGCGCGTGCCGGCGCGGCAAGCGGTGCCCGATGTGCGCAAGATCGCGGCCCTGTCGGTCGACGCGCCGCTCGGGCTCGAGCTCTACCGCCCGGCGGGCGACGCCGCCGATGCGCTCGGCTTCAAGCTGTACCGGCTCGGCGCGCCGATCGTGCTGTCGGACAGCCTGCCCATGCTCGAGCACATGGGCGTTCGCGTTCTCGGCGAGCAGAACAACCGGATCGACAGCGGCACGACGGCCATCGCGTTGCACGACTTCGAGCTGCAGGCGCAGATCGGCGATGAGTTCGACTTCGACGTGCTGGCCCGTCTGTTCGAGGACACTTTCGCACGCGTCTTCCGCGGCGAGGTCGAGAGCGACGACTTCAACCGCCTAGTGCTGCGCGCCGGGCTCGGCGCCGACGAGATCGTCGTCCTGCGCGCCTACGCGAAGTACCTCAGGCAGATCGGCTTCACGCTCTCCCAGGGCGCGATCGAAACGACGCTCTCGAGCCATCCGCTGATCGCGCGCATGCTGGTCGGGCTGTTCCGATTGCGCTTCGATCCGGTGGCGCACGACACCCAGGGCGAGGCGGCCCAGGTCGCGGCGATCGAGCAGGCGCTCGAGAAGGTGAGCAACCTGTCGGAGGACCGCGTGCTGCGCCAGCTGCTCGCGCTGATCCAGGCGACATTGCGAACGAACTTCTGGCGCACCGGGATCGGCCAATCGGAAGCGCCGGGTCCGCGTCGCAGCTTCCTGAGCCTCAAGTTCGACTCGGCCGGGGTGCCCGGCCTGCCCGAGCCGAAGCCGCTGTACGAGATCTTCGTCTACTCGCCGCGCTTCGAAGGCATCCACCTGCGCGGCGGCAGGGTCGCGCGGGGCGGGCTGCGCTGGTCCGATCGGGCCGAGGACTTTCGCACCGAAGTGCTGGGCCTGGTGAAGGCGCAGATGGTGAAGAACACCGTCATCGTTCCGGTCGGCTCGAAGGGCGGCTTCGTGTTGAAGAAGGCGCCGCCGCCGTCCGACCGCGACGCTTACCTGAAAGAAGGCATCGCCTGCTACCAGGACTACCTGCGCGGCCTGCTCGACATCACCGACAACCTGGCCGGCACGACCGTCGTGCCGCCGCCGCGCGTCGTGCGCGTGGACGGGGACGACCCGTATCTCGTCGTCGCCGCCGACAAGGGCACGGCGACCTTCTCCGATTACGCGAATGCGGTGAGCCAGGAATACGGCCACTGGCTCGGCGATGCCTTCGCCTCCGGCGGCAGCGTCGGCTACGACCACAAGGCGATGGGCATCACGGCGCGCGGCGCGTGGGAAAGCGTCAAGCGTTTCTTCCGCGAGCAGGGACGGGACATCCAGGCCAGCCCGTTCACGGTGGTCGGCATCGGCGACATGTCGGGCGACGTGTTCGGCAACGGCATGCTGCTGTCGCCGCACATCCGTCTGCTGGCGGCGTTCGACCATCGCCATGTCTTCCTCGACCCGGATCCCGACGCGGCCGCGGCGTTCGCCGAACGCGAGCGCCTGTTCAAGCTGCCGCGTTCGTCGTGGGGCGACTACGACACGGCGCTGATTTCCGCCGGCGGCGGCGTCTGGGCGCGCTCCGAGAAATCGATCCCGCTTTCGCCCGCGGTGCGTGCGGCGCTCGGCATCGCGGCCGAGCGGCTCGCGCCCGCCGAGCTGCTGAGCGCGCTCCTGAAAGCGCCGGTCGACCTGCTCTACAACGGCGGCATCGGCACCTACGTGAAGGCGAGCGCGGAAACGCACGCCGAGGTCGGCGATCGCGCCAACGATGGCTTGCGCGTCAACGGCCGCGATCTGCGCTGCAAGGTCGTCGGCGAAGGCGGCAACCTCGGTCTCACGCAGCGAGGCCGGGTAGAGGCGGCGTTGAACGGCGTGTCGATCAACACCGACGCGATCGACAACTCGGCCGGCGTCGACACCTCGGACCACGAGGTCAACATCAAGATCCTGCTGGGTCTCGCCGTGGCCGAGGGCGAGATCAGCGAGGCGCAGCGCAACGCGGTGCTGGCGCAGATGACGGACGACGTCGCGGCGCTCGTCCTGCGCGACAACTACTTCCAGACGCAGGCCTTGTCGGTCACCGGCAGGATCGGCGTGAAGCTGGTCGACCAGGAGGCCCGCTTCATGCGCTTCCTCGAGAAGGCGGGGCGACTGAACCGGCCGATCGAGTTCCTGCCGACAGACGACGAGATCGCCGAGCGCAAGGTGCGCGGCCTCGGCCTCACGACGCCGGAGCGCGCGGTGCTGCTGGCCTATTGCAAGATGTGGCTGTTCGACGAGCTCGTCGCTTCCGACTTGCCGGAGGACGCGTGGGTCGGCAGCGCGCTCGGGCGTTACTTCCCCGCGCGGTTGCGCGACGAGTTCGGCATCCACATCCCGCGCCATCCGCTGCGCCGCGAGATCGTCGCCACCCATGTGCTCAACAGCATGATCAACCGCGTCGGCGCGACCTTCGTGCACCGCCTGAGCGAAGCGACCGGCGCGGCTCCGGCGCAGGTGGTGCGCGCCTACCTGGCGACGCGCGAGGTCATGGGTCACGTCGCGCTGTGGCAGCAGGTGGAGGCGCTCGACAACAAGGTCCCCGATGCGGTGCAGTCCGAGCTGCTGATCGAGGAAGGCCGCCTCACGGCGCTGGCGACGGCGTGGTTCCTGCGCTCCCCGCGTCTGGCCGAGCCGATGGAGCAGACCTTCGAGCGGTTCAAGCCGGCAGTCGAGGCGCTGCGCGCCCGTCTGGCGAGCGAGGCGGCGGCGTCGACGAAAGCGGTCACCTGGATCGCGGCCGGTGTGCCGGCTCCATTGGCGACTCGCATCGCCAGCGCCAAGGGCCTGTACGACGCGCTCGATGTCGCCGAGGTCGCCGAGAACGTGAAGCGCAGCGTCGCCGAAGTCGGCGAGGTCCATGCCGAGGTGGCAGCCAGGCTGGGTCTCGGCCGGCTGCGCCAACAGATTGACGCGCTGCCCGCCGACAGCCACTGGCAAAGCCTCGCCAAGGGCGCGCTCGCCGACGATCTGGCCGGGCTGCAACGCAGAATCACGCAGGCTGTGATGGCGGCGGGCGAGGGCGGACCGGCGCCGTTGCTGACGGCCTGGGAAGCGGCAAACGCGAGTGCCCTGGGCCGGGCGCAACGCCTTCTGGCCGACCTGGGCGATGGCAAGAACGCCGACTTGGCGATGCTGTCCGTCGGGCTGCGCGAACTCCGGAACCTGGCTTGACCCCTCGCGGGTGGCGCTCGGATGCCAACGCAGTCGTTAAGGAACCCTTAACCGGTTTGGTGCACCATCACGCATGGGTCATCGTGCACCCCGAGCAACCGCACCGCGCTGACTCGCCCTCGTGCGCCTCCTTGTGATTGAAGACGACCCGCTGCTGGGCGATGCGCTTGCGGCGGGACTGCGCCAGCTCGGCCATCGCGTCGACTGGTTTGCCGACGGTGCGACTGCCGATGCGGCGCTGGCGGGTGCAGCGTACGACGCCGTGACGCTGGATCTCGGCCTTCCCGGAACGGACGGGATGACGTGGCTCGAGCGTTGGCGCAAGAGCGGCCGGACCGAGCCCATCCTCATCCTGACAGCGCGCGACGCTGTCGCGCAGCGGATCGCGGGGCTCGATGCGGGCGCTGACGACTATCTGGTCAAGCCGATCAGCATCGACGAGCTCGCAGCGCGCCTGCGAGCCATCGGCAGACGCACCGCCGGCCGAGCGCAGGCGCAGTGGCGGCACGGGGCGCTGGCGTACGACCCGGCAACACGGGAAGTGCAGTGGCAAGGCACGAAAGTCGAACTGACTGCCCGCGAGTGCACGCTGCTCGAGGTTTTTCTCAGCCACCCGCACCGCGTGCTGTCCAAGGCGCTGCTGCAGCAAAAGCTCTACGACTGGAGCGGCGGCGAGCCGGAAAGCAATGCCCTCGAAGTCCACATTCATCACCTCCGCCGCAAGATTCAGCCTGGGATCGTGCGCACTGTTCGCGGCGTCGGATATGCCCTCGGTGCAGCGGAGGCCGAAGCATGAGCCTGCAGCGGCGCCTGCTGCTCTATCTGCTGATCTGCGCGCCGCTGGTGTGGACAATCGGCATGCTCGTCTCGGTCAGTCGGGCCCGCCACGAAGTCAACGAGCTCTACGACTCGGAGATGATCCGCTTGGCGCGGCAGGTCCAAGGAACGCTCGCGTCGCTCCCTCCCGGCTCGGCTTCGGCGCGCGAGCTGGCCGTATCGCAAGGCGACATCGGCGCCGCCGACGTGGACGACTTCGCCATTGCGGTCTGGGACGCCACTGGCAAGATGCTCGTCATCGATCGCGACGGCGACGGGGGCCAACTCATCCGCAGGGCCGGAGCGAGCGGCTTCATCGATGACCAGGTTGGCGGCGATCGGTGGCGTATCTACTATCTGCCATCGGCAAGTGGTGAATGGCTGGTCGCGACGGGCCAGAAGTCCTATGAGCGGGACGAGGTCGTCTACAGCCTGACGCTCAGCCAGCTGCTGCCGTGGCTCGTGGTGCTGCCTTTGCTCCTGCTCGCAATGGCCTGGGCAGTGCGGCGCGCCTTGGCACCGGTACTCGAGCTTTCGGACGAGTTGCGCGCCCGTGCGGCCGAGGACCTGCGCCCACTGTCCGACGAACTCGCGCCACACGAGCTGAAGCCTCTCGTCGGCGCGATGAACGGGCTGTTCACCCGGATCGACGCGACGCTGGCTCGCGAGAGGCGGTTCACCGCCGACGCAGCACACGAGTTGCGAACGCCGCTGGCCGTGCTGCGCGCGCAATGGGACGTCGTCCGCGGCGCTTCGGACAGTGCGAGTCGCGTCGTCGCTGAACGCAAGCTGTCGACCGGCCTGGACCGGATGGATCGGCTCGTGACGCAGCTGCTGGCTCTGGCAGGCGTCGAGACAGGGCTCGAAAAAACGGAGCGCCCTCTCGGAATCGAGGTGGCGTGGCATGGCATCGTCGAGCAAGCTGTCTCCGACTGCTTGCCCACGGCGGAGCGCCGCCGCATTGAGATCGAGTGCTCGTGGCCGCCGAGCAAGACGCATCCGTTCCCGCTTCTCGGCGACGCTCACCTCTTGACGGTCCTGCTCCGCAACCTGCTCGACAACGCGGTGCGCTATGCGCCCCGCGGCAGCATTGCCCGCCTGATCTTCGCCGCTGACAGTCTGACCGTCGAGAACGACGGCGAGCCGCTCGGCGCGGAACAGCTGGCTCGCCTCGGGGAGCGCTTCTACCGCCCGGAAGGGCAGGACGAGTCGGGCAGCGGTCTTGGCATCTCCATCGTCCAGCGGATCGCGGCGCTGCAAGGCCTCACGGTCTCGTTCGGCGCGAAAGGCGACGGGCGCGGCGTGCGCGTGGTCGTCGGCTATGCGATGCCGACGAGAACGCGTGGCGCTACTTCGCCTTGACGCGGTCCAGCAAGGCGCGCGCTTCCTCGCGACGGCCCGCGTCGGCGATCTGGCGTCCGGGACGAGCCGGCGCCTGAAGGGCACGCTCGAGGTAGGGCACCGCTTCCTCCGGTCGCTTGGTCTCGATTAGATATTCACCGTAGAAGAAGTTGGGGTCAATGCCGCGCGGATTGATCGACAGCGCCTTCTGCAAGAGTTCTCGTGCCTTGTTCTTGTCGCCGAAGCCGATCGGCCAGCCGGGGACTTTGTAATAGAGAACGCCGAGGCTGTTGTAAGCCGACCCGTCGAGCGCCGTGCCATCCACCTGGATCGCCGTCTCGTACAGCGCCTTGGCCTGCTTGACGAGACCGAGTGCGCCAAGGCCGCCCTTTTCGCCCGCCAGCGAGCTGACGACGATTCCTTCCCAGATCAGCGGCTCGCTGCGGCCCGGAAACGCTTCGCTCACCTGGTGGGCCTTGGTCGCGAGCGCTTCGAACTTCTTTTCGCGTTCAGCTGCGGGGGACTGGTAACGGATCACCTCCCAATCGCGCTGCACCTCGGCCACGGAGTCTTCGATGCCGGCGGCCTGTGCCCCCGAACTCAAGGAAGCGACGAGGGCAGCGACCCAGAGCAACGCTGCGCTAGCGCGGTGAACGCGAAACAATTGGCTTCGGATCATCGTGGTGCTCCAGGAGATTCGATCGGCGACGAGACGCCGGGCTGGTTCGATCGCTGTGTCGGCAAGGCCGTGTCGGCGGACGGGGGCGGAACGCTGCGGCGATGCTTGTCGAAGCTGCCATCGAGAAGGGTCGGCACGGCGCCGTTGATGCGCACCGCGAGCCGCTCGGGAAAGCCGATGAAGCGCTCCGCTGCCTCATCTTGCAGGCTGCGCAACAGCGTTTCGGCGACCCGGCTCGGGCTGTCCATCGCGGTTCCGGTGGCGGCGTTGTAGGCCTGCACCGCTGCGTCGTTGAAGCCCGTGCGCGTGCTGCGCGGTCCGACGTACTGGACCCGGATCCCGGTGCCGCGGAGCTCACGTCGGAGCGCTTCGGCAAAGCCCCGCAGGCCGAACTTGCTGGCGCTGTAGATGGAGAAACCGGGAAGGCCGATGCGACCGAGCGCCGAGCCGAGGCAGATCACCTGAGCCCTCGCCTGGGCGCGCAGATGCGGCAGGAGTGCTTGGGTCAAGCGCATCGGCGCGAGCAGGTTGATGTCGAGGACGCGGCGCATTGTCTCCGCGTCGACCGACTCGAGGGCACCGAAGCAAGGCACACCGGCGGCGTGCACGAGAACGTTGCAGCGCCACTCCGTAGCGACGCCCACGAGTTCGTCGAGCTGAGCGGGCCTGCCGAGATCGGCGACCTGCCATGCGATCCGCCCCGCGCTTCCCGTGGCGGTTGCCTGGATCGAGCGCGAGAGCGACGACAACTGCGCCGCCGAGCGCCCGATGAGGAGCACGCTGGCACCGGCGCCGATGAACGCCGCCGCGGTCTCTCGTCCGATCCCGCCGGTCGCCCCGGTGAGGGCGATGCGTGCATCGCTTGGATTCATGGAGGTCCTCCCGGTGCGATTGCGGCGTCTCCGGCCGCCGCGGGCAGGGGCAAGCTGCGGAACACGTCGGCATACAGCCGGAAAAACGCCCTTGCCGCGTGGACGATCGCTTCTTGGTCGCCGGCATCGTCGACCCGGTCCATCAGGTCGGCGAAGTGCATGACGTGCTTCTGGTCGAGGGTGCCGTGCGAGCGGAGATACGTGAAAGCGCGGTCTGGCAGTCCGAGCGTGTTCTGGATCTTGTCGGCGGCGAGCAGCGCGAGCGAGACGCTCGTGCCCTCGAGCACATGCACCATGCCGAAGAAGCCCATCGGGTTGCGCCGGGCGATCGTGTCGTAGGCGTAGGCCACCATCATTTCCGTCGCATGGCCGGGAGCGCCGTCTCGCACAGCTTCGGCGTCGCCGCCGCACGCCTGGATGTCAGCGAGGATCCACTCGTCGTGACCGATCTCTTCTTCGATGTATTCCTCGATGGCCCGATGCGTCCAGTCGGGCCGACCGTCGAGACCGGCATGGCAGGCACGCATGAGCGGTACGGTGTGGCTCACGTGGTGATAGGCCTCGCGCAGGAAGGCCAGATAGCTCGACAGCGAGACCTCGCCGCGCAGGCAGCCCTGAATGATCGGTGCGGCGAGAAGCCCGAGCCGCTCCTCGGCTGTCTCGCTCACGAGCCGCTGATGGAAGGCTGACGAAGGATGCAAGAAGGTTTCCGCGGAATTCATGGGCTCGTGTCCGGCAGCTGGGTCAGGGAATCGCGATGCGCCTTCCAGATGGCGGCGCGCTGGGGCCGGCCGTTGCTCGTCGCGAACCCGGAGTCGGCATCGAACGCGGCGCGCGCGCGGGTCCACCGCCGCACGCGCGCGTAATCAGGCAAGGTTGCGTTCGCCGCATCGACGGCGTCTTGAAGTTGCGAGTCGTCGCCGTCGCGGGAGGACGGCCACAACACCGCACTGAGCGCCGGCTCCGCATCGCCGAAAACGACCGCCTCGGCCACCGCGTTCTCGCCGCGCAGCGCCGTCTCGACCCATTCGGGGGCGACGTTCCGGCCGAATCCGGTGATGAGCATGTTCTTCTTGCGTCCGGTGACGTGGAGGAAGCCGTCCGCGTCGAGCGAGCCGAGATCACCGGTCGGCCACCAGTCGCCGGCCGGAGCCTCGCGGTCACCGAGATATCCGCTGAACAGCGAGCCGCCGACCTCGATCTCGCCGTCGGCGGCGATTCGCACTCGTGCGTGCGCCAGGGGCCGGCCGGCGCTGCCGGCGCGGTCGGCGCCGGGGACGTTGAGGGTCTGCACTGAAGCGCTCTCGGACAGGCCGTAGCCCTCGTAGGCGGGAACGCCGAGGCCGCGCGCCGACGCGAGCAGGCGCGCGCCGACGGCAGCGCCGCCCACAGCGACGAGGCGCAGGCTGCCCGGCGCCCGGCGTCCTGTCCGCGCGAGAAAGCCGACCCAGGCGCGCAGCATCTGCGGCAGCAGGATGAGGCTGTTTGGCTCGTGAGCAACTACAGCGGCGTGAAATTGCTCGGGGTCGAAGCTGGACGATCCGCCGAGACCGAGTTGCGCCAACGGCAGCACGATGCAGCTCGCTCCGGCGGCCATCGGCGCCATCAGCCCGGCGACGTTCTCGAGCAGAACCGCGAGCGGCAGTGCGCACAGGTGGCGCTCGATGTGCAGGGGGCGGAGGGCTTCCACCAGGCCGTCACGTACGGCGTGGAGCGCCGCCCCGGACAGGCACACCCCCTTGGGCGCCCCCGTGCTGCCGGAAGTGAACGTGATCTTGGCGGTGCCGGCCGGCGTGGCAAGCGGAAGGGCATCGATGTGCAGCAAGGCAAACGACTCGCCGACGATCTCGCAGTTCGGACCGGCAAGCAACGGCCAGGAGCTCGCCGCGAACGACGGGACGAGCAACGTGTCGACGCCCGCAGCGTGGAGTGCATGCGCGATCTGCGCCTTGCTGAAGAAGAGCGGCAAAGGCACGTGCACGACCCCGCCGAGCGCCGCCGCCTCGTCGGCCACCGCCCATGCGGGCGAGTTGTCCAGCAGCGTCGCCAGAATCCGTGCCCCGAGGCCGACAAGTACGTCGCGGAGAGCCATCGCCCCCTGTCGAAGCTCACTGCTGTCAAGGACGGCGGCGCTGCCTTTCACCGGCGATGCCGAGCGGGGGAGAGGGGCGGGCCGGTTCACGTTGCGTTCGTCCGTGTTGACCGGTGAGTTCCCGCCCGTGACGGGGTGAGCCGGCGCAAGGCGCTCGGAAGATGCGCCGCCTGCACCATGGGCAGGTGGTCGTAGTAGCTACCCCACGTTGCGGCCTCGCTTCCCAGTGCGCCGGGGGTCGCGGCACCGAGACGCACCGGCTCGATCCCGGCTCGGACGAAGAGATGATCGAGCTCCTGCGTGACGGTCGCGACGACCCACTCGCAACCTTGCTCGACGAGATGCCGGCACAAGCTCACGACGAGGTCTCTTCCTGCGCCTGCCCGTGCGGCGGCCAGGTGACCGACTTCGAAGATCTGCTCGCGCCTCGGGGTCATTCCCGCATGGGGGCCTAGCAACGATTCGATCGGGACGCCGAGATATCGCTCGAGGAAGAGAGCTTCCTGCGACGCACGCCGGTAACCCGCGGCAGCCACAACGCCGGCTTCGCGCCGCAAGCTGACCAGCGTTGGCGTGAAGTGAAGTACGACAGCCTGGTAGCGGACGGCATAGACACGGCTGATCAGAGCCTCGACGTCACGCCGGCTTGCCTCGGCCTGGTCGTGAACGGAAAAACCTGATTCGGAGGGCGCCCGACCAAGCGGGTATGGAATCGACACTGCGGGGCCGTCGGAACGGCTGTGGTCCTTTGACCGGATCTTGGACGAGGCGCATTAAGAGCGCCTTAAGCAGCACTACTTCCTGTTGCACGCCGACAAGGTTCCCGCCGGCGGCATGGGCCGTTGCCGGCTCGCTCTCGATCCGGCCCGCTCTTCCCGGCCTTAGCGCGCCGGCGACGCCAGCATCTGGACGATGCCCTCGAACTGCGCGCTCATCGGCAGGTTCAGGCTTTCGCCCGTGGGCAGCTTCTGCAGGAACCAGCGCTTGTAGCGCCGCTCGATCTCGCCATCCTCGGCGAGGGCGCGGAACGTGGTGTCGATGAGCGCGGCGAGCGGCGCGTCGCCCTTGCGGAACATCAGGCCGTACGGCTCGTAGGAGAGGAAATCGCCGATCACGGTGTACTCGCTCTGCGCGCGGCTCTGCGCCAGCAGGCCGTAGAGCAGAACATCGTCGGTCGCGAAGGCATCGACGGCGCCGCTCGCCAGCAGCGCGAACGAGGCCGCGTGATCGGGCGCGACCTGCAGCGTCATGTCGATCTTGAATTTAGCGGCGAGATCGCGCAGCGTCTTCTCGTTGGTGGTGCCGGCGGTCACCGCGACCTTCCGGCCGGCGAGATCGCGGAACGAGCGCACGGCCGAGCCGTTCCGGACCAGCAGCTTGGTGCCGGAGACGAAGACCGTGGGCGAGAAGCTGACCAGCTTCTGGCGTTCGAGGTTGTTGGTAGTCGACCCGCATTCGATGTCGATCCGGCCGGACGTCACCGCCGGGATGCGCGTTTCCGAGGTCACCGGGACCCACTTGATGGCGAGCTCGCGGCCGAGCTCCTCGCCGATCGCCTCGACCACCAGCTTGCAGAGATCGATCGAATAGCCGATCGGCGCGCCGCGTGGCGACAAATAGGAGAACGGGATCGACGATTCGCGATGGCCGAGGACGATGGTTCCGCTCGCACGCACCTTGGCCAGCGTGCCGGTCAGCTCGGCGGGGTCGGCGCTTTGGGCAGCCGCGAGCGTGGCGCGGCCCGCCAGCAGGATCGCGGTGAGCAGCGCGCGCCAGCGCCGGGCGATGTCGGCGCGGCTCACGCCGGTGTCCTCACGCAGCCGCGGGCAGAGACTTCGCCGCGGCGAAGTCGAGCGCGTGCGCATTGGCCTCGGCTTCGGCCTCGGGGAGCAGCTCGCCTTCCCACTTCGCCACGACCGCCGTGGCGATCGAGTTGCCGACCGCGTTGGTGGCCGACCGCCCCATGTCGAGGAAGGTGTCGATGCCCAGGATGAGGAGCAGCCCCGCCTCCGGGATCGAGAACTGGTTCAGCGTCGCCGCGATCACGACCAGCGACGCTCGCGGCACGCCGGCCATGCCCTTGGAGGTGAGCATCAGGATCAGCAGCATCGTGACCTGGGTGGCGATCGGCAGGTGGATGTCGTAGGCCTGGGCGATGAAGAGCACGGCGAAGGTGCAGTACATCATCGAGCCGTCGAGGTTGAACGAGTAGCCCATGGGCATGACGAAGCTCGAGATCTTGCGCTTGACGCCGAAGCGGTCGAGCGCATCGAGGATCTTCGGGTACGCCGCTTCTGAGCTCGCGGTCGCGAACGAGAGCAGGAAGGCCTCCTTGATCAACACCATCAGCTTGAACACGCGCGGGCCGAGGAAGGCGAATCCGGCACCCACCAGCAGGATCCAGAGCAGGATCAGGCTGATGTAGAAGTCGCCCATGAAGACGGCGAACTTGATCAGGATTTCGAGGCCGTTCACCGCCACCGTCGCCGCCATCGCGGCCAGCACCGCGAGCGGCGCCAGCTTCATCACGTAGCCGGTGATCTTGAGCATCGCGTGCGCGAGCTCGTCGACCGCCGCGATCAGCGTCTTCGCCTTTTCACCCAGCGACGCGAGCGCCACGCCGAAGAACATCGAGAAGACGACGATCTGCAGGATCTCGTTGTTCGCCATTGCCTCGGCGAACGACTTCGGAACCAGGTGGCTGACGAAGTCCTTCAGCGTGAACTTCGCGGTGGCGAGGTTCGCGGACGTGCCGATGTCGGGCAGCGGCAGGCCGAGGTCCTTGCCTGGCTGGAGCAAGTTGGCCATCACCAGGCCGAGGACCAGCGAGACCAGCGATGCGGTCACGAACCAGCCCAGCGCCTTGCCGAACACCCGCCCCACCGACTTGGCATCGCCCATGTGTGCAATGCCGACGACCAGGGTCGAGAACACCAGCGGTCCGATCAGCATCTTGATCAGGCGCAGGAACACGTCCGACATGATCGACACGTAGCCGGCGATCTGCGCCGCCGTCTTCTTGTCGGGGAAGCTCGTGAAGATCATGTAGCCGAGGATGATCCCGATGACCATCGCGATCAGGATCCAGGCGGCCTGCGGCACCTTCTTCATCATGGCGAACCTCTCTCCTTGTCCAATCACTATTGAAGGCAGACGCGAGCGTCGCCTGAAGAGCGCAAACCCTGAGGCACGTTCCGCGCCAGCATCATCGACTGGCCTTCGGCCGCATCACTTTCCCGTCTGCCGGTTGAGTTGCGCCCTCACGAAGTCGACGTGCTGTCGCAAGGTGTAGACCCGGTCCGACAGATCGAGCGGGAACTTGGCCTGGACGAGCTCGCTCTCGATCCGGTCGAGCTGTTCTCTCGCCTTGCGCCGCTCCTCGTCGTCGAGCGTGCGTGCCGTCAAATCCTTCTCGAGAAATTTCAACTCGCCGTAGCGGCGATACAGGCCGCGTTTCTGTCGCTGGGAAATGAGGTCGGGCAGGAGCCGGACGATCGGAATCAGGATGGCCGCCAAGGGAACGAGCAGGAAGACCAGGCGCTGCACGAAATTCGCCATCCAGAACGGCAAATAATTCAGCAGGAATGGCCGGCCGTCCCTGAAGAAACGCTCGGCTGCCGGCGCCAGCGGGAACTCGGTTGCTTTCGGGCTCGGGAACTCGTCGGCCGCGTGGATCAGGCTCGGCCCGCTGTGAACCTGCCGCGCGGCATCGAGCAACAGGTACGCCAGGGCCGGGTGCAGCTCGTGGCGCACGACGATGTTGGCGGTCGTGGACAGCAGGTGAATGTCCCGATGGGGCAAGTCGCGCCGCGGATCGACCGAGCCGCGCTTGAGTGTCACGGGCTGGAGGTACCCGAATCGCCGCGCCAGGCCTTCGACGTGGTCCAGCGAGGCCAGCTGGATCGATTCGTCGGCGAGGAGACTCTGAACGGCGGGCGCCGCCGATGCGGTGACCATGATCGCCGCATCGATCTGATGGCGACGAAGCATCTCGGCGACGGCCATGCCGCTTTCGTTCACCAGGGTCGCGCGCGCGGCCGACAGGGAGTCCGCCGTGATGCCATAGGCAGCGAGAAGCTGGGTCGCGACCTTCTCGTTGCCGCTGCCCGCGACCCCCACGGCGACGCGCCGCCCGGCCAGGGCATCGAGACCCTTCGAAAGATCGAGGGTGTGGCTGAAGATCCAGACCGGCTCGTAGGCGATGGTGGCCAGCGAGCGCAGCGGCGTCGCCTCGGCGAACGTCTCGGCGTCGGCCGCCAGCGGGCCGGTGCCCCCCTGCACGAAGGCGGCCAGGACCGATCGGTCGTTGAGCCGGGCCAGGTTCTCGATGGAGCCGCTGGAGGTGCGAAGCTCGAGCTCGATCCCGTTCGCCTTCAGGATCTCCCGATAGCGAAGGCCGAAGTGATGGTAGGCCCCGTCGGCGGCGCCTGTGCTCATCGTCAGCGTGCGCGGCGGCATGGGGCTGACGAAGCGAATGACAGCCCAGATCACGGCCACCAGGACCGCGACGAGAGCGATCCAGAAAACCGGCCGCCGGCGGCTTGGCGCGGGATCCTCGACGACCCGACTCATCTCCTCTGCTCCCGCGCGGTGCAATTGCGTTGGAGTCTAACTGCGGGTGCGCGGCGTTCGAGGGCCTCGGCGTGGGGCACACTTGCCCCTGGCCCGGGGAGCGACTCGACGGGCCTCGATGGACGATCACAAGAACGTGACCTTGAATGCTGCTTCTACGCCATGCCGCTCGCCTCGCGCGTCCTTGTCGCCGGCCTGATCTGCGCGCTCGCGGGCTGCGCCGGCCTTCCCGCCGGCGTTGATCGCCCGTCCTCGAGCGCTTACGTGGACACAGGCGGCACGCGCATAGGCCGCGCTCTCGCGGGCGCGGTCGCGGCACATCCGGGCAAGACCGGCGTCGTGCCGCTGCTCAGTGGCCGCGACGCGTTCGCGGCGCGGATGATCATCGCCCGCACGGCCGAGCGCAGCCTCGACGTCCAGTACTACATCTGGCACGCCGACACGACGGGCAACCTGATGTTCGAGGCGCTGTGGCAGGCGGCGGAGCGCGGCGTCCGCGTCCGCCTGCTGCTCGACGACCAGAACACGCGCGGCCTCGATCCGACGCTCGCCGCGCTCGATGCGCATCCCAACATCGAGGTGCGGCTGTTCAACCCCTTCACGAGCCGGGCGCTCCGCATCGGCGACTACACGCACAGCTTCGCGCGCCTGAATCGCCGAATGCACAACAAGTCGTTCACCGCCGACAACCAGATCTCGATCGTCGGGGGTCGCAACATCGGCGACGAATACTTCGAGGCGGGCACCACGGTCGCGTTCGCTGACCTCGACACGGTCGTCGAGGGGGCGGTCGTTCACGATGTCTCGACGCAGTTCGATGCCTACTGGAACAGCGAGTCTGCCTACCCGCTTGCCAGCCTGGTGCCCGCGGCTCCCGATACCGGCGCTGCACTGCTGCGCGATGCCTGGTCGAAGCTGAGCGACAGTCCGGAGGCGGCCGAATACATCGACGCCGTGCGCGAGACTGCCTTCGTGGAGCAACTGGTCGCCGGGACGCTGGAGGTGGAGTGGGTGTCGGCGCGCCTGGTCAGCGACGATCCCGACAAGGTCCTGCACCCACCAGAGCGGCGCGAAATCCAGATGGGCCCGCGGCTGCAGGCGGCGATGGGCCGGCCCGGCTCCGAGATGGACCTCGTCTCGCCGTACTTCGTGCCGACGCAGGAAGGCACGGATGCGCTGGTCGCGATCGCAGCGCGCGGGGTGAAGGTGCGCGTCCTGACGAATTCGCTGGCCGCCACCGACGTGGCGCCGGTGTATGCGGGCTATGTCAAGTATCGCGAGGCGTTGCTGCGCGGCGGCGTGCGGCTGTTCGAGCTCAAGCCGCAAAGCGACGAGAAGCCCCATGGCAAGTTCCGTGCAGGGTCCGCAGCGAGCCTGCACGCGAAGACCTTTGCGATCGACCGCAGCCGCATCTTCATCGGCTCGTTCAATCTCGATCCGCGCTCGGCCCGGCTCAACACGGAGGTGGGCGTCGTCCTGGACAGCCCGACGCTCGCGTCGCAGCTGTCGGGGGCCTTCGACCGCAGCATTCCCCTTCGCGCCTACGAAGTGCGCCTGACGGCCGACGGCAAGGGCGTCGAGTGGGTCGAGCAGACCGCCGCGGGCGAAGTGCGCCATTCGTCGACGCCTGGGGCCAGCGCCTCGCGCATGTTCTTCGTCAACCTGCTGCGCATCCTGCCGATCGAGTGGCTGCTCTAGCGCCGGGGCGTCGAAAGAGGACCGGACATGCCGATCGTCCCGGACTCGTGCTCCGCTGGCAGCGTCTGGCGCTTCGACGTCGTCGCCGGCCTCACGGCTGCAGCGGTCGTGCTGCCCAAGGCGATGGCGTACGCCGCCGTGGCAGGCCTGCCCGTGGCGGTGGGCCTCTACACCGCGTTCATTCCGATGATCGTCTACGCGCTGCTCGGCACGTCGCGCGTGCTGAGCGTCAGCTCGACGACCACGCTGGCCATCCTCGCCGGCACCGAGCTGGCGCTGGTGGTTCCCGACGGCGACCCGGCCCGCCTCGCGACAGCAACCGCCACGCTGACGGTGCTGGTCGGCGCGATGCTCCTGGTCGCCCGAGTGATGCGTCTCGGCTTCGTCGCCGATTTCATCTCGGCGCCGGTCCTGACCGGGTTCAAGGCCGGGATCGGCCTGGTGATCGTGCTCGATCAGATTCCCAAGCTCCTCGGCACCCACATCACCAAGCAAGGCTTCTTTCCTGACCTGCTCAGCGTCGCGCAGCACATCGCCGAGACCTCGCTGCTGACGCTCGCCGTGGCCGTCGCGACGCTCGTCATCCTGGTGGCGATGGAGCGCCTGTGGCCGCGGTCGCCGGCGCCGCTGGCGGCCGTCGGCCTGGGGATCGCGGCGGCATGGGCGCTAGGCCTCGAAGCGCTGGGCGTCTCGATCGTCGGCCACATCCCGCAGGGAATCGGCTCGGTCACGTTGCCCGACCTGTCGCTCGCCTTGCAGCTGTTGCCGGCGGCGGCGGGGATCGCGCTAATGAGCTTCACCGAAACGATCGCAGCGGGGCGCGCGTTCGCCGCTCCCGGTGATCCGCCCGTCGATGCCAACCGCGAGCTGGTCGCGGTCGGTGCGAGCAATCTCGCGGGAGCGGTGTTGGGCGCGATGCCGTCGGGCGGCGGAACGTCGCAGACGGCGGTCGTCCGCGCGGCGGGAGGGCGCACGCAGAAGGCGTCGCTCGTCACCGCGGCCGCCGCGCTCGCGACCATGCTCTTCCTGGCGCCGATGCTCGGACTGTTGCCGAATGCCACGCTGGCGATGATCGTCATCGTCTACTCGATCGGCCTGATCCAGCCCGCCGAGTTCATCGCCATCCGCAAGGTCCGGACGATGGAGTTTCGCTGGGCCGTCGCCGCCGCGCTCGGCGTGCTTCTGTTCGGGACGCTGCAGGGGATCCTGGTGGCGATCATCGTGTCGCTGATCAGCCTGTCGAACCAGGCCACGCGGCCCGTGGTGCACGTCATCGGGCGCAAGCGCGGCGCCGACGTGCTGCGGCCGATCTCGCCCGAGCACCCCGACGACGAGACGTTCGAGGGCCTGTTGATCCTGCGACCCGAGGGGCGCCTGTTCTTCGCGAACGTGCAGACCGTCGCCGATCAGGTCAAGGCACTGATCCTGGAGCACCAGCCGCGCGTGCTGGCACTCGACTTCAGCCGGGTGCCCGACATCGAGTACTCGGCGCTGCAGACGCTGATCGAGAGCGAGAAGCGGGCTGCGGAGCAGGGCGTCGCCTTCTGGCTCGCGGGACTCAATCCCGCCGTGCTCGAGGTCGTGCGCCGCGCGGGGTTCGACCAGCAGCTGGGCAAGGAGCGGCTGATGTTCAATGCGCGGATGGCGATAGAGCGCTACCAGGCGCTTCGGGCCGCCGAAGACTCGGCGGCCGGCGGCGTCGTCTAGGACGAGCTCGGAGTCACTCGGCCAGGCTCAGCCGGCACCAGCGAACGGTCGGATCGTCGGGCTCGGACTCGACGCGAAACCCGAGGCGCTTCGCAAGGCGAAGCATCGGCTGGTTCTGCTTCAGCACGAGTCCCTCCATTTCCTTCTGGCCCCGGCGCTTCGCTTCGCCGATGAGCGTGGTCATCAGACGCGTCGCTAGCCCGGTGCCGCCGAACTCGGCCACGACGGTGATCGCGAACTCGCAGGTCGCCCGGTCGGCCGCGAAGACGGCGATCGCACTACCGACGATGTCGATTCCGTCGGCCGCAGGCACGGTGGCGACGATGCCGATTCCGGACTCCGGAAACGAGGCCAGCACCGCGCGCAGCCGCTCCGGGTCGGGCCCGCGAATCACGCGCATGAAGCGCATGTAGCGGGCGGCGTCGCTCAATCGCTCGAACGTCTGCAGGAGCTCGGTTTCGTCGGCCGCGCGGAGGGAGCGCAGGTGCACCGAACGCCCGTCGCGCAGGGTGACGTCGACTTCGGCGATGGCGCTGCCCGGACTGGACTTCGGCACGATGGCGAGGTCAGTACCGTTGCTCGATGACCTTGAGCAGGTAGTCGGGGTCGACGTAGTCACCCGGCTTCTGCCGAGCCGGCAGCTTCAGCTTCTCGCGCGGCAACTCCTTGTACGGCACCCGCTTCAGGATGTCGCTGATGATGTTCAGTCGCACGCTCTTCTTGCGATCCGACGGCGCCACTCGCCAAGGCGCGAAGTTGGTATCGGTGGCGGCGAACATCGCGTCGCGCGCTCGCGAGTAGTCGTACCAGCGGCTGTACGACTTCAGGTCCATCGGCGAGAGCTTCCAGACCTTGCGCCCGTCTTCGAAGCGCGATTTCAGCCGTCGCGTCTGCTCTTCGGGGCTGACCTCCAGCCAGTACTTGAGCAGGATGATTCCCGACTCGACGATTGCCCTCTCGACCAGCGGAACGACCTTCAGGAAGCGAGTGGATTGCTCCGGCGTGCAAAAGCCCATGACCGGTTCGACCCCGGCGCGGTTGTACCAGCTCCGGTCGAAGATGACGACTTCGCCGGCGGCGGGCAAGTGCTGCAGGTAGCGCTGGATGTACATCTGCGACTTCTCGCGCTCGGTCGGGGCGGGAAGGGCGATGACGCGAAAGACACGCGGGCTGACGCGCTCGGTGATCGCCTTGATCGTGCCGCCCTTGCCGGCGCCGTCGCGGCCTTCGAAGACGATGCAGACCTTCGCTCCCGTATGCGCCACCCAGAGCTGGAGCTTCACCAGCTCGACGTGCAGCTTGCGGAGCGCCTTCTCGTACTGTTTTCCCGACAGGTCCCCTCCGGAAGGCGCCTCGACAGCCGCGACGTTCGATGTCGGGCTCGACTCGGGCGCAGTCGCGCTTCGCGAAGCCGGCGTTGTCTTGCTGTTCTTGCGGGCGTTCATGATCGATCGGTCTCCTTCCAAGCTATGCTGTTGACCAGCAAGGCAACCTTAGGTGAGTGCGAGATGAGTGAGCAGATCAGAGGCAGGCATTGGGGCCGCCAGATGGATGACGTGATGTCGGAGATGGCGCGCCAGGCGACCATCTGCAAGGTTAAGCTCCTCGACCCCGGCGTCATCGACGCCGTGATCCGGAACGACGAGTCCGTATGCGGCACCAGCAATCCACTGTCCTTCAAGAAGCTCAGGAACGCGATGCTGATGGGCTTCGTCGTCAAGGGGAAGTCCGTCGAGGCGCTGGGGCCAGTCGAGACGGAGGGGTTGATCACGGCAATCCGTGAGCGAATCAAGGCGCATCTGGGCAATCAATTGGGTGGCTCCGCCTGAGCGGAGGGCGGAAGCGCCTTCCCCAGTCTAGGAGGCGTGCGCGCGGCGATCTATATGCCTTTGGGGCAGTGCCCCGCTGACGTGACTGAACGCGTCACGCCATGATGTTGACGCCGCCATCGACGTACAGCGTCTCGCCCGACAGGCGCCGGGCATACGGCGTCGCCAGGTAGGCACAGGTGAAGCCCACGTCCATGATGTCGACCAGCTCGCCGACCGGCGCGCGTTGCGCGGCTTCGGTGAGCAGGAGGTCGAAGTCCTTGAGGCCGGAGGCGGCGCGGGTCTTCAACGGGCCGGGAGAGATCGCGTGCACCCGGATGCCTTTGCCGCCCAGCTCGTAGGCGAGGTAGCGGCAGCACGATTCGAGCGCGGCCTTCACCGGACCCATGACGCTGTACGTGGGGACGACCTTGTTGGCCCCGTGATAGCTCATCGCCATCATCGTGCCGCCGTTCTTCATCAGCGGCGCCGCGAGCTTGGCCATGCGCACGAAGGAGTGGCAGGACACGTCCATCGCCGTGGCGAAGCCGGAGGCCGAGCAGTCGAGAAGGCCGCCCTGCAGGTCTTCCTTCGGTGCGAACGCAATCGAGTGCACGAGGATGTCGAGCTCGCCCCACTGCTTGTCGATCGCATCGAACACCGCTTCCAGCTCGCCCTCGACGGCGACGTTGAGCGGCAGGAACAGCGCAGCGTCCAGATCGCGCGCGAGCGGCTCGACGTGCGGTCGGGCCTTCTCGCTCAGGTAGGTGAGGGCCAGGTCGGCGCCGAGTTCGCGGAATGCCTTGGCGCAGCCGTAGGCGATCGAGCTGTCGTTGGCGATGCCGACGACCAGCGCCTTGGCGCCTTTCAGGGCGGGATGAGGAACGGGGGCGGGCATGGTCTCTCTCTTCGACAAGTTGGCAAGTTCGGTGTGCGTGCGATCCGCGGCGTTCAGGACGTGGCGCGTCGAGTCGTCTTGCGGGCAGCCTTCTTGGCCGGGGCGGCCCGCGTGCCGGTGGCGAACACCTTCTCGAGCTTCGCCAGACGTGAGGCTCCTTCGCCCGCCGCCATGCCCGCGGCCTCGGCAGTGCGCCGGATGGCGTCGAGGAGGCGCTTGCGCTTGGCCGCATCGGCCGGCAGCATTTTCGGGATCGCGGCGAGGGCGCCTTCGGGGTCCAGCACGAGGCTGAAGTACTGCTCGCGCACGGTCTGCTTGAATTCTTCCAGCGTCATGCCCGCGTTCTCGGAGCGCATCTGGCGCAACGTATTGAACGAGCGCTCATCGGCGCCCGCTCCGCCCATGCCCACATAGAGCAAGGCCCGGATCGCCGCCTCGCGAGTGCCGCCCTTGGCGACACCGGCCTTCAGCTCGGCGACGCGGTCCTTGATGAAGGCGACGCGCGCAGGCGCCATCCCCGGCCGCGGCCGCGGCGTCCCGTCGGCCGAGCCCGTGCCGACCATCGACTGCAGCATGGGCGAGCTGTAGATCGCCAGGAACAGCTTTTCCAGGCCAGCGTCGCGCTTGTCGCGGTAGTCGTCGAGGGCGGCGATGATGCCGTCCGAGACCGTCGCCTGCCACTTCACCCAGGGGTTGTCCGGCGCTGCCGGCTGGCGCTGCTCACGCACCTGCTCCGCCAGCTCGGCGACCTGCTTCATCAGCGGATTGCGATCCGAGTAGATCTCGAACGGGAGCTCGGTGTTCTTGGACTTCTTCAGCCACTCGGCGTACTGCTCCGTCATGAACGCCTTGATGAAAGGCTGGACCATGCTGCGATAGAGGCCCAGGTTGATCTCGGAGACCCGCCGTGCGGTCGCGAAGCGGCGCTCGTTCTCGGGGTCGGGCTGGACGATGGTCCGGATGTCGTCCAGGGTGCGCGGCTCGAAGCGCACGATCCAGTCGCCGCTGATCGCTTCCTGATTGACCGATTCGCCCGTCTTGCGGGTCATGACGGCCTCGTACAGGCCGGGCGGAAGCACATCGATCAAGTCGATGTTGGAAGCGAATTCCTGGTGCTCCTTCTTGGCGACGCCGCCCGAGACGAAGATGCCGAGATGGCCGATCGTGTCGTGCACGGCATAGACGATCGTCTGGCCGCAGACGCGGAGGTCGTCGTCGCTGCCGTAGAGGTCATGGATCCAGCCCAGCGCTTGTTGCGGCGGGGTGATGTTGTCGCCCTTGGAGCAGAAGCAGACGATCGGCGAGGTGATGTTGCGCAGGTCGACGCGCTCGCCTTCACGGGTGACGATCTCGGCGGTGGCGAGCCGG
>Ga0207650_10000880_pt1 | contig 22734 bp, 11 predicted proteins | sample KBSS63metaG_FD_184325 | JGI IMG/M metagenome (GOLD analysis project Ga0207650, IMG submission 184325) | Switchgrass rhizosphere microbial communities from Kellogg Biological Station, Michigan, USA - KBS S6-3 metaG (SPAdes) (version 2) | ecosystem: Host-associated > Plants > Roots > Rhizosphere...
TGGTGGGCGGGGCGCCTGCATGACTGGCTGCGCGGCGGCGTGGCCGGCTTCCGCGTGCTGCAGCCGCAGCGCGTGCCGGCGGCGTTGTGGCGCAGCCTGATCGCCGACGTGCAGGCGCAGGCGCCCGACGCGACCTTCCTGGCCTGGACTCCGGGCCTGGGCCTGGAGGCCTTGCGCGCGTTGCAGGGCGCCGGCTTCGATGCGGCGTTTTCCTCGCTGGCCTGGTGGGACGGACGCGGCAGCTGGTTCTTCGACGAGGACGTGGCGCTGCGCAGCCTGGCGCGTCGCGTCATCGCCACGATCGATCCCGATGCGCCGTCCGCAGCGCAGCCGCCGCTGCAGCGCACGCAACGCGCGCGGCTGGCCGCCGCGTTCGGCGATGCCTGGGCGATCGCCGAACCCACCGCATTGCCGGCACCGGCCGACACCGATGCCGACGATGTGCCAACGCCTCCTGTCGAGGCCACGCGCGACCTGCACCTGCGCCCGCTGCTGCGCGACGGCGCGCTGACCGCGGTCGCGGTGCAGCCGCTCGGCGCCGCGCCGTGGCTGGTGCTGCTCAACAGCGACCGCGACCACCTGCTGCCGGTGCCGGGCTCGGCGCTGCTGCGCCTGCTCGGCGACAGCGAAGCGCTGCTCAGCGACCAGGGCGAGCCGATCCAGGGCGACCAGGGCGGCACCCTGGAAGCGGGCGAGGTGCGGGTCTACCGCAGCGTGCCGGCGCGTCCGGTGCTGGCCGCCGCCCGCGCCCGCACCCCGGCCGATGTCGCCGCCGGCGCGGCGCGGGTCTGCATCGAGGCGGTGACGCCGTCGGTCGACGATGGCCGCTTCCCGGTCAAGCGCACCGTCGGCGACCGCATCTGCGTGGAGGCCGATGCGTTCTGCGACGGGCACGACCGCATCGCGGTGGCGCTGCTGTGGCGCGCTGCCGATGCGCGCAACTGGTCCAGCGCGCCGATGCGCGCGCTGGGCAACGACCGCTGGCGCGGCGAATTCCCGCTGGAACGGCTGGGCCGCTACGAATTCCGCATCGAAGCCTGGCGCGACGTCTTCGCCACCACCCACGCCGACCTGGAGAAGAAGCGCGCCGCCGGCACGCTGCTGCCGGTGGACGTGCAGGAAGCGCTGGCCCAGGTCGAGGCGGCGCGCGCGCGCAGCCGCGGGGCGCTGGCCGCGCGGCTGAAGGCGATCGTGGCCCGCGCCACGCGCGCCGACGATCCCGCCGCGCGCGCCGAGATCCTGCTGGAACCGGGCACCGCCGAAGCGATGGCGCGCGCCGACGACAAGCCGTTCCGCACCGAATACCCGATGACCTTCCGCGTCGAGGCCGAGCGCAGCGGCGCGCATTTCTCCAGCTGGTACGAACTGTTCCCGCGTTCGCAGAGCGGCGATCCGTCGCGCCACGGCACCTTCGACGACGTGATCGCGCGCCTGCCGCACATCCGCGCGATGGGCTTCGACGTGCTGTACATGCCGCCGATCCATCCGATCGGCGAGAAGAACCGCAAGGGCCGCAACAACGCGGTCACCGCGCAGCCGGGCGAACCCGGCAGCCCGTACGCGATCGGCTCGGCCGAGGGCGGGCACACCGAGGTGCATGCCGAACTCGGCGGACTCGACGGCTTCCGCCGGCTGCGCGCCGCCGCCGCCGCGCAGGGCCTGGAACTGGCGCTGGATTTCGCCATCCAGTGCGCGCCGGACCATCCGTGGCTGCGCGAGCATCCGGACTGGTTCACCTGGCGTGCCGACGGCTCGATCCCGTATGCGGAGAACCCGCCGAAGAAATACCAGGACATCGTCAACGTCGATTTCTACGCCAGCGGCGCGGTGCCGGAACTGTGGAACGCGCTGCGCGATGCGGTGCTGTTCTGGGTCAACGAAGGCGTGCACCTGTTCCGCGTCGACAATCCGCACACCAAGCCGTTCCCGTTCTGGGAATGGCTGATCGCCGAAGTGCGCGGCCGCCATCCGCAGGTGGTGTTCCTGTCCGAAGCCTTCACCCGGCCCAAGCCGATGTACCGGCTGGCCAAGGTCGGTTTCTCGCAGTCCTACACCTACTTCACCTGGCGCCAGCACAAGGCCGAGCTGCAGGCCTACATCGAAGAGCTCAACAGCGGCATTCCGCGCGAATGCTTCCGCCCGCATTTCTTCGTCAACACCCCGGACATCAACCCGGTGTTCCTGCAGCAAAGCGGCCGCGGCGGGCACCTGATCCGCGCCGCGCTGGCGACCACGCTGTCCGGGCTGTGGGGCATGTACCAGGGCTTCGAACTGTGCGAGGCCACGCCGCTGGCGCCGGGCAAGGAGGAGTACCTGGACTCGGAGAAATACCAGCTGCGCGCCTGGCCCGAGCGCGCGCCCGGCGACATCGTCGACGAGATCACCCGCCTCAACCTGCTGCGGCGCCAGCACCCCGAGCTGCAGTCGCACCTGGGCACGCGTTTCTACGTGGCGCACAACGACCAGATGCTGTACTTCGGCAAGTTCCTCGACGAGGCGCACCTGGCGCGCAGCCGCAGCCTGGTGCTGGTGGCGATCAGCCTTGATCCGCATGCCGCGCAGGAGGCGCAGATCGAAGTGCCGCTGTGGGAGCTGGGCCTGCCCGACCACGCCAGCGTCGCCGCGCAGGACCTGTGGGACGGCCATGAGTTCGCCTGGCACGGCAAGCAGCAAACCATTCGCCTCGATCCGTCGCGGCCGTTTTCCCTATGGCGTATCCGCGCCGGAGCCACGCCATGAATCTTCCCCTCGCAGCGCCCGCCGACAGCGAGGCGCGCCCGCTGGCGCGCGACGCGCTCTGGTACAAGGACGCGATCATCTACCAGGTGCACGTCAAGTCGTTCTTCGACTCCAACGACGACGGCATCGGCGATTTCCCCGGCCTGATCTCCAAGCTCGACTACATCGCCGATCTCGGCGTGGACACCATCTGGCTGCTGCCGTTCTATCCCAGCCCGCGCCGCGACGACGGCTACGACATCGCCGAATACATGGCGGTACATCCGGACTACGGCAGCATCGCCGACTTCGAGCGCCTGGTCGCGCAGGCGCATGCGCGCGGCATCCGCATCGTCACCGAACTGGTCATCAACCACACCTCCGACCAGCATTCCTGGTTCCAGCGCGCGCGCAACGCACCGGCAGGCTCGCCGGAGCGCGACTTCTACGTGTGGTCCGACAGTGACCAGGACTACGCCGGCACCCGCATCATCTTCTGCGACACCGAGAACTCCAACTGGACCTGGGACCCGGTCGCCGGGCAATACTTCTGGCACCGCTTCTACTCGCACCAACCGGATCTGAACTTCGACAACCCGGCGGTGCTGGAGGCGGTGCTGGAAGTGATGCGCTTCTGGCTGGACCTGGGCGTGGACGGGCTGCGCCTGGACGCGGTGCCGTACCTGATCGAGCGCGACGGCACCTCCAACGAGAACCTGCCCGAGACCCACGCCATCCTGCGCCGCATCCGCGCCACGCTGGACGCCGAATATCCCGACCGCATGCTGCTGGCCGAGGCCAACATGTGGCCGGAAGACACCCAGCAGTACTTCGGCGAGAACGCCGACGAATGCCATATGGCGTTCCACTTTCCGCTGATGCCGCGCATGTACATGGCCATCGCGCGCGAAGACCGCTTCCCGATCACCGACATCATGCGCCAGACCCCGGAAATCCCGGAGAGCTGCCAGTGGGCGATCTTCCTGCGCAACCACGACGAGCTGACCCTGGAAATGGTCACCGACTCCGAGCGCGACTACCTGTGGCAGACCTACGCCGCCGACCGCCGCGCGCGCATCAACCTGGGGATTCGCCGGCGCCTGGCGCCGCTGCTCGAACGCGACCGCCGCCGCATCGAACTGATGACCTCGCTGCTGCTGACCATGCCCGGCACCCCGGTGCTGTACTACGGCGACGAGATCGGCATGGGCGACAACATCCACCTCGGCGACCGCGACGGCGTGCGCACGCCGATGCAGTGGTCGATCGACCGCAACGGCGGCTTCTCGCGCGCCGACCCGGCCGCGCTGGTGCTGCCGCCGATCATGGACCCGCTGTACGGCTTCCAGGCGGTCAACGTCGAGGCGCAGCAGCGCGACCAACATTCGCTGCTGACCTGGACCCGGCGCATCCTGTCGGTGCGCAAGCGCTACCGCGCCTTCGGCCGCGGCCAGTTGCGCTTCCTGTATCCGGGCAACCGCCGCCTGCTCGCCTACCTGCGCTGCCACGAGGACGAGACCGTGCTGTGCGTGGCCAACCTGTCGCACACGCTGCAGGCGGTGGAACTGGACCTGTCCGAGTTCGAAGGCCGCGTGCCGGTGGACATCATCGGCGGCGGCAGCTTCCCGCCGATCGGGCGCCTGACCTACCTGCTCACCGTGCCGGCGTTCGGCTTCTACGCCTTCCAGCTGGTCGGCAACGCCACGTTGCCGGACTGGCACGTGCCCGCACCGATGCCGCTGCCCGACTACCAGACCCTGGTGCTGCGCGGCGCGGTCGATGCCGACGCACTGTTGCCGCACCTGGGCACGCTGGAGCGCGACATCCTGCCGGCCTGGCTGTCCACACGGCGCTGGTTCGCGGCCAAGGACCGCGCATTGCGCGGCGTGCGCATCGCCCGGCGCACGCCGCTGCCCGGCAGCGACGGGCTGACCCTGCTGGAGATCGAAGCGGAACTGGAGCATGGCGAACGCGAGCGCTACATCCTGCCGCTGGGCATCGTCTGGGACCGCGAACAGCCCAGCGTGCTGGCCGAGCAGCTGGCGCTGGCGCGGGTGCGGCATGGCCGCGAAGTGGGCTACCTCACCGACGGCTTCGCGCTGAAAGCGCTGACCCGCAACATGCTCGCCGCCTTGCGCGAGGGCACCGTGCTGGCGGTGGATGGCGAAACCCATGCCGGCGCCGATGCCGCGCCCGAGCAGATCCGCTTCTGCCCCACGCCGGCGCTGGTCGCGGTCGAGATCGCCGACGATGCCGAAATCCGTTGGCTGTCGGCCGAGCAGAGCAACAGTTCGCTGATCGTCGGCGACAAGGCGGTGTTCAAGCTGCTGCGCCGCGTCTCCGCCGGCGCCAATCCCGAAATCGAACTGGGCGCGCGGCTGACCGAGATCGGCTACGCCAACGCCGCGCCGTTGTTCGGCCACGTCACCCGGGTCGATGCGCAGGGCGGGGAAACCACGCTGGCGCTGCTGCAGGGCTTCGTGCGCAACCAGGGCGATGCCTGGCGCTGGACCCTCGACCACCTGGCGCGCGGCGCCGAGGAATACGCCGCCGCGCAGGACGAGGCCGCACGCGAGGAGAGCGTGGCCGGCTACGACGCCTTCGCCGCCGTGGTCGGCCGGCGCCTGGCCGAACTGCACGACGCGCTGGCCCAGCCCACCGACACCGCCGCGTTCGCGCCGCAGCCGGTGGATGCCGCCGCGGCGCGGCAGGTGGTCGCCGGCGTGGAGCACGAAGTGCAGGCGATGTGGGACACATTGTCCGCGCATCGCGACGGCAGCGAGGACGGCGCCGAGCGCGCCGCGGTCGATGCCCTGCTCGCGCAACGCCCGCGCCTGGACGCCTGGTTGCAGCAGGCCCCGGCCTTGCTCGCCGGCGCGCTGCTGACCCGCGTGCACGGCGATTTCCATCTCGGCCAGATCCTGGTCGCCTTCGACGACGTGGTGCTGATCGACTTCGAAGGCGAGCCGGCCAAGTCGCTGGAAGAGCGCCGCGCCAAGGCCAGCCCGCTGCACGACGTGGCCGGCTTCCTGCGCTCGCTGGACTACGCCAGCGAAGTGTCCGCACGCGGCGAGGAGGGCACCGCGGCGCGCGCCGGGGTCGGCCTGGACACCGCGCTGGACGCCTTCCTGTCCGCGTTCCGCAGCCGCGCCAGCGCCACCTTCCTGGCCGCCTACCGCCAGGTGCTCGACGCCAGCCCGCATCCGTGGGTGGCGCCGGCCGCCTTCGAAACCACCACCTTGCTGTTCCTGATCGAGAAGGCCAGTTATGAAATTCGCTACGAGGCCGCCAACCGCCCGGCCTGGATCATGGTGCCGATACAGGGACTGTTGCGCATACTCGAGCGCTTTCCCGCGCCCGAGGAGGCGATTCGATGATTGATGCCGGCCACGCCTGGGACGAGGCGACGCTGCGTGCCTTCGCCAACGCCCGCCACGGCGATCCGTTCGCCGTGCTCGGCGCGCACCGCCTCGGCGACGCGCGCGTGCTGCGCAGCTACCTGCCCGGCGCCGAAGCGGTGGTCGCGGTGCTCGACGACGGCCGCGAGGTGCCGCTGCAGGAAGGCCCCAGCCCCGGCTTCTTTGCCGCCACGCTGCCCGACGACGGCCGCTACCGCTTGCGCATCCGCTGGCCTGGCGGGGAGCAGGAGACCGAGGACGCCTACGCCTTCGGCCCGCAGCTCAGCGACTTCGACCTGCACCTGATCTCCGAAGGCCACCACCTGCAACTGGCCGATGCGCTGGGCGCCAACGTGGTCGAGGTCGACGGCGTGCGCGGCACCCGTTTTGCGGTGTGGGCGCCCAACGCCACCCGCGTGGCGGTGATCGGCGACTTCAACACCTGGGACGCGCGCCGCCACCCGATGCGCCTGCGCCACCAGGCCGGCGTGTGGGAACTGTTCGTGCCCGGCGTCCAAGCCGGCGCGCACTACAAGTACGCCCTGCGCGGCCCGCGCGGCGAAGACCTGCCGGCCAAGGCCGACCCGGTCGCGCGCCGCGCCGAACTGGCGCCCGGCACCGCCTCGATCGTGCCCGATCCCGCGCCGTTCCAATGGCGCGACGACGCCTGGATGGCCTCGCGTGCGCGCCGCCACGGCCCCAGCGCGCCGCTGAGCGTGTACGAGATCCACGCCGGCTCGTGGATGCACGCCCACGACGGCAGCATGCTCGACTGGGACGCCCTGGCCGACCGCCTGATTCCCTACGTCGCCGACATGGGCTTCACCCATATCGAACTGATGCCGGTCACCGAACACCCGTTCGGCGGTTCCTGGGGCTACCAGCCGCTGGGCCTGTTCGCGCCCACCGCGCGCTTCGGCTCGCCGGACGGCTTCGCCCGCTTCGTCGACCGCTGCCACCGCGAGGACATCGGCGTCATCGTCGACTGGGTGCCGGCGCATTTCCCCACCGACGCGCACGGCCTGGCCCATTTCGACGGCACCTCGCTGTACGAACACGCCGACCCGCGCGAAGGCTTCCACCGCGACTGGAACACGCTCATCTACAACCACGGCCGGCGCGAAGTCTCCGGCTTCCTGATCGCCAGCGCCCTGGAATTCCTGCAGCGCTATCACGTGGACGGCCTGCGCGTGGATGCCGTGGCGTCCATGCTGTATCGCGACTACAGCCGCAACGCCGGCGAGTGGGTGCCCAACATCCACGGCGGCCGCGAGAACTACGAGACCATCGCCTTCCTGCGCCGGCTCAACCAGGTCGTCGCCGAGCACGCACCCGGCGCCATCACCATCGCCGAGGAATCCACCGCCTGGCCCGGCGTCACCGCCGACCTGGCGCACGGCGGCCTGGGCTTCAACTACAAGTGGAACATGGGCTGGATGCACGACAGCCTGCACTACATCGAACTGGACCCGATCTACCGCCGCTACCACCACGGCGAACTGACCTTCAGCATGGTCTACGCGTATTCCGAGCGTTTCATGCTGCCGATCTCCCACGACGAAGTGGTGCACGGCAAGCGCTCCCTGCTCGGGCGCATGCCCGGCGACGACTGGCAGCGCTTCGCCAACCTGCGCGCCTACCTCGGTTTCATGTACACCCACCCGGGGCGCAAGTTGCTGTTCATGGGCTGCGAAATCGCCCAGCCCACCGAGTGGAACCACGACGCCGCGCTGCCCTGGCACCTGCTCGACGACCCGCGCCACCGCGGCATCCAGCGCCTGGTCCGCGACCTCAATCGCCTCTACGCCGAACACCCCGCGCTGCACGCCCGCGACGACACCCCCGACGGCTTCGCCTGGGTCATCGGCGACGACGCCGGCAACAGCCTGTTCGCCTACCTGCGCACCGCCCAGGGCAGCGACGCCCCGCTGCTGGTGGTGGCCAACCTCACCCCGCTGGTGCACCACGGCTACCGCATCGGCGTGCCCCGCGGCGGCCGCTGGCGCGAACTGCTGAACTCCGATTCGGAGATCTATGGCGGCAGCAACACTGGTAACGGGGGGAGCGTGCGTGCCGAGAACGTCGGCGCGCATGGGCATCCGGCCTCGCTGTCGTTGACCATCCCGCCGTTGGGGGTGCTGGTGTTGGGGTTGGAGGATTAGAGGCGCGGTTGAGCGGTGCGCTAGGACCGAGAGGCGCCGCCATGGTGCCGCGCGCACGCGCTATCCTCGCGCGTCTGGCGCCACTTGGCAGGGCAGGGGACGCAAGGAAAGCGCATGGATGACATCCTGCAATCGCTGAGGGCGGACGTCGACAACCAGCAAAGCGACGACGGCTACTTTTCGCTGGGATTGCTGATCGAACAAGAACGCCCCGGCCTGCCATACAACATTGGGCTCTGCCGGGACGAGATCGAGGATCCCGGCTGCCTCTACATCGAGGCGGACGACCAGATCCATGGATTCACGACCACGCAGGCGAGGTGTGCGTTCGACTGGAACGTCCTCGTCATCGAATGGAACGTCCTCGTCATCGAACTGCTGGATGACCATGTGTTCCACTGGAGCGGCAGCAAGGTCGTGAGGATCTCCGTGCCGGACGAGCAGGTACAGGAGGTCGCAGCATGCGTCCCGTGCATGTTCCCTGGGATTGGGGGCCAGTAGCGGCGTTCGCGGTTTGTGTCTGGCGGTGGGTTCTCGCCCCTGCTGCCGAATCTCAGCATGCCCGCTGCCGTTTCAGGCCCGCGCGGGCGCTGCGTGGGAATTAGAAGCTATGCTCCCCTACCGGGAAGACAGCGCGCCACGGCGGACTGTAAACTCACGCTGCCTTCGCGCCTCTCCCTGCTAGCACGCCAGAGGCGCAAAGCCAGCGATCGAGCCATCGCCGGCCGCTCCGGACGCATCCGGGCCTATAGCTCAACGGTTAGAGCAGAGGACTCATAATCCTTTGGTTCCAGGTTCGAATCCTGGTGGGCCCACCAAAAAGCAGTCCAGGGATGTCCTGATTGGTCCGGGGTTTGCAGGAAATTACCTGAAAATAGCTGCTTACAGTCCGCTGCAGTCCAATGGTGTCCAGTTGCATCCGGCAATAAAGTGAGTCAGGCTGTGAGTCGTGGAGCGGCAATGGGTCGCTCCGACTCACAACTTTCTGACTCACATGCTCACGGACGCCAAGCTTCGCGCGCTGAAACCTAGAGAGACCGCCTTTCGAGTGGCCGACTCGAACGGCCTGTGCATAGAGGTGCGCCCCTCCGGCTCAAAGGCGTGGCGCTACCGCTATCGCTATGCCGGCAAGCCAAGCATCGTGACCATCGACGAATACCCGGCCATGTCACTGATGCAGGCACGCGCGGAGCGCGACAAGCTGCGCGTGCTGCTGAAGGGTGGAGCCAACCCGGCCCATGTCGCGCGCGTCGAGCGAGCCGTTCAGGCCGAGCGCATGAACACCACGTTCGGCGCCATCGGACTGGAGCTGCTGACCAAGCGCGCGAAGGAAGGCCTGAGTCCTGGCTCGGTCAAGCGCGAGCGCCGGCTGATCGAGAAAGATCTGGCGTCCATTGCCGACATGCCCATCACCGATGTGAGCGCACCCATCCTGCTGGCTGCCCTGCGGAAGCTGGAGCAGCGGGGCATCATTGAGACTGCTCATCGGGCCCGTGCCCATGCCGGCCGAGTGTTCCGCTACGCCATCGCCACGGGCCGCGCCGAAAGGAACCCGGCCGACAACCTGGCCGGCGCCCTGGAGCAACCCCAGACCAGGCACTTCGCCAGCCTCACGGACCCCGAGCAGATTGGCGACCTGCTGCGCGCACTGTGGGCCTACCAAGGCGCGGCGGTGACGCAGGCAGCTCTCAAGCTTGCTCCCATGCTCTTCGTGCGTCCCGGCGAGCTGCGGCATGCCAAGTGGGCCGATATCGACCTGGATGCCGCCGAGTGGCGCTACGTCACCAGCAAGACCAGGACCCCGCATATCGTTCCACTGTCCAGCCAGGCTGTGACCGTGCTACAGGATCTGTGGCCGCTCACCAAGCGCAGCGACTACGTGTTCCCTGGCGTCCGCAGTTCTGACAGGCCGATGAGCGAGAACACAATCAATGCTGCCCTGCGCAACCTGGGATTCGACGGCGAGACCATCGTCGGTCACGGCTTTCGCGCGATGGCGCGCACCGTCCTGGATGAGGTGCTGGGCTTCCGCCCCGACTATATCGAGCACCAACTTGCGCATGCCGTGCGCGATCCGCTGGGACGTGCCTACAATCGCACCGCACACCTTCCGGAGCGCAAGAAGATGATGCAGGCGTGGGCTGATTACCTTGACAGTTTGCGGAGCTCTGAGAAGAAAGTCGTGCCTATTCGCAAGAAGATGGCGTGAGTTGGCATTGGATCCGGGCCTCCAGCTGGCACCCATTTTTCGCTGCACCGGGTGCTTTTCCAAATACTTCAATTGAAGCGAAAAAGGGAACTGATGTCGCGGCATAGTGAGATTCCGGTGATCGATTTGTTCGCCGGGCCAGGAGGCTTGTGCGAAGGATTTTCGTCCATCCTTGACGAAAATGGCGTGCGGCGTTTCTCCGTCAAGGTATCCGTGGAGAAGGATCCGGTCGCCCATCGGACGCTGCTGCTGCGGGCAATCTTCCGCAAGTTCCCCAAGGGCGGGGTCCCCGACTGCTACTACGACTACGTTCGCGGCAAGATCACCCGCGAGGCGTTCCTTGACCACCCAGATATCAAGGATGCTGCTGAGCACGCCGCCAGGGAGGCGCGCTGCGCGGAGCTCGGCGTCACCCCGGCCAGGGAGGTGGACGGCTGGATTCGACAGGTTCTGGGCACGCAGACCGACTGGGTACTCATCGGCGGCCCGCCGTGCCAAGCCTATTCGATGGCGGGGCGGTCGCGCCTGCGCCGTAAGGATCCCAAGAAGTTCGAGGCCGACGCCAAGCACTTCCTCTACACCGAATATCTGCGGATCATCCAGGAGTTCGCCCCTGCCGTCTTCGTAATGGAGAACGTCAAGGGAATGCTCAATTCCACGAACTCCGGCAAACGCATCTTCGAGCAGATTCTCGCCGACCTGAAAGCGCCGCGAGACGATCTGAGCTATGAGATCAGGTCGCTTGTGGTCCACAAGGAAGAGGGGCAGCTCGATCCCAACGACTATGTGATCGAGGCTGACGACTACGGGATCCCGCAGAGTCGCCACCGAGTCATCCTCTTCGGTATCCGCTCCGACGTGGCCGAGGTGACACCAGCGTTGGCCGAGAGTCCCGAGCGCTTCCTGCTTACGAAGGTGGAGAAGAAGGTGGGCGTGAGCGCCGCACTCGCTGGTTTACCGCCTCTGCGCAGTCGCCTGTCCAGGGAGCCGGATTCGCAAGAGGCTTGGGTAAGAGCCCTGCGGGAAGCGCCGTCATTGCTCAAAGGCTGGCGTATTCCAGTACGCAGCGATATCGAGGCGGCCATGGAAAAGTTCATCAAGAAAGCTGAGAAGCAGACAACCTTCGGCGCGAGCTTCATCCCCAAGGATGTGGCTCCAGGCGAAGCAATGCCCAAGCCGCTGCGGGAGTGGTTTCTGGATACCAAGCTTGGAGGCGTCCTGCAACACGAAACACGCAGCCATATGCGATCGGACCTGCACCGCTACCTGTTCGCGGCGTGTTTCGCAGCCACGCAGAACTACCCTCCTGACCTGCGCAACTTTCCGCCAAAGCTCCTTCCCGACCATGTGAACGTGGACGAAGAGACGATCCCGTTCAAGGATCGCTTCCGCGTGCAGATGGGCAAGCATCCTTCGTCCACGGTGGTGGCACACATCAAGAAGGATGGGCACTACTATATCCACCCGGACCCCGCGCAGTGCCGGAGCCTGACGGCCCGCGAGGCAGCCCGCCTGCAGACGTTCCCCGACAACTACTTTTTCGAGGGAAACCGCACCGAGCAATACGGGCAGATCGGCAACGCGGTCCCGCCACTGCTGGCCAAGCAGATCGCTGAGATCATCTACGCCTTCATGTCGTCGCCGCGCAAGTAGGCGGCGAGCGTAGCCTCAGCACTCGACTCGAAAGTCCCGCGACTTGGCCAAGTTCCACGCTTGGTTCCACAACGTGCCGTGCAACTCATGCCGCCTTCGCTTGCTAGGTCCATCCCGTGGCGAAGGAAGACCGCGTAGATGACCATGTTGGCATCGCAGAAGTCGTGCGAATGGCATACGCCTGGCGCCGCCGTCTCAGCTTCGACCACTGGCCCGTTATAGCGCGCGGACGGACCCTTCACCTCCATCGCCCGAGCTATCGTCGTCGTCAGTCCGATTCCACAAATCGTGAATGTGGAGCGTCGAGCCCGTCATGCTCAAAGCGGCCGGCAGCGGCTGGACATTGGGAACCCGCGCGTGTTCTTCGATGATGCGCTCGTGAACATCGCGCATGGACCAAGCGGAAGGGCCAATCTCCATGCGCGCGCGGACAAACTGCGGCCACGTCGCCATCGCCAGACCGGGCGCTTCCGTCTTGACGCCGTAGCCTTGCGTGCGGACCGACGACCTTGAAATGGCGAAGAGCAGCGTGCTTCTGGCGGCCTCGCCTCGCTTTTGCTTCAACCGCAGCGACATGTCGAGCGCCGAGACGCCGTTTTCATTGAGCCATGACTTGACCTTGCCCGACCAGTCCACCAGCTCGGCAGAGAGATTGGCGGCTTTGCTGCGGAGCTGGCGCACGTCGTTGGTCGAATAGTCCTGCCACTTCAACTGGAAAAGGCCCACGTCGCCGGTTTGCTTGTCGTAGATGATCGCGTCGATGTCCGTGAGGACCGCGCCGCCGCGGCGGAGTTTGAGGTTCCCAGGGAAGCGGATGTATCGCTTGCCGCCGAACATCCAATAGAGATGCTCGCGCATCCACTCCTCGCGGTCGGCGGCGATGGCGTGCTCTGTCCGCGGGTCCAACCAATGATGCTGGGTCTTGGCGGCAGTGAAAGGGTTTCGGGTGAGGCATGACACCGGCCGCAAGATGAACCCATTGCCCAGATCGAAGAGCAAAGGGATCAAGGGCGTCGAATGGTCTGCAAGCTTCTTGGCTTGCTGCGCTGTCATCGCCAAAGCATTGAAAGCGGCACGGACCACTTGCTCAGGCCTGCCGCTCATGAAAGAGATCGACTCTTCGAGGGCATCCCTCGGACCCCAAATGGTCAGGCTTTGCGCGACGGACACTTGAGGGAACAGCTTCTTGGCGACCGAAACGCAGCCGAAGTGCTTGGCGTGGAGACTGATGAGCGCTGCGCCGACGCCGGCAATGTCGCCACCGGTGATGGAGCCCAGCTTTGCGTCGGGATGGATGCCAGAGTCCTCGCGCCAAGGTGTCGCCAGAGCCAGAGCCTCGGCCATGTAGTGCTTGTCCACCTCGATGCGGGCGTCATAGGCCACCATCACCCCATAGCCTGTGTCCCATGGCCTCACGAGCGGCTTGATGAGCTCCTCGATGTCGGGCCGGAGCCAACGCCTCACCGGCGCGTTGGCCAACGCCACGTAGTTGCCTGGCATGTCGGGGAAGCGCATGGCATCTCGCATGGAGGCCATCGTCCAGCCGGCGCTTGACGATGGCAATCGGGCCTCGGAAGCCTTGAGGCGGTCAGACTCTACGAAGTCGGCGAATTGCGCGCGCGCGTCCTCGGTCATGCGCATGCGAAAGTCTTCGCTGTCCCGGGTAATCTCCATGATGCCGCGCTCGCCCATGTCGGCCAGGCGGCGCGCGAGCGACACCTTGCCGAACTCTTGCATGAGGCCGGCGGCGAAGCCGCGAGACTCGCGCGTGCTCTCCATCATCGGGAACGCGCCGGGCTGATCCAGCGGTTCGAAGAGCTCTGCGACGGCCCTGTTCCATCCCCAATACATCAAGTCCAGAGACTGCTCGGTTTGCGCGTCTTTTACGCTGTCTGGATAGGCGGTGATGCTCCAGTAGTCCATCGCGCGGACAACCTCGATGAACAAGATGAGCCTGCCCAGGCGGTCGCTCGGCAGCCGCTGCAGGATCGCCGACAAGTGGGCATCTGCTAGAGCTCTGAGCGCTTCGACGGCTAACTCGGCCATGCTCAGCCTCGCGTCGGCGCGCCGATTTCGCCAAAGGGTTCGCCACCCTCGATCCACGAGCTCATGGCGGCTGGCAGGCCCGCGGCGGCTTCCGTGTCGCGCGTCGAGCATTCCCAGACGCACAGCACCCGCCAGCCGAGTGCTCGCAGATTCTCGACCGCGCGGCGGTCGCGCGCTACATTCGCCTCAAGTTTGGTCTTCCAGAACTCCGGCCGCGTAGCCGGCATCTTGGCGAATCGGCATCCCTCATGCATGTGCCAGAAGCAGCCGTGGACGAACACGGCCACCTTGCGTCCTGACATCACGATGTCGGGAGCGCCAGGCAGATCGCGCCGATGAAGCCGAAAGCGGTAGCCCGAGGCAAAGAGCATCCGGCGGACGATCAGCTCGGGCTTGGTGTTCTTGCCCTGGATGCCGGCCATCATCCGGCTGCGGTCGGCGGGGGAGACGAGATCAACCATGGGCTTGTACCGAAAAGGCATCGCACCGTGTCAGGGTTCGACGAACATGAAATCTCAGGGTCAGGGTGAACCCGTCGTAGCAGTGATCGCCAGGCCTAAGGCGGCCCGGCCCCGAACGCTGCATCTGACAACATTCGGTGGAGCCCGAATGTCGTGCCCATTGTGACTCATTTCGCTGCGCCGATTTGTTTACCCCTGGACTGGAGTTTCCTTGTCCCGTAGACGCTCAGGAAGCGACGGTAGTCACGAAATACAGCTCGTCCGAGGCTCGCTCGGCTCAGCCCTTCACAGGGCCACGCACCCGGAAATACTTATCGACGAGATGGGGGCGCATCGACAAGAAAGCTTGAAGTTGAAAACGATCGACCTTGCGCACTTCTACGCCGCGCTTCTCGCAGATTGAATCGACCCTGTCGTGGAGAGTGGCGTCGATGTACCCGCAGGTCATCACGCCGTACCCCCCTGAATCGTATTGTTCGATCACATCGCCGATGGACTTGATGTGCCTTGGCGTCAGCGAGTCATCAGCACGGATATGTTTGCACTGGAAGACCCACTTGACGGGGCGACGATAGAAAGGGAGGGCGTGTTTCGTCCAGGCCACGATGTCCCGTCCGCCATCGCGCGAGCGTGACTTACCGATCTTCTCCAGCCGGTCTCGATCGAAGTCCGGCGATGCATACAGATAGTCCCAGCAAAGCTGCTCGAAAAGCTCATCGTCGAGAATCTCCCACGGAAGATCGGGCGCCGACTTGGCCGACCCACCATCGTGCAGACTTGTTGCCAAAGATTGCAGGACCTCGGCCTGAGCAGCACGTCCTGGGGTGGGGTGCTGATGTTCGCTAAAGAAGACGAGGGTGAACCCGGAGCACCTGAGTGCGGCAAACCCCGACAAGTCGCCGACCCAGGCTGACGGCTCGCCATCGGAACCGCCGACCCGCCCTCGGAAGGCAATAAGGTCATACGAGTCCGGCTCGGGCTGCGTACGTCGAACAAACTCGTCCCCGCAGGCGATCGCCTGAGTGACGAGCTCTGATGGCACACCGACAACTACGTGCCCGCCAATGAAACTGGCTTCTTGCTCGGTCATGACCATCCGTGCAGGCATGAGCGCTTCACCGCTGTAACCCGTGCTCTCGAGCACCTCGGCGAGTAATGCGTCCGCCGGTAGGATCAACTCGCTATCCGACGAAAGGACGGCCCGACCACCTGCGCGGATGGACCTAGTGACGAAGAAGCCATACCGACGTTCCGGGTGGCGCTGAAAATGCTCCTTTAGCGCCTCGGAATCCTCCCACTCTCCATACGACGCGATCAGGTTGCCGACGTAGTGATCGGCTATCTCGGGGAACAGGAGTTCGCTCTGTTCCAGGGATTCCTCGTAGTCGTATCGAGCCTCCCAGACCTGCTCGAATTCGCCGCGCAGATCATCGGTCTCGTGATTGGGATAATCGACGAATATCGCCATCCGCGCGAGCTCCAGTGCCATGGTATGCGGGTCGTAGCTGTCAAGTTCAAGCCGGATCACATTCAAGTGCTCGACCTTTGTCCACGACATTGATCGTCGTGTCGCATAGGCGCCGAGACGCTCGGCGATAAGGGAAGCATCCAGAAAGTCATCGGCCAGATCCATATGCGAGTTTGAACTCCCGACCGAGGGGAGTGGGATGTCAACTGCAAACGCATGACCCAAGGAGACAGCGAGCAAGAACTCTGAGACGACGTCGGTCAGTGTCTGCGCGTCGTTGCGCAACTCTAGTTTCACCGCCGGCTGCGCGGCGTCATTTGCTTCAGGCATGTGCATCGTGGAGAAGATCTCGAGAGGGTCCTTACGATCTACCGGTACCTTGCTGCCATTTGCGGCCTTCCTCCTGGCGCGGTTGCGCTCGGGCTGCCATGAGCGATTCGTCGTGACGCAGTCGGGTTTTCCTTGCGTATTTTCCCTGGTACTCCGCGTGCTTAGCAGTCAATAGGGGCGTGCATCGCGGCAAAGATATCGTTCAATCGCGAGAAGGGCGTATTGGCCGCCATGCCCAGGCTCTTGAATATTGACCTATTTCACTTCCGGGATGTTGGTGGCCGGGGCCGAATAGCTCGCGCCCATCACGGCCTCCTTGCACTCGGGTCGCTTGGCCCACTCGGACACCATCTTGCCGCCGGACGATGAGTGCAGCATGTCGTTGACCTCCCGGGCCCATACGGCGATCTGCGCGAGCAGCTCCGGTGAGGCCGTCTGCCTGGTCCAGATGCGGTCGAGGTCGATGCGGTCACCGAGCTTCTCTGCCACCAGTGACACCGTGTAGGCAGTGACGTTGGCCTGAAAGGCTTGGAACATCGGCCGCAGGAGCTTCTGGGCGTCGCGGTAAATCTTGGCCTTGGCGATCATGGCCTTGAAGTCGGCGACCGTCGGCAGAGGTGCCTCTTGCCCATCACTGGGAGTTAGACCGGCCATGAACTTGTCGAAGTTCTTCTGCGAGCCAAGGCTGACGATGTCCGGCTTTTTATCCCAGGCGTTGATGTATTTGGCAAGGTCGGTCTTGGTGATGCGGCGCGCTGGCGGGATGGCCTCCTTCAACGCTCTGAGCTTGGCTGGCGTGGTTCCCTCGCGGGCCAGTAGAGTGTTGTAACTGCCTGAGGCGCGCTCGTAGAACCACTGGCCCACGCCATCGGGGCAGTAGACCGAACGCGAGAGCTTCTCGATCTCGACGTGGAAGGGCTTGTTGGCCGACAGGTCCGATTGCCGCACGGCGTTCTGGCTGTTGGCAAAGCGCGAGATGTCGGAGACGAGTGCCTCTTCCTTGGCGGAATCCTGGGCGCGCATGACGATGATTTTGGCAGGCACGCGTACGCGGCTGAGGTCCGTGTCGGGATACTTCTTCTTGGCGAAATAGATCGACGCAGTGGTTTGTCCGCCGTTGACTATTTGCAGGCCTTTGAGCCAGGCGATGCCGGCGGAGCCGTCGCCGGGCTTGCCCAGGCGCATCTCGTCGGCCACGATGACGATGCCATTGTTGTGGGCCATGAAGCGCTCGGGAGCTGAGCGCAGCGTGTTCTGGATGCCAGCGTTGACGCCCTTGCCCTTGACACTCAGGAACGACCGCACATTGGCTTCCAGCAGACGCGCGCCGAACTTCTCGTAGAGCAGGCGCAGCGCCTCGGCCGGGATCGCCGTGAGGGCGTAGTCGTAGTCGTCGCTCTCGCCTGGCACGAAGACGCAGGGCAGGGGAGCACCCGAGACTTCGGTGAAATCGACCACCAGCTCGTCGCGCGGCTTGCCCTCGGACCAATGCCGGTGAAGCCGCTCGATGTCCATCACTTCAAGGCGCACGGCCTTGCCGCCGATGTTGCGGGTCTTGAAGCTCTTGGACTTGGCGACGCGGTCGGTGATGACGTAAACGCGAATCTGCTCCAGGTCGTCGTAGATGGCCTGCAGGGTCTCGGCCAGTGAGCGCACATCGCTCGACGGGTCGAGCTTGGGCGCCATCTTGCCCTCGGCGCACAGCGTCAGAAAGCGTAGACACTGCTCGACGGCGGTCTTGGTCTCCGAGTCCGGCACGGGCGTTGGGACATCGACGTTGGAATAGAGACTCACGAACAAGTCGAGCTGGTCGCTCTCCTCGGACAGCGAATAGCCGCTCATGCGCAGATTGGCGTTGCCCACCTTGCCCTCGAAGTGGCACTCGACCGGCTCGAACGTCATGCCTATGTCCGACATGTGGTCCATCATGATGCCGGAGAACACCAGCTCCTCATACAGCGCGCCGTCTCGCATTTGCGAGCGGACGGTGGCCTGTGTTTCGCTCAGGAATTCAGGCAAATTCATTCTTAGATCGCTCCCAGCTTCTTCAATGCGCCTTCGGTGCCGACGTTGTCGCCCGGCGCCTTGTCGAGGTCGATTTCATACATGGCCTTCATGATGCCCGCAGGCACCGAGCCCGTGGTCATGCGGGGGAAGTTGGCCCCGACCTCCACGATGCGGGTGCCGGCCTGCTCGAACTTCCTTGGATAGCGGTCGGCGTGTGAGTCGAAGTAGCCGGCCGCGAGCAGTCGCTCGGACAGCAGCCTCTCGGCCTCGCCGTCGCCCTTGATCGACTGCCGCATGGCCTCGACGATCCCCGGCAGGTTCTGTCCGCTCTCCGACTGGCGCAGGCGCGCGCCGGCCACAAAGAGGGGTTGGCGTGAGGAGTCGTCGAGTTGCTCGAGCGAGCCGATCCTGGCAGGGAAGCCCGCAGCCGAGAGCGTCGCTTTGACCTCCAAGGCTCCGGCGCCGATCTCGAAGTCCTGGATGCCGTCGAATGGTCCAACCCACGATTCCATGGCCGTGGCCGGCGCGACGCCCGCCTCGATGATGGCCCGCAGCAGCGCGAGCTCGCCGATGAGGCCAACCTCAGCCTCGGGGCTCAGCGCTTGGCTGCCCTTGCGCATGAACTCCTGCCAAGCTCCGACGCGGCCGATGAATACGCGCAGGAGCTTGTTTTCGTCGGAGCCGGCCGCGACCGAGTCGTCCATAGCGCCCACTACGTCGCACGCCATGGACGCGAAGAGGTCCGCGCTGCCGGTCGACTTGCGGGTCAGCGCGAGCCACAGCTTGCTACTGCTGTCGGGGTCCGCGCGCTCGACGGCAAAGCCCTGGCCCTCGGGCAGCTTGTCGGCGGCGGCGAGCTTCGCGCTGGGAAAGCACACAAGAACCGCCTCGGCGTTGTCCGGCGAGCGCCTGCCGGCTCGAAGCTGGAGCGGCCCTGCGGAGGGCAGGGCGATGGCTTGCCAGCCGGGCTCGGCATCGACGCTGGTGAGCGACGACCAAGCCACTAGGAATTCGTTACTCGGACGGGCCATATTGCTGATTCCAGTAGAGGAGATTCACTTCGTATTCCACCCGGATACCGCTCTCGGCCGCTGGGAAGGAGATGGCGAAGGCCATGATGGGCTTTTCCCAGCCGGGCACGATGAGGTTCTCGGGAACCTTGGCCTTTCCCTTGTAAGGCGACAGTGTGTAGAGCAGCAGCAGACCGCGGTCGGCGTCGCCGCCGAGCCGGTCGCGCGCCTCGCGGATGCCTTTGCCGCTGGGGCTCGTGGGTGGGTTGATGCGGCCCCTCGCCGGATCGGGTTTCCACGCCGCGCGGGTGCGGGCAAGGGCGTCGCGCCAGACGTCGTCGTCGATGTCGATGCCCTCATCCTTCGGATCGGTCAGAACGCCGATGGCGAACATCGTCGGGTCCTTCGCGCCCGGTGGCTCGGGATCGTCCGTCTTGCGCGTCTGAAGTGACTTGGGCTCGAAGCCGCCGGGGAAAATATGGGGCTCGCCAACGCCGTCGCCGCCGGAAAGCAGGGCGACACTCCACTTCTTCAGCTTGCCGATGTCGAGCATCTTTGTGATGAAGTCGGAGAGCACCGCAGCCTTAGCACTGGTGGCGTTTGGGTGGGTTGTGTACGCAGCCAGGAATGCCAGGACTTGGGACACATCCACGTCCTTCCAGAGACGCGCGCCGGGCCAGAAGTCAGGCTCGCCGTCGCGATCATATCTCGGAGCATCCTTGAACTCGGTACCGAGGCCCGCCACCAGCGCGTCGGCCGCGTTGAGGTTTGCTTGTTGGATCCCCGCGTTGCGGTGGAAGAGGATGGTCTGCGGCCGCGTGCCACTGTAGGTCAGCGACAGCGTCTCCGCGTTGCGCATCTTCAATGGCGAAGTGACCGTGAGAATCTCGTGCGACATGACCTTCAGGCCGTATTGCTCGGGCGTGAGCTTGGCCTTGGCCATGAAGTCAAACTCTTCGCGCAGCTCCTCTGAGGCCTCAGCGATATGTCCGAACCACTTGACAAGGTCCGGCGACGTGTAGAGCCGGCAGAGGTCCAGGTATCCAGGGCGGTAGCCGAACCAGCGGCCCATCTGCATCAGCGTGTCGTACATCTTCGTTGTGCGAACAAAGTAGCTGGTGCAGAGGCCTTCGAGCGTCAGGCCCCGCGCAAGCTTGTCGCCCCCGACCGCGATGACCTTGAGCGCAGCACCCGGCGTGGCGTAGTCGAGCGCATCCTTGGCCGTGCCGTTGATTGAGCGAACGACGATGTCATCAAGTACGTCGGGAAGCTTGGTGAACACCTCGTCCCAAGAAGGCATTGGAGGAGGTAACTCTTCGGGCATCGAGAGCTCGGCGACCTGATCGCGGGTCGGAACGAAGTCTTTGTCCCAGAGCTCGCGCATCTGCGCGAGCAGTTCCTTGGTGTCGCTACCACGGATGATCTTTTGTCGCATCCGGCGCACGACCTCCTCGACTTGCTCGCGCACATGGCCCTGCACTGAAACATAGCGGGTGACATGGATCAGCATGGAGCTGTGCTCGAGTCCTTGGCCGCGCAGTTCACGCGCTGCACAGGCCAAGACGAAAGATTGGATGGCGTCGCGCAGGGACTTGGGAATCGTCTCCTGGCCATTGTGGACCGGAACGTGGGTCTTCTTGTGCTTGGGCGGCATCCACCCGGCCTCGGCTTCCGGATCGTAGTGGTCGAGGATGCTGCGCGAGAGCGGCAGCGCGCCGACGCGGCCTTCCTTGGTGAGCTTGCCGAACATGCGGGCTGGGCCGACATAGTTCGACGGCGCCGCCAGGTTGATGATGAAGGCCTTCGGAAAGAGATCGGGGCCTTCGGCGATGGTCGCGCCTTTGTGGTGGATGTAGATGTTGGCAAAGGGCGTGGCCGTGTAGCCCACATAGGCCTTGCGGCTGAACGAGTGCAGGACCCGGCGGATGAGGCTGTTGATGGTCTTGGGCGAGTGCTCCTCGTCTGGCGTGCCGTCTTCGTTGAAGAGCTGCTCGCCTGTGTCCACCGACGCGTTGTCCGCCTCGTCATCGATCACCAACAGCGGCAGCTTGGTCACGAGCCTCCAGTCCTTGCCGTCCGGGATCGGGTGCTGGAGCGGGAGCGAGTAGGAGAGCGGGTGGGGCGTGTCGGCCACCCGCTTCTGAATCCACTTGAGCAGCTCGGTCAGGACAGTCTTTTGCTTCTTGACCACGAACACCCAGGGCCGCTCCTCAGGCGAGATGCCGTTGAAGTGCTTGGCGATGGCCTTGCTGAAATCCCCGTTCTCCGCGCGCGTGGTCGCCGAGTTGGTCTTGAGGTCTTCGCCGAACGCGGCCACGCCGATGGAGGCCCCGGGGTCGCCGCCTTGCGTCGTCTCGTAGCCCAGGAAGCCCTCTTCGAGACGAATCTGGGTTTGCGAGCGCAGGTTGTTGTGCAGTCCCGCAAGCACGATGATGATCTTGTAGCCGGCGTCGGCGGCCTTGTTGATGAGGCCCGTGTAGTTGCTGGTCTTGCCCGACTGCACATGCCCGACGACCAGCCCGCGCCGATCCCACGGGTCGGCCCGCAGCGGGTCTTCGAGGAGGCCCAGGATGTCGCTGGTGGATTCGTCGAGGCCATCGACCACCACGTCCGAAAGCTTCGACTCCTGATAGTCGCGGTAGCGGCGCCAGTAGTGCCAATCCTTCTTGCGGGCAGCGTTGAGCCACTCGATGTGGCCGGCGTCGTCCTTGAGAGTGGTGGCCTTGCCCATGCGGTGGCTGAACCGCTGGATCAGCGTGGAGACCGCCTTGGCCTCGTCGAGCGGTACGGGCGGATCGCTGGCGAACATCGCGGCGGCGAGCTTCACCTTCTCGGCGATGTAGGCCGGCGTGATCCTGGAGGAGTCCTTCTCCGCCTTCACCAGCCGCTGCGCGGTGGCGATGACATCTTCCAGCAACTGGGCCTGTGCTGCTGCCTCTTCTGCTGCAGTCATTTCTTATCCCCTAGTTTTGCGATGAGTGCCTGATACTTCTGGAACGGCTCTGTGCGCAACATCGACCTCCGTGCCTCGTCGATACTCAGGCCCTTGCGTTCAATCAGGTCGTCAAAGAGCACGCTTGCGACCTCGATCACTGCCGCGCTGGGCTCTCCCTCAAAGCCGGTGCGCGGGGTCTCCTTGTGCTCTGCAGTGTCCAGCCAGATACGCTGCACTGGCACGGTTTCGTCAACGCGATCCCGCTGTTCGACGGCGTGCCCGAGCTGTCGCTGGCGGTGCCGGTGGGCCGTGACCTGTCGTACTTCTTCCGGCCGCA